>VFQP010005521.1_pt1 | contig 10970 bp, 9 predicted proteins | sample 3512351 | NCBI WGS metagenome assembly VFQP01 (sample SAMN10412372, study PRJNA504923) | tailings metagenome | isolation source: Relicate 1 Philex TSF1 revegetated site | place: Philippines: Tuba, Benguet | collected 2017-08-29
TCACCGCCGACAAGCTGGTCATCTTCAACTATTCGGAGATGGACAACGACCTGCTCGAGGACGGGCTCTACGTCATGGAGCCCAACCTCGCCGACGCCGCCTTCAAGGACAAGATGGTCCGCTTCGTGCGCGCCTCGATGAAGGGCTGGGCCTACGCGCTGGCCAACCCGGAAGAAGCGGCCCAGATCGTCATCGACAATGACGAATCCGGCGCCCAGACGCTCGATCATCAGGTCTACATGATGAGCGAAGTCGCCAAGCTGATCGGCGATGATCCGGCGCTCGACCAGGCGGCCTATGACCGCACTGCCAAGGCCGTGCTCGACCAGAAGATCATCACCAAGGAGCCCTCGGGCGCCTACACCACCGCCATCACCGACGCGCTCTGAGCCGTCGCAAGCGGAATGCGAAAAGGCGGGCCACGGCCCGCCTTTTTTGTCTCTAGTCGAAGCGGGCCGTGTCGATGACATGGGCATAAGAACCCATCACCCGGCCGAGCCGACACCCCATGGGCGCCAGCACCTCGCCGCGCGCGTCCCTCGCCGTGAACAGGGCCTCGCCTGAACCCTCGCCGCTCGAATAGTGAAACTCGTGCCCGGCGAGATGTGACGGCCAGGGCAGGGGCGAGGCATGCGACAGCCGTCGGTAGCCGAGCACGCGCCGGGGCCGGTCGATCCGGGTCGTCACCGGCAGCAGCCCGGCCATCGCATGCCCTGCACCCGACGCGTCGACTAGCGTCTGCCCGAGCACCATGAAGCCACCGCACTCGCCATAGACCAGGGCGCCGCGCTCCCGTGCGGCATGCAGCCCGGCGAGAAATCGGCCGGCCGATGCCAGCTGCCCGCCGTGCAGCTCCGGATATCCTCCCGGCAGGAACACGGCGTCGGCTGCCGGATCGGGCGCCTCGTCCGCCAGCGGCGAAAAGAACGACAGCGTCGCCCCGTCGGCCCGCCAGTCCTGCAGCAGGTGCGGATAGACAAAAGCGAAGGCCAGGTCGCGCGCAATGGCGACGTGCTGGCCCAGCGGCACGAGCCCCCTGGCCGGCCGCGCCCTCGCCAACGGGCGAGCCAGCCCGAGTATGCCATCGAGGTCGACCGATCCGGAAACGATGGCGGCGGCATCGGCAACGAGAGCGGCGTGTCCGGGCACCTCGGCCGGCAGCACCAGCCCGAGGTGCCGTTCCGGTACCGCCAGCCTTGCATCGCGCGGAATGCAGCCGAGACAGGGGATGCCCGTCGCTGCCAGCGCTTCGCGCAGCATCGCCTCGTGCCGGCTGCTGCCGACGCGGTTGAACAGCACGCCCGCCACCGCCACGTCGGCCCGCCAGCGGGAGAACCCCCACGCCAGCGCCGCCGCCGACTGTGACTGCCTGTCGGCGTCGACGACAAGCAGCACCGGTAGCCCAAGGGCAGCGGCAAGGTCCGCCGTCGACCCCCGGCCATCGACCGCACCGTCGAAGAGCCCCATCACGCCTTCGACCACGAGCAGGTCGGCACCTGCCGTCTGCCGGTCGGCAAGTCCCAGCAGCCGTTCCGCCGACATGGCCCAGGGGTCGAGGTTGACGACCGGTGCTCCGGCCGCAAGTGCCAGGAATGCCGGATCGATGTAGTCCGGCCCGGTCTTGGCGGCCGCCACTGCAGTGCCCCGCGCGCGCAGGGCAGCGATCAGCCCGAGCGTCAGCACGGTCTTGCCCGAACCCGAGCGCGGTGCGGCAAGGATCAACCCGTCAGCCAAGGTCGTTCAGCCGCAGATCTGGCCCATACCAGTCGAGCACCTTCCGCAGCGGTCCGACCGGACCCACCACGACGATAGCCGGCGTCGGCGCATCCGGCGCGTGCTCCGCTACCGCGCCGAGCGTGGTCTCGAGCACGACCTGCTGCGGCAACGCCGCATGCGAGACGATGGCAACGCCTTCGGCCGGGTCGCGCCCGCCGGAGATCAGACGGTCAGCGATTGAGGACAGGTGCTTCACCGCCATGAACATGACGATCACCGGCGCCGCCGTCGCCACCGCCGCCCAGTCCACCGAAGCCGGGACGCTTCCGGTCTCGTCGTGGCCGGTGAGAAAGATCACCGCATGATTGGTGTCGCGATGCGTCACCGGAATGCCGGCATAGGCGAGGCCGCCGAGCCCCGACGAAATACCCGGCACGATGCGGAAGGGGACGCCGGCCGCGGCAAGGCCGAGCGCCTCTTCCGCCCCGCGCCCGAACATCATCGGGTCGCCGCCCTTGAGCCGCACCACCCGCTTGCCCGCCCGCGCCAGCGCGATCAGGCGGTCGGTGATCGACGCCTGTTTCTCGGAAGGCTTGCCGCCGCGCTTGCCCGCATAGATGCGTTCCGACGCTGCCGGCGCGAGGTCCAGCAACCGCTCCGCTACCAGCGCGTCGTAGACGATGGCATCCGCCTGTCCCAGCGCGTGATAGCCGAGCAGGGATATGAGGCCGGGCGCCCCGGGGCCGGCGCCGACCAGCCACACCGTGCCACGCTCTATGTCGGGGAAGCCGAGCGCATCGAGCTTTGCGAAGTGTCCGCTCATCGGCGGCCCTCGACCGCTCGCCGAAGGTATGCCAGCATCTGCGTGGGGCGACGCGGACGGTCAGCGTGAGAATTCTCATCCTCGGCGGCACGGCCGAAGCGCGTGAGCTGGCGGAACGGCTGGTGGCCATGGGCCACGACGTGATCAACTCGCTGGCCGGCCGCACGAGCGATCCGCGCCGGCCCGCCGGCACGCTGCGTGTCGGTGGGTTTGGCGGCATCCCCGGCCTTGCCGCTTATCTCAGGGCCCACCGTATCGAGCGCGTGGTGGACGCCACTCATCCCTATGCCGGTCTCATCTCGATCAATGCGGTAGCGGCGGCCAGCCACGCCGCCGTGCCGCTGGTGCGCTTCATGCGCCCCGCCTGGCCGCAACCGGAGGGCGTCGAGTGGATCAACCTCGAGGATGCCGAACACGCGGCGGCAGCGCTGCCCACCGGATCCCGCGCGCTGGTGACCATCGGCTCGGGCGAGATCCAGCCCTTCTACCGCCGCCGCGACTGCGCGATCCTCGCCCGCATGATCGAGCCGCCCGACAGGACGCCACCCGCCCATGTCGAGGTGCTGCTCGCCCGCCCGCCCTTCACCGTCGAGGACGAACTGCGGCTGATGCAGAGGCAGCGCATAACTCACCTCGTCACCAAGAACTCCGGCAGCGACCAGACGATGGCCAAACTCTCCGCCGCCGAGATTCTCGGCATCTACGTCATCATGATCGTGCGGCCGCTTCTGCCCCAAGCCACCGAAGTCGCGACGGTGGAAGACACCATCGCGGCGCTCAACCTGCCGGCTGCCCTGCCATAGGCTCACGATAGCCGCTCCCTGTCGGCCTTGCGGCCGCGATTGCGCAGCACATGGGCAAACTGCTCCGCATAAAGCGACGATTCGCGGAAATCGCTGGCGCCGAACGCCGGTCCGACAAGGATCAGCACGGTCCGGGTCAGCTTGTTCTCGCGGATGACCGCGCGCATGCCCTTGAGGTCGGTGCGAAAATAGGCCTCGTCGGGCCATGTCGCCCGGTAGGCGAGGACCACCGGGCAGTCCGCGCCGTAGTGTGGCGCCAGTTCGCGCTCGATGGCGGCGGCATGTCGTACGGACATGTGGATGGCCAGCGTGCCGCCGGTGCGGCCGATGTTCTCGAGCGTCTCCCTTGGCGGCATCGGCGACGCCTTGCCTTCGGTGCGGGTGATGACGACCGTCTGGGCGATCTCGGGCAGGGTGAGTTCCGTCGCCAGCTGCGCCGCTGCACCGGCGAAGGCCGGAACGCCGGGGCAGACATCGTAGGCGATCCCGAGCGCCGCGAGCCGCCGCATCTGCTCGGCGATAGCGCCATAGATCGACGGATCGCCGGAATGCACGCGGGCGACATCCTCGCCGCGGGCGTCGGCCTCCGCCATCACGCCCACGATCTCGTCGAGATGCATGCTGGCTGTATCCCGCACGAGGGCCCGAGGCGGCGCCAGCGCCACGATCTCAGGCGGCACCAGCGACCCGGCATAGAGGCAGACCGGGCAGCTGCCGATCAGACGCGCGCCGCGCACCGTGATCAGGTCTGCCGCGCCCGGTCCGGCACCGATGAAGTGGACAGTCATTCGGCCGCCTCCGCCTTGAGGTCATATCCGCGCGGCGTATAGGCGACCGCCTCGCCGTTGCCGCGCACGAAGGCGCGCGACTGCGAGGCGCCAAACAAAACAATAGTCAGCATGTCCACGGTCTCGGGATCGAAAGCGGCCAGTGTCGTCACCGTCACCCGTTCGTCGCTTCGTCCGAGGTCGCGCGCTACGATCACCGGCGTCTCGGGCGGCCGGTGGTCGCGGAACAGCCGGTGCGCCGCCGCCAGCAGGTCGATGCGTCGCCGGGAGCGCGGATTGTAAAGCGCCGTGACGAAGTCGCCCCGCGCGGCTGCCTCGAGGCGGGAGAGAATAGTGGCGCGCGGCGTCAGCAGGTCCGACAGCGAGATAGCGCAGAAATCGTGGCCGAGCAGGGCCCCGGCGGCAGCCGACGCCGCCTGCAGCGCGGAAATCCCGGGATGGCTGACCACGGCGACGCGCCGCGCGTCGGCCGAGAGAGCGCGCGCGCCCGACGCTTCCAGCAGTTCGTAGACCAGCGAGGCCATGGCGAAGATCTGCCCGTCCCCAGAGCACACAAGCGACACGGTGCGTCCGTGTGCGGCCAGTTCCAGTGCATGGCGCGTGCGCGCCTCTTCCTCCCCCAGTGGGAAACGGTGTTCGCTGCGGCCGTGCCGCAGGTCGGCAACGAGATCGAGGTAGAGCCCGTAGCCGACCCAGTCCGTGCTTGCTTCAAGGCCCGCGACGGCAGAAGCCGTGCGTGACGCCCTGTCGCCGGGTCCAATGCCGACGATATGCAGCACGCCAGGCGCCCGGCCGAAGCCATCGGCGTCGATCACCTGTGGCGCAAGGCCGATGGCGCAGGTGGCCCGCCGCGACTTCTGCTTTTCGACCAGCAGAGTTCCCGCCTTGAGGGCCACCGCCTCGGCCACACCCGGCGTCCCGGTCTCGGCCTCGACGATAGGCGACGGATTGGCCAGCCGCTCGCGCTCGGCCGCCAGTTCGGCGGCCGGGAACAGCCGCAGCGGCACACCGAGAATGTCGGCAGCTTCGAGCAGCCCGGCCTCGTCGGCCTTGAGGTCGATGCTGCCGATGGCGGCCAGCGCCAGCGGCGACAGGCCCGCCTGCGACAGGGTCGTGCCAACGAGATCGACGATCTCTGCCGCCGCCGTACCCCGCTCGCACCCGACGCCCGCCACCAGCACCTGCGGGCGGTAGACAAGATCGGCCGGCGGCGGCGGCTCGTGGTAGGAAACCGAGATCGCCACCTCTCCGTCGTTTCGCACCGCGTAACCGGCACCCGCGACCCACTGCGCTTCGCCATCGAGACGAATGGCTTGTCCGGCAAGGACCTTCGCCATGACCGCTCGCACGTCCGACGCGCCGTCGAGCCGAAATCCCGGCGGCGGATCGTCGAGCGCCCTGCCGAACAGCAGGTCGGATGCCGTGGTCAGGGCCGCCGTGCCGCCGATGGCTCCGGCGACTTCCCGCGCCAGCCGGTTGGCGCCGTGGTGGCCGCCGAGCAGCGGCACGACATGCGTTCCGTCCTGCGAGACCGCGATGACTGGCGGCTCGCTGTGTTTGTTGGCGAGAAGGGGCGCCAGCCGTCGGATCAGGATGCCGGAGGCGCACACGCCAATGAGCGGACGGCCTTCTGCGAACAGCCGGGCCAGTGCCGGCGACGGATCGTCGATCACTTCGCCGGCGATGGCCTCGGCAATGCGCCGCACGGTATCGCGACCGGTCGCGGCAAAAGTGAACACCGCCGGCCTCATCGCCCTGCCTCGCCGCGGCGGTAGCAGAGGATGGTCGAAAAGTACGGCCGCTCGCCCGCGCCGAAATCGTCGAGCCGGCTCAGCCGCTGGCGGTCGAGCGTCGCATGCTCGATCACCATGGCGCTGTCGGCATGTCCGGTCTCGGCCAATAGCGCCCGCACCCGGTCGAAGTGCCTGCCGATCTTGATCAGCGCCACCGCATCCGCCGCTTGCAGCTCCCGGCGTAGCATGTCGTCGGGAAGCGTTGCGGGCAGCACCTTCAGCATGTCGTCGCGTGCCGCGAGGGGGCGGACGATGGCGGCGGCTGCCGCCGTCAGCGAAGTGACGCCGGGCACCACAGCTACCGGGGCGTGAGGCGCCATGCGGCCGATGAGGTACATGGCCGAGCCGTAGAACAGCGGATCGCCCTCGCACAGCCAGGCGACATCGCGACCGTCTTCGAGGTAGGCACGGATAACCCGCGCCGCCTCGTCGTAGGCCGCCTCGGCCGGGCCGCGCTCCTCGCGCATCGGAACCGTCACCGGCAGGTACACGGCGTGCGGGTTGAGGTGCGTGCGCGCGATCTCGAGCGCCATGCTCCGCCCGTCGCTGCCCGAGACCGGATAGGCGATCACCGGCATCTCGTCGAGCAGTCGCACCGCCTTGAGCGTCATCAGTTCGGGATCCCCGGGGCCGACCCCGATCAGGTGCAGCGTCCCGCTCATGGCTTGGTCACCGACCATTGCAGCACCGCCATCCGTGGCCGCAGCACGCGATGGCCACCCACCTTGTCGAGAGCCGAAACCTCGATCCGGGCCAGCTCACCGCCGTTGGCTTCGGAACGGGCGAGCAGGGCTGCCTCGCCGTCCAGTGTCACCGCATTGGCAACGAACCGCCCCCCGGAACGAAGAGCCTCCCACGCGGCCCGGAATATGGTCTCCTCGGCGATCGCGCCGCCGTGGAAGACGGCGTCCGGCTGCGGCAGGCTGCTCAGGCTCCCGGGCGCCGAACCTGCAACGACGATGAGGCCGGGCACGCCCAGCGACAATGCGTTCCGCCGGATCATCGCCAGCCGCGCCGTCTCGGGCTCGATGGCGACGGCCCGGGCATCGCGCGCTGCCCGCATCCACTCGATCGCCACCGAACCGCAGCCTGCGCCGATGTCCCACAGCATTGCGCCTGGGTAGGGGCTTAGCCTCGCGAGTGTCACCGCCCGCACCTCGCGCTTGGTCAGTTGCCCGTCATGGGTGAAGGCACTGTCGGGCAGGCCGGCGACGGTCGGCAGCAGTGGCGCGTCGGCGTCGGCGACACAGTCGATGGCGAGAATGTAAAGGTCGCCCGGCTCCCACCGCGGATCGTCGAACACCCGCTCGTCCGCAGCGCCGAGATTCTCGAGCACCGTCACGACCGATTGACCATATCCGCGCTGCGAAAGGATCTCGCGCACCGCGGCAAGCGTCGTGCGATCCGCCGTCAGCGCCAGGATGCGATTTCCCGGCAGCAGGTGCGGATGCAGCAACTCGACCGGACGGCCATGCAGCGAGACGATGGCGACATGCTGCAGCGGCCAGCGCATGCGCGCCGCAGCGAGCTGCATCGACGATGGGGAGGGGAAGACGGCCATCTCGGCAGCCGGCACGTCGCGCGCCAGCGTGGCCGCCATGCCGTACCAGAGCGGGTCGCCCGAAGCGAGGACGACGACGGGCGTGCCGCGCCGCGACAGCACGGCGTCGCGCATGGCCTCGACGCCGGTTGGCCACGCCACGTGCTCGACGCCTGCAGTGAGCGTGCCGTCGAGCAGCCGCTCGGGGCCGATCACCACCTTGGCCGCGCGTACGATGGCAGCAGCACCCGGCGCCAACTCGTCGGCACCGGCGGCACCCACGCCGATTATGGTCAGCCATGGCGTCATGCACGTGCTCCCGCTAGGGCGTTGAAGGCGGCGCTGGCGATGGCCGAACCGCCGCGCCGGCCCCGCACGGTCACGAACGGCACGCCGTGCGCACCTTCCGCCAGCAGCGCCTTGCTCTCCGCTGCGCCGACGAATCCGACCGGCGCGGCGATAATGGCCGCCGGCCGCGGCGCGCCCTCGGCCAGAAGCTCCAGCAGGCGGAACAGTGCCGTTGGCGCATTGCCGATCACCACCACCGCTCCGGCAAGCTGATCGCGCCAGGCGTCGACCGCCAGTGCCGAGCGCGTCGTTCCCGCGGCCCTTGCCGCCTCGACCCCGATGTCGGTCAGCGGCACCAGGATGCGCGTCTCGGCCGGCAGGGCCCGACGGATGATGCCAGCAGCTACCATCTCGCAGTCGCACAGCACCGTTGCCCCGCTCGCGAGCGCAGCGTTTACCGCCTGCCCGATGGTGTCATCTCCCACGATATCCGCCGCTAGGTCGACCATGCCGCAGGCATGGATCATGCGCACGGCCGCCGCGTGGAGCGACGGCGGCAGGTGCCCGAGCCGTGCCTCCCGACGGACTGTGGCAAAGCTCCGGGCATAGATCTCGGCCGGCTCTCGCACGTAGTCCACGGTCTTCGCCTGGGGGAGAGGATTGCCGGCGCCGGCAATCCAGCCCTCTTCCGCAACCGCGAGGTTGCGCTCAGCGTCGGAAAGGTCAGCCGGCGCGGCCAGAAAACCAGCCAGCGCCTCGTTCGCATCGAGGGCTGCAAAAGTGGAAGCGACCACTTCTACCTGTTCGCGGTCGCGCGGCAGCACCGCACCCGCCAGTGGGAACATCGACGGGTAGATTTCGACCAGCACCACCGGCGCCTCCAGCCGCCGCTCGAAGTCGGTATCGAACGGCCACACCGCGATCTCGGGCGCCTCAGCGATCAGCCGCGCGAGGCGAGCGATACCGAGCAGGCTCTGGCTGCCGACCGAGCCGGCGCCGGTCAGTTTCCACACCGGTTGCACGGACCTTTGCCGAGCCTCGGCCATCCGCCGCTCCGGAATGAGCTGATAGGATATGCCGGCGCGTGTCGGGGCCAGGGCGCCATAACTCCGGCCATGCGGGTGGCCCCAGAAATGCGCCCCGATCCGCCGGTTGATCTCGGCCGCGACCTCGAAGCGGTTAGAACGGTTGTCGTCCCCATCCTCGACCGCATCGGCGAGATACCGCCACAGTGCCCGCCAGTCGGCCGTCCCGGCAATGGCCCTGGCCGCTCCACGCGGGTAGCCGAACACGAAATCGAAGCCCACGAGGAGGCGCTCCCCTTTCGCCCGGGCAGCCGCGATCCGTCGGCCGATCTCGGTCATCGCCGCCGCCCGCGTTGGCGGGTTGATGCTGTCCACGGCTCGTCCGTCGCGCCCGGCCCCGGCGATCCATATGGAATCGCGCCCGGTCCGCGGGCTGTTCGCCCCGGACCAATCCACGGCCACGTAGCGATCGAAGAGCGGCATCAGGCGTCCCGAAGCTTGCGGGCCAGCGTCCCTGGCACCACCGGCAGCGTCACCGGGCCGAGCGGATGGTCGGCATGCGGATAGGGATGGTGGTGGTGCCCGTGCTCGTCGTGCGCGTGGTCATGACCGTGATCGTGCGATCCCCGCCCACCGCCAAGCGTCGCCAGCGACGGCCGGTAGCTCAGCGCATGCCCGCCGTGATGGTGATGATGCGGGTGGTCGTTGCCATGGTCATGGTCGTGCCCGTGCGGCTCCTGCCCGTGCAGCGGCGTCCACGGCAGGCCATGCGCGCGGCAGAACGCTTCGTCGCGGCAGGAGGCATCGCAGTCGCCATTGCACGGGCAGTTCTCGAGCCCGCCGCCGACGCCCTCGACGTGATGGTGGTGACTGGCCTGCGCCAGGCCAACCTCCGCCTCGAACCCCAGCACCTGCTCGCGATACTTGCACAGCGCGCAGTTCATCAGGTTCTGGCCCACCAGCATCTCGCGGATGCGGTCGAGCATGGTTTCGACCACCAGCGGGTGGTCGCCCAGATATGGGGCATCGACGATCTCGACGTCGGGATGCGCCAGCCGCGCTTCCTCTGCAGCGGCGTAGATGCGCTTGACCAGCACGCCGGTGAACAGGAAGTAAGGAAACACCACGATGCGCCGGAAGCCGAGGCGGACGGCGCGATCGAGGGCAGGGGCCACCAGCGGGAAGGTCACGCCCGAGAAGGCGACTTCGCCCCAGCCGAAGCCCATGCCCTCCCACAACAGCCGCATGACCTTGGCGACGTTGGAATTGGCGTCGGGGTCGGAAGCGCCGCGACCCACCACCATCAGCAGCGTGTCATGTCGCGCCACCCGGTCGTCGAGCGCCTCGCCGATCCGGTCGCCGGCGGCACGGATCATGCGCATGTCGATACCCAGCTCGCGGCCATAGGTGACGTCGAGGCCCGGGTGCGCCGCTGCATAGGTGTTCAGTACGGAGGGGATGTCGTTCTTGGCGTGCCCGGCGGCGAACAGCATGCCCGGCACGGCGAGGATGCGCTTCACCCCGCGCTCGCGCAGGCGATCGAGCCCATGGTGCAGCACCGGGTTGGCGAATTCGAGATAGCCGTACTCGAGCGGAACGTCGGGCAGCCGCTGCCGCAGGGCCTCTGCCAGCAGGGCGAACTCGCCGACGGCGCGCTGGTTGCGGCTGCCGTGTCCGCACAGCATCACGCCCGTGCCGGGCGGCAGGATCGGTAGGGACATCGTCTCGCCTCGCGCATCGCCAAGGCAGAGTTCGCATCAGGCTCGACTGCAGCTCCGGACTTGGTCCCCGGTTTGGGTCGACCGCACCGGACTGTCTTTCAGTCCATCGGGTGGAACGCTGCTGGTCGGCGTTCATAGGAGCAGAGCCGCCGCCGGTCAATGAAGCCAGCGACGCCGCCACGGCCCAGATCGGAATGCTCCTGAAAATCACTTGCAAATACAGGCACTTGTTGAATCTGCTTTTGGCGCGTAAGCCGTGATCCATGACCCCGGCCAGCCTTACCGTCACGCGCATCGCCATCGGCAGCCTCGCCGTCGGCGTCGCCGTGCTCGCGCTCAAGGCCCTCGCCGCCTGGCTCACCGGATCCGTCGCCCTGTTTTCGGACGCGCTTGAAAGCGTCGTCAACGTCGTCACCGCCATCGTGGCGCTCGTCGCCGTGCGCCTGTCGGCGCGCCCGGCGGATGCGACGCTC
>VFQP010005522.1_pt1 | contig 10969 bp, 9 predicted proteins | sample 3512351 | NCBI WGS metagenome assembly VFQP01 (sample SAMN10412372, study PRJNA504923) | tailings metagenome | isolation source: Relicate 1 Philex TSF1 revegetated site | place: Philippines: Tuba, Benguet | collected 2017-08-29
TCGCATTCTTTCCTTTGGTATAGGCGTATTGCTGGTGGGGGATCAGGGCATATTTCATTAAAATATCTGCCCAACCGCGAATGCGTGGCGATGAAAAATCGCCATAGATGCGGCGTACGCCAGCTTCGCCGAGTTTGGCGATTTCATCAAATAGCGCTTCGGCCATTTGGGGCGATGCGTTATCGGCGTCGATAAAAACGGCCAGCCGCGGAGGTTTAGGTTTAAGCGTCATCGGTTACTCCTTCATCTGGAGAGAATCATAGGACGGTTTAGACGCTTTGGAAATGCAGAAGCGGGGTTGTGCCTGATTCCGTGAAATGAACTTCCTTGGACGGCGGGGCTGGTTTTGGGTATAAAGGTGTATCTATACCGTATACAGTCAGAGTGGATTTATGAGCGAGCAAACAGTTCTTTACAGCGCCGCAAATGGTGTTGCGACGATTACGCTGAACCGTCCCGACCTGCACAATGCTTTCAATGAAATCGTGATCGGCGAACTCACGCGCTTTTTTGAAAAAGCCGGCGAAGATAAATTGGTGCGCGTTGTCGTGCTGCGCGGAAATGGCAAAAGCTTTTCTGCGGGCGGCGACCTTCACTGGATGCGCCGTATGGCCGATTACAATTATCAGCAGAACGTGAACGACGCGATGCGCCTTGGTACGCTGCTGAAGACCATGAACACGTTGCCGAAACCAACGATTGCGCTGGTGCAGGGAAATGCTTTTGGCGGTGGTGTCGGCCTGACGGCCTGCTGCGACATTGCGATCGCCGAAGAAGGCGCGCAGTTCTGCCTGTCCGAAGTCCGCATCGGCCTGATCCCCAGCATTATCGCGCCTTATGTGATGGCGGCGATTGGCTCGCGTCAGGCGCGCCGTTATTTCATGACGGCGGAGCGTTTTGATGCGCGCGTGGCCGAACGCATCGGTCTGGTGCACGAGGTTTGCCCCAAGGGCGCGCTGGATCAGGCGCTGGACATGATCGTGACCGCCATTCTGGACGGCGCGCCGCAGGCGCAGGCGCGCGGCAAAAAATTGATCCTTGGCATCACCGGCCATGCGATTGACGATAAAATGATACAGCATACCGTCGAACAAATTGCCGAAGCCCGCGCATCGGACGAGGGCAAAGAAGGCCTTAGCGCCTTTTTGACCAAGTCGGAGCCGAGCTGGCGCAAAAAGAACTGATTTATTTTTTTAAGGGGATATTTAAATGACCGAACTGACGCTGGAACAGCCGCCGCAACCCGAACCGAAGCCGATGCCAAGCGTGCAGCAGGGAGGGAAGGTTGTCGTCAAGGCTAACCGCATCGGATACGACGGCCGTCTTGGGGATGTTTATAAAATCTGGCTTTTGAATATTTTCCTGACTGTTATCACGCTGGGGATCTATAGCTTTTGGGGTAAAACCCGCATGCGCCGTTACGTCTCCGGCAGCTTCAAGCTGGGCGGTGACCATTTTGAATATACAGGTACGGGTAAGGAGCTGTTTATCGGCTTTCTGAAAGTCTTCCCGTTTTTCCTGCTGGTGTCTTTCGCTTTGCAGTATCTACCGCCGGCAGCCATCATCGTCGTCTACGTGCCTGTATTGTATTTGATCCCTGTGGCGATTTATATGTCGACGCGTTATCGCCTGAACCGCCTGACGTGGCGCGGCATTCGCGGGCGTTTGACGGGCAGCGCGTTCCGTTATGGCGGGTTTGCCCTGTGGCGCATGTTCCTGAACGGGATTACGCTGGGTATTCTGATCCCCGCATCTGACATTGCGACATATGGCTATATGATGAACCGTGCAGGCTTCGGCAATATCCGCGCGAAGTTCGAAGGTAAATCTGCAGGATTGGTGGGCATTCATATTGCCACGCTGGTGGGCGCTGCGCTGGTCGTTGGTGCATCCTTCGGGTTGATGAGCATTCTGGCGGCCGGTGCCGCTATGTCGGCAGGCGCGGGCGGCGGCGCGGGCGCCGGTGCGGCAGGCGTGATGGGCGGTCTTGCGCTGGTTGCCGGTATCGTGCTTGCGGTGCTGATCCGTAGTTTTTACCATGCCGCCCTGCAGCGCGAACAAATGCGCGGCCTGACGCTGGGGCAAATACGGTTTAAATTCACCGGGACGGGCTTTGATATGTTCCGTTTGCGTTTGGGGAATATACTGATCGCCCTTTTTACGCTGGGTCTTGGCATGCCGGTTGTCATTCAGCGCAATATGCGCTTCATGGCGAAACATGTGATTGTCGGCGGCGATCTGGACAGTGCCGAGCTGATGCAGGCCGCGCGCGAGCAAGGCGCGGTGGGCGAGGGGCTTGATGACCTGCTGGGTCTTGATGCCGGCTTTGGGATCGGGTAAGGCGCCATGGCGCTGCACGCGCGGTTTTTTGACGGTATCCAGTCGCGTCCGCGCGCAGTGACGCTTGCCGTGTCGGCAACGTCGCTGCGCCTGACGCCGGATGACGGTAGTGCCCCGGTTTTATGGGCGCTGTCCGATATCATGATACTCGACGAACACACCCGCGCGCATCCCGCGCGCCTGAGCTGCCGCCAGATGCCCGATGCCCGCCTGCTGATCGAAACGGCAGAGGGCTGGCAGCAATTGCGCCCGTATCTGGCGCAGGCCAGAAACCACGGCAATATGATGTCTGCATCGTGGGGAACGCTCGGTATGTATGCCGTTCTCTGCGTGCTGGTGGTGGTGCTGGCGATGCATTACATCCCCAGATCAGCCGCGCATCTGGAAGGGCTGGTGCCTGAGACGGCCGCCCGCAGCCTTGGGCGTCAGGTGATTGCCGCGCATTTCAATGCCCCGGTATGCGTAGAGCCAAAAGGCGAAGCGGCCTTCCGCAAGTTGATGGCGCGGCTGGACAGCGGGCTTGAAAAACCATTGCCGCCTTATCTATCGTTTGTGGTCAAGAATGGCGAGGCGAACGCTTTCGCCGCGCCTGGCGATTATATCATCGTCTTTTCAGGTTTGGCCGATGACGTCAAAAGCGTCGATGAGTTCGCGGGTATTCTCGCGCATGAAATGGGGCATGTGCATTACAGCCACCCCATGCGCGCGATGATGCGCTATATGGGCTTTTCGTTTATGATGCGCGCGATGGTGGGCGACAGCACGTTGCTGGATGCCGCCGGCATGATCAACGCCATGCGTTTCAGCCGCGAAGACGAGGCAGCGGCAGATGATTACGCCATCGATACCTTGATCCGCGCCAAGCTGGATGCTGTGCGCTTTGCCGATTTCTTTGAACGCCATGACCGCGCCGAAAAAGCCGTGCTGGCCATGATGCAAACGGGCATGGAAAGAGCGCAGAAAAAAGACAAAAACAAACAAGACGAAAACCAAAAAGATCCCGATAAAAAAGACGCAAATAAAAAAGACGGTGACATGACCAAGGCCGAAGCCGAGGAGGCCATGCGCGGACGCGTGCCGCATGATGTGCTGGAATACCTGTCGACGCACCCCACCAGCGCCGCGCGGGTCGAGAAAATCCGCAAAGCGGCGGGCGAAAAGCCGAAAGGCTACACGCCCGCCCTCAGCCCCCGCGAATGGGCCGATTATAAAAAGATTTGCGACAAAACCGTACCGCTTAAACAGTGGATGGACGAGCAGGATGCGATCAGGGAAAGACACTGACATGACCGATGACACATTCAAGACATACCAGCGCAACGCCATGACCACCCGGATTTATCCGGCGGAGGATAATTTGGTTTACTCCGCACTCGGCCTTGCGGGCGAAGCGGGGGAGCTCGCGAACAAGGTCAAAAAGATCATGCGCGGCGACCAGAACCGCGATGAATTGATTGCCGGCATTCGCGGCGAGATGGGCGACGTGCTTTGGTATCTGGCCGCGCTGGCCGAAGATATCGGCGCCGATCTCGGCGATATCGCGCGCGAAAACATCGACAAAATCAAAAGCCGCCAAAACCGCGGTGAAATCCAGGGCGCGGGCGATAACCGTTAATCAGCGATAGATGAAAAAGATCAGACACTGGGCGGCTTTTGCTTGACGGGCAGGCCGTGCAGCACGCCCAGTTTGTCATGCGCCGTCTGGTTGTCGCAAAGGGCGATGCGGACTTTGTCCCAATACGCGCCGTCCAGCAGGACGGGTTTGCCTTTATACTGCACCTCTTCCATCAGGAAGGGGGAGAGGAATTTATCGGCGATCTTGCTCGCCATATAATCCATGTCGCCTTTGATGACCTTGTCGGCCAGCGGCTTCAGCGCGGCTTCATATCCGCGGGTCTTTACTATGTTTTGGTCCACGGGCGGCAGGAAACGCGATGCGTTGCTGATGGTCGTGCTGTGCGGCGCGGTTTCGGATGCAATACGCGCCGACAGGTCGACGGCCTGATAAGGCGTGACCTTGGAAATATCATAGCTGTCGACCAGATCTGCCAGCCGGTCCAGCGACAGGGCGGTGAAATGCGCGCTATCGCCATGTTCGATCATATGTTTGGCGCGCTGCCACGACAGCTGGCGGATATCGTCGCCCGTGCCGCCAAAGCGGGAGATATGGCGGATACCGGCGTAAACGTCGGCGGCTGCCTCGGCATACAGGATTTCGGTGGGGGAGTGGCGGTTGCTGTAGTAATACGCGCCCTCGACCGTGATGTGGCCGAATTCGTGATCCATGATGCCGACGATGTTTTTCAGCGGGTCGCGGATGGGGTCGGCGAACATCTGCATATGCAGGGGGCCGTTGTAAACCAGAATGGCCAGATTGCGTTTGCCGTCGAAATGCGCGACGGATGTTTCGTGCGGGGTATACATCGCCTTTAGCTCGGCCATGTAGTTCATCAATTCCTGTTTATCGGTGAAGCCCGCTTTTTGTGGCTCGATGTCCATGTGGACGCGGGATTCGGGGACGTTCAGGATGGCGAAATGTCCGGCGACTTCGGGGATATAGCGCACGGTTTCCTTCACATAGGCGTTGAATACGCGCGACAGCGATTTGCTTTCAATCGCTTCTACGACGGTTTCGTGTGCCGATGGTTGATCCTGCGCGGACATATATATGATTCCCCGTTTGTCACAATGTTATACATAAATTGTTAAAGAAAGGCAAACCGCGGCGGGGTTGCGGTTTATTCCAGCGACAGTTTCAGCGGTTTGATTGCCACGGGGGCGGGCGAATCTGTTTTTTTGGCCGGAAGGCAGGCCGCATCGACGTTTTGTTTCCATTCTTCGATCAGGCTGGGCACCCCCATGCGGTCGGCGCGCGCTTCGAATCTTTCGGTCAGCTCTTCGCGTTTGGCGTCCTCAAGGCGGATGGTTACGCCATTAATCTCGACCCCCGCCGGATGCAGGAACGGGCGGAACATCGACAGCCCGGCCTGAAACGCAAAACGGTTTTCGGTCTTCAGCGCCGTTTCGGCGAAGGCGAGCAGCTGGGTTTTTGTATTTTCCGTCAGCGGGAAGAGCTTGCCGATACCTTTGAACCGGCCATAGGCTTCGTATCTTGCGCGGTCGACGGCTTCTTCGTCGGGGGCGTTTTGATGTGCGTATTCGGCGGCGGCGGCGGCCAGCGTGCTGCCATCCATCGTGGCGAAGTCACGTTTTTTACCGGCGTGATCGGCGATAACCGCTTCGATGCTGGTCGATGTCATATGTGTTTGCGCACCGGTGACGATAAAACGGTATGCACGCGCCCAGCTGTTGACCATCGGCAGCAGCAGATCCTGCGGGTTGTCCTGCAAATGGCGCATGGTCGCAAAACCGTCGGCGGCGTTTTCGGGGTAGGGCTTGCCCATCGGCATCGGGCCGTGCGCGTCTTTGACCACCAGATGGCCCAGCTCGTGATGAAAGCCGAAAGCCTGCGCCTGTTTGACATCGACCGTGCGGCCCAACTGCTTGCTGAAGGAATCGTCGGGTTTATAGACGAGGCTTTTCAGCTGCGCGCCCCAGCGGCTGTTTTGAAACGCGTAAGAGCTGTCTTCGTTGTTCGATTGCTGGATTTGCTGGCGCGAATGCGATCCTTGCCCCGTCAACACGGCGGCCAGTTTGGCTTTCCAGTGGCCATAGGTTTCGTGCGGGGTCTGGGTGTTCAGGAATACCGTATTGGCCTTTATTTGGGGGAAATCACGTAAAACGCGTGCGGTCGCAGCGGCAAAGTCGAAAAAACGCGAGACGGGGGCTGCGCCGTCTGTGTTCTCCGGTGGGGTAATTGCTGCCGTCATGTGCGTGCCGTAAGCCCTGTATCCTGAAAAAGCAAAGTCAGATCAATTATATGCCTTTATGGCAAGCCCTGCCAGCGTTTCTGCACCGCCGCAGGGTTTTTTCCAAAAAACCAAGATTATTCAGGTCGTTAAATCCAAACGGGGACATATGCCGACGTTGATATCATATATTTATATGATTATAGTCTTTGCACAATCTTGGATTAAAGGAACCCGCCGCGTGTCGATCAAAAAAATCCTTGTCGCCAACCGTGGAGAAATCGCCTGCCGTATCATGCGCAGTTGCCGCGAAATGGGCATCGCCACCGTGGCTGTGTATTCCGAAGCGGACGCAGACGCCCTGCATGTGGACATGGCCGACGAAGCGGTCTTGATCGGTCCGCCCGCTGCGCGCGAAAGCTATCTGGATATTGCAAAGATTATTGCGGCCGCCGCGCAGACGGGGGCGGATGCCATCCACCCCGGATACGGCTTTTTGTCCGAAAACGAAGATTTCGCCGAAGCGGTCGCCAAGGCGGGCATGATTTTTATCGGCCCCCCTGTGGCCGCCATTCGCGCCATGGGCGGTAAATCCGAAGCCAAGGCGCTGATGGAAAAAGCGGGCGTGCCGCTGGTGCCCGGTTATCACGGCGATAAACAGGATGAAAAGTTCTTGGCCGCCGAAGGCGACAAGATGGGCTATCCGCTGCTGATCAAGGCATCGGCAGGCGGGGGCGGCAAGGGCATGCGCGTGGTTGAAAAACCTGCCGATTTCAGCGAGGCGCTGGCCGCCGCGAAGCGCGAGGCGCTGGCCGCCTTCGGCGACGACCATGTTCTCATCGAAAAATATCTGGCACGTCCGCGTCACGTCGAAATTCAGGTTTTCGCCGATCAGGCGGGTAATACGGTTTATTTGTTCGAACGCGATTGCTCTATCCAGCGTCGCCATCAAAAAGTCATCGAAGAGGCGCCGGCGCCCGGCCTTGCGCCCGATACCCGCAAGAAAATGGGCGAAGCCGCCGTGGCGGCTGCCAGGGCGATCGGTTACGTCGGCGCGGGTACGGTTGAATTCCTGCTGGATACCGACGGTTCGTTCTATTTCATGGAAATGAACACACGCCTGCAGGTAGAACACCCTGTGACGGAAATGATTACAGGGTTGGATCTTGTCGCCCTGCAGGTGAGTGTCGCGGAGGGGCAGGATCTGCCCTTCACGCAGAACGATCTGGCGATCGACGGCCATGCGATCGAAGTGCGCCTTTATGCCGAAGATCCCGCCAATAACTTCCTGCCCGGCGCGGGGCAGATACAGTATTTGTCGTTTCCGCTGCAAAGCGACGCCGTGCGCGTCGATACAGGCGTGCGCGAAGCGCCCTTTGGCGAGGGCGATGTCATTTCCATCCACTACGACCCGATGATTGCAAAAATCATTGTGCATGGCGCCGACCGGGACGAGGCGATTGCCCGCCTGTCGGCCGCGCTGGCCGACACACATGTGGCGGGGCCGAAGACCAATTTGAATTTCCTGCGCGCGCTGGCGGCGCATCCGGCCTTCGCCAAGGCCGATCTGGATACGCGTTTCATCAACCGCTATAGCGCTGATTTGCTGCCCGAGGCAAAACCCGCCGCGACGAATACCGCACTCGCGCTCGGCGTGCTGGGCATTTTGAACTTGCGGGACGAGGCGCCGGCGCCCATCCTGCGCACGCAGGCCGACCCGACGTCACCGTGGCAGGATCGCGGCGCATGGCGTATTGGCGGCGCGGATAGCGAACAGTTCCGTCTGGACGGCGGGGCAGGTGAGGTATCCGTGAAGGTGACGCGCCCGCACGGCGCCGGCGCGCCGCAGCTGCACATGCCGGACGGCAGCGTGATCGATGCGCGCTACATGTCCGCCACCGAAGACATGGGTTTCTATGCCCTGCTGAACGGCGAAGAGCATCACGCCGTGGTGCTGCGCGAGGGGCGCAAGCTGAATGTGATGTACGCGAATGCGCAGGCGGATATTACCTGGCACGACCCGCTGAGCGTCGAGGCCGAAGAGGATACCGCCGCTGGCCGCCTGACCGCGCCCATGCCGGGCAAGGTCGTGGCCGTGCGCGTGCAGCTGGGCGATGCCGTCAAAAAAGGCCAGCCGCTGGTGATTGTCGAGGCTATGAAGATGGAACACACCATCGTTGCGCCCGCCGATGGCAAAATTTCCGCCATCAACGCCAATGTGGGCGAACAGGTAGACGAAAAACGCGAATTGATAGCACTGGAGTAGGCAAAGCGCATGGGACACTTGGAAGGCATGGACATCATCATCCGCAAGCTGGGCGAAAAACTGCCGTTTGAATTGATCGGCTTTGTCCTTGCGGCGGGTGTGCTGGTTGTTTTCATCGTGCTGGCCATCTTTCTGAAACGCTACCAACATCCCGATGCGCCGACGGAATCGGTGGGCGCTCCTCTTAACGACGACACCACGCTGATGGGCAAAATGCGCGCCAAGGCAGCAAACAAGCCGCTGAAACCCGCCAAGGCCATCAAGGAAAAAAACAAAACACGCGAGGTCGCCATGGCGGCGGGCTTTATCGTGGATGATGTGGAGCGTGATCTGCCCGTCCTTGAAAAAGATAAAAACACGCCCGCGGTCGGCATGATAGAGCGTGTTGTGTGCGGCCGCTATTATTACCCCGAGCATGTGGCGGGTAATGCCGAATGGAAGCTGCTGCGCCGGCCTGCGCAAACCACGCCCGCCGCGCCGCTGTTGGCCGAAGGGTGGCAACTGGTGGTGACGAAAGGCGAGCTGTCGGAAGCCGCGCTGGGCGCTATCAATAAACTGATTTCCGAAGCCCACTGGAAAAAACACCCGCTGGAGGTTGAAGTGCTGCGCAATTCCATCAATTTCTACTGGGACGAAATCGGCGGCAAAGACCAGATTGGAAACTTCAAAACGCTGGTCGAAAAACTGAACCATCGGAGCATTTAAACATGGCGGCATATCCGGCGTTTGTACGTATCGTTGAAGTCGGCCCGCGCGATGGCCTGCAAAACGAGGCGGTGCAAGTGTCCGTGGAAACCAAGGCCGCGTTTATCGACATGCTGACCGGTGCGGGCCTGCAAAGTATCGAGGCCGGTGCGTTCGTTTCGCCCAAATGGGTGCCGCAAATGGCGGATAGCGACAAGGTGCTCGCCTCCATCCATCAGAAATCCGGCGTGTCTTACCCTGTATTGGTGCCGAATGAAAAGGGCATGCAGGCTGCCATCGACGCCGGCGCGCGCGAAGTTGCCGTTTTCGCCGCCGCATCCGAAAGCTTTAGCCAAAAGAATATCAATTGCACAATCGACGAAAGCCTTGCGCGTTTTGCGCCCGTCATGGGAATGGCGCGCGCGGCCGATGTGCGTGTGCGCGGTTATGTGTCGTGCGTGCTGGGGTGCCCGTACGAAGGCGGCGTGGCGCCTGCCAACGTCGTACGTGTGGCGAAGGCGCTGCAGGATATGGGGTGCTACGAAATATCCCTTGGCGATACCATCGGCACGGGCACGCCTGTAAAAACGCGCGCGATGTTGCAGGCTGTAAAGGCCGTGGTGCCTGAATCGCGTCTGGCGGTTCATTTCCATGACACGTATGGGCAGGCCCTTGCTAATATCCTGATCGCGCTGGAGGAGGGAATCGCCGTGGTTGATTCTGCCGCAGGCGGGCTGGGCGGTTGCCCCTATGCCCACGGGGCGAGCGGGAACGTCGCAACCGAAGATGTTCTCTATATGCTGGCCGGCATGGGGATTGCGACGGGGGTCGACCTGCCCGCCGTGGCGGCTGCGGGCCGATTCATCGCCGCTTCGGTGGGAAAACCGGTGGTTTCCAAGGCCGGATTGGCGCTTTTTTTGAAGTCAAACCATTGACCCCGCAGATTTTTGCACCATTTGAACCTTAGCGGTTTGTGATTCTGCGTTCAAAAACCCGATTCAGGGGGGTGATTCACCGAAATTTGATTCTTTCGGGGGAGGCAGCTTCCGGGTGGAACGTTCAAAAAAGCGCGGTTTTATTGGGTTTTAAGTTTTTTCAAAAAGGTATTTGACTTCCGTGAAACCGCTGCGTATAAACTCGCTCACTGTCCGACGCTGACAACGACGACAACGACGCCGACAACGGCAACGATGACGACGACAAAAGCGGCCGGCCGGCAGGAAAAAGAAGAAAAAACAAAAAATCATTTTTTTCCTGTTGACCTTCGAAACGAGTTTCGGTAGGTTTCTGGCTCTGACAGAATCTCGACAGTTTGGAAAAACTTCGGTTTTACCAACGGGGATTTTTTGCGGTGAAAATCGCAGGGTTATTGAACATTGTAGATCGATGAGAAGAGATACGCAGGCAGCGGTTTGTGATCATGTTTAGTGTCCACAAAACAGACTGCATTAGCGTATCTCACGCAATTAAGGTTGTAATGATGTCGCAAGATATCAATTACATCCGACAGTGTATGAGCATTAAGCAAATGCAGGTCTCTAAACTAAATGAGATCCTTTGAGATATTAAGGGATTAAATTCAACTTAAGAGTTTGATCCTGGCTCAGAATGAACGCTGGCGGCAGGCCTAAAACATGCAAGTCGAACGCCCTAGCAATAGGGAGTGGCGCACGGGTGAGTAACATGTGGGAATATGCCTTTTGGTACGGAACAACGTCTGGAAACGGACGCTAATACCGTATGGTCCCTCCGGGGTAAAGATTTATCGCCAAAAGATTAGCCCGCACTAGATTAGCTAGTTGGTAAGGTAATGGCTTACCAAGGCGACGATCCATAGCTGGTCTGAGAGGATGATCAGCCACACTGGGAC
>VFQP010005523.1_pt1 | contig 10969 bp, 9 predicted proteins | sample 3512351 | NCBI WGS metagenome assembly VFQP01 (sample SAMN10412372, study PRJNA504923) | tailings metagenome | isolation source: Relicate 1 Philex TSF1 revegetated site | place: Philippines: Tuba, Benguet | collected 2017-08-29
ATCGATATCATCGATCCGCTCGACAGCTACTCGGCCGCGCAGTTCGTGGCCGACGCGCAGCGCCTGATCGAGGAAATCCGCGCACGCCAGCGCACGCCGCTGATCGTCGGCGGCACCATGCTGTACTACAAGGCGCTGACCCAGGGCCTCAACGACCTGCCGCAGGCAGACGCCACGGTGCGCGCCGAACTCGATGCGCTGGCCGCCGAACGAGGCTGGCCGGCGCTGCATGCGATGCTGGCCGAGGTGGATCCGGTTACCGCCGCGCGCCTGGCGCCGAACGATGCGCAGCGCATCCAGCGCGCGCTGGAGATTCATCGCCTGAGCGGACAGCCGATGTCGGCGCTGCTGGCGCGGCAGGCCGATGCGCGCACGTTCACTGGCGCCGCCGACGCGCGTTATCGTGTGATTGCGCTCGAACCGTCGGACCGCGCCGTGTTGCACGCGCGCATTGCCGAGCGCTTCGATGCGATGCTCGAAGGCGGCCTGATCGACGAGGTCAAACGCCTGCGCGCACGTGGCGACCTGCATCTGGGCCTGCCTTCCATGCGTTGCGTCGGCTATCGGCAGGTCTGGGAATACCTCGATGGCGACTGCGACTACGCCACCATGCGCGAGCGCGGCATCGCCGCCACGCGCCAGCTTTGCAAGCGTCAATTGACGTGGCTGCGCAGCACGCCGGAACGCATCAGTGTAGATGGGCTGGCGCCAGACTATGTGGCGCAGGTGGGGCGGGCTGCGGGGTGGTGATTGTGCAAACCCTGCCTGATACCGGATCGGCATAGCAACCGCTTGCCTTCCCCCCGGCCCCTCTCCCGCGCGGGAAAGCGGAGAAAACCAGGGGAGCGAAAACAAAAAACCCGGTCTTGTGACCGGGTTCTTTGTCGGTGGGACTGACGTATCAGACCATATCAGACCACTACGGTCTGCGCCTGACCTTCGGCGCGTTCCTTGATCTCACCGATCTGCCACACGGCTTCACCAGCCGCCTGCAGATGACGGATCGCGCGTTCGGCATCTTCCTTCGCCACGATCACGACCATGCCGATACCGCAGTTGAACACGCGGTGCATTTCGGCGTCGGCCACATTGCCTTGCGCCTGCAGCCACTGGAACAGCGGCGGCAGCGTCCAGGCGCTCTTCTGGATCACGGCGGTCAGGTTGTCGGCCAGCACGCGCGGCACGTTCTCGGTCAGGCCGCCGCCGGTGATGTGGGCCATGCCCTTGACCGGCAGCGTCTCGATCAGCGACAGCAGCGGCTTCACGTAGATGCGCGTCGGCGCCATGATCGCGTCCTGCAGGCGCTGGCCATGGAAGTCGGCGTTCAGGTCCGGCTTGGCCACGTCGAGGATCTTGCGTACCAGCGAATAACCGTTCGAGTGCGCGCCCGACGAGGCCAGGCCCAGCACTACATCGCCGGGCTGGATCGTGCTGCCGTCGATGATCTTCTTCTTTTCCACGGCGCCGACCGCGAAACCGGCCAGATCGTATTCGCCGTCCGGGTACATGCTCGGCATTTCGGCGGTTTCGCCACCGATCAGCGCGCAGCCAGCCAGCTCGCAACCATGGGCGATGCCCTTGATCACGGTGGCGGCGGTGTCCACGTCCAGCTTGCCGCAGGCAAAGTAATCAAGGAAGAACAGCGGTTCGGCACCCTGCACCAGGATGTCGTTGACACTCATGGCCACCAGGTCCTGGCCCACGGTGTCGTGGCGGTTCAGCTGGAACGCCAGCTTGAGCTTGGTGCCCACGCCGTCCGTGCCCGACACCAGCACGGGCTCCTGAAACTTCTTCGACAGTTCGAACAAGGCGCCGAATCCGCCGATGCCGGCCATCACGCCTTCACGCATGGTGCGCTTGGCAAACGGCTTGATGCGGTCGACCAGCGCGTCGCCGGCTTCGATGTCAACACCGGCGTCGCGGTAGGAAAGGCCTGCCTGGCCGGTGGTCGAGGATGCGCTCATGAGAACCTGCTTGTCTTTGAGGAGGTGAAGTGTGGAATGCAGCACAATCGCAACGCTTCCCGGGTCAAAGAGACCAATCGGGCGCGGAGCACGGGCGCGACTCCAGTAAAATCGCGATTTTAACGGATACAGGCTCCCGGCGACCAGTGATCGCGGACGAATGCACCTGCCACACTGCCAACCCATGACGCGCCGGCCCCTCCGATGACCGCTCCCCTGCTTTCGCAAGACACCAAACGCATCCTGCTGTGGATTGTCGTGGCCGCCGCGCTGTTCGCCGTGATCCTGGCACTGGCACCGGTACTGACACCATTCCTGGTGGCCTTCATTTTCTCGTACATCCTCAATCCGGGCGTGGACTGGCTGCAGCGTCGCCGGGTACCGCGCTTTATCGGCGTGGCGCTGATGATCGGCCTGCTGGGCGTGGTCCTGGTGCTGCTGGCGCTATTGCTGATCGCCGTGCTCCAGCGCGAGATCCCGCAGCTGCGCGAACAGGTGCCGCTGCTGCTGCAGAAGCTCAACAGCGTGCTGGCGCCGAAGCTGGCCGACCTGGGCGTGCGCGTGCGGTTCGACTTTCCGGGCCTGCGCCGCATGCTGCAGGACCGCTTCGCGGCCAGCCCCGAAGACCTGCTGCAGGTACTGTTCAACTACGCCAAGGTGTCCGGTTCGGCACTGATGGAAGTGGCCGGACTGCTGTTTATCGTGCCAATCCTGATGTTCTACCTGCTGATGGACTGGCATATGGTCATGCGCCGTATCGAGCGCCTGGTGCCGCGCCGCTGGGTGCCAAAGGTGCATGAACTGTCGGCCGAGACCGATGCCCTGCTGTCGCAGTACCTGCGTGGACAGATCCTGGTCATGGTGATCCTGGCCGCGATCTACTCGATTGGCCTGACCGTTGCCGGCTTCGACGTGGGCATTCCGGTAGGCATCTTTACCGGGCTGGCCGTGTTCATCCCCTATATTGGCTTCGGCATTGGCCTGACGCTGGCCATCGTGGCCGCGCTGCTGCAATTCGGCAGCTGGTATGGACTGGGCGCCGTGGCCGTGGTTTACGGCATCGGCCAGTTCGTGGAAAGCTTCTATCTGACGCCACGCCTGGTAGGCGAGCGCATCGGGTTGCATCCGCTGGTGGTGATTTTCGCGCTGCTCGCATTTGGGCAACTGTTCGGCTTCTTCGGTGTGCTGCTGGCGCTGCCAACGTGTGCGGTGCTGCTGGTCGGCGCACGGCAGTTGCGCCGCGTTTACCTGGCTAGCGACCTGTACCGCCACTAGGATGGCGGACAAGAGAACGGGCAAGAGCACGAGCAAAGAACAGGCCAAGTACTGGATTCGTCATGTCATCGCGTCATAGTCATAAGCAGCTCTCGCTGGAACTGGGCAGCCCACCGCCTTCCACATTCGAGAATTTCTTCGTGGCCGCCAACCGCGAGCCCGTGCAGCGGCTGCGCGAACTGCCCGGCCTGCTGGCACGCGAGCAGGCCAACGACCGCCTGATCTACCTGTGGGGCGAAGTCGGCTCGGGCCGTACGCACCTGCTGCATGCCGTCTGCGATGCGGCGTTCCACACCGGCCTGAACTGCCGCTATCTGAGCCCGCATCACGCGTTGTCCGATTTCATCTTCGACCCGTCATGCCAGGTCTATACCGTGGACGACGTGGAATTGCTCGATGAAGCGCGCCAGATTGCCGTGTTCTCGCTCTATAACGAAGTTCGCGCGCACGTGCGCTGCGCGCTGGTGGTGGCGGGCGGACTGGCGCCGCGCGCCATGCCGATACGTGAAGACCTGCGCACACGGCTGGGCTGGGGGCTCGTTTACCAGCTTCAGTCACTGTCCGACGAAGACAAGATGGCCGCGCTGGTGCAGGCTGCCCGCGAGCGCGGGCTGCAGTTGTCACCGGAGATCCCGCACTGGCTCGTCACGCGTCACTATCGCGACATGCCCAGCCTGATGGCATTGCTCGATGCGCTGGACATGTATTCGCTGGAACGCAAGCGCGCGGTAACGCTGCCGCTGCTGCGCGAAATGTTTGCCGAGTTCCGCGAGTAGCCCTTGTACCTCCTTGTACCTATCTGAAGGAGCTGGCATGAAATCCGCTCCGCTTCATCGGGCCAACCGACCGCCCGTTGCACCTTAATGTAAAATCGCGCCCCATGAATCTGGCACTGTTTGACCTCGACCACACCCTGATCCCGACCGATAGCGACCACGAATGGGGGCGCTTCCTGGTCCGCCTTGGCGTTGTCGACGAGGAATCGTATCGTCGCAAGAACGACGAGTTCTATAGCCAATACAAGGCTGGCACGCTCGATATCGAGGCGTTCCTGCGCTTTGCGCTGGCCCCGCTGGCCGCCAATCCGCGTGACCGGCTCGACCAATGGCGCGTGCGCTTCATGCACGAGGTCATCGAACCGGTCATGACGCCGCAAGCCAGGGCGCTGGTCTACAAGCACCTGGAAGCCGGCGACCTGTGCGCGGTGGTGACCGCCACCAACAGCTTCGTGACGGCGCCGATTGCACAGGCCTTCGGCATCAAGCACCTGATCGCGACCGAACCGGCAACGATCGACGGCAAGCCCGACAGCGCGTTCACCGGCGACGTGGCCGGCGTGCCGAGCTTCCGCGAAGGCAAGATCACGCGCGTGGAGAGCTGGCTCAAGAGCCTGGGCGCCAAATGGGAAGACTTTGGCACCACCACGTTCTACAGCGACTCGGCCAACGACCTGCCACTGCTCGAGAAAGTCAGCGAGCCGGTAGCCGCCAACCCCGACGACCGCCTGCGCAACCACGCAGCCGCGGCCGGCTGGCGCATCATGGACCTGTTCTGACGTGATCAAGAAGCTCATCAACCGGCTGCTCGGCAAGCCGGGCCCCAAGCAGCGCCGTACTGGCCGGGCCCACACACCACGCGTGGTAGGCGTGGAAGAACATCGGATCGATCCGACGCTGATCTCGCGCAACGCGGTCAAGGTCACCTCCACGCTGCAGCAGGCCGGTTACCAGGCCTTCATCGTCGGTGGCGCGGTGCGCGACCTGCTGCTCGGCATCAAGCCGAAGGATTTCGACGTGGCCACCAATGCCACGCCAGAGCAGGTGCAGGCCTTGTTCCGTCGTTCGCGCATCATCGGACGGCGTTTCCAGATCGTGCACGTGACGTTCTATGGCGGACGCGAGCAGGAGATCATCGAAGTCTCGACGTTCCGTGCGCTGGTAGACGCCGTGGCCAGCGAAACGCTGCCCGAAGGCCGCCGCCTGAAGCGCGCCGAACTCGACAGCAAGACCCACGCAATCGATGCCAGCGGCCGTGTGCTGCGCGACAACGTATGGGGCTCGCAGGCCGAGGATGCGGAACGCCGCGACTTCACGATCAACGCGATGTACTACGATCCGGCCGCCCAGACCGTGCATGACTACCATCACGGCATGGAAGATATCCGCGCACGCACGTTGCGCATGATCGGCGATCCGGTCACGCGCTACCGTGAAGACCCGGTGCGCATGCTGCGCGTGGTGCGCTTCGCGGCCAAGACCGGTTTTGGTATCGACGAACAGACACGCGTGCCCATCGGTGAACTGGCGCCGCTGATCCACAACGTGCCAAGCGCGCGCCTGTTCGACGAAATGCTCAAGCTGCTGATGTCGGGCCACGCGTGGGCGTCGCTGCAGGAACTGCGCAAGGCCGGCCTGCACAAGGGTCTGCTGCCGCTGCTCGACGTGGCCATCGAACAGCCGATGGGCCAGCGTTTCGTGCAACTGGCGCTGGACAATACCGACCGCCGCGTGCAGGCCGGCAAGCCGGTATCGCCCGGCTTCCTGTTTGCATCGCTGCTGTGGCATCACGTGCTGCAACGCTGGACCAAGCTGCGCGAAGGCGGCGAGCACCCGATTGCGGCGCTCAATACGGCAATGGACATGGTGCTCGAGAAGCAGACTGGCCAGTTGGCCATCCAGCGCCGCTTTGTCACCGACATGCGCGATATCTGGGGCATGCAGCCGCGTTTCGAAAAGCGTACGGGCCGCATGCCGTTCCGCCTGCTGGAATCGCCGCGCTTCCGTGCCGGCTACGACTTCCTGCAACTGCGCTGCGAGGCCGGCGAACAGCCTGCCGAACTGGGCCAATGGTGGACCGACTTCCAGAATTCCCCGCCCGACGCGCGCGAAGCGCTGATCGAAGCCTTGCGCCCTGCCCGCGGCAAGGGTGGCAAGGGTGGCAGGACTGGCAAGGCCGCCAGGGGTGACGAGGGCGGCCACGATGCGGACGACCAGGGCGACCACGGCGGCGAAGGCGGCGAAGAGGCCGGCAGCGATGCGCCGGCACGCAAACGGCGCCGTCGGCGAGGTCCGCGGAAATCGGATACAGTGTCTTCCCGCAGCGAGGCAGATTCGGCCGAAGGCCAACCGCAGCCGGAATCCCGCCGCGCCCAGCCGGAGGAATAACATGACGCTCGCCTTCATCGGCATCGGCGCCAATCTTGGCGATGCGCGCCAGGCTTTGAAAGACGCCATCGTGTGCCTGGCCCAGCAGGTCGGCATCACGGTGGTCGCCAGGTCTTCGTTCTATCGCACGGCACCGGTCGACGCCACGGGCAACGACTATGTCAACGCCGTGGTGAAAGTGGAAACGCCATTTACCGCGGCGCAGCTGCTGCGTATCTGTCACCACATCGAAGACCAGTTTGGCCGCGAGCGGCCCTTTCGCAATGCCCCGCGCACGCTGGACCTGGACCTGTTGCTGTTTGGTAGCGAGTTGATCAATTCCGAAGTCCTGACGGTGCCGCATCCGCGCATCACCGAACGTGCGTTCGTGCTGGTGCCGCTGGTGGAGCTGGACGCCACGCTGGAAATCCCGGGCCGCGGCCGCGCGGCCGATCATCTGCCCGGGGTACAGGACCAACGCATCGAGAAGCTTTCCTCATGCAAGTGCACACGCCTGCAGGAAGGCGGCACGCAGGCCTGAGCGCGCGGAGCATCTGATCCATGCTCGACCACCTGCGCCGCATCGTCGTGGAGGGCCCGATCGGATCGGGCAAGACATCGCTGGCGCAGCGTCTTGCGCAAACGCTGCGCGCCGGCGAACTGCCCGACGGCGCGCGCCACAATCCCTTCCTTGAACGTTTCTATCGCGAACCGCAGCGGTATGCGCTGCCGATGCAGCTGGCCTGCCTGAACCAGCGCGCGGCGCAGCTTCGCCAATGGCACGCGGCAATGCTCGCCGGCCATCGCATGATCACCAATTTCCTGTACGCGCGAGACCGCCTGTATGCGTCTCTCACACTCGAAGCGGACGAGCTTGCGCTCTACGATGCGCTGGCTGCGCAGCTCGAGGTGCCGACACAGCGCGTGGATCTTGTCATCATGCTGCAGGCCACCCCGTCGCTGCTGCGCGAACGCATCCTGCGGCGTGGCCTGCCAGGTGAAACCGGCATCGAAGAGTCCTATCTGCAGCAGTTGCACGATGCCTATGGCGAGCTGTTTCATCGCTACGATGAAGCACCGGTATTGTTCGTCGATACGGCCCACTTCAATCCGGTAGACAACGACGTTGATTTCCGTACACTACTGACGCGCATCGAGAACATGCGGGGCCGCAAGGCCTTCCTGAATCTCGCGGCGCCCTGAGTTGCTGCGTACAAGCGCCTAAGGCCCCGGGCAGCATTACACGATAACGACAACGGCCGCCGCCGAAGCTTTTCGTGCGAACCACGGCCGCCACTCCTACGGGCACTGCCATGAGTTACCTTCTCGACCCCTCCCGCAAGACCGTCACCATTCCCAAGCTGCAGGCCATGCGCGAAGCGGGCGAACGCATCGCCATGCTGACCGCATACGATTCGAGCTTCGCCGCACTGCTCGATTTCTGCGGTGTCGAAATGATCCTGGTGGGCGATTCGCTCGGCAACGTGATGCAAGGCCAGCAGACCACGCTGCCCGTCACACTCGAACATATGGCCTATCACACCGAATGCGTCGCGCGCGGCAACCAGACCGCGCTGCTGGTGACGGACCTGCCGTTCGGTACCTACCCGACCCCCGAGAAGGCCTTCGAAAGCGCCGCCACACTGATGCGCGCCGGCGCGCAAATGGTAAAGCTCGAAGGCGGCGAATGGCTGGCGCCAATCGTAAAGTTCCTGGTCGAGCGCAGCATCCCGGTGTGCGCGCATATCGGGCTCACGCCGCAGTCGGTGCATGCCTTCGGCGGCTTCAAGGTACAAGGCAAGACCGAAGCCGGTGCGGCGCAACTCAAGCGCGATGCACAGGCGCTGCAGCAGGCTGGCGCGCAGGTGATCCTGATGGAAGCGGTGCCCGCGAAGCTCGCCGGCGAAGTCACCGCACTACTGACCGTGCCGACCATCGGCATCGGCGCCGGCGTCGACTGCACGGGCCAGGTGCTCGTGCTGCAGGACATGCTCAATATCTACCCGGGCCGCAAAGCCAAGTTCGTGCGCAACTTCATGGAAGGACAGACCTCGATCGAAGCCGCCGTACGCGCGTATGTAGCAGCAGTAAAGGACGGCAGCTTCCCGGCCGTGGAGCATACGTTTTCGGCGTAAGCGTGGCGTGAGGGTGGCGTGAGAGTACCTGTTTTGCTCCTCTCCCGCGCCTTGCGGGAGAGCGGAGCAAACCCTTCAGCATGGACTAACGCAACTCTGCCCGCATTGTCCCGCGCAACGCATTGGCAATAACGATCGCCTCGGCGCGCAGCACCATTGCCCGCGTGACAACGGCCTCGCTGACCGGCCCGTCGACCAGCGCATCGCCCTCTTCCAGCACCACCGCACGCATCACGCCAGGCAGGATGTCTGCCGATAGCGGCGGTGTCAGCCATTGGCCATCCACCCTGACGAACACCGAGCTGCGACCCCCTTCAAGTAGCTGATCACTCGTGTTGAAGAACAGACGGTCAAATGCGCCCGCACGCACTGCGGCTTGCCAGCCCTGATCGAACTTGTCGCGCGCACTGAGCTTGTGACGGCGCAGCGGGTCGGCAACGGGCAAGCGTTCCTCTGCAAGTTCGACGCCCACCAATGATTCGCCCAACGGTACCAGCGCGCCGCTGGCAAATGCCAGCACGCCGCGTTTGTCGACGCTCATGCGCAGACGCCAGTCGCCATCGCCCAGGCGCGCGGCTTCAGCCTGTAGCGCCGCACGTGCGGCGGGCAAATCCAGTGCAAATCCAAACGCCCGCGACGAAGCGGCGAGGCGTTGCAGATGTCGTTCGCGATGCAGTACCACACCGTCGCATGCATGCATGGTCTCGAACAACGTAAAGCCCGGGTCGTGCGCGGTAAGAAAGCGTGCCTTCCAGCCGCACTCGGCGAATTCGTCGTCTGCAATGCTGTCATGCACGATGCCGCCCCCGACTCCCATTTCCCCGTGGCGCAATCCGTTCTCCGTGGCGCCCAGCACCAGCGTGCGGATCGCCACGGAGAGGCCGAACGGACCCAGCTGCGTGCCATCGCCGGGCGCGTCGAGCCAGCCGATCGAACCGGTATAGAGACCACGTGGTGCCGTCTCCAGCTCGGCGATGATCTGCATGGTGCGACGTTTGGGTGCGCCGGTGATGGAGCCGCAGGGGAACAACGCCTGCATCAGCGCGCCGAACAACGTAGCTGGTTGGGTCGTGGCCGTGACCGTCGAGGTCATCTGCAGTACGCGGCCAAACGGTTCGACCACGAAACGCTCGGGCACCGTCACGCTGCCCGGTATTGCCACGCGGCCCAGGTCATTGCGCAGCAGATCAACGATCATCACGTTCTCGGCGCGATTCTTGGCGTCGGCCGCCAGCACCTTCGCGGCGCGCGCGTCCTGCCCGGAGTCGCCCGAGCGCGGCGCGGTGCCTTTCATCGGACGCGCCACCAATTGTCCCTGGCCATCATGCGCGACAAACAATTCCGGCGACAGTGACAGCACCCAGCCATCGCCAGGCAGTTGCGCGAGTACGCCGAACGGTACTGGCTGCGCATTACGCAATGCTGCATAGAGCGCTACCGGATCGCCGAACGCATCGAACCGCAGCCGCTGCGTGAAGTTGACCTGGTAGGTATCGCCAGCCTCGATATAGTCGTGAATGCGCCGGATGGCATCGACATACTGCAGATGCGACAGATTGCCGGCGACATCGAGCAGGCCTGCGGGACCGGGCAACGCGCGTGCGTCGATCCATGCCGTTACCTGAGCCGGGTCGAGCATCGTCAACGAACGGAACCACATCAGATGCAGCGCGCCGTCGTGGAATGGCAGTGCGTCGTCGACATGCGCCGGTGCGCCTACTATCGATCCGCCAAACTCGTACGGCGCGAACATGGCCGCATGCAGGCCTTCGCGCCAACCGTTCGCCAGCAAGGTGTCGAGCACGGTCGTGTCCGCGCCGGCGGGCACCACGTCTTCGCGCGCGAAACCGGTGTAGAGGCGCGAGGCAGCAACGCCCGGCGCATGGGCGTCGTCGAGCAGGACGAATGGTTCTTGGGATCTGGGCACTTGATGCATGCGTGGTTGGCAGGTCGTACGCTTTCAGCACCTACCATACATAAAAAAAACGGCTACGTTATCCCCGTAGCCGTTTTCAGTTTCCCTGTGCGCGAAATCAGCTGAAGAAACTCTTCACCTTGTCGAGCCAGGACTGCTCCTGCGGACTGTGGCGTGAGCCACCTTCGTGCACCGAGCGGTCGAACTCGCGCAGCATGTCCTTCTGCGCGTCGGTCAGCTTGACCGGCGTCTCTACGTTCACATGAACATAGAGGTCGCCCGGATAGCCCGAGCGCACACCCTTGATGCCCTTGCCACGCAGCCGGAACGTCTTGCCCGCCTGCGTGCCTTCAGGCACCGGGAAGCTTGCCTTGCCGCCCAGCGTCGGCACCTCGAGCTCGCCGCCCAGCGCCGCGGTGGCAAACGAAATCGGCATCTGGCAGTGCAGGTCGTCGCCGTCGCGCTCGAACACCTCGTGCTGCTTGATATGCACCTCGACATAGAGGTCGCACGGAGGTCCGCCATTGATACCCGGCT
>VFQP010005524.1_pt1 | contig 10968 bp, 9 predicted proteins | sample 3512351 | NCBI WGS metagenome assembly VFQP01 (sample SAMN10412372, study PRJNA504923) | tailings metagenome | isolation source: Relicate 1 Philex TSF1 revegetated site | place: Philippines: Tuba, Benguet | collected 2017-08-29
GCGCTCTCCCCAGGGCGAGCCGCTGATCTTCCAGGCCGGCGATTCCGAGCAGGGCCGAAATCTTGGCGCGAAGACCGCCGACGCGATCTTCACCCACGCAGCGACCATCGAAGCCGGCCAGGCGTTTTACCTCGACATCGCCCAGCGCGCCGAGAAGGCGGGCAGAAAGCCCGGCGAGATCCTGATCTTCCCGGGGGTCAGCCCCACCATCGGCGATACCGACGCCGAGGCGCTCGAGATCCAGGACTACTATGCCCGCTCGGACAGCAGCTTCGAGCTGCGGCTCGCGGAGTTCGGCCGCTCTTTCGGGTGGCACGATTTCCGCCAGTACGATCTCGACGCACCATTCCCGGTCCAAGCGCTCGAATACGCGCGCAACAGCTTCTTCACTGGTGCAAGCAAGATCACCAAGCTGGCCACCGAGCGCGGCCTCACCCTGCGGCAGACCGTCGAGGTGCTGGCCCAGAACTTCAGGGGCTCGGCCTTTACCGGCAGTCCGGAGACTGTTGCCGCCGAGATCGCCCGCTGGTTCGAGGGGCGTGCGTTCGACGGCCTCAACCTGATGACCGGTCATCCCGAGCAGCTCGACCGCTTCATCCACAAGGTGGTCCCGCTGCTCCAGGAGCGGGGCATTTTCCGGACCGAGTACGAGGACACGACGCTGCGCGGCAATCTGGGCCTGAGCAAGCCCGTCAACATCCGCACCCCCGCCGGTGGCCGCGGCGCGGATGTTCCCGCCCAAGCCCGCCTCGCTTCGTAACCGCGCAGCCATGCCGCCCAACATCATGACGCTTGCACGACGCATCCTGACCGCTGGCCTCGCCCTGGTGACCCTGATGACGGTCGCCGGGTGCGGGCCGTCGGAGAACGAGGCCGGACGCCTCAAATGGGCCTGGAACCTGCCCACATCCTGGGATCCGGTGACCAGCCGAACCGGGGCCGACATCAACACGGTCAGCCTTGCCTATGCATCGCTCACCCGCCTCACCAGGGATGGGAGCGTGGAGCCAGCCCTGGCGAAGAGCTGGCGGTACAGCGACGACGGCCTGACGCTCGCCTTCGAGCTGCGCGACGGCCTGACCTTCACCGACGGTACGCTGCTCGATGCGGCGGCCGTCAAGGCGTTCTTCGAGCGGGCCAAGACCCAGAAGGATTCGTTCATCAAGAGCGATCTCGAGAATCTGGACAGCGTCAGCGTCGAGGGCGCGACCAGCTTCACGCTCCATCTGAAGGAACCGGACTACCAGCTTCCCTACCTGCTGGCTGGCCGCGTCGGCGCCATCGCCAGTCCCACCGCCGCGAAGGATCCGGCCAAGCTCGCGCTCTGGCCGGTCGGCGCCGGGCCGTTCCGCATCACCAAGTTCGTGCCGGAATCCTCGGCGACGTTCGAGAAGAATCCCGGCTACTGGGATGCCGCGAACATCCATATCGATCAGCTCGAACTCCTCGGCTCGCCCGACCCGTCGACGGTGATCGCCGCGCTTCAGTCCGGGTCGATCGACGTGACGGGCCGCCTGCCGCCGCGCCGGGTCGACGAGGCCAAGAGCGCCGGCCTGACCATCGCCACCGGTCCCTCTCTCCAGGTGGCCGTACTGTCGATCAACCGCAACAAGCCGCCCTTCGACAACCCGAAGGTCGTCGAGGCGTTTCGCTATGCGATCGACAGGCAGGAGCTGGTGAACACGCTGACCGCCGGGTTGGCCACTGTCACCAACCAGCCGTTCCCGAAGGACTATTTCGCCTTCTCGCCCGAGATCGAGAACCGCTGGCCTTATGACCCCAAGCGGGCAGCGGCTTTGCTGCGAGAGGCCGGATATGGACCGGACCAGTTGTCCATCGAGATCGCCACCAACCCGATCACCAACCAGGGCGCGCCGGAAATCATCATGGCCCAGCTCGCCCGGATCGGGGTCAAGGCGAAGCTCCGCGTCATCCCGCCGGGCTCCTCGAGCTGGCAGAGCGAGGTCTATGTGGCCAAGAGCCCGCAGGCCGCGTTCGACGGAACGGTCGGCCGCGAGTCGCCGGTGCAGAACCTTCTGACGGTCTATGGCCCGGCCGGTCTGATGAACCTGAGCGGCCCATCGAGCTCCGATCCGTTCCTGCGCGCCGTCGACGAGGTGCGGCGGACGCCCACCGACGATCCCGCCTATCACAGCCGCCTGCAAGCGGCCGTCAGGATCGGCGTCGAGCAGTCCCCCGCGCAGTTCCTGTTCAGCACGCCATGGGTCGTCGCGACGCGGTCGCGGGTCAAGAACCTCAATCTCCTGCCGACGCAGATCAGGTGGGAAGGAGTACGTGTGGAATGAGCACCTCTCTCGAAGCAGATGGCTGGGCCGGCTGGGATGCCTCCTCCGGCGACAGGCTGAGCGCCGCCCAGGTACGGCGGCGTCATGCCGTCTCGGTACTCCGGGTCCTCTGGTCCACGCTGGCGATCGCCGTGCCGGTATTCGTGTTCGCCACGCTGATGACGTTCCTGCTCGGCGCGGCGAGCGGGCTCGATCCCGCCGCCGCCATTGCCGGCGACGACGTATCGACGGCGACCGTCGCGCGGATTCGCGCCGATCTCGGTCTCGACCAGCCGCTCTGGGCGCAGTATTTCCACTGGATCGGCGGCGTGTTCCGCGGTGATTTCGGAACCTCCTGGTTCAATGGCGTACCCGTCGGCGACCTGATCGCCCAGCGCCTGCCGGTCAGCCTCTCGATCGCCGGCGCCGCGCTGGTCGTCGGCGTAACCCTGGGCACCCTGCTGGGCAGCGTGGCGGCGCTGCGCAGGGGGAGCCTCTTCGACCGCGGCCTGACGGCCTTCGCGTCGGTCACGTCCGCACTACCGCCCTTCATCATCGCCATCGGGCTCATTCTCGTCTTCAGCCTCTGGCTGAAGCTCCTGCCAGCGTCCGGCTATGTTCCGCCGTCGGAGAATTTCGTCGGCTGGTTGCGGGCGCGCACGATTCCGGCGCTGGCCATGGGCATCGGCGAAGTCGCCATCGACCTCGCGCGGCAGCTGCGCACATCGCTGGTCGGGGCGTTGTCGGAAAACTACGTGACCGGCGCGGTGGTCCGTGGCCTGTCGCCGCGCCGCGTGTTCTCGGTGCATGTGCTGCGCAACGCCGCGGGCCCGACCCTGTCGCTGCTCGCCATCAAGATCCCCACGCTGATCGGCGGCGCCGTCCTCACCGAGACCATCTTCATCATGCCGGGAATGGGCAAGCTGACGGCGGACTCCGCGCTGCGCGGCGATGTGCCTGTGGTGCAGGGAACGCTGATCGTGGGGATCGTCATGGTGCTCGCCTGCAACCTGCTGATCAATGTCCTGCTCGGGGTGCTGCAACCCGGCACGCGCCGGAGGAGCTGAACCATGCGGTCTCGCCTGCTTCGCTATCCGGCGGCGTCCGTCGCGCTCGCCATCCTGGCGATCATCCTCGCGCTGGCCCTGTTCGGGCCGTTCCTCGCGCCCCATGAACCGATGGCGCAAAACCCTGGCGCCATCCTGCTGGGACCCACGGCCGATTATTGGCTGGGGACCGATGAACTCGGCCGCGACGTGCTGAGCCGCCTGCTTGCCGGCGCGCCGGTCTCGGTGCTCGCCAGCCTGATGTCGGTGGCCATCGGCCTCGCTTTCGGCGTCGTCCCCGGCATGCTCTCGGTGTTCCTGTCCAGGAACGTGGAATGGCTCAGCCTGCGGCTGATCGACGCCCTCATGATCCTGCCCTTCCTGGTCTCGGCCATCGCCATGACGGCGCTGCTCGGCAACGGCCTGATCCAGGCCATGTTCGCCGTCGGCATCCTGATCACGCCGGTGTTCTACCGTATCAGCCGGGCGGCGGCGCTCTCGGTCGCCAATGCGGACTATATCGAGGCGGCCCGCCTGTTCGGCGCGTCGACGACATTGATCATCCGGCGGCATGTGGTATCGAAATGCCTGCCGGCCGTGGCGGTGATCACGGCGTCGGTCGCGGGCGTGTGCCTCTCGATCGTCGCCGCGCTGACCTTCCTCGGCATCGGCGTCGTGCCGCCCGAGCCGACCTGGGGCGGCCAGCTTTCCAACGATCTCGCCACCCTCTACGAGCGTCCGTTCGGTCCGCTCGCGCCGGGCCTGCTGATCGTCGCCGCGGTCTGGGCGCTGAACACGTTGGCCGACACCCTTCGCGACATGAACGCCCATCCGGAGGAGAGCCTCGCATGAACCGGGGGAGCAAGATCATCAGCTTCGATCACGCCTTGGCGCGCCAGGCCGGCGCCGCGCCGCCGCCGCTGCTGTCCGTCGATGGGCTCAGGATCGCGACGCCGGACGGGCGCGAACTCGTTCACGACGTCCGGTTCGACATCCCGCGCGGCGCGACACTGGGCATCGTCGGCGAATCCGGCAGCGGCAAATCGCTGACCTGCCGCGCGATCCTCGGCGTGCTGCCGCCGGGCCTCAAGGTCACCTCCGGATCAGTCCTCTACAAGGGCCGCGATCTGGCCGGTCTCGACCGCGCCGGCTGGAGCGGGCTGCGCGGCACCGAGATATCGGCCGTGTTCCAGGATCCCGCCTCCTATCTGAATCCGTCCATCGCCGTCGGCGTCCAGCTCGCCGAAGCGCTTCGCGCGGCGCTGCGCCTCGATGCCAAGGCCGCGCGCGAGCGTGCGCTCGCGCTGATGCGGCGCGTCGGGCTGCGGAACGCCGAGGCGGTCTATCGCCAATATCCCCATGAGCTTTCGGGCGGCATGGCGCAGCGGATGCTGATCGCCATCGCGGTCTGCGCCGAGCCGAAGCTCCTGATCGCCGACGAGGCGACGACGGCGCTGGACGTGACGGTACAGGCGGGAATCCTCGAGCTGCTCGCCGAGCTGCGCCGCGAGAAACAGCTCACGCTGATCATGGTTTCCCATGATCTCGCGGTCGTTTCGCAGGCTTGCGACCATATCGTCGTCATGCGTGACGGCGCCGTGGTCGAGGCCGGCGCGACGCGTCAGGTGCTGCGCAATCCCCAGCATCCCTACACGCGCAGCCTGGTTAGCAACTACACCGCCTATGGTCTCGGCGCGGTGTCGGCGGCGGCCCGCGAACCGCGCCGCGCGCCCGCTGCCGGCGACGGCGCTGAAAAGGGCGAATGGCGCGGTCCGCTGCTGAGCATTCGCGGGCTGCAGGTCGCGTATGGCGACAAGCTGGTCGTCGACAAGGTCGATCTCGACGTCGACCGGGGCGAGATCATCGGACTGATCGGAGAGACGGGGTCGGGAAAGACCACGGTCCTGCGCTCGATCCTCGGGCTCGTCGCGCCAAAGGCCGGCTCGATCCGGCTGGAGCGCAACGAGATCGGCGCGCTCCGCGGCCGGGCATTGCGCGAGTTCCGGCGCGCAAGCCGCCTGCAATATGTGTTTCAGGACTCGCTGCGCAGCCTCGACCCGGATCTCACCATCGGCGCGTCGGTGGGTGAAGGCCTCGACGTCAGGGGAGGCATCGGGGCGCCCGAGCGCGAGGCGAGGGTAGCCGAGGCGCTCACCGCCGTCGGTCTCGATCCGGCATTGTCCCGGCGTCTTCCCCGGCAGCTTTCCGGCGGTCAACGGCAGCGGGCGGCGATCGCGCGGTCGCTCGTGCTGCAACCGCTGATGCTGCTCCTCGACGAACCGGTCAGCGCGCTGGATGCCGCCAGCCGGGTTCGCGTGCTGGAGCTTCTGGCGCGGCTGGCCCGTGAACAGGGCATCTCGCAGATCTTCATCTCGCACGATCTCGGCTCCGTCGCCGGCATCGCCGACAAGGTCGCGGTGCTCTATCGCGGCCGGCTGGTCGAGGTCGGGCCGACGCAGGAGGTGCTGTCGCACCCGTCCCATCCCTACACCCGCAAGCTCATCGAGGCGGTGCCGGCGATCGGCACGGATGCGGCCGTGCAGGACGGCTCCCGCCATATCGGCTGCTAGCGGGCGTCCGCGGCGCCATCCCCAACAACGGTTCCATCGAAAAGCGAGGCGTAAAATGGCTCAAACAGAGCAGCTTTCTAAACTTCTTGGAGACCTCGAGGCGTTCCGGGTCGCGAACTGGGAGCCCGAGGCGCTCCGGGTCAATGTCGAGCAGCGGCGAACACTGGTCGAGACGGCGCGCGGCGCGGATGTCATCAAGGTCGGCGACACGGTCGGTCCGTTCGAGTTGCACGAGGTCGACGGCGGTACGATCACCCTGGCCGGGCTGACGGCCAGCGGGCCGGCGGTGCTCGTCTTCTTCCGATTCGCGGGGTGTCCGACCTGCAACATCGTGCTGCCTCACTACCAGCGGCGGCTGTATCCCGCTCTCGAGGCGTGGGGCGTGCCGCTGGTCGCCATCAGCCCGCAGCGCGGCGACCGGCTCGCCGAGATCAAGCGGCAGCACGACCTGCGCTTCGCGGTCGCGACCGACGCTGGCAACGATCTGGGGCGCCGTTTCGGCATCCTGTATTCCTATGACGAGCCGTCGCGCAAGGCCGCCATCGAGAAGGGCGCTCCCATCGGCGACGTTACCGGCACGGGGACGTGGGAGCTGCCGATGCCGACCGTGATCGTCATCGATGCGGCGCACAAGGTGCGCTACGTCGACGTCAGCCCGGATTGGCTGGTGCGCACCGAAGCCGACCCCATTCTCGATGCCGTTCGGGCGCTCGTGCCCGTACCCGCGAGCTGAGCGGGTGCGCGTCGCCCGGCCTTTCGCGGGCAAAGCTTTCTGCATTGCTCGAAAGCACCGTAGACTGGGCGACGAAACCGCCGGGGCTTAGCCGATGAAGATCAACTTGCCGACCGAGGTGCTGCGGAGTTTCGTCGCGATCGTCGACATGGGGTCCATGCTGAAGGCGACGGAGCGGATTTTCCTGTCGCAATCGGCCCTCAGCCTCCAGATGAAACGCCTCGAGGAACTGCTCCAGCGCCGGTTGTTCGAGCGCGAGGGCAAGCGGCTCGTCCTGACCCCGTCGGGCGAGCAGCTTCTCGATTACGCGAGACGCCTGCTGGAGATCAACGACGAGGCGGTCTCGGCCTTGGCCGGTGAGTCGATCGGCGGTCCGGTCCGCATCGGCATGGTGCAGGATTTCGCCGAGACGCTGCTCAAAGGCGTGTTGCAGCAATTCTCCAAACTGCACCCGAAAACCCAGCTCGAGGTCCGCATCGCCGGTTCGGCCGAGCTGACCGAGGCGGTGAAGAATGGCGGCCTCGACGTCGCGATGTGCATCGCCCCCCCGGCGGATGCCGCCAACATCACCAGCGTTCCCACCTACTGGATCGGCGAAGCCGATCTGCTGGACGAGGAAACCTTGCCGCTCGCCGTGCTGACCGAGCCGTGTGCGTTTCGGATCGGCGCGCTGCAGGCGCTGGAGAAAGCTGGCCGTCGCTATCGCATCGCGGTCGAAACGCCGAACCTGACGGGCCTGCGGGTCGCGGTCGAGGCGGGGCTGGGCGTCACCAGCCGCAGCCTGCTGTTCATGCAGGACCACAAGCTGCCGCTGCTCGACGATCCATCGTTACCGCCGCTGCCCAAGGTCGGCTACGCGCTCCATGCCGGGTCGCAGCGCAGCAGCGCGGTCACGCGCCTCGCCGATCTGGTGCGCGAGGCCGTAGTCGAGATCGCCTAACGCACCACATGCGCCGATCCTCAGATCACGACGAAGCCGTGAGTCCCGTCGCGGCCGAGCTGCTCGACCAGACCGAATTCCCAGTCGAGATAGGCCTGCATGGCGCTTGCCACATTGTCGGTTCCCTCATAAGGCCTCCGGTAACGATCGATGACCGGGGTCGCGAGCTCGCCCGGTCCAGCCTCGAGCGGCAATCCGGCCTCCGCCCAGGCCCGCGTCCCACCGTCGAGAACGACGGCTGACAGTCCTGCCTCATCGAGATCCGACGCCGCGAAGCGCGCCAGGATCCCATCGTCCGACGTCAGCACGATCGTGCGCCGGTCCGGGTTGGCGATAAGCGCCTCGGTCAGCAGCGAACGAACCGCATAGCGGGCGCCGGGGATGTGGCCACCGGCATAGGTCGTGCTCGGCGCCAGGTCGATGACGGCGGCGCTGCCGTCCCGAAGGCTGATCTGGAGCACGGCGGGCGCGATGGTTTCCACGGCGGGGAGCGGTGGCAGGCGCGGCGACCATGCGCCCGGTTCGATGTCGTCGCCGATGCCGTCCTCGAGCACGAAGACGTCCCAGTTCATCTGGGCAAGCCAGGACGCGGTCATGTTCGCGCGCACGCCGTCGCCGTCCACCAGCACGATGCGGGCGCCGCGCACCGTCGCGAAATGATCCGTTTCCTGGATCAGCTGCCCGCCCGGCGTCGACCTGAAGCCGCGCGGATGGCCCGCGGCGAATTCCTCGGGGGTGCGGACGTCGAACAGGTAGGTCGTCCGCTCCCGCTCGGCGACGAGACCGGCGAGCTGTTCGCGGCCGATGTGGTGCGCGCCGGCGCGCACGGCCAAAGCGCGGGCATTCGCCGCGGCGCCGACGGCCCGGCCGGGCTCGACGTCGGGAAAGCGCCTGGTCTGGCCACGCTCCAGGGCGTTCCCGGCGAGCGTCCAGCCGATGGTGCCGTTGCGCAGGGCGAACACCTTGTTGGGGATGCCGGCATTGATCAGCGACTGGGTCCCGATGATGCTGCGGGTGCGGCCGGCGCAGTTGACGATGACGGTGGTCTCGGGGTTCGGCGCCAGGGCGCCGACCCGAAGCGCCAGCTCGGCGCCGGGCACGCTGATGCCGCCCGGGATGCTCATCGTGCGGTATTCCTCGAACCGGCGGGCATCGAGAACGACGATGTCGGCCTTTTCGTCGATCAGCGCCTTCACCTCCTCGGCGGCCAGCGACGGCGTATGCCGGTGCGCCTCGACCAGTTCGCCGAATGCCTTGCTGGGCACGTTGACGTCGATGAATATCTCGCCGCCGGCGGCGCGCCAGCCGGCGAGGCCGCCCTCCAGCAGGGTCACATCCGTGTAGCCGAGGCGGATGATCCGTTCGGCGGCCTTGCGCGCCAGCCCTTCGCCGTCGTCATAGATCACGATGGCCGTGGTCCGGCGCGGGATGCGGTCGAAGATCTCCATCTCGATGCGCCCCAGCGCCAGGGACGCCGCGAACAGCGGATGGCCCTCGGCGAAAATGGCCTCCTCGCGCACGTCGAGCAGCGCGATCTCGCGGCCATCGATCAGCGCGGCGCGCACCGACGCGGTATCGGTCGTTCCAATGCTCATCGCGATGCCTCGTTGGAGCGGTCCCAAAGATTCGGCAACACCGCGTTCGAATAGCCGGAAATGAACGCCTTGGCCGTTCCGTCCGGCGCAAAGGTCGAGCGGCGGACCGCGCCGATGTTGGCGCCGTAGACATGGATGCTGATCGACGTCCGGTCGGCATAGGCGTTACGGACTTCATGGATGTCGCCAAGCGTGGGCGAGATGGCCTCGACGTGGCCGCGCTCCAGCAGCGTCTCTGGCCCGTCGGCGGCAAGCCGTCCGTCATGCAGCGCGTAGGCTTGGGAATATTCGGCGCCCCGCAGCACGCCCACGAGCCCCCAGACCGTGTGGTTGTGGATCGGCGTCCGCTGGCCCGGTCCCCAGATGAAGCTGACGATGGAGAACCGCTCCTCGGAGTCGCAGTGGAGCAGGTATTGCCGGTAGCGTTCCGGGCTGGGTTCGGCGAAGGCGTCGGGTAACCACACGTCGTGCTCCAGCAGCCGCGCGAGAATCGCCGAGCCTTCGCTGAGGATGTCGGCCTCGGCGGTCGTCGTCCCGACGAGCCTGGAGAACGCGCGCACGGCCGTGCGAAGCGGCGCGACGTCCGTCACCGGCTTTTGCTCGAAACCCATATTATATTATCTCCATTGATCTAGTGGTGTATTCCTTAGTATAGGAGCGGCGGGCAGTAAAGTGAGTTGTCCTCATATGGATGCTCTCAGCCCGCATACTCGTCGCCGCGGTGCTTCCCGCCAAGGCGAAAGACTCATGGCCCGGGAACAGCCGCGGGGCAGGCCGCAAGCGGACCCGGGATCCAGCAATCGAAAGACCAGGCGATGACCAGACAGTCCGAACACCCCGTTCATTCCCAGTTCGTCGACCGCTGGTCGCCGCGCGCCTTTACCGGCGAGGCGCTCGACGGTGGAACGCTGTTCTCGATTCTCGAGGCGGCCCGCTGGGCGCCGTCGGCGTTCAACGCCCAGCCATGGCGGTTCGTCTACGCCCGGCGGGATACGGCGGCTTGGGAGGGATTTCTCGACGTGTTGCTGCCGTTCAACCAAGCGTGGGCAAAGCAGGCGGGCGCGCTGATCTTCATCGTGTCCGATCCGGCGCCGCTCAAGCCCGGCACCTCGGAGACGATGAACTGCACCAGCCATTCCTTCGATGCGGGTGCGGCATGGCTCTCGCTCGCCTTGCAGGCCAACGTCCTCGGGTGGCGCAGCCATGCGATGCTGGGGTTCGACGACGCGAAGGCGCGGGCGTTGATCGGCGCCGCGCCGCCCCTGAAGATCGAGGCGGCGGTGGCGCTTGGCCGCCAGGCTCCGGCCGACAGTCTCCCCGACTCCCTCAAGGCGCGCGAAATTCCAAGTACGAGAAACCCGCTGGCCGATATCGCTTTCGAGGCAGCGCTGCCACGAGGGTAGACGGCGTGACCCCTGGCCTCAACCGAGCACCCGGCTGAAGAACGCCTTCATGCGGGCCAGCATGTCGACCTGGGCGGTCCTGAGCACCGGCCGGTTGGCGAGGTCGGTCTGCTCCTGCTGGCGAATGGCGAGCAACTCGCTGAACTCCTGCAAAAGCTCTGGGGATTTCTGCAGCAGTTCCTCGATGGATTCCTTGGTGATCTCCAGCGCCCGGATGCGCGTCATCGCCCGGACCGTCGCCGAGCGGGGCGCCCCGGTCATCAGCGACATCTCGCCCACCACGTCGCCGGCCGCCAGCACCGCCAGCTCCTGCGGCACGCCGCCAGGCAGGGTGAGGGTGATCCGAGCCGCTCCCTCGAGGATGATGAACATGGACGTGGTGGTGTCTCCCTGTTC
>VFQP010005526.1_pt1 | contig 10965 bp, 7 predicted proteins | sample 3512351 | NCBI WGS metagenome assembly VFQP01 (sample SAMN10412372, study PRJNA504923) | tailings metagenome | isolation source: Relicate 1 Philex TSF1 revegetated site | place: Philippines: Tuba, Benguet | collected 2017-08-29
AACCTTTCAAACTCTCACACCTCCCTCTTCTACACATTAAACCTGAAGTGCATCACATCTCCGTCTTTTACGATATACTCTTTTCCTTCTATGCGTAGTTTTCCTGCTTCACGTGCAGCGGATTCAGAACCGTAGTGGATATAATCTGAGTAGCCAATTACTTCGGCTTTGATAAAACCTTTTTCAAAGTCAGTGTGGATCACACCGGCAGCCTGTGGGGCTTTCCAGCCTTCCTGGATGGTCCAGGCACGCACTTCCTGTACACCTGCAGTGAAATAGGTATAGAGGTTCAGGAGGCGGTAAGCTGAATGGATCAGACGGTCGAGTGCCGGTTCTTTCATCTGGTATTCTTCCATGAAGAGTTCTTTGTCTTCAGGACTTTCCATCTCGGCGATCTGTGCTTCAATGTTATTGTTCATGATGATCACTTCAGCCTTTTCCTGTTTTACAGACTCTTTCAGTGCTTCAGAGTATTTGTTGCCGGTGTGCATAGACGCTTCGTCTACGTTGGCAACATAGAGCACTGGCTTGTCAGTGAGCAGGAAGAGATCAGCGATCGCCACCTTATCTTCTTTTGCCAAAGAAAGCTCCCGGATGCTTTTGCCTTGTTCAAGATGAGCTTTGCAACGCAGGAGTACTTCCAATTCCGCTTTGATCTTTGGATCAGTGCGGGCCTGTTTTTCTGACTTGGAGATCTTTTTCTCCACGCTGTCAAGATCTTTCAGTTGCAGTTCAGTATCGATGATCTCTTTATCGCCCACAGGGTTGATCGCGCCTTCATCACGCAGGATGTTTTCGTCTTCGAAACAACGGATCACGTGAATGATGGCATCCACTTCGCGGATATTCCCCAGGAATTTATTTCCCAGACCTTCGCCTTTACTCGCGCCGCGAACAAGACCTGCGATATCCACAATTTCGATCTGAGTGGGCACGATCTTATCGGGTACAACCAGTTCTGCCAGCTTTTTCAATCGCTGATCCGGTACATCCACCAGACCCACGTTTGGGTCGATTGTGCAAAAACGGTAGTTGCTCGCCTGAGCTTTCGCGCTGTTACTCACCGCGTTAAATAAAGTTGATTTTCCAACATTGGGCAATCCGACGATTCCTGCTTGTAAAGCCATACGGGGTTCTTATTTAAGAGGCGCAAAGATAGGGCAAAATGCGCAGGGAGAGAAGTTTGGGGAGGTTTCAGAGGTTTGATAGGTTCAAGAGGTTCCAGAGGTTTCAGAGGTTCCAGAGGTTCAAGAGGTTTCAGAGGTTCCAGAGGTTCAAGAGGTTTGATAGGTTCCAGAGGTTCAGGACTCGGAAGTTCCTGATAGGTGAATGGAGTTAGTCTTGTATATAAGTTAATGTACTATTCTGATCGTAGAAATAAGTAAAGGCCTATGGAACTCGGAACTTCTGAAACCTAGAAACTTCTTGAACCTATCAAACCTCTGAAACCTATGGAACCTCTGAAACCTCTTGAACCTCTGAAACCTATGAAACCTCTGAAACCTTTCCCTCCTTTCCCAACCTTCTCATTCTCCCAACCTTTTCCTACCTTCCGTTTTCATCATTGAAAACATTCTTCATGGCCTTAAGCAGGATCTGGTCGGCGTTCATTATCATAGCTATTTTGGTTGCAGCATTTCGTTTTTCTTTTCAACCTGAACAAAAGGAGATTTTCAGCAGGCTGGTGACTGGCAAGAATACGGATACGGCATATGTGCGCCCGGTTGATTCTGCTTCATTACCGGCGATTGTGCTGACGCAGCTCCAGCGTGAAAAAACGGCTGTGTGGGATAACAATAAGGTATATAAAGCTGCTGAGGGGCAGTATCGTGTTTTCCGGTTATTGCCATCAAACGGCATTATAGATACTTGCAAAGGAGCGGTGGAGATCTGTATCGGTCTGATCGGTATCATGGCGCTGTTCATGGGTTTTATGAGTATTGCTGAAAAGGCGGGTGGTATACGTTTTATGTCAAGGATCATTGGTCCTTTCTTTTCGAAAATATTCCCGGATGTTCCCAGTGGTCACCCGGCCATGGGGCATATGATGATGAATTTCTCTGCGAATTTGCTTGGCCTCGATAATGCGGCTACTCCGTTCGGGATAAAAGCTATGGAAAGTCTGCAGGAGCTGAATCCGCAGAAAGAGAGGGCTTCCAATGCACAGATCATGTTCCTTTGCCTGCACGCGTCGGGCCTGACGCTGATCCCGGTAAGTATAATCGCTGTGAGAGCATCGTTAAAAAATCCGGCGGCTAATCCTACTGATATTTTTGTTCCCTGCATGATCGCCACCTTTGTTGCAACCATGGCGGCGATGTTCATTGTTTCATTTAAGCAAAAGATCAACATCTTTCAAAAAACGATCATGCTGTGGGTTTTGGGTATTTCAGCGGTGATCGCTTTGCTGGTGTTGTATCTCGTATCGCTGAGTGCACAGGATCTGCAATTCTTTTCCGGCGCGCTGAGCAATGGCATCATTCTTACCATTTTTATCGCTATTGTCCTGGGAGGTCTTTATAAGAAGATCAACATTTTCGATGCATTTGTGGATGGGGCGAAAGGAGGTTTTGAAGTAGCAGTAAGGATCATTCCTTACCTGGTGGGCATGCTGGTTGCCATCAGCCTGTTGCGCAACAGCGGAACTTTTGATGTGATCATTGACGGATTCAAAGCTGTATTTGCGGCGCTTGGAACAGACACAAGATTTGTGGATGGTCTTCCAACGGCGCTTATCAAACCGCTTAGTGGAAGTGGTGCCCGGGGAATGATGATCGATACGATGAATGCCTATGGAGCAGACTCATTTGCGGGACGGTTATCTGCCATCCTGCAGGGCTCATCTGATACAACGTTCTATGTGATCGCCGTTTATTTCGGAGCGGTGGGGATCAAAAATACACGGTATTCGATCGGAGCTATGTTGCTGGCGGATCTGGTGGGAATTATTACCGCCATTATACTTTGTTATCTCTTCTTCGGAGGAAATGTTTAATATCACCTTGGCGTAGGATTCCTGCAGATTATAGACCATTCCGCCCAAATAGAACAAGGTGCTAACAAGCGGGTTAAATTGCCTCGGAAATTCAGTTATATTTTTTCCTCTTAATAAACAAAAGTTAGATAGACTGAGCATCATCAGAGTTTTCCTGCTTCGCTTAAGCTATGCCGGAAGGCGAGGTGGAAAATAGCCCTCAGACAATCGAATAGGCTGAAAGTTGATTACGAAGCATCTATACTTTTTCAGATGGAATGCACAGAGGTATATCTGCGCATTTGCAGATCAGCTTCTGTCATCAGGCATATATCCGCGCATCTGCATATATACTATACAACCGTGAGTATCCCATTGACAGCCAACGATACAAATCTCAATGATCTGTTAGCTGTAATAAAAATCATAACCAGCGGCTTTATTTCAGGTTATTATAAAATAAGCATGCCTTCTGGATTCAGAAGGCATGCTTATTTTGTCATTTATCAAAAAGTAAAGACGGATCTTTTCGCCTGCAGTACAGCTTTGGCTGCCTCGCCGGGGCATCGAAAAACCGTTAATAAGTCGGAGCCACAGTGACCGCTCTTGTATTTCCTCCTCTCAGGAGAACCGTATAGCTTCTTTTCTGCGTTGGATTAAGACCATTCAACTGAGCCAGTAAATTGGTTGTACCTGCAATGCGCACCATGATAGTGTCGTTTAGAGCACTGGCATAAGGAATGAATGGTGTTACTCCTGTGATCGTGACGTTGGAAGCAACGTTTGCCTGTCTTTTCACAGAATAGAAATCTACCGCAGGTATCAGCGGATGTACACGCATGAAGTTGGCGAAGCGAACCCTGGCTGTAGAATCCTGTGGGTATTCGATCTTGTTTTCAACGATCTTATACTTCGGAGCAGTAATTGTGTCATAGGCAAAAATGGTATAGTTGGTACGGGCAGCCAGATTTGCCGTGAATACGAGTGGCACCTGTGTGGTAGCCGGCAGTGTATCACGCAAAAGCATGGTTCTTGTGCCATATTCAACAGCAAAACTGCTGGCCGCAGAAGGGAATACTCCACCCGCCGCGAAAGCGGCTCCGGTTACGGCTTTTCCATCTATATAGAGATAATTTCTGCTGCTGTTAACAATTGCATTGAACACCTGTACGGTTGCCGCGGTGCTGAGATTGGTGCGTTCCGGGATCAGTTGATCTGCGTGTTTACCACAAGAGATAATTGCGGTTACCGCAGACAGGAAAATTGATCCGGTAACAAATATTTTTGTGTTTTTGATTCTCATCTTGTTTGTTTTGACCATGAATTAATTAAGGTTCAGAAAACCAGCATCTCTTCGTGTGGTAGTCGGTGTTGCTGGCACCAATCCTGTTCAACTCATTCAAATTCCACACATACTCCGAATTGTATCGAGGGCGGACGCGGTAAACCAGTTTTCCACCGTTGTCTACATTCAGATCATTGCCTGACGGAGGCGTGAAGTCGCGATATACCTGCTGGCCGGTAGCCTGATCGATATCAGTGTAGTGGAAACGGCGCATATCTGTCCAGGTTTCACAAGCTCCATGAATGTAAAGGGAAATGTACTTCTGGAGCATGATCTTTGTAAGTGTCAGGCCTGCTTCAGCGGGAACGACGGCCGCGTCATTCAGGAATGCCGTTTTCATTGCCGGTGTGATCACGCGATCTGTAGGTACGCTTGTCTGGTAGGTAGTGGTGAGCATATCAAAATTCAGATCAATACCACTGCGGTAAGCAGCCAGAGCGCCTGTGCGGTCTCCTTTGCGTAATAAAGCTTCTGCTTTGATAAATGCGATTTCTGATGCCGTCATTACAGGAAAAGGAGAGTTATTCTTAAAGAGATAACGGCAATTATTATCATTCGATGGAGAAACGTTGTTGGCGCCTCCTGCCTGGCTTACCCCGAAAAAGTTTTCCGGGCGATCAGCCGCCGCGATGATCGCCTGTCCTTTATTTGGCTCTACTCCAACAAAAGTATTGTTATTGTTTGGACGAAGCATGTACCATGCACGGGGATCCTGAACATTCAGAAAGGCATTGTTTCTCCCAGCCATCAGGTTGGCGACAAAAGAGGCCTGTCGGATCGCCGTTTCTGTACCAACCACCGTGCTGCCCAGATTCCCTCTCAGAGGACCAAAGAAATTAGCGGTGCCGCTCACCCCGCTATTGGCAAACTTAACGAGGCCATTATCAGCATTGGCAGTCAAAGAACGATTACAGTAGTAAACCACTGAATCGGCGTTGTAAATTGTTTTATTACTGAGATGGTTATATAAACGGGCCATTATACCATTCGTAAACTTCTTCCATTTCTCTACATCACCATTATAGAAGAAGGCATCACCGATTGCCAGGTTGGACTGGCTTGCTCCATCGCCTGTACGGTTCAGGAATTCCAGCGCTTCGTAACACAATTGGCGCACATGATTATAAACTTCCTCCTGTGGGCCATACGTGAAGGTAAGAGCGCTTGTATTAAATGCTTCTTTTACAGAAATGACTTCACCATGATAGTCGGAAAGAGTGAGCCAGCTCCAGGCCATGATGGCTTTGCCGACACCGACATAATCCCATTTTTTCTCCTCAATGCCCCATTCGATCATCTTGTTGACATTCTGTCCAAGATCATAAAAATGAGTACGCCAGATAGAAGCGGCGTTATCACTGCTTCCTGTTGTGCCGCCCATTTGATCATAGCGGCCGCCAGTGTTGGCAAATACAAAGTTCTGAATGTATTTTCCAATGAAACGTATATCATTCAAAGGTCCATGTCCTGCACCATTTGTTGCCATGGTGGCAATCATGTTCGGTAAAAGCTGCTCGATCGGAACCCGGACATCAGCATTGGGATTGGGGTATGCTTCGTCGATCTTTTTAGTACATCCGACCCCAACCAGGGTCGTTACACCTAAGATCGCAGCTATGTTATATAGTCTTTTCATAATTAATTAATTTTTGAGATAAGTCATTATCAGAAGCCTGCTCTCAGACCAAAGTTGAAACTGACAGGCGTTGCAATGTTTCCATAATCAAAACCCCATCCGCCAACACCTCTGGAACCTGCTGAGTTTGCGCTCACTGCCGGATCAGCTCCTGAGTAATTGCTGAACAGCAGGAGATCATTTCCTGTCACAAAGAATCCAAGTGATTTGAAGAACTTCCATTTGCTCAGCATAGAAGGAGGGAGTGTATAGCTGAGTGTAACATCTCTCAGACGGAACCAGTTAATGTTACGCTCGATGAACTCTTCTTCAGGCAAACCGGTTGTTCCGCCAGAAGCACCGTAGTAAGCGTCATTATATGCAGGCGTAACCACGATCGTGTTCTGGGTTGGGTTTGCCGAATTCTCCAATCCGTCTCTTAGTACACCAGCAACCACTCTTGGAACAAGCCTGTCGTCTGTACGATGGCTTACACCGCGGGAGGTTAATAACATATCTGTGGCATTGAAAACATCACCTCCTATACGAAGATCCCACAGGAAGCTGAGAGCCCAGTTGCCCATGCGAAGATTGTTCTGCCAGCCGAGTACGAAATTCGGATTTCTATCACCATGAACTTTGAAAGTCTGATCGATCAGCGGCAGACCGCTTGCTGGGTCTATCAGGATTTGTCCGGCATTGTTACGCAGATAACCAAAAGAAGTGATCGCGGTTGTTGGTCCTCCAACGATCAAACCACCGCGTGCGTTGGCGAATACCCAGCTGTCGGAGATATAGAATTCCGGAACGTTCGTAGGGAGTGTGACAACACGGTTCCACATCTTGTTAAAGTTGAAACGCATATCCCATTTCATACTGCGGGTCTGCAAAGCAGTAAAGTCCATGGAAACTTCAACGCCTTCGTTGCGGGTTGCACCTACGTTAATGGTGTTAAGTACATAACCTGTTCCGTAGCTGGAGCGGAAGTTCTCTGCGATCTGTTTGTCGTTGAAAGTATTGTAGTAAGTGACTTCAAGGCCGAGTTTGCTTTTAAAGAGCCGAAGTTCTGTACCGATCTCATAAGTCTTCTGGATCTCTGGCTCCAGGAAGAAGTTGTTGTTGTTAAACCCATAGTAGTAACCACCACCGCTTGATAATGCATTGGTGAATACAGACTGGTTCGCATAAGGCGCACTTGAACGAGCCGTGCTGGCTAATGATGTGCGGAGTTTCCAGTAGCTGATCACGTTATTCTTCAGCGCAGGAATGATGTCACTCATGATCAGGCTAAGGCTTCCTGCAGGGTAGTTATAGTTGCGGAAAGCTTTCGGGAAGATCGATGATGTTTCAAACCTGTGCGAATAGGTCAGAAAGATCATGTTGTCATAGCTGATGGAAGCTTCACCAAAGTAAGCCATTTGACGGTTAAGCGAGTAGTTGAAATCGCCCGGGTTTCTGAGTGCGCGATTCAGGTATTGTCTTGTATTCGGACGCGTTCTTGTGCTGTCACCCATCCATTCTCTTACCTGTTGCATGGAAACGATCTGTCCGTTCTTCATCATCTCTCCGTTCAGGTTAACTGAATCCACGATATTCGTTCCGAACATCGAATACATCTGGCGTTTGTAGTCCTGCCACATGGTACCTACCAGGATCCTTGCACCAAATTTGCCAAAATTCTTATTGGCGGTAGCAGTGATCGTGTGGTTATAGCCATTGTATTTGGTGAAATAGTTATCCTGCTGACCACCATTTCCTCTGGATAGGATAGAGCTGAGCGGGTGATAGAAAGACCATCCCTCTGTACTAAAGTGATCGTATCCAAACCGGCCCGAGATCCTGAGCCATTCAAAAGGTGTAATGTTAATACCAAGCGTACCTACATAGCGGTTGGTTGCATCATATCCTTTATTGTTGAAAACACTGAAGAAGGGGTTATCGATCTCGTCATTCGGGTTAGCAAGGAAGATAGGATCTTTCGCTCCATCTTTGAAATCGCGAACGTCGCGGTCTCTCGGCCACAGCAGCAGATTCGTCATGTAGCTGCCTGCACCTCTTTTAGGGCGGTCATTGGTACTGCGGGTATAGGTGAATGAAGGAGTGATCTCGATATATTTTCCAATCTTGGTGTTATTGGAAATTCTTCCTGTTATACGCTGGTATTTGTTTTCAGGAACCACGCCAGCCTGATCAAAGAACGAACCGGAAGCACGGAAGCTGGTTACTTTATTACCCCAGTCTGCACTCAGGTTATGACTTTGAGCAAAACCATTCTGGAAGAAGTTTGACACGTTGTCAAAACCGCCATCAGGATTGCTGTAGGCTGGTCCGAAAAAGTAGAAGTTCCCGGCAGGAGCGCCGTTTCTTCCAGGGGACCATTTAGTGGAATTATCAGGAAATCTTGTCAGCTTGGAAACGCGGAATGCATTATCATAATTAAAGGACAGCACACCGTTTGTCTTTCCTTTTTTAGTTGTGATGATGATCGCGCCTGAGCTTGCCTGGCTGCCATAAAGGGCGGTAGCTTCCGGCCCTTTCAAAATCGTGTACGATTCAATATCGTTGGGGTTAAGATCGGCGATCCGGTTAGTGTAGTCTCCGCTACGATTGGCAGTCTGGTTTACGTTACGGGTAGAATTTTCAACAAGACCAAGGCCAGTGTTGGAAATACTGCTTTCGTTTGTAGTGGAGTTGTCAACAATAACTCCATCGATTACAAATAAAGGCTGGTTGTCCAGCGCCATAGAGTTGAATCCACGTAAAACGATGGCAGTAGAAGCGCCAGCTTGTCCACCCGTTGGGTTCACTGTCAGACCAGCCACACGGCCAGCCAATCCATTCAGAAAGTTTTCTCTTTGAGATTGTGCCACTTCGTTACCATTGACTTTCTGCGCAGAATAACCAAGTTCCCTCGGACTACGCTTAATGTCCATGGCTGTTACAACAACCTCTCCCAAAGTACCGTCGGCAGGTTTCAGGTTGATTGAAACGGCATTGCCTTGCGGCTTCACGTCGTAGGATTCATATCCTACGTAGGAGAACTGAAGCGTTTCCCCGTTTTTCAGCGAGATGCTGAAATTTCCCGAAGCATCTGTTTGGGTTTTGCGCTGTGTACCTTTTACAGTTACAGTTACGCCTGATAATGGTGTCTTGTTGTCGTCAGCTACCACTGTGCCGGTAATTGTTCTTTCCTGTGCCAGCAAAGCTGATGGAAGGAGGAACATAAACAGCAAAGAGGCTACTGCCAACCGGAGAACTCTTCTCATAGCTGTGTGTTGTTGTTTTAGTATAATAAATGAGCAGTTAACGAAGTCGAAACAGCTCTCACAGGATTTGGATGCCGGCATCAGCATACGGTTTCAGCAATGGATCATCAGCATCCGTTTCTGTAATCAGTATATCGATCTTATCCAGCGTACAAATTTGGATCGGCTGAAATGTGTTGATCTTTTCAGCGATGGACAGGCATACGACTTTACGGGAAGCTTCGATCATTGCTTTTTTCAGCTGCACAACTTCCCAGTCATTATCCGTAATGCCGTGTTGAAGGTCTATCGCATTGGTGCCAAGGAAACAGATATCCGCCTTGATCTGCCTGATCTTGGCGATCGCTTCTGAACCTACCGTGATCTTGGAACTCTTGGAGATCTTATCACCGATCAGTATGACGTCAATATTCGGATGATCCATGTATTCCAGGATGGCTGCGATACTTCCGGAAATAAAAGTTGCTTTCAAATGGGAGGGGAGCAGACGGGCCATTTCCACGATAGTGGTGCCACCGCCCGTAAGCACGAACATGCCATTTTCGATCAGACCAATGGCCTTTTGTGCAATCCTGATCTTGTTCTGTTGGGAATAAACACCGTTAACCGGTACATGTACCTGGCTGAAGGAGCGGGACAGCGCACCGCCATGAACCTTGATCAGCTTGCCTTCTTCGGCCAGTTCCAGCAGATCCCGGCGGATCGTGTCTTCAGACACATGTATATCTGTACTCAATGTCGACGAAAGGACCTTGTTATGCAGGTTTACCTGCTGCAATATATACGACTGGCGTTCCTTCTTCAGCATAGCAGTTAGAGTGTTTGAAGAAAGTTAAATATACGGTGAAATGCCGCACAAAAACGCAAATACACGAAAAAAAAAGCGCGAATGCGCACAAATGGCCGCGTATAAACGCGAATAGCGTCGGTGTATTCGGGAGTCTGCTGTTTTCAAAAGCCAGGTAAAGTGGTCACTTCAACCCCAGCCCGTTCTCTAAGCGCGGATACTATTCGCTTTTATTTGCGGCCATTTGTGCGCATTCGCGTTTAGAAGACGAAACGGACACTCAACCCGATGGCAGCCGGTTCAAATGTGATCTCATTGAAGAGGTTCAGCTCAGGTTTCCAGTCAAGCGAAAGATTGAGTGGGGCGTTGGCGAATTTGTAGTCGAGGCCGAGTGAGCCCATGGCGCCAAAATTTGTTTCGGTATTATTAACCTTGCGGTTGGGGTCATACACCTTTTCGAAACCAAGATAGCCTCCTCCGCCATAGAACCACTGCAGTCCTTCCACACTAAGCGGTTTGTGTATTTGTAAGACGGCACCAATAGCCAGCGGATCACCAAAAGAGAACAATGCTTCAACTGCCGCGGCTTCCGTGATAAAATGTTTGAGTGAGATGGAGTTGTTGACCATTGCCTGGCTACTGCTGAAACGAACACCGAGCGCTGTTTTGTACTGCGCAAAAGACGTTTGGGCAAAAAGAATTGCAGCCACTACCATCGTAGCAGAAATAAGCTTTTTCATGAATGATGTTTTGTTGATTATTTATCCAAGTCCGGATGGATAACGAAGCGGGTAGGGAGAATAGTTTAAAGGAAATGCAAAATCGTTGTTCGATGTTGGATGGCCGATGGTCGGGTGAAGTTTCAAAAGATTACGGCACTACATTTTAGAAAGCCGGGCCTTCGCTCAGGCTTCCTAAAAATGATCGACCATCGACCATCGACCATCGACCATCGACCATCGACCATCGACCATCGAC
>VFQP010005527.1_pt1 | contig 10965 bp, 14 predicted proteins | sample 3512351 | NCBI WGS metagenome assembly VFQP01 (sample SAMN10412372, study PRJNA504923) | tailings metagenome | isolation source: Relicate 1 Philex TSF1 revegetated site | place: Philippines: Tuba, Benguet | collected 2017-08-29
GTCTATGGTCTATCGTCTATCGTCTATCATCCCCTCCTCACTCCCTTCGCTGCAGTATCACACTTCCCAGTGCACAGTCAAGACAACGCCGGTGATTACAATACCGGCTTTTCAATTCAAGCATTGCCTGGGTATCAAATGCATTGATGGCTTTTACATCCAGTGTTTCAAACCCGTCGATAATATTATTGGACTCCGCTGGCAGATGGATGAGCCAGCGCAGTGCTTTTTCTTTCAGCATTTCTTCCTGATGAAAATGACCGTAGGTATATAATACAGGGATAATGGTGTTGATAATGATCGATCGGATCATACCTTCTCCGATCTTTTTGGGCTTGAATGCGCTGACTTCCCCGGGACGGTAATGATAATGCCAGTAATCATTGGCGGTAATATCAAGCCATTGAAAAATTTCTTTCAGCTCCACAGCTTCTTTTACTTTGGAGAAAAGGTGTGTGGTCTGGTGCACCAGCATCGCCAGCTGAGCGAGGCGTATCGTTGGAAAATTTACGGGACGCATACGAAGAAACAGTGCCTGACCATGCACAGGCGCAAGATCATATTTATGCCTTAGAAAGCCATACTCGCGTTGCAGCATTACGGGATAATCTTCCTCCCAGGAACCGTTCAGCAGACCAGCCTGTCCCAACAACAACGCCTCCAGTTGATGCAGTTGATTTTTGTGCCGGGCAAGTAAAGAAAGCGGGATCGACCGGGCAACAGACTCAAAGAAATCTGCGTTGACCTGAGTGCCAAAACTTCGTGCAAGCAGCCACCAGAATGTTTCCGCCCAATGATAATTGTTTTGCTGAAGAAAAATATCAGCCTGCTCCGCCTTTCGCAACATCCGCTCTGCCACCAACCGGTCTTTCCAGGCCTGCCAGGCAATATCACCTGCATCCTTTATCTTCTGACCACATGGGATAAAGCCCGTCGAGCTCAACAGGAACTCATATCGCTGGAGTAATAAGCTGGAGATCCGGTCTTTTAATTCCAGTACCGGAATATCATTTACTATGACATCATTATTAAAGACTACATGAAGGATCACATTGTTATAAAGCGGATCCTGTTCGTGCGCATGCCGGTTCCAGTCGGATGTGCTCAGATGTAATTCAACCGATCCGGACCAGGTGAATTCCCCGATCCGTATCCGTGCATTGAGAAAATCAGGCCCCTGATTGGTATTATGAATTCCGGGAGAAAATACCAGAACCGGTTCCCCATCAGCAGTTGTTAAACCTGAATTATTATAATATTGAAATTGCCAGATGTATTGCAAAAGCCTTTCTGTCATCGGATGTTTTTTTGATCATCCAATGTAGAAATATGCGCTTTCAGCACCAATGTGTTTTCACCAGTTTATTACGGGAAAAACAACGGAACTATTGGTAGTTTTTCAGTTGCTGGACTACCCTGCTTACCGGAAGCCCCATTACATTGTAGAAGTCGCCTGATACAGATTTGATCCCGACCACACCTATCCATTCCTGGATCGCGTATGCGCCAGCTTTATCGTAGGGCTTGTATTTATCGACATAGAACTCTATCTGATCGTTCGTGAGGGAATGAAAGTAGACTTCCGTGATATCAGCAAAAGCTGTTTCATTTTCTCCCTGACGCATCACGACTCCTGTGATCACCCGGTGTTTATTACCCGAAAGATCAGTCAGGATCTGTATGGCATCTTCACGGCTTTGCGGTTTACCGATGATCCGTTCTCCAAGCACAACTACCGTATCTGCAGCAAGAACGATCTTTTCTGTTGAAACTTCTGCCTGCACCGCCAGTGCTTTATTCCGCGCGATATGAACAGGCACTTCCTCCACAGCCATAGAAGCGGGAAATGTTTCGGCTGTTTCTCTTATGATGATTTCAAAAGGGATCTCGGCCCATTCCAATAATTGTTTACGACGCGGAGATTGCGATGCAAGTATGATCGGGTTCATAAGTAAAAATAAAAAAAGATCATGGAAAGGATCCCCGTCAGCATCACGATCTTGGTAAGGGAACTCAACCGGTGATAATCTGCCACCTGCTTTGCCTTGAATAATCCTGATAGTATATACAACAGCGGGACAATAATAAACGATACGCAATAGATCACCGCCCACCACCAGCGGAACTGCAACACATAAGCCTGTACAACTCCGAGGATAATGATCAATATGATCAACCAGACGGCTATATATACTTTTGATGCATTTACACCCCAAACGATCGGCATGGTACGGCAACCATATTTTGCATCTCCGTCCATATCTTCAATATCTTTGATCGCTTCGCGAACCAGCGACAGAATAAAGGCAAAACCTGCATAAAGAAACGCAAAACGGAATAGCTTGGCCTGCTCCGGGTGGCCCGCATCAAAAGCATTTACAACCGATACTTTGGAGAAAAAAATAACGAGGATCGTCCAGGCGGTCAACACGGAGATCAGGATGTTTCCAATCAGTAATTTTCTTTTAAAAGTGGTTGAATAGAACCACAGTGCCAGCACGCAGAAGATGTTTGCCGCTATCAGGTACCATTTACCAAGTATGGGTAATGCCAGCATCGTTAAGAGAACACCAAGCGCACTGAGCATAAAATGCCAGGCGATCGCCCAACGCCGGCTGATCAGTTTATCCACCACCATACGGCGGGGTTTATTCACCTCATCAATATTGATATCAAAATAATCGTTGATAATATACCCGGCTGCAGCGATCAGCACCGACGCAGCGATCAGCAGGATCAATTGCCATGTATCATGCACGGCAATAGATCCTTTATAAAGAGGATAGAAAATACAGATCTGAAAAAGGACCTGTGTAAGCGCAATAAAAATGAGGTTTGGCAGGCGGACCAATCTCAGAAAAGCTGCAAACAAACTCATTTTACTTTTTTTGCAAGATACATTACCGTAGTCAGGAATAAAACCGTTTTAACAGGATTATGATCAGCGGGATTTCACTTCCTGAATATGTGTCCAATCTCCTTTCAATTTCATCACTTGTTCAATTACGTCGCGCACACACCCCTCGCCGCCTTTGACCGAGCTGACATAAGCAGCGATAGCCTTCACTTCATCTATTGCATCAGCAGGACAGACGGCAAGGCCTGCAAACTGCATCACTTCCAGATCGGGCATATCATCGCCCATAAATAAAAACTCGTCACGGGTAAGCTCATGTTCCGAAATATATTTCTTCACTATCCCGAGTTTGTCGCCGGCGCCCATGTATATGTCCGCTATACCCAGCTTGTTCAGCCTGTCTACAACAGGTGATGCAGCGGCCCCCGAGATGATCACTACGCGATAACCTTTCTTCACCGCCAGCTGCAAAGCATATCCATCACGGATGCTCATCCGGCGAGCCTGAAGGCCGTTTTCCAATACAAGAATGGTACCGTCTGTGAGCACACCGTCTACATCAAGGATGAAGGTTGTGATATTTTTTAAGCGGTCGTTGATGTTCATATTGGGAAAATCATGGTGCAAAAATAAGGTTTCCTGAGCCGATGACGGCATCGCTATCAATCGGCCCAACTCTCTGCCTCCACCACTGTCATTCGGACTACCATATACCCACATCTTTCCTGATGTCTGGATGGCGTAAGGTTCCCGCGGATCTCGCAGATTTTATCCGTCTTGACTAAGAAAAGAGCCTTATTAATCATACAGACGGCTGTACGGAAGTGCAGATTACGCAGATTCTGTGTCTGATCAAAGGCTCTTATCTGCGCAATCTGCGCTTCCTGACAAAGAAGTTTTCAGTTTTTACAAATATTTCAGCAATAGTAAGTGTAAAATCTGCGAGATCCGCGGGAACCTTACGCCATGCATAATTGGTGTACACGGTAGTCGAAGGGAGAGATGTAGAGGTGCCGCTTAACCAGACAGCTACGCCACGCAGCCCCCCTAAAAAACAAAAGGGGTAAAAGCCTTCGCTTCTAGCCCTTTCATCTATAAAAAGCATTTCAAAACGTCTTACTCCTTGTCAAGCTTGTCCTGGCAATTATCCAAAGCCATTCCTTCCATCTGCTTGTTCGCAGTTCCTTTGGTCACTTCAAGCATTTCTAAACGCGCGCGGGTAATACTTTGTTTGATATTACAGGCAACATAATAGGAGCCGCCGGCTTCTGCTTCTATTTCAACTTCGGTTTCTTTTTTGAATAAGGCGGCGCCACCGATCTTTGCCGTGATAGTGTGTTTACCTGGTGTAACTGCGAGCTTCATAAAACGGTTATTACTCAGTTTGCACTTTTTTTCGCCATCCAGGAATACTGCCCAGTTGGCAGCCGCGCCATTGAACTGTCCGGTACGGTAAACATAGATAAATGTAGAGTCTGCAGGATCAGCAGCTGCGGTTAATTTGCTGGCAGGAATTGGTTTGGTCGACATCAATCCCGTTGCTGCTACAGACAGGACAATGAACATTTTAGCGAAATTCTTCATGTTATGGTTTTTGTGCGCCGAAAATAAAAGTTAATCTGTTAATGAACTATTATGTAATGTATAAAATGTGATTTTGGTGGCATTATATGTCAGATCCGAGCTATTACAGGATGAGATTTAACAATTTTTAGGGCCGGTCACATACAAGTTGCATGGTACTTGCCCGTTAATACACAGGTGTGAAAAACAACGATTTTTATCCCGGATCATCAACCTGTAAATTTGTATGACTAACGCGTTTACTATGTCGGCATCATTTGAGGCTAAAAAAAATTCGCAGGCGACCATGATCACTCTCGGTTTTGCAGGTTTGCTGCTATTACTGATGTTTTTGTGGAGCTGGACGATCCCAGCCATATTGCCACCACATCCTGACCAGGGAATGATGGTGGAAATGGATATTCCTGATGAAGAGATCCCAATGAAGCAGGTTGGCGGCGGCGGGGGCGGTGGTAATCCGGTTGAAGCCGGTGGACCGGCCGGTGCGGCACCACAAACTCCTCCACAACCAGGTACGGAAGAAGATTCAAGGGATATCGAAGATGATCCTGCAGAAAAGGAAACTGCTCCGGTAATAAAACCAGACAATCCGAAACCTAAAGCTCCAAAGGTCAACGAAAATAAATCGCCCGTCAAGGTGACGCCTAAACCGACTCCGGACCCACCTCAGCCTAAACCTGTTCCCAAAGCAGTTTTAGGGAAAACCACCACCGGCAGCGGTAGTGGGGGCGGTGCTGCAACAACATACGATCGGGCCGGCGGAAGCGGAACGGGCTCCGGTGTAGGCACAGGCAGTGGTACGGGTGGCGGTTCAGGCACAGGAAGCGGCGGTGGAAATGGGTCCGGCTCGGGCAGAGGAAATGGTCCTCTTAGAATCAGCGGTAACCGTACTGTGATCAACCCCAAATCAATGGATGCCGGTGAAAACCTGAAAGGAAAAGTATTGGCACAGATCCGCGTATCGCCTGACGGCGTTGGAACTTACCTGAACTGGGTGCAGGGATCTACGCTGACAAACGGTGAAGCGATTTCAATTATTAAAGAATGGCTGCGCAGAAACCGGTTCAATAAAAGTGAGGAGGAGTCTGTGGTGGTTTACCAGTTCAACTTCCTGCTGGGCGGATAACCCTTCAACGACAATAACATAATATCACTCATAGAAAATACAAATGAAAAGGATAGCGTACAGAACTATCCTTTTTTTATTGGGCCAATACTTACATTAATAAGACTCTTTTACCGTCCTTCCAGCCTTACTGGTTTATTTTTTACCGGTAAGGCTGGAAGGACGGTAAGAAGCTTTCAGGAGTAAAGCCTTCGCATATCCATTTTACAGCGAATGTTCAGTTATCCAACAATACTTTTCAACCTCTGTCCTATCTCCTAACTTTGCTGTATGGCCAAACTATTCCTTGAAAAAGCTGACATCACCAAAATGAAAGTAGACGCAATCGTCAACGCAGCCAACACATCGCTGCTCGGCGGTGGAGGCGTTGACGGTGCAATACATCGCGCAGGTGGCCCAGCCATTCTTGATGACTGCCGTAAGATCGTTGCCAAACAAGGCGGCTGCAAAACCGGCGAAGCCGTTATAACCACCGGAGGAAATCTTCCTGCAAAAAATGTGATTCATACCGTTGGCCCTGTATGGAATGGTGGCGAAAAAAACGAAGCGATCAAACTGACCAACTGTTACCGCAACAGCATGAACCTCGCTCTCGAAAACAATATCAAAAGCATCGCATTTCCAAACATCAGTACGGGCATCTATCATTACCCCAAACCATCGGCTGCAGCTATCGCCGTACAAACAGTGAAAGACTGGCTGGCTGAAACCAATGCAGAGATCGATGTCTGGTTTGTATGTTTTGACGAAGAGAATTATCAACTTTACAGCAAACTACTCGACGAGAAAAAATGACCTACGATCAAACTATCGATTATCTTTTTACAAGGCTTCCTATGTTCAGTCGCCTGGGAGCCGCTGCCTACAAAGAAGATCTGACCAATATCATCCGTCTTTGCGATTACCTCGGCAATCCGGAGAAAAAATTCAAATCGATCCATGTTGCGGGAACCAATGGTAAAGGTTCTGTAAGCCATATGCTGGCGGCCATTCTGCAAGCCTCAGGATACAAGACCGCGTTGCATACTTCACCTCACCTGAAAGACTTCAGGGAACGAATAAAAGTAAATGGTGTAATGATCCCGCAGGAATATGTGGTGTCCTTCACCGAAAAGATCAAACCCGTTATCGACGAGATCGATCCAAGCTTTTTTGAGATCTCCGTCGCCATGGCATTTGATTACTTCGCAAAGGAGCAACCGGATTTTGCCATCATTGAAACCGGACTGGGTGGAAGGCTCGACAGTACCAACATCCTACTTCCCGAACTATCGATCATTACCAATATCGGTTGGGACCATATGAACCTGCTGGGAGATTCGCTTGAAAAAATCGCCGGAGAAAAAGCCGGCATCATCAAACATAATATCCCCGTTGTGATAGGTGAAGTCATTCCCGAAACAAAAGATATTTTCACCAACACAGCGCAGAAAAGATCCGCACCGATGACCATTGCTTCATCACGATGGCAGGCAACAGACTGGAAATGGAAAGACCACGAATTACATGTAGAGGTAGCAGAAGAACACCGAACCGACCGGCAGGTATATAAACTCGATCTTCCGGGTATTTATCAGACAAAAAACCTGCTGACCGTACTGGAAGCATGCAGTGTGTTAAAAAATAAAGGCTGGAATATCCCTGATGACAGCATTCATACGGCTCTTCGGCAGGTAAAAAAAACAACGGGTTTACATGGACGCTGGGAACAGATCCATCAACATCCATCCGTGATCATGGATGTTGCACATAATGAGGCCGGCATAAAACAACTGACTGAACAGTTGGAACTGACCGATTATCACGCGTTGCATATCGTACTCGGCATGGTAAAAGATAAAGAGATTGAAAAAGTACTCCGGCTTCTTCCGCACAATGCACAGTATTACTTCACACAAGCCTCGATCCCGCGCGCGCTGGAGGCTGAAGAACTCCGGCAGCAAGCTTCTTCGGCCGGACTTAAAGGCAAAGCCTATCCTGACGTGAACACTGCATTAAAACAAGCCCTCTCCATTGCAAAAACAGATGATCTTATACTTGTCTGCGGAAGTGTGTTCCTTGTAGCTGAAGTTGCACTATAATATCTTCAGGACCTGTCATAAACGCATTCTTCCCGTCTTCTCGCCTTTCTGATTAAAAAAATAAACCGGTAAGGCGGGAAGACGGGAAGAATACAGTATAACGTCTGTTTGCAGATCACTACAACCAGATCTTTCGGTTAAAGGCAATTTACAGACTGATGCCCATCTTCTGAAACGCATACATAATGCAACTCACATGCATCGCTTGGATGATCTCGTTCTTACGCAACATTTCTTTTACTTCCTCTACCGTATGCAAAGAAACGTTGATCTCTTCACCCGGATCAAGGTGTTGCTCCGAAATCTTCTTCCCTCCCTGCGCAAGAAACATATGCATCATATTGGAATTGGTGGAGGGGTTCGCAGAAATTCTGCCAAGATATTCATAGGAAGAAAACGTATAACCGGTTTCTTCCAGTAATTCACGCTTGATCGCATCTTCAAAACTCGCATCTGTATCATCCACACATCCACCAGGGATCTCCATGCCCACTTCACCCAAAGCATGTCTGTATTGCTCTTCCATTATGATCCTCCCGTCTTCCGTAAACGCAACAGCAGTTACCCAATTCGGAAAATCATAAACATAATACGGATCGATTATCTTACCTGCAGGGGTTTCGCAGCGTTCTTTTCTTACCTTAAACCAAAGATCATTAAAGAGGCGTTCAGAGGAAAGGACTTTCCATTTCATCCTGATCAGTATATTAATAAGTTTGTCAATAAAGCCGTTGCAGACTTGTTTACTACCATCCTTTTCTTTCGCGGAGCGAAGTGATCTGTGCTACATGATGTTTTCCATGCCACGCATAACTCCCAAGCAGGAACCACAAACGCATGGTACGTTTATGCTCAGGATGAAAAACCGTACGGTTATTCCATTCATCATCGCGTACGTACTTCAATGCTTCATACCAGCGCGCATGTAACGCATGCAGCAGTGTCACTGAAATATTTACCGGCAGTTTCTGTACATCATTCATTTCGGTCCACAACTTTTCATCGTATGGCTTGATCGTTGGATTTTCTTCCGTCAATGCCAGTTTAAATCTGCAATACGCATTCATATGGCTGTCTGCGATATGATGCACCAACTGGTGAACTGTCCATCCGCCATCCCGGTACGGCGTATGAAGTTGATCTTCGTCAAGATTCAGTAAAGCATGCTCCACGGCAAGCGGCAGAAATTTTATATCCGCAAGCCATTCCACTTTTTTTTCTATAGAAAAAGGCTGTGCTTCATATTCACCGATTGGATAACGGGGATCAACCATAGTAGGCATAGTCAGTAGTTTAAGATGAGCTAAAGTTGATACGGTAAAGTTCAATGGTTTAAAAGTTTAATAGTTTAAGTGTTTAAAAGTTTACAGCATCTTTCGATCTGTCTTATAACTTTTAAACACTTAAACTATTAAACTTTTAAACTATGAGCTCTTTAGAGTATTTCGAGCAATTCCACTTCGAACATCAGTGTTGCACCACCCGGAATATCGCTGCCCGCGCCGCGATCACCATAGGCAAGGTGCGAAGGTATCCACAAGCGCCAGTGACTGCCTTCTTTCATCAGCGGGATGGCGATCTGCCATCCTTTGATCAACGCAGTCAATGGTGCGGAAAAAGGCTGGTTCCGTTTGAATGAACTGTCAAATTCTTTTCCATCCAGCAAAGCTCCTTTATAATGGGCTTTGATCTTATCCTGGATCACCGGCTGCCTTCCATTACCTTCTTTCAATACTTCGTATTGAATACCTTCTGGTAATTCAACTACCCCTTCTTTTGTTTTATTGATATTCAGAAATGCTTCTCCTGCGCTTTTCTGTGCTTCTATTTTACCGCTCATAAACTCTTTTAATTTGTTTTGAATACTCATGAGATTTCTTTTTCTGTTCAGGCTGTAAAAATAAAATATCCTTTACAAAAAGAAAATAATCCACCTGTATGCGGATCAATCCTCACGTAAAGAATGGCCTGTCATATTGATAAAAACATCTTCGAGGTTTGCTTTTTTTACTTCTTTGGGGCGTTCAAAACCTGAAGCAACAAGCTTATCGATCATACCATCAGGGGAATCAAGCGCAATGATCCTGCCGGCGTCGATGATTGCGATCCTGTCACACAGATATTCCGCCTCATCCATATAATGTGTAGTGATGATCACCGTTGTGCCTCTTTCCCTGATCGTGCGGATCAGTTCCCAGAGACTGCGTCTCGCCTGCGGATCAAGACCGGTTGTTGGTTCATCCAGGAAGATGATCCTCGGTTCATTGATGAGTGTAGTGGCAACGGAGAAACGTTGTTTCTGTCCGCCGCTCAGATCTTTGAATTTCGCTTTAGCCTTGTCTTTCAGGTTCACCATTTCAAGCAGTTCCATGGCACCGACTTCGCGGTTGTACAAACCACAGAACAACTCTATCAATTGAAGAAGGTTCAGGCCCGGATAGTACCCGCTGGTTTGCAGCTGCACGCCAATGATCTTTTTGATCTCTGCAGGATGTGTGTCAAGATTCAGTCCGTCCACGATCACTTCACCACTCGTTTTTTCACGCAGTGTTTCAATGATCTCAAGCGTAGTGGATTTTCCGGCGCCGTTTGGTCCGAGAAGACCAAAGATCTCCCCTTCATACACGTCAAACTCGATCCCTTTGACAGCTTCAAACTGGCCGTATTTTTTTACGAGGTTTTTAACCGAAATGATTTTATTCTTTTCCATCAGGCAGCAATTTACTGCAAAACCCGGGAAATCAGTTAACGAACACCTGGGTATAATAAAGAGTGCCATCTGAATCCGCGGCGATGCCGATCCCGATATAGCGATAATTGCCGAGCATATTCTTGCGATGACCGGGTGATTTCTTCCACATATTCACTACATCTTTTGCATTGCTGGCGCCATAAGCGACGTTTTCGCCAAACCCACTGAGTTTTGGAAAAGTCTTGCTGGCCATTACCCGGCGTTGCTCAAAACCATCATGCCCAAAACTGGTCTTGCCCTTGGCCATATTGGTGCTGTGTTTGAGCGCGATCTCATTCAGATCGTCGCGCATTTCCAGCGCCGGCAGCCCTTGAGATTTTCTGAGATCGTTGGTGTATTTAAGCACATCCTCGCGCATGCTCTGTGCGTTCAAAATGATGGAGAAGCAAAGCGCAAAGCAGAAAGAAATAACAGGAATGGTACGGGTAATATGTTTCATTATGTTCATCATGGATACAGGCAAGATTAGTACCAATCGGCGACAAAACAAATACAGGGATTGTTAAATACGGCAAGAGAGAGTTTAATAGTTAAAAAGTTGAAGGGTTTAAAAGTTAGAAAATCC
>VFQP010005528.1_pt1 | contig 10964 bp, 14 predicted proteins | sample 3512351 | NCBI WGS metagenome assembly VFQP01 (sample SAMN10412372, study PRJNA504923) | tailings metagenome | isolation source: Relicate 1 Philex TSF1 revegetated site | place: Philippines: Tuba, Benguet | collected 2017-08-29
GTTCATCGCCAGCGATGCGTTCTCGCCCAGCATAGGCAGCACGATGATGCCCGACACGCCGGCCGCGATCAGCCGTTCGATGCTGCGCTGCGTCCAGGCGAGGTCGATCTCGCCGGATTGCTTCAGCTTGGTCGTCACGGCCGGGAAGACGCCGGTCCACATCGTCATGTTACATCCCTTCCCGAATCGTATTCAAAGTCACGGCGGATCGATGCCAGATCGCGCAACATCGATCCACGCCCGGCATATTGCAATTCCTCAGCCGATAGAGGGATGCCTCAGAGCGGCGCGCGCGCGAAATGATCGACCAGCCCGTCGATCAGTGTCCTGACCTTTGCGGAGACCTCCGAGCCCGGCGGCCGCACCACGTAGACCCCGTACTCCGGAGCGGGATAGTCGGGCAGCACGCGTTCCAGCCTCCCGTTGCCGATCTCCCGGGCGACCAGGAATGACGGCCCGTTGACGATCCCAAGGCCGGCGACCGCCCATTCGACCAGCGCTTCGCCATTGTCGGAGCGCAGCCGCCCTGACGGCTTGAACGAAATCTGGCGCTTGCCGGACCCCAGCGTCCATTCGGGCGACACGCTGCCCGAATAGATCAGGAAGTCATGTGCCATCAGATCGTCCGGCGTGGCGGGACGCCCGCGCTTGTCGAGATATCCCGGGCTCGCGGCAAGCTGGCCATGCACCGAAGCCACCTTGCGGGCCACCAGGCTGGAATTTCTCAGCGTACCGATGCGTACCGCAACGTCGAAGCGCTCTCCCACAACGTCCACGATCCGGTCGCTAAACGAAACGTCTATCTCCAGCCGCGAATGCCGTTCGGCAATGCCGGCAAGCACCGGCGCGACGTGGCGGACGCCGAAGGACAGCGGCGCGGAAACACGCAGCCGCCCGACCATCGCGCCGCCCTCGCAGGCGACTGCTTCGCGCGCGTCGGCGAATTCGGCCAGGATGCGCTCGCTGCGCGCCTTGAACTCCTGCCCGGCATCGGTCGCACTGACCCCGTGCGTCGTCCTGCTGAGCAGCCGCACGCCGAGATCGGCCTCCATGGCCGAGATGCGGCGGCTGAGGATGGATTTCGAGATGCCCAGCCGAGCCGCGGCCCTGCCAAAGCCGCCCTGCTCGAGCACCTCGACGAAACTGCGCATATCCTCCAGGTCAGTCATCCAAGTGTTCCATAATTTGCAACATCGCGGTGCGTTTTGTGCTTATACCGTTGCTCAGTCCGAAACACTAGCTTGTTGGACGAAAGGCAATTCAACCTTCGGAGAGATCCATGTCCAAAATCCTTGTCCTGAAGAGCAGCGTCCTCGGCGACGCCTCGACATCCAACCTGCTGGTCGACGAAACGGTGGAACGCATCCTCGGCGCCGACCCGGCCGCTCGGATCGTGGCGCACGACTTCTCGGTCGATCCCATCCCCCATCTGACGCTCGATTCCGCGGCGGCGATACGCGGCGGCGAACCCGCCAATGACGAGCAGGCCGCGGCGCGCACGCTGTCGGATTCGCTTGTCGCGGAGCTGAAGGCCGCCGACACCGTCGTGATCGGCGCGCCGATGTATAATTTCGGCATTCCTTCGGCGCTGAAGAGCTGGTTCGATCATGTCCTGCGTGCCGGCGTCACCTTCCGCTACGGTGAGGCCGGGCCTGAAGGCCTCGTTAAGGGCAAGCGCGCCGTCGTCATCCTGACGCGCGGCGGTCTCTACAGCGAAGGCCCGGCCCAGCCGCTCGACTCGCAGGAGCCGCATCTGCGCACCATGCTCGGTTTCATCGGCATCACCGACGTTACCTTCGTTCGTGTAGAGAAGCTGGCCTTCGGTCCCGAGCACCGCGATCAGGCGATCCGCTCGGCCCGCTTCCAGATCGAGGAAGCCTTAGCCCAGCCGCTCGCCGAGGCCGCTTGACCGGCCAAGAAAACAAAAGCCCGGGCGCGTGCCCGGGCTTTTTAGCTGTTCTGTGCGCCGCCGGTCAGGCGGCCTTCTTCTTCGGCTGGATCAGCCCGCGCTCGATCAGCAGTTCCGCGATCTGCACCGCATTCAGCGCTGCGCCCTTGCGCAGATTGTCCGAGACGATCCACATCGACAGGCCGTTCTCGACTGTGCCGTCCTCGCGGATGCGCGAGATGTAGGTCGCGTCCTCGCCTGCGGATTCGACCGGCGTGATGTAGCCGCCGTTCTCGCGCTTGTCGATGACGAGGCAGCCGGGCGCATCGCGCAGGATGTCGCGCGCCTCGTCGGCGGTGATCGGATTCTCGAACTCGACGTTGACCGCCTCGGAATGCCCGATGAAGACGGGCACGCGCACGCAGGTGGCCGTCAGCTTGATCTTGGGGTCGAGCATCTTCTTCGTCTCGGCCACCATCTTCCACTCTTCCTTCGTGTAGCCGTCTTCCATGAACACATCGATGTGCGGGATGACGTTGAAGGCGATGCGCTTGGTGAACTTCTTGGCCTCGACCGGATCGGCGACGAACACGGCGCGCGTCTGCTGGAACAGCTCGTCCATGCCTTCCTTGCCGGCGCCCGAAACGGACTGGTAGGTGGCGACGACGATGCGCTTGATCTTGGCCGCGTCGTGCAGCGGCTTCAGCGCCACGACCAGCTGCGCGGTGGAGCAGTTCGGATTGGCGATGATGTTCTTCTTCGAGAACTGGCTGATCGCGTCGGGGTTCACTTCGGGGACGATCAGCGGCACGTCCTGGTCGTAACGGAACGCGCTGGAGTTATCGATGACCACGCAGCCCTGGTGGCCGATCTTCGGCGACCACTGCTTGGACACCTCGCCGCCCGCCGACATCACGCAGATGTCGGTGTCGGAGAAGTCATAGCCTTCCAGCGCGCGAACCTTCAGCGTCCGGTCGCCGTAGGACACTTCGGTGCCCACCGAGCGGCGAGAGGCGAGCGAGACCACCTCGTCGGCCGGGAAGCCGCGCTCCTCGAGGATGTTGAGCATCTCGCGGCCGACATTGCCCGTGGCGCCGGCGACTGCAATCTTGAAACCCATGTAACTTCTCCTGCCCCTCTCCGCCTGTTGCTTTCCTGGAGGAACCCGCCGACCGGCGCGGGCCTCGTCTCCCCGGGCCAGACCCGGGAGGGACGGTAAGGCCAAGGGAGATCAGACCGTTTTGCCGGTCGTTTTCGTCGCGATCGTCTTGGCTTTGGTCGTGCCGGAACTGGCAATGGACAGGAAGGGCGCGCCAAACCCTCCGGCGCGGCGGTTCGCCTTCATGGCGCCGTCGCTGCCGGGCAGGTCGAGTGCAAGAAGCGCCATCACGAGGCCGCGCATCGTCCGTTTCCCGTTCGAGGCCGGGCTTTTACCGGGAATCCGTGAATAGTCAATCCGAGGCGCTCGTCCGCGCCGCCGGACATGCTAGGCTGGTCGGGTTAGGGACGGGGGCGTCGATGCGCGGGGAAGTGCTTCACTACGACGAGGCGCAGGGTTTTGGCTTCATCGCCGGCGCGGACGGCAACCGGTACACATTTCGGCGCGAGGACCTTTTGCGCGCCATCCCGCTGGCGCGCGGCGCCACCGTCGATTTCCGGGAAAGCGGGGTCCAGGCACGCGACGTATCGCTGCCCTCGGGCACGGCACAACCGGCGCCGGCCGCCGGTCCCGCGCCGATCGCCGTCGCGGCGTCGGCCATACCGGCTGAAATCCCCAGGCCGCAGCACTTCGGACGCAACGCCGCAACCAGCGCGCCCCTCGTCGAGGCCCAGCCATCGACCGGCCTATGGAGCTATTTCCGGAACGCCCTGACCGCGAACTACGCCACCTTCAGCGGACGCGCGCGGCGCAAGGAATATTGGGCCTTCGTGCTGTTTTCCACGCTTGCGCTGATCGCCTTGGGGATCGCCGGCTTCGCCGTCGATGCCGCGCTCGGCAATTTCGATCCTTATGGCGACGGCCCCGTCGCCGTAATCGTGGTCGTGCTTCTGGCGGTGGCCGCCGGCCTGCTGCCAGGCATCGCGGTCACCGTGCGCCGTTTCCACGACGTCGGCATGTCCGGCTGGTTCTACCTGCTGTTCTTCGTGCTCTCGTTCTTCACGATCGGCGGGCTGATCATCCTGGTGGTGACGCTGATCCCTTCGCAAAAGCGCGACAACAAATGGGGGCCGATCCCGGTAGGCGTCCCCGCTCCTGCGCCCTACGTCCCCGAAACGGCTCCGCCGGCTGCCCCTAGATGAGGAAGCGGGTGATGATCGCGTCTCCCATCGCCGTCGTTCCGACCTCGGTCATGCCGTCGGACATGATGTCTCTGGTGCGCAGGCCGGAATCGAGCACCGCCGCGATTGCCGCGTCGAGCCGGTCGGCCTCCTCGATCATGTTGAAGGAATAGCGCAGGCACATGCCGAACGACGCCAGCATGGCGATCGGGTTGGCGATGCCCTTGCCGGCGATGTCGGGCGCCGAGCCGTGCACCGGCTCGTAGAGCGCCTTGCGCTTGCCCGTCCTTGCGTCGGGCGCGCCGAGCGAGGCCGACGGCAGCATGCCGATCGAGCCGGTCAGCATGGCGGCGATGTCCGACAGCATGTCGCCGAACAGATTGTCGGTGACGATGACGTCGAACTGCTTGGGCCAGCGCACCAGCTGCATGCCGCCGGCGTCGGCCAGCATGTGGTCGAGCTTCACGTCGGCATACTTCGCCTTGTGGGTCGCGGTCACCACCTCGTTCCACAGCACGCCCGATTTCATCACGTTGCGCTTTTCCATCGACGTCACGTGGTTCTGCCGCGTGCGCGCCAGTTCGAACGCCACGCCCGAGATGCGCTCGATCTCGAACGTGTCGTAGACCTGCGTGTCGATGCCGCGCTTCTGGCCGTTGCCGAGGTCGATGATCTCCTTCGGCTCGCCGAAATAGACGCCGCCGGTCAGTTCGCGCACGATCAGGATGTCGAGCCCCTCGACCACCTCCTGCTTCAGCGACGAGGACGCCGCCAGCGCCGGATAGCAGATCGCCGGCCGCAGATTGGCGAACAGCTCGAGGTCCTTGCGCAGGCGCAGCAGCCCGGCCTCGGGGCGCACGTCATACGGCACCGCATCCCATTTCGGGCCGCCGACCGCGCCGAACAGCACGGCGTCCGCCGCGATCGCCCTGGCCATGTCGGCCTCCGAGATCGCCTTGCCATGCGCATCGTATGCGCACCCGCCGACCAGCCCCTCCTCGGTCACAAAGCCGCTGCCGAACCTGTCGTTCATCGCAGCGATCAGCTTCTTCACCTCGCCCATCGCCTCGGGACCGATGCCGTCCCCGGGTAGGAGGAAGAGTGTCTTCGATGCCATGAACTGCCCCTGTGTGCGCAAGTCGGTTAGCCGGCGCCTTGCTAGCCGTGGCCCGCACGGGGCGCAAGGCTGAAATCGAAAGATATCAGGCTCCGCGCCTCAGCGCGGTCACCTCGATCTCGATCTTCATCTCGGGCTTGTTGAGCCCGCAGACGATCATGGTGGCGGCCGGCCGGATGTCGCCGAACGTCTCGCCGAGGATCGGAAACACGATGTCGGCGTAGGACTGGTCGGTGATGTAGTAGTGCGCCCGCACGACGTCGGCGAGCGCGAAGCCCCCTTCGGCAAGCGCCTTGCCGATCGTGGCGAGGCAGTTCCTCGTCTGCGCCTCGACGCCATCGGGCATCGTCATCGTGGCGTAGTCGTAGCCGGTCGTGCCCGCCACGAAGCACCAGTCGCCCTGTACGACAGCGCGGCTGTAGCCGGCGGTCTTCTCGAAGGGCGAACCGGTCGAGATCAGCTTGCGCATGCGTGGGCGATCCCGGTTGCGATCAGGCCCAGGGGCGGCTTTCGGCGAGCTGCTTCTCGTAGCTGGCGATGGCCGGCGCCTTCTCCATGGTCAAGCCGATGTCGTCGAGGCCGTTCAGCAGGCAGTGGCGCTTGAACTCGTCGAGGTCGAACTTGACGACGCCGCCGTCCGGGCCGCGGATTTCCTTGGCCTCGAGATCGACGGTGATCGTCGCATTGGCGCCGCGCGATGCGTCGTCCATCAGCTTCTCAAGGTCTTCCGCACTGACGGTGACCGGCAGGATGCCGTTCTTGAAGCAGTTGTTGTAGAAGATGTCGGCGAAGCTGGTGGAGATCACGCAGCGGATGCCGAAGTCGAGCAGCGCCCACGGCGCGTGCTCGCGGCTCGACCCGCAGCCGAAATTGTCGCCCGCCACGAGGATTTGCGCGTTGCGGTAAGCGGGCTTGTTGAGCACGAAATCGGGATTCTCGGAGCCATCCTCGTTAAGCCGCATCTCGGCGAAAAGGCCGGCGCTCAGTCCGGTCCGCTTGATCGTCTTCAGATAGTCCTTCGGGATGATCATGTCGGTGTCGACATTGACGATCGGCAGCGGGGCGGCGACGCCCGTCAGCTTGGTGAATTTGTCCATGGCTCTCGATCTGCCTTTCCGGCCTGCTTTTTCGCTGGCCGCCGCTTTACACGAATGATGCCGGGGAATCAAAGACCGTTGTCTCTGGGCAGTTGTCCGGGTTTGCGTATGTTTGGGGTTCGGTGGGCATCGTGAAGCCTCAGCAAGCGACACGTCAGATCAAACCGCGACAACGCTGCATGCTCCTGCGCTGAGGGCTCTTTAGCATTGGCTCTCAATAGTAGCTCTTGATTGTCGAAACGTCCGCAGTAGCAACCCATATTTTCCATTCGGGATCGAAGCCAAGCACGGCTTCGACTTCAAGCTCTCCGGGCTCATAGAGCAGAACACGGGCTCCCACGCGCAATCCGTCGCCTAGCTTGCGCAAGTCTCTGAGCGAATGTTTTCGACTAAGATCAAATACGTCGATGCCCACGCGGTCGTTACCGCCGAACTCGATACGGGGCAAATTGCCGGTATTCATGGCCAAGCGTACAGCAATTTGCCTGTAGACGCGACCATCTACGCGTCGAGATTCGAACCGGCGACGCCACCAGCCGCCTCAGATGACGTTCAGCTCGCGGTAGGGCTTGCCGCTGGCGATCCGCTCGTAGCCGAACACGCTGCAGTCTATCGTCCGATAGCCGCCATGCACGATGAGTTCGGCGAGCGCTCGTCCAACCGCCGGCGCCTGCTGCAGGCCGTGTCCGGAAAACCCGTTGGCGAAGAGGAAATTGGCAACCTCCGGATGCGGTCCGATGACCGCATTCTGGTCGAGTGTGTTGTAATCGTAGTGCCCGGCCCATGCGCGCGTCGCCTTGATCGCCTCGAAGGCGGGCACGCGGGTGGCGACCGCCGGCCAGATCGTCTCCTCGAACAGCGACCAGTCGGGCTCGAAGTCGGTCGAGTCGGCCGGCCCGTCGGTCGCCTCGGGCTCCGCCCCGCCGGCGATGTAGACCGAACCCTCCGGACGGACATAGACGCCGCCCGGATCGACGACCAGCGGCATGTCGGGAAACCTGTCGCGCGCCTCGAACACGAAGACCGAGCGTTTCCTGGGCTCGACCGGCAGGCTGATGCCGGCCAGCGCCGAGACCCGCCCCGCATTGGGGCCTGCCGCGTTGACCACCGTTCCCGCCTCCAGCCTTTCGCCATTGTCGAGGAGCACGGCGGCGATCCGCTCGCCCTGCCGCTCGATGCCGGTCACCGAAGCGTTGATGAAATCGATCTTCTTGGTGCGCAGCGCCTTACGAAAGAGCTGCAGATAGGCATGCGCGTCGAACCATCCCTCGCCGGTCCGACCGAACGCACCCGCGGCGATTCCCTCCAGCGACAGCCACGGGAAACGCGCTGCCAGCTTGCCCGCGTCTTCCACCACGATGTCGGCGCCCTCGGCCTGCTGCGCCGCGTTGTTGGCCGTCAGCACCGGCACACCTTCTTCGGTGGACAGGATGAGATAACCGTTCTCGCGAAAGCCGATGTCGGCCTCCGGGCCGAATTCCTCTTTCAGCCGGCGGAAAAGGCCCAGCGTGAACTGCGACAGGCGGATGTTCTCCGGGATCGAGAACTGCTGGCGGATCGACGCGCAGGAGAGCGTCGTCGCGGCGTGGGCGAAGTGCGGGTCGCGGTCGATCAGCGCGATCGAGCCCGAAAACCCTTCCTCGCGCAGATAGTAGGCGACCGAACTGCCGACGATCGCGCCGCCGATGATGACCACGTCGTATCTAGCCATGTCCGCTCCGCTGTGCCGCCGACGAGACGCCTTGGAGGCGCCGGCCTTGCAAGGGCCAGCTTTGCCGGGCAAGAAGGCCAAAGGCCAGAAAAAAGATGAGCGAGCCAGGTAGCCCGCGATGCCATGACGGACAAAATCCACAGACCCCGCCGCGCCGTGCTTTTCGTGCCGGCTTCCAATGAAAAGGCGAGCGCCAAGCTGCCTTCGCTTGCGCCGGACGCCGTCATCTTCGACCTTGAGGATTCGGTCGCGCCGGAGGCCAAGGCCGGCGCGCGCGAAAGATTGCGCAACTGGTTCGGCGCAAGGCCGGCAGGCGGCCCGGAGCTTGTCATCCGCGTCAATCCGCTGTCCAGCGAATGGGGCACCGAGGATGTGCTCGCCGCGCGCGCCTGCGCGCCGGACACCATCCTTCTGCCCAAGGTCAACACGCCGCGCGACATCCACGATTTCGACGATGCGCTCGACGAGGCCGATGCGCCCGAGAAGCTGAAGCTCTGGATCATGGTCGAGACGCCGAAGGCGATGCTCAACCTCGGCGCGCTCGCCGAGTTCGGCCGTGACCGCGCGGCAAGGCTCGACTGTTTCGTGGCCGGCGCCAACGACCTCGTCATGGAGACCGGCGTTTCGGCGACGCCGGACCGCCGCTACATCCTTCCCTGGCTGATGCAGATGGTGCTGGCCGCCCGCGCCGGCGGGCTGGATGTGCTCGACAGCGTCAGCAACGATTTTCGCGATCAGGACGCGTTCGCGCGCGAATGCGCCGAAAGTGCCGCGATGGGGTTCGACGGCAAGACGCTGATCCATCCCGCTCAGATCGAGCCGGCGCTGGCCGCTTTCTCGCCGTCGGCGGAGGCGATCGCCGATGCCGAGGCGATCCGCGCCGCATTCGCCCTGCCCGAGAATGCATCGAGGGGAGCGATATCGATCGGCGGACGAATGGTGGAGCGCCTGCACCTCGCGCAGGCCGAGCGGCTGCTGTCGCGCGCCGGAAAGGTATCAGGACGATGAGACTTTACCGCTTCCTCTCCGGACCAGACGATTCCACCTTCTGCCACAAGGTGACCGCGGCGCTGAACAAGGGCTGGCATCTCTACGGTTCGCCCACCTACGCCTTCGACGCGGCGACGAAGTCGATGCGCTGCGGCCAGGCCGTGGTGAAGGATGTCGACGGCGCCGAATACGATCCCGGGATCAAGCTCTCCGACTATTGATCGGCGCTTTCCTCGATCTTCTCCATGTCCTCGTCGGACAGGCCGAAATGATGGCCTATCTCGTGGATCAGCACATGCGTGACGATCGAGCCCAGCGTCTCCTCGTTCTCGGCCCAGTAGTCTAGGATGGCGCGGCGGTAGAGAGTGACACGGTTCGGTCCCTCGCCGGTCTGCGGGTTCCAGCGCTCGGCGATGCCGCGCCCCTCGAACAGGCCGAGCAGATCGAAGGGCGTTTCCAGCGACAAGTCGTCCATGATCTCGTCGGTGGGGAATTCGGCGACCTGGATGACGATCTCGCCGGTCAGCGCGCGGAACTGTTCCGGCAGGTGCGCATAGGCTTCGAGCGCGAGCAGTTCCATTTCCTCCATCGAAGGCGACAGGTGCTCGTGCCATGAACGTGTCTGGTAGATGCGGGCCATTCTTTATCCTTTGCCGGCCCATATAGCGGTTCGTCCCCCGCGTTTCGAGACTGCTCGGCCGTTAAGGAAAACACGCCGCCCGTCATTGAGGAATAAATTCTTGTCGAGACCGCTTGACTCGTGGGAGGCGCTCTGGAATCTATAAGAACATAACAGGAACAAATACGCAGAGAAGGCATCGCCATGGCCTCCCATGCCTTGGCGCGGGAAACCATTGCGTCCCTGCGCCACCAGATCGCCAGGATAGAGGGACGCCTCGCCGAACGGCTCGACCAGGGTGAGCGCGAGGACATTGATCTCGCGCGGCGTAACGGAATGGTGGTGCCGGACGGCGGTCTTCTGACCACCGGCGCGGAACGCTTCGACGCCGCTTTGGGCGGCGGTCTTCCGGGCACCGGCCTGACGGAAATCCACGCTGCCACGACACGCGATGCCGGCACTGCCGCCGCCTTCGCGCTGGCTCTCATCCGCCGCCTGCTGGCGGAAGAGACCGCCACGCCGGTCCTTTGGGTCGGCATGGCGCAAGGCTTTCGCGAGGCGGGCCACCCCTATCCTCTTGGGATACGCTTGTTTGGCGTCGATCCATCGCGACTGCTCGTTGCCCAGGCCGGCAAGCTCCACGACGCGTTGTGGGTCGCCGAGCAGGCCGCCGCGCTCGACGGCTTCTGCGCCGTCCTGGTCGAAACCCGCGATCCTTCCGCCCGCCTCGACCTCAACGCTACGCGCCGGCTCCATCGCCGCGCGCGAGACGGCGGTCACCCGCTTTTCCTGCTGCGCCAGGCGGGGCTGCCCGAACCGACGGCGGCGCCCTTCCGGCTGATCGTGCGATCGGCTCCCGCCGCGTTGCGGCACCTGCTCGGCAAACCTCTCGCCCGTTCGATCGGGCCACCGGCATTCCTGGTCGACATCGGCAAGAACCGCACCGCACCCCCCGCCCGTTTCACCTTGGAATGGAATGCCCATGAACGCGCCTTTCAGGAAAGAGCGCCAGAGAATCCTGTCTCTGTGGTTCCCCTATCTCAGGACGGAGCGGCTCTTGCGGCATCGGCTGGGACGCTGCTGGCGTTCCCAGCCGCGGCAGGGCAGGCCGCCTCTGGTCGTCAGCCATCAGGAAAACAACACCCAGCGCATAGCCGCGCTGGATGAGGAGGCGCAGCGTCTCAGGCTGAAGCCCGGCATGGGGATAGCCGACGCGCGCGCCATGTATCCGGCGATAGAGATCGTCGCTGCCGATCCGCAGG
>VFQP010005529.1_pt1 | contig 10962 bp, 14 predicted proteins | sample 3512351 | NCBI WGS metagenome assembly VFQP01 (sample SAMN10412372, study PRJNA504923) | tailings metagenome | isolation source: Relicate 1 Philex TSF1 revegetated site | place: Philippines: Tuba, Benguet | collected 2017-08-29
CCCAGCTGCTCCTTGAGCTTGCCAAACTGCGCCGGCGCCGCCGGGTGGGCGCTGGGCAGGTCGGCCAGCACGGCGTTGAGCGCCTGTGCCTGCCGCCCGCACTGCGCCCGCAGGTTCAACGCGTCGTACATGACCACCTGCGGCGCGTGCGTGCGTGGAGGGCACGCAGGTGGGAGAAGAGGCGCCGGCTGAGGGCCAACGTGTGTGTGTGTGTGTGTGGGGGGGGGGGGGGGGTTGCAGGGACAGCCTGTGGGTTGAGCGGCAAGTGAGAGAGTGGTGGGAGGGCACGCAGGTGGGAGACGAGGCCATTGGCTCGCCGGTGGAGCTGCGGTCGCCCGCACACCGGGCGGCAGCGCGCGAGGCGCAGGAGCGGCGGAGGAGAGGCGGAGGTGAGGAGGGGAGCGCCTCCTCAGGCGGAGTCCGTCTCGCTGACGGGGCGCCTGAGGATGGAGGGCTTATCGGAGAGCGCTTGGGCTAGCCCGCCCAAAGGTGAGGATCCCACTGTCATTCACCGAGGCGAAGACGAAGGCGATGGCAAAGGTGGAGCTGCTGGTCCCGTCCCTGATGGCCACGGACGTCGCCAGGCCCATGACGAACGCAGAGTGCGCGCTGGGCATGCCTGCGGGCGCCGGGCGAGCGTGCAGGGGCGCGTGAGCTGTAGCGGTGGACGTGTGCGCCTAGAGGTCGCCGCGGGAACGCTGGCGGCGTGGGGGCCGAGAGCAAGGGAGAACACAGAGGCTGTAGCTGCGGCCCAAGCGGAGGTCTGCGACGCACCTCCTGAGCCGACGAGGCGCTCGTACTGCCAGGACGACGTCTCGTAAAAGTTGATGATGAGCTTGAGCACTTGCGCCACCGCGAAGCACGCGATGGCGATCCACAACGGGCTGCGGGGCGGCGGCGATGCATTGCAAAAGCAGAAGCGTGCGCAGGCTGCTGCAGCGGACGGGTGCGTGGGTCGCGCCGCGTGCGACCACCCTTCCACGGGTGTGGGAGCACCTGGGACGCAGCAGCCCCTGAGCACGTCCTCTGCAGTGTTCAGCCCTGCGCACCTGTTGCTCAAGAACCCCATGAAGCCGCTCGCCGCTGCGCCGAGCTGTGTGCCCCCGCCCGCTGCGGCATCGTCGCCGTTGGGAATCTGCTGCTGCTGCTGCCCTGCAGAGGAGCGCTGCCACTGCTCCACCGTCGTCAGCAGCATCCCCTGCGCTGCCGCAGCGAGCTCCCGCATCCTTCCTCCTCAACGGGAGCCGAGCACGGCAGGGACGAGCCCTTTCCCCTGTTTCACTGTGAGCGCAGGGCACGGCCTGCGAGAGAGCCGCTGCTAGACGAGTCCTGCTGCTGGAAAAGCTGCGCGTCGCGCAAGCGGCGTGTGGCAGAAACCGAACCCTCGTTTCATGCGCACCTGCAGCGCGCAGCAGAGCAGCGCAAGTTAGTCGACGATGTCCTCCGACGACGACGAGCTCGCCGAGCTGCGCGCGGCCAGGGCGGCTCGGACGGGCGGCCCGGTCGCGGCGAGCCTGGTGCGTGTGAGCTGCGATCGGACGCAGTTGAACCAGCAAAGCGTCGCAGCGCTCTGCGCGTCGTGCTCATGTAGAGCGCCCTGTGGATGCTGTCACCGCAGACCTCCTTGCGGGAGCAGCAGCGGAGAGCGCAGGAGGCGGAGGACGCCCGTGCGACGCACGGCAGCAGCAGCTTTGGCCCTCCCAAGCCACAGCAGCAGCGGGGCAAGGACGATGACGACGACCAGGACGACGACGACGACGACCTGGCAAACGACCCGCTGCGGCAGCACCTCCCGCTCAGCTTTGGAGGTGCGCGCGGGGGCGCTGCCCGCCGCAGCTGCGCACGCACCAGCAACCAGATGGCGACGATCTGACGGGCCTGCCACCTCTGTCACGGGTCTGTGGGTGCGCCGCAGCGGACAAGAGCGGCCGGGAGAAGACCGCCGAGCAGGCGTCGCTCCAGTCGTTCCACCAGGCCACCAAGCGCTCGTCCTTCGGGCCCCCGCGGCCACCCGGCGCCAAGCCCGGAGGCCGCGGCGGCGGCGGCATCACCATCACCACCACCACGGCCAGCGTGGGGCCCCCGCGCCCCCCGCCTCCCCAGGGCCCCGGCGGCGAATCAATGGACGTTGGCCCGCCCCGGCCCCCAGCAGACGAGGGCGACGACGGCGGGCCAGCCGTAGGCCCGCCCAGGCCGCCTGCCGATCCCGGTGCGCGCTCCCGCCCTGTTGCCCGCTCAACACGCGCACACGCGCTCTCTCCCTTTGCCACGACGCCGCGCTTGCCCAACCAACCGCTGCCCTCGCCTGCTCACTTGGTTGCTTGGCGCCGCCTGTCCCCGGCGGCAACGCAGGAGGAGCTGGCGAGCAGGTGAGGGCGGGCCGTGCCTTTCTGTGTATGGGCGTGCTCCAGGGGTCGCGCGGTCCTGTGGCGGGAAGTGTGCACGCGCTGACAGCGCGAGACGGGGTAGAGCATTGCTTCCTGTTCAGCCCGCAGAGCCAGGGCGCTGCAGTGGAATTCAGCCGTCAAAATGCCTGTCGTGCACCGCACACTTGCGCTGCCTCCGTTGGGCGCAGGAGGAGGACGCAGAGGAAGACGAGGAGGAGGAGGAGGAAGAGGAGGACCTGTACGACCTGCCCATCAGCCACGAGGTGGTGCTGGGGAGCGCGCACGCCAAGGCCGTCACGTGCATGGACATTGAGCACACGGGCAGCCGGCTCATCACCGGCAGCATGGACTACACGATTCGCATCTACGACTTCCACGGCATGAAGCGCGACATGAAGGCCTTCAGGTGCGGAGCGGGCTGCTTGCGTTCTCAAATTCCTCAAATGTCAGTTTCTCAAATGTCCGTGGACCGACGGGCGGGTGGCCTGAGCGCCGGGCGCGAGGGTGCCAGGGCGTGCTCGTGCTGCTTTTTGGGGCGCCGGCGGTTGTGTGAGGGTTGAGGTGGCGATCGCAAGCGAGTTTGCAAGCACTCTGCGGGTGGTGGTGGTGCTGCTGCGACAGGGAGCTGGAGCCGCAGGAGGGGCACCCTGTGCTGGCGGTGAGCTGGAGCCCCACGGGCGACCAGTTCATGGTGGTGACGGGCTCCTCCCAGGTGCGCCAGTGGAGACTGCCCAGGGGAGGGGAGGTGCCATCGTGCGCGTGTTGTGGCGCCGGCGGGCAGGACGTGGCGGCGGCGGCGGGCCCCTGCCAGATACACGCTGCGGCGCTGAGTGCGGGGCAGAGGCGCCAGCGGCCGTGGCAAAACCCTGACCCGGCCAGCCCAAGCCCTCATGCATGCAGGCCAAGCTGTACGACCGCGACGGGCACGCGCTGGGCGAGTTTGTGCGCGGCGACATGTACATCCGCGACATGAAGAACACCAAGGGGCACGTGTCGGGGCTCATGGGCGGCTGCTGGCACCCCTCGGACCGATGGACGGTGCGCCCGCTGTGACGGTGCCTGGGCGCTTTGCGTTGTCTGCTTCGGTGCCGCTCGGACGGAGCGGAGGAGAGCCGCCTGCTCCCGCGCAATCCTCTCCCTTGCTGCTAGCAGTAGCTCAGCTGCCCTGGGGAGGGGAGGGAGGCGGCGAGCTGTCTGCCCTCGCGCCGGCATGCGTGTGGCCGGGGCGGTCCTCGGCCCTAGCTTGGGGCTTGGCGTGGGTGGCGGTGCGCGCAGGCCATGACGTGCTCCGAGGACGGCACGGTGCGCATCTGGGACACGCACAACGTGATGCAGAAGACCGTGGTCAAGCCCACGCTGGCCAAGCCGGTGCGTGCAAGGGGGCGGGGTGATGAGGCGGGGTGAGCAGGACGAGGGCGGTGGTGACGTGGTGCGCAGGGTGTTGGTGGTGAGGCAGTATGAGCAGGGCGGTGCGCAGGGGGTGGGTGGGTCAAGTCCACGCTGGCCACGCCGGTGCGCAGGGCCTTGCATGGACGGTTTCTGAGCCCTATCCCTGACCCTCGGCACGCAAGCGGCCCAAACGTCCAGCACCTGGCTCTGGGCGACGGACTAAACGCACTTGCGCGCGTGCGGGCAGGTGCGGACGGCCGTCACGTCGTGCGCGTACGGGCTGGACGGCAAGCTCATCGGCGCCGGGCTCATGGACGGGAGCATCCAGATCTGGGGCGTCTCAGGTGCGAGAGGCGCGCGCACGCGGCTTCCAGCGCCGCGGAGCGCTCAGGCTGAGGAGGCGTTGCGTAGGCGAGAGCCAAGCATCCACACCAAGCAGGCCGACGGTCAGGCACGGACGGGAGCAAGCGCCGAACGCAGCAAGGCGCTGGTGCCCGCCGCCGCCGCCGCGCGCCGGCTGGGTGACGTGACGCTGGGCGCCACAGGTGCTGGAGGCAGCGCCGTTGTTGGCGTTCGGTTCTCCGTACTGACCGCTTTGGGCCGCTTGCGGGGCGTTGGGCAGACTCAAGGCGGCGCCGCTCAACGCGTGCGCCAGCGCGTGCTGTGCGTGTGCTTTGGCCCGCGTAGGCAAGTTCGGCTCGTCGGCGGCGGTGGGCCAGGTGGCGCCGCCCTCGGCGCAAATGATCGAGAAGCAGGTGCGCGCCTGCCCGCGCGTGCCAAGCTTCGCAGCGCACGTTCCTTGCAGTGCGCGTTCCTCGCGACCGTCTGTTCGGTAGGGGCGTTCCCCGTGAGCGGGCACTGAGAGGCTGCTGCGTGGCGCTTTGCTGCGCCTCGTGCTCCGCTGCCGGGCAGAACTGGAGCTACGTGAGCCGGGCCAACCAGCTGGTGCGCGACGCCCACACGCCCAGCAACGAGGTGAGGGCGGCGTGGGCCGGCGCGTCCCGCCGGGGCGCCTGCAATGCCCTGGTGGTCCCGCAGCTTGCTCCGCAGTCAGCGCGCCGCGAATGTGCTGATGCGCGAAGTTTGCGCGTTTGTGGTGCTCGCGCGCGCACAGATCACGAGCCTCACGTTCAGCCAGGACGGCCACACGCTGCTCTCGCGCGGCATGGACGGCACCGCCAAGATCTGGGACCTCCGCAAGTGAGTGGCCAGGGCCCTCACGGCGAAGCGCAGGGCAGCGTCCTGGTGGCTGTGGCGGCGCCCAGCCCACCACCACTCGCCGCCTTCGCGGCCCTCCCCTCTGCCTCGCTCCCACTTCGCGCTTTGCTTGTGCGTCGGCGCGCGAGCTGGGTTGCCTAGGTGGCTTGCGTCGGGTAGAGCCCACCACTTGCGTCTCCAGGCGGCGGACCGCGGTGCAGGAGGGCGGGTGCCGCCGCACTCACGCCTCCCGTCCCTCCGAACGTGGCGCCGACGCTGGCGCAGGTTCACGCGGCCGCTCAAGGCGTTTGAGGAGCTGCCGTGCACCTACACCAGCACCAAGATCATCTTCAGCCCAGACGAGCAGGTGCGTGTGCGTCCGCGCCTCCTTTTGCTTGCTCTCACTGCCTCGCTCTGCTTCTCCCTCTCTCCCTCTCTCTCCCTCCCTGCTCGCACCCTTCCCTCTCCACGCCTCGCTGACCTGCGAGCGTACGCCTGGAGCGAGATTTGCCTTGCCCCCGAGAGGCAAAGGCAGCGGCGCGGCGTTTTCACACCGCGCCGCCGTGCGCCGTTGCCGTGCTGCGTGTGTCTCCTGCGTGGCCGCAGCTGGTGCTCACGGGCACGAGCTCCCAGGGCCCGCAGTCCGAGGGCGGCACCGTCGCCTTCATCGACAAGACCAAGCTCGAGCTCGTGCGCAAGGTGAGGGCAAGGGACGTTAAGATCAAGGTCACCCTTACGCCCTGCCTTCCAGCCACAGGCGCCCTCGCGGCGCGCGAATCCACCACAATGCGTCACGCGGCAGCGTGGCGGAATGAGCACCCCACCGTCGTGCGGCGCTTGGGGTCCCACACCCTTGCCCCGCCCCGCCCGGTCCACGTCTGTGCAGGTGGGCGTGCCCAGCAACGCCATCGCGCTGGCCTGGCACCACCGGCTCAACCAAATCTTCGTCGGGAGCGGTGAGTGCCGTGCTGCTGCCACGCGTTGCACTGGACGTGCGGCGAGGGCAGCGCCGCCGCCATTCTCGGGCCGCCGCTGCTGCCGCTGCAAGTGCAAACTTGATTTTCGTGCCGTGCCGGGTCGGCGCGCGCGGCGTGGCCGCAGGCGATCGCAAGTCGGGCAGCACGCGCGCGTGGTACGACCCGCAGCGCAGCCAGCGCGGCGTGCTGCACGGCGCCTCGCGCGCGCCGCGCAAGCCCTCGCCGTTCGACCTGACCCCCGAGCAGATCGCGCGCGCCGCGCTGGAGGCGCCGATCGAGCGGCGGCAGCGCCTGTCCGGCAAGTGAGTGCGGTCGTTGGTGCGGCGTCGCGGGGTGGTGGACGGTGGGCGCGGTCTGCATGACTGTGTTGCGGCAGCGTTTCGTCCGGCGCTTGAGAGGTGGCATTGGCTCGGTGGAGGATTGGAAGCAGGCGCCCAGGCCCGCAGGCCTTGGGCTCCCTACGGAGGCCACTGCCTGCGGCCTGCGCCACTGTGCGAGCCCTGCCGAGCGTGCCCGCAGGAAGTACAGGTGATGGCGCCCCACCCCAGACTGACCGGAGCTGCATGCTTCTCGACCGATGCACGCGCCGTGTGCCTTGCAGGAAGCGCCGCGAGATGATGGCTCAGGACGCGGCCAAGCACCACAAGCCCGACCCCGGCAGCACGGCGGGCGCCGGCAAGCAGGGCCGCATCGGCACCAGCACCAAGACGCTGCTCACGCAGCACCTGCTCAAGCAGAGGGTGAGTTTGCGAACCCCGCGTGCGTTTGCCGTGGTTGGGAGGCAGCGGCCGCCCCGCGCACGTGCGGCGCGGCGCCCGCGCCGCGTCTTCTCTTTTCCCCGCCTCTTTTGTGAGCGCGCGCACGAGTAGGCGCCCAAAGGCTGTCGGGCGTGCCCTCAGCTGCGCTGTGCGCACCGTGCTGTGCGCACTGTGTGCTCAGGGTGGCATGCTGGCACCCGACCTGGAGCTGGACCCGCGCGAGGCCATCCTGCGTCACGAGGGCAAGCAGGACGTCTTCTCGCACTTCACCGAGGCGTACAAGGAGACGCAGCCAAAGCCGCTCTACCAAAAGGAGGAGGAGGACGACGAGGGCAAGGAGGACGAGTGACGCCCTTGGCACGTGTGCCCCGTGCGGCATTGCGACGGCGGCCACTGTCCGCGTGCTGCATCACGTGGACTGCAAGGAGGAGGAGGAGGGCGAGGAGGACGAGTGCCGCCCTTCAGGGAGAGGAGGCGTGCAGCGCCTTGTGCTGCGGGCCGCGGGAGTGCACCACCCTGCAGTGTGCTGTGTCAGTGGACTGCAACAGTTGCGCTGCGTGCCTTGCGAGTCGTCGGCGGCCGCGGCAGGTCTGGCAGAGTGCGTTGCAGTTCCCAAGAGGAAGCCCTGAAAGGAAGACGAGCAGGCAGAGACAGGAAATGCGTAGCTACAAAACGAAACGACACGCAACAAAACGAAACGAAGGCCGCAGCGAGCAACATGGGTAAGGACCGCAGGGCGCGGATAAGTAGGCGCCTCGCCACCGATACAGGGGGGGGGAGGTGCTCCCTCCTCGTCTCGGCGCATTACGGTGGTGCATGACTGAGCTCAGAGAGGCAGAGTTGCCGGCGCCGCCCTCATCTGGCCGCCGTGCTTGCGTTGAAGCCGTAGCCGACCGCGTACGTGATGCCGCCTGCGCCGCGCCGGCAACGCGCACGCAGCAGCGAGGGCGTGGGCGATCGTGTGCACGCCGACGGCCCGCCCGCGACAACCCCGCCGCGCCCACCCACTCCTCGACAGCGGCGGGGGTGGCAACGCCAAGGAGGTGACTCACCGGCCAGCACGCCTCCGATCATGACGCGCAGCGCGCCCACCAGCACGCGCGCGCCGCCCAGCGCCGCGCCGATGAAGCCAAAGAGCGCCAGGCCCACCACGCCCGCCACGATGATGGCCACCAGCCGGATCCTGGTGCAGCAAGGCAGCAGAGCACGAGACCATGGAGGCGCATGGAGGCGGGGCTGTGCGCCCGGGGCTTCTCGCGGCGCGCACCAGCGGCACGTGCCCCGCCTGCTCTCCGCCCACGCCCGCGCCCCGACCACACGCACGCCACCCACGCACTCACATCCAGTCCTGGATGAAGGCTCCGGCGAGCAGCGGGAAGGCGGCGCCGGCGGTGAAGGCGAGGCCGCTGACCACGGCCGCCTGCATGGGGTTGGCCATGTCGTCGAGGTCGATGCCCAGCTCGTCGCGCGCGTGCGCGCGGATCACGTCCTTGGCCGTCAGCTCCTCGGCCACGCGCCGCGCCAGGTCCGGGCTCAGGCCCCTGCGCCACGGTGGGGGAGAGCAGGGTGAATCAGACGAGGCGCCTGCTGGCCTGGACGAATCTGGGGCACGGCGCAGCCAAAGCCTGCGGAGCCTGGAAGGAGGAAGTGGGTGCGCCCGTCGCGCCAACGGTCCTTGCAATGCCCCACCTGAGCCTTGTCAAGCCCATGCCGACCTGCACCCAACCCGCCACAGCAACAGCTAACTGCCCAACCCCGGGCAACGCACGCCCACCTGTTGACGTAGATTTGCGTGAGCTCCTCCAGCTCGTGCCGACCCATGCTGCACCCTAAACACCACACCATTCCGCCCCCCACTCCCCTCCTTCAGGCCGCAGCAGCCCCACCTGTTGACGTAGATTTGCGTGAGCTCCTCCAGCTCGTGCTGCTGCATCTCTGGGCCCTTGGCCTGCGCGTCGCGCTCCTTCTGCACGTCGGCCTCCTCGCAGTCGCGCTGGCCTGCCACGCTGATGTACTCGCCCACCGCCACTGCACGGCGAGCAAGCGCGCAGCAGCACACACGCTCAAGGCTGGCGGGGGGACGCACCGGTGGCGCAACCCGTCACAGGCGCAACTACAACGCGAGAGCAGCTGGAGCGCGCTGCGTGGGCCTGAAGCGGGAGGGAGGGTGGGGCGCCACTCACTGCTCAGCGCGCCGGCGATCCAGGCCGAGACGCCCGCCAGCCGCCTGCACGAGGACGCCGCACAGCGCAGCAGCACAGTCAGCCCAGCCAGGCGAGCGCGCGCTCGCAGACGCGTGCATGAGGGGAGCGTCTGCGGACGGGCGGTGGGGCGCGCACGCTCACAGCGTGTGGAGCTCCTCGCTGCCACCCGCCACGCCGAGCATGAGCGAGGCGGTGGAGACGAGCCCGTCGTTGGCGCCCAGGATGAAGGCGCGCAGCCAGGGCGCGCGGTGGATGAAGTGCACGTGCTCGTCCTCGTCAGGGATGGGGTGGTAGCCGTTCTCCTGCAGGCGCGGTGTCGGAGGGGGCGGTGAGGTGCGCGTCCGTCATGGGGGAGCGAGCGCCGTGCTCATCCCACGGCGGCGTGGAGGGAAGCGCCAGCAGGCAACGCCAGCTGGCCAGGGCAGAAATCGCATGGCCGTCGCTGGGGTTCTCCTGCGTGAGAACGCCTGAGGGGGGCCTGTGCGCGGCGCGCACGAGGCGTGTGCCTCGGCAGCTGTCCACACGCCCTTCACCCCCCGGCTCCACAGCTTCTGTGCAGGGCTGGACACGAGAAAGGGATGCCTCGCCTCTGCTGGGCTCTCCGCTGCGCTACCCGTTCCGCGCCAAGATGCGCGCACAGAAGTCGTGGCCATCAGCCTCGCGCCACCCACTCAGCGGCACCGAGCACAGCCGAGCACATCCCTGCTCACATGCACACTGACTGCGGTCTCGCCGTTCGCTGCAGGCGCCGCTGCAGCTGGCTCCGTCGCGGCGTCGGCCATCGATGATCGATCCGTGGGGTCTCTCAAGCGCTGGGCTGGGCGAGTGCGCGCTGCAGGTGCTCCCAGCACGGGGATGAGGTCGTCGCTGCTGCTTCGTCCGCGTGGCTCGCGAAGGTCTGCTGCACACAATCGATGGAGCCCCGACCAAGCCCTCGAGTCCATGCAAGCGGGGCTGCGAGTGCGATTGCTGCAGCACGGCGCGGTGCGATGAGCAAGCTCCTAACCCAGGCCTGGGAGGCCGCTTTGGGCGCCTTCATCCACGCGGCGGAGCAGGGATGGGTGCCGGACTTTGTCGTGCGCGCGGGCATCGTCTACCTGCTCTCGCTCCGCGCCAGCGACGTGAGTTGGGGGGCAACACCCTCCTCGATCGCTTGTGCGCCCCCAAGAGGCGCTCGTGGTGTGCGGGATGCGGCTCTGGAGCGCTGATGACCACTAGATCACCCAGGAACGCGCCGCGCCTGAGGAGCATTTCTGCGCCTGGCACTGCTTCGTGGTTGGCCGGCAGGCCCACCATCATCTGCTCTTCCTGGAGTGCCTGGAGGCCTCCGTTGCCGGGCCGCGTTGATCACCGCGCACCTCGGTGATCGCGATGCGCGCAGGCCTCCAAGTCCACGCTGGAGCAGCTCTACCAGCGCAAGCTCAAGTTCGTCGAGCAGCTCAAGGCCATGCCCATCGCCGTTCACACTGACGAGGCCAATGAGCAGCACTACGAGGTGCGGCGCCCCCACCTCGGGCGCAGGTGGCGTGCGCAGGGGCTCGGCAGCCGCGTGTCCTCAGCTAATCAAAGGGCCCTCCCTGTGGTGTGGCCAACTGGCAGGTGCCCACCGAGTACTACCTGCTTTGCCTGGGCAAGCACCTCAAGTACTCGAGCTGCCTGTACAAGACGCGCGGCGACACGCTCAGCCAGGCAGAGGCCAACATGCTCGGTGCGCCACAGTGGGCTGCCTGGCGCTGCCTCACGTTCGGCACATTGTGCTCACGAGGGAGGGCGCCGTGCTTGCGCGTCTCATGGGGCGCTTGTTGGCGCAGCACTGACGTGCGAGCGGGCGGACCTCAAGGACGGGCGGGAGATCCTGGAGCTGGGCTGCGGCTGGGGCTCCTTCTCGCTCTACGCAGCCGCGCAGTTCCCCAAGAGCAAGGTGTGCACATGCTGGCGCCACGGGGGCAGCAGAGATGTGGCGAGGGGGAGACATACGGACGCTCGCGCTTGTGGCCGTGACAGGCGTGCCTTTGCCATATGTGCGCGCGCTGCGGGGCGCAGGTGACGG
>VFQP010005530.1_pt1 | contig 10961 bp, 10 predicted proteins | sample 3512351 | NCBI WGS metagenome assembly VFQP01 (sample SAMN10412372, study PRJNA504923) | tailings metagenome | isolation source: Relicate 1 Philex TSF1 revegetated site | place: Philippines: Tuba, Benguet | collected 2017-08-29
CCGGCACGGACGGTGCTCTCGCCTGCGCAATCATGCACGTGCTGTTCCGCGATGGCATGGCAAACCGGGAGTACATGGCGAAGTACGCCGATTGCCCCGAGGAGCTCGAAGCGCATCTGGCCGACAAGACGCCGGAATGGGCGAGCGCGATCACGGGGCTCACGGTCGAGGAGATCGAGAGCTTCGCGCAACTGATCGGCAAGACGCCCAGGACATATCTGCGCCTCGGCTATGGCTTCTCGCGCTCCCGCAATGGCGCCGTGAACATGCACGCAGCGTCGTGCATTGCGACCGTGACGGGGTCGTGGCTTCACGAGGGTGGTGGCGCTTTCCACAACAGCGGCGCGATCTTCAAGTGGAACAAATCGCTGATCGAGGGTTCGGACGTGCTCGACCCGTCCATCCGAATGCTCGACATGAGCCGCATCGGCGCGATCCTGACGGGCGACCGCAGCGATCTCGGCGACGGGCCGCCGGTGCACGCGCTCTTCATCCAGAACCAGAATCCCGTGCAGGTCTGCCCTGATCAGAACAAGGTCAAGCAGGGCTTCGCGCGCGAGGATCTGTTCGTGTGCGTGCACGAGCAGTTCATGACGGCAACGGCAAAGGTCGCCGATATCGTGCTGCCGGCGACGATGTTCCTCGAGCACGACGACCTCTATCAGGCGGGCGGCCAGCAGAATATTCTGTTCGGGCCGAAGCTGATCGAGCCGCCGGGCGAGTGCTGGTCCAATCACGATGTCGTCTGTGCGCTCGCGAAGCGCGTCGGCGCCAAGCATCGCGGCTTCGACATGACGCCGCGCGAGATCGTCGACTGGACGCTTCAGAACTCCGGCTGGGGCACGCTCGAAAATCTCGAGGCCAAGCGCTGGATCGATTGCCAGCCGGACTTCGCGACATCGCATTACGTCGGCGGATTCGCCTATCCCGATGGCAAGTTCAAGTTCAAGCCGGACTGGCCCGAGGTGCCGGCCTCGCGGCGATGGGACTGGGGTATTGCCCATCTCGTGCCGCGGCTGCCGGACCACTGGGATGTCATCGAGAAGGCCGATGCGCGCCATCCTTTCCGGCTCGCGACGAGCCCGGCGCGTAACTATCTCAACTCTTCGTTCAACGAGATGCCGACGAGCCGCAAGCAGGAAGGCCCGCCGCGCGCCAAGATCCATCCGGCTGATCTCGCGGCGCTCGGCATCGAGGATGGCGATCGCATCGCCATGGGCAACGAGCGCGGCGAGATACGGCTCCAGGCTGAAGCCTACGACGGCGTGCTGCGCGGCGTCGTGATCGTCGAGTCGATCCCGCCCAATGATCAGTTCGAGGGGGAAGTGGGCCTCAATACGCTGACGGGCGCGGACCGCATTGCGCCGTACGGCGGCGCGGCCTTCCACGACAATCACGTCTGGATACGGCGGGCGCTTCGTGACTGATCGCTGCCTTAGGAGCGCGCGCTGATGCAGAGCGCGGACGTCGTAATTATCGGCGGCGCTGCGGTCGGCAGCGCGACGGCTTTATTTCTGCGCCGCGAGGGCTTCAAGGGCCGCGTGGTGGTCGTCGAGAAAGACTCGAGCTACCAGTGGTGCGCGACGGGGCGCTCGGTCGCGTCCGTGCGGCGCCAGTTCTCGACGCACGAGAACATCGAGCTTTCCACGTTCGGCTGGCAGTACTTCAACAGGATCAAGGAAGAGTACGGGCCCGAAGCGGACATCAGTCTCGTCCAGCGCGGCTACGCCATCATGGCGAGCGCGGAGGGGGCCGGCATCCTTCGCGCCAATGTCGCGCTTCAGCAGAGCCTCGGCGCGGATGTCGAGCTGTTGGCGCCGGAGGCGCTGAACGCGCGCTTTTCCTGGCTCAATGTCGAGGATCTGGCAGGGGCGGGATGGGGACGATCCGGCGAAGGCTGGGTCGATCCGCACGCGCATCTGGCACTCATGCGCAAACGCGCGATCGCTGAAGGCGTGACGTACCTCGCGGACGAGGTCGTGGGCATCGACATCGAGCGCGATGCCGTCGCCGGCGTGCGTCTTGCCTCGGGTGGCGGCATAGCGACGCGCACGATCGTGTGCGCGGCGGGCTGGCACTCGCGCAAGGTCGCGGCCATGGCCGGCATCGACCTGCCGGTGCACCCGCGCAAGCGCTACGTGTTCGTGATCGATTGTCCGACGCCCATTCCAGGCGCCGGCCTGATGATCGATCCGAGCGGCGTCTACTTCCGGCCCGAGGGGCGCTATCACATCACCGGCGTCGCGCCGCCCGAGGACGAGGACCCCGATGCCGAGGACTTCGACATCGAGGATGGCTACTTCGAGCGCCTGATCTGGCCGACGCTCGCCCATCGTGTGCCGGCCTTCGAGACGCTGAAGGTCGTGAATGCCTGGTGCTGCCACTACGATCTCAGCACGCTCGATCATAACGCCATACTCGGGCCGCATCCGGACGTGTCGGGCTTCCTGCTCGCATGCGGGTTCTCGGGCCACGGCCTGCAGCACTCGCCGGGTGTCGGCCGCGCCATGGCCGAGCTGATCGCGCACGGGCACTACCGATCGATCGACCTCACGCGCTTCGGCTGGGCGCGCATCGCGGCGAATGCGCCGCTGGCGGAAGCCAACGTCTTCTGAGAGCGAGCACGCCAGGAACAACGCCAGGAGCGGGACATGGGCACGATCCTCGCGATTTCATCACAGGTCGCGCGCGGGCACGTCGGCTTGAGCGCGATCGTGCCGGCTCTCAACGCGCTCGGACACGAGGTGATCGCGCTTCCGACGATCGTTCTCTCGAACCACCCGGGCCACGGCGCAGTCGCGGGCCAGCGCACGGATCCGGCGCTGCTGAGCCGGATGCTCGCGACGCTCGATGCGCATGGATGGCTCACCGGCGTCGATGCGGTGCTGAGCGGCTATCTGCCGTCGCCTGAGCATGTCGCGGTCGTCGCCGAGGCGGTAGGACTTGTGCGTGCGCTCAAAGCCAAAGCGCCATACTTCTGCGATCCGGTGCTCGGTGACGATCCAAAGGGGCTCTATATCGCCGAGGACGCGGCGCGCTCCATCGCCGAGATCCTGGTGCCACTCGCCGATGTGATTTTTCCAAACCGCTTCGAGCTTCAGTGGCTGGCGAGCCAACCGGTCACTGATGTCTCGAGTGCGAAGATGGCGGGGCGCGCACTCGGACCATCAGTGACCGTCGCGACCTCGATACCTGCGCCCGATGACAGGCTCGCGACGGTTGCGGTGACGTCTGAGGAAGCGTGGACACAGAGTGTTGTGCGGATGAACAATGTTCCGAATGGCACGGGCGATTTGCTCGCCGGACTCTACGCGGGCCATATGGTAAATGCGTGCATCGCTCCGATCGCGCTGGAACGATCAGTTATGGGTGTTCAGAGGGCAATTTGTGCCAGTGCGGGACGTGATGAGCTTAATTTGATTGCCATTTTGAAGGGATTCGGCGGCGAGGTGTCGCCTCCAGCGGGGCCTTTGGAGTAACGATAGTTCGCAAGCAGGCGGGAACGAAATTGTGTGGTGCCGCGTATTCGAACTTGGCGTTCAATGCGCCAGCCGGGCACGCCCCATCATTCAAAGAGCTGCCGACTGCGGACAGAGAGAGCCGTTCTGATCGCTGGGATTGCCAGCTTTCTTGAGGACTCTCCCTACGCACTACTCAAGTCAGGGCCCTAGTTTGTCCTGTTCAGGGTGGTTGTAATAGAAACCTTGTCTCGCCGTGCGCTGACAATCCGTCAGAGGTCTTCCATGGGCCGCCGTTCCATCCACACACCCGAGCAGTTGAGACAGCTTATTCTCGATGCTGCGGCAGCGATTATCGAGGCGCACGGTCTGGCCGGCCTGTCGGCCCGCGAGATCGCTCGGAGGATCGGCTATTCCCCGGGCACAATCTACAACATGTTCGAGAACCTCGATGACGTTGTGCTCAACGTCGAGGGTCGCGTGCTCGACTCGCTCGATGAGCGTCTCGCAGCAGAGCTCGCGAAGGGCGGCGACCAGAAGGCGCAGGTGCTGCAGCTCGCGCAGACTTACCTCGCGTTCACTCACGAGCGGCCCAAGCTCTGGAACCTGCTGTTCGAGCACTACATGCCGAACGGCGCGGACACGCCACCGTGGTATCAGGAAAAGCTCGAGCGGCTGATGGGCAGGGTCGAGACGGCAGTCGCGCCGCTCTATCCTCAGGATGCCGTCATCGAACGCCAGCGCGCGGCGCGCGTGCTGTGGGCGGGTGTGCACGGGATCACGTCGCTCTCGACGGCGAACAAGCTCTCGAATGTGACGAGCGATGCGGCGGCCTTACTGGTCAATGATCTCGTCAGCAACTACCTCGCAGGCGTCGCTGCGACCAAGGGCAGCGTTCGCGCAGCGGCCTCCTGAGAGGCTTCCAAGCCTTGAAAAATGGGCGTTATTGCTTCGCAGGCGTGTTGCCGCCGGTGGCTTCGTCAGCCTTTGGTAGGGAGCCGGTGGAGATAGGCGCAGCGCTGTCCGGCGTTGCTGCGGGCGCGCGCTTTCCGGCAAAGCTCACGATATCGCCCGTGACGCCGAACCAGTTGTGATCGGGCGGCAGCATGCGCTGGCGCAAGCCTGTCCACATGCTCCCAGATGTCATGCCGTCGACGAACGTCTTGGTCGGCGGCGTCAGCATGAGGGCTGCGACAGTCGCGACGGCCATGGCGATCGAATGGTCGATGCGCCGCCCGTCATAAAGCTTGACCGCGGTGCCGAAGGAGCGCTTCACGCGCGTGCCGAGCACATCGACGCTGTAGATCTCGTCGAGCACGAGATGGACCATGTAGCCGATGAACATGAAGCCGCCGGCGAGCCAAGCGACGCCCTCGTGCCGGCCGAGCACGTAGTAGTAGGCGATCGCGGTCAGGAAGGCGAAGAAGAGCCCGGCGAGTATCGAGTGATAGATGCCGCGGTGGTACGACATGCGAATGAAGATCGCGTGGACGACATAGCGGAAGAACAGGAACGTCCCGATCGAGAGCAGCCATAGCTCGGCAATCGAGAATTTCTCGGCAAAGGCGAACAGCACCGCGAAGGAGAAGAAGGCAGCGAGGCCGGCGAACATGGCGCGGCCGGCGCGCGAGTCCTTGAGGTCGATGTCGGGAAGTACGCTGCCGAGCACGCCGGCGAGCGTGACAGCGACGAGGTTCTCGGGCGCGACGACGTCCGCCGCGAGCGTGAGCGTCGCAAGCATTCCGCTGGCGACCGTGCCGACACCGATATGCGTCGCGAAGTTGGCCATGCCCGCCCCCTGTTCGCGCCTGAGCTTTCCGAGCGCGGTTCCGCTGCGCGAGACCGACCAGATTCGCTTGATCGAGGAAAGCCTTGCGCCCGAAAAAGCTGTGGGGCCGCGGCGCTCGGAAAGCGGCCGAGAGGCCCCAAGATTGCCCAGATGCGCTGCACTATGCCCGGGCCGAGCCCGCTGGCGCGACAAGTGGCACGCCCTGTGCTTCTAAGAGGGCGAGGCCGCCGCAGAGGCGGTATGGTCATTGGTTAATGTGTCTAAACGGCTTTGTGCCGCGTGAGGATTGCCATGGTGAAGGTTCAATCGGTGACGGAGGAGAGCGGGCCCGTCGAAACCGCGCCGAGCGCCGTGGCGGGCAGCGGGATCGATGTCGTTAGCGTGCGCTGGACCATCGAGCAGATGCACGACGAGCTTGCCGGATCGACTGAATTCGGGCGTGTGCGCAATGCGCTCGCGATTGCGCTGATGGAGCTCGACCGGGCTCAGCGCGACACCAGGGCCATCATCACGGAAGACCTCGGCCGGTCCCGTTACTTCCCCTGGACCATCAAGCGGACCTGATCGCGCACCCCAGGCTAACCGTTCGCCAATGAGACGATGCGTGCCAGAACGGCACTCTCGGGGCGTGCGAGTTCGTCCAGAATCGTAAAGTGGTTGGCATTCGGCACCACGACGCATTCCGCCTTAACGCCGACTTCGCTCCAGGCCGCGGCAAGAGCAAGACTCTGGCGGATGAACTCCTGACTTTCATCACCTCCGACGGCTGCGACCATGAAAGCTGAAGGCGGCGGCTTGCGGCCGATCACGACATTTGCCGCCCGCGCACTCGCCGCGTCGAGCTTCAGCGCCTCGTTGAGTGAGGTCGGGATGAGTGGCTCGGGATCGAAGGCGCCGCTCAGCGAATAGGCTGCGCGCACGAGATCATTCGGGACATCGCCGACAGTAGCCCAATCGGTTGCCAGCATGGACGCCGCGAGATGGCCGCCGGCGGAGTGGCCAACGACGACGGGGCGCTTCTTCGTGCGCTGATGGAGCGTCTTGAGGCACTGGCGCAGCTCCGTGACGATCGTCGGGACGGTGACCGCGGGGGCGAGCGAATAGGAGGGAAGCGCGACGTCGATGCCGCGCTTGTTGAATTCCTTGGCGATGAAGCTCTGTGGCTTGCGGTCGCCGCGCTGCCAGTAGCCGCCGTGGATGTACACGACGAGGGGCGCATTGGCGGCGCCGCGCGCGCGGAAGAGGTCGTAGCGCTGGCGCTCGCCGGGGCCATAGGACTGGTCGGCGAGGAGGTCGGCTTCCTCGCGCCATTTGGCAGAAGCGGCCGCCCAGCGAGCGGCGATCGCCTCGTTCTCAGGCACGCGACGGCGGTTGTTGTACTCGGCCTCGTAGTCGATCTTCGTCATGAGCGTGCATTCCATAGCTGCGGCCGAAGCCCACGCGGGAGGCCCGTAGACTTCACTTTTGAGCGGGCTCATGCAAGTCTGACGGGAGGGACACCGCTCCTCGATCCGGTATGCGCACTGCCGCCTCTGCCACCTCACGATAGGAGACGGTCATGGCCCAGCCTTCAGTCCAGAACATCAAATTCGGCCGCGCGGCGCCCGGGATATCGGTGCGCGATATCCAGGCGGCTTATGCCTTCTACTCGAATGTGCTCGGCTTCCAGAAGGTGTTCGAGAATGGGGATCCTGTCGGCTTCATGGTTCTCAAGAAGGACGGCGCTGAAATTCACCTGAATCAGGCCCGCGACCACCGTCCAACAACGGTCAACGTCTTTCATATGTTTGTCGACGACGTGGCGGCGCTCTACGCCGTCTGCGAGGCTGCGGGTGTGCGCATCATCAAGTCGCTCAAGGACAAGGACTACGGCCAACGCGCCTTCGTGTTTGCCGATCCCGACGGCAATCGCATCGACGTCGGTCAGAAGATTGAAGAGAAGATCCAAGTAACATGAACTCATCATCGACACGGATCATCGATCTCTATGAACGTAATGCTGCGGCATATGATGCGGATCGCGGAAAATCGCTGTTCGAGCGCGGCTGGCTCGAGCGCTTTCGTGCGCTGATCGCGCCCGGTGCGCCGGTCCTCGATATTGGCTGCGGCTCGGGCGAGCCGATCGCGCGCTTTCTCATCGAGAGCGGGCACGCCGTGACGGGCGTCGATAGTGCGCCGTCGCTGATCGGGCTTTGCAAGGCGCGCTTTCCGGAGCAGACGTGGGTCGTCGCGGACATGCGCAAGCTCGCGCTCGGTGCGAAGTTCGCTGGCATCCTCGCGTGGGACAGCTTCTTCCATCTGACGGCCGAGGACCAGGGGGCGATGTTTGCAGTCTTCCGTGCGCACGCAGCCCCGGGTGCCGCGCTCATGTTCACGAGCGGCCCTGCGCGCGGCGAAGCCATCGGCTCCTATCGCGGCGAGGCGCTCTATCACGCAAGTCTCGATGCGGAGGAATATACGGCGTTGCTCGAGGCGAACGGCTTCGAGGTCGTCGAGCATGTTGCCGAGGACGCAACGTGCGGCGGGCATACGGTCTGGCTCGCTCAATTCGCTCGCGAGGGCACATAAGCAACAGCGCAATGCAGACCGACATCTCCTCCACACTTGGGACGTGATCGTGCATAACCGGAAGAGTTCTGCGGCGTCGGGCGGGTGATGTCGCTATGAAGGTCTCACGGGAGCTGGCCGGCGCTGGTGTGGCGGGGTGCCAGGCCGACGGCAAAAGTCTCGGGACGCCGGCCAGCTCTCCAAATCCCACATATGGATTTGCATGAATCCGGTTGCGGCCGATCGAGTGGCGCGGCACCATCGCGCCGTGCCGGACCGCGCGCGGTCCCAAGGAACGCCCGAAAATTCGAGGAATGCCCGCCATGATGAAGCTGATGTGGTCGCCGCTCTCGCCCTATGTCCGCAAGGTGCGGATCACGGCTGCGATGAAGGGGCTCGATGGGCGCTTCGAGCCGGTGCCTGCGGACACGAACGTCGGCGATCCGACGCTCAATGCGCTCAACCCGCTCGGCAAGGTGCCATGCCTGATCACGGATCAGGGCGAGGCGATCTTCGACAGCCACGTGATCTGCGAGTATCTCGATTCACTCGCCAGCACGCCGGTGCTCTTTCCGAAGAGCGGGCCAGAGCGCTGGCGCACGCTGACGCTCGGCGGTCTTGCCGACGGCATTCTCGATGCGGCGCTTCTCATCGTGTACGAGGGACGCTTCCGGCCCGAGAACATGAGGGTGCAGGCGTGGCTCGATCGCCAGCAGTCGAAGATCGATCGCGCGCTGGCGAGCCTCGAGGCATCGCCGCCCGTATGGCGTGGCACTCCCGACTATAGTCATCTGACGCTCGCCACGGCGCTCGGCTATCTCGATTTCCGTCTCGGCGGAAAGTGGCGTGCGAGCAATCCGAAGCTCGTGAAATGGCTCGATGAGTTTGCGGCGGCGGTTCCCGCATTCGAGGCGACGCGGCCGCAGTAGCAAGCGGGCGCCGTGGTGGCGCGCGTGTACGTAGCGTGAGGAGGTGACGATGATTACGGCAATCGTGCGCTTCAAGCTTCCGCCTACGGTGAAGGTCGAGGATGCGGCCGAGCTCTTCAAGGGCTCGGCGCCCAAGTATCGCGGCCTCGCCGGGCTCGTGCGGAAATACTACCTCTTCAATGAGAGCGGCATCGGCGGCGGCGTCTATCTCTGGGAGAGCCGGGCGGCGGCAGAGCGCGTCTATACGCCCGAGTGGAAGAAGATGATCGCGGACCGCTACGGCGCGGAGCCGGAGATCACGTTCTACGAGACGCCTGTCATCGTCGACAACGCGATCGTGTGATTATCGAGAAATTCGCCATACAGCCGGCACGGTACCGAGCGAATTTCTCGATCTGAATCACACGAGCAAGATTATGATTCTAGTGTCCCTTTTGATTCCGAAGTTCGCTCAGAACGCTAGCATCGAGGTGCGGCGAACTTCGGAATCGGGACACTAGACGAGACCCAGGTCGACGCGGCGGAGTAGAGGCAGCCCAAGTCCCGAATGAAGGGGCGGCGCGGCTTCGGCCGCGGCCGGCGCACCCGCACGGCACGCCGCTTAAGGCTTTGTTAAATCTTTGGTTCGATACTCCAATTCATGCCGGATCGCGTGTCCGTGCGCCGCCTGCGGGGGCTGGCTGCATGAACATGGCGGGCGCGGAAAGTGCGGGGGGAACGCGCTTTCATGTGCGCCGGCTATTGGATCGGTGGGGCGGCGCGCGAAGGCCAAGTGCCGAGCGTCGTCCTGCCCGTGAGAAGAGCGGAGGCCATGGGTCCCGAGCTCGATGAGATGGTGCGCCGGCGCTGGGGAGCCGCGGCGCACCAGACAGCTAGTCGGCGTCAGCATCGACAACTGGTAGAGGCCGAAAGGCCCGGACGGGTGCGTGCACCTGTCCGTTGCGAGGCGGGCGCCCGGGCCCGCCTCGCTGCATTTTGCAGCGCAGGCGGCCCAAAGCCAGCAACGCGCCCGCCTCGCTGCATTTCAGGGGCTATCGGAGCGCGCCGACCGGGATCGCAGAACGCTGGCGTTGGGGGGCCCCCCACCCCTAACCCCTCCCCACAAGGGGGAGGGGGATTGCACCTTGGTTTGCTCGACAAGTTGGGATCGCAACGCGCGGCGTGTCAGTCTCACTCCCCAACCTGACGACGATATTCATGTCCGGACCATGGTAAGGCCCCATTCCACACACTATGTTCGTGTGCGGAGGTACGGCCATGCGCGGGTTGATTTTCGGGTGCGTTGTGGCGGCAGCGGCCGGATTTGGGCCGATCGCTGTGGCGGCGGAGCCGTCGCGCGACCGCATTGCCGAGGCCATCAGGCAGAGCGGCGCAGGCATCCATCGCGTCCAGGGCACGCAGAGCCAGAACAAGGCGGCACCGCCAGCGGCGACGCAGCCGGATACAACTCCGCCTACAACTCTGGCCGAGCCCACGACGCGTGACGTGCGCGAGGGCGACCCGCTCTTCGAGCAGGCGCAGCGTCTCATGAGGGCGATCGACGCCATTCTGAGCGATACGGCGCGCAATCGCGGCGAAGCGCGCAAGCTTCCTTCGACCAGCGACTTCATCGTCAAGCCGCTGTGGACCGAGACGCGTGAGGATCGCGAGCGCAAGATCCGCGACCTGCTCGATGCCGCGCTCGGCATCGTCACCGACGTGCCTGTCGTCGAGAGCCAGAAGAAGATCGAGGGCCTGCGCAAGAACATCCGCGAGATCGAGGACCGGATCGTGAAGCTGCGCGAGAGGCAGCTCACGGCGCCGAAGAGCGCGCTCATTCCGGGCGTGACGGCGGACACCGTCGACAGCCTCGAGCGCGATATCGCGGATTCGAAAACGCGCATCGACCTCAATCGCGATCAGATCGCCGCGGCCAAGGAGGAGATCCGCTCGGCGCTCGCCAAGAGCGGCATCGAGCTCGGCAATGAGCAGCTCGATCTGCTGCTCGACGGCGTGCTCTCAGGTGACATCGTGCGGCTCGTCGCGGTGTTCAACTCGGCGAAGCTCATCGACGGCCAGCTCGGCAAGCTGCTGGCGGCCTCGGGCGAGAACATCGGCGCGGCGCGCAAGTACTTCGCTATGCACGCGGCGCTCTTCGCGATCCTGGTGCACGCCCAGGATTCCATGATCAACAAGATCGACAAGCAGTACCTGCCGAAGCTCGAAGCCATCATGAAGGACGTCGAGCAGGCGCGCGGC
>VFQP010005531.1_pt1 | contig 10954 bp, 7 predicted proteins | sample 3512351 | NCBI WGS metagenome assembly VFQP01 (sample SAMN10412372, study PRJNA504923) | tailings metagenome | isolation source: Relicate 1 Philex TSF1 revegetated site | place: Philippines: Tuba, Benguet | collected 2017-08-29
CGGGGAGGGAGGCGAGGGCGGCGGAGGAGAGGGCGAAGGGGGAGGCGAGCAGGCGACCGGCTGGCGCGTGTACGGGTCGTAGCACCCGGGCGGGGGAGGGGAAGGAGGGGGCGACGCGGGGTCGTAGTACTGGGCGCTGGCCGAGGCCACCAGGAGGGCGGCCGCCAGCACCAGAGCGCTGCGCACAGGTGCAGGTGAGAGCCGCATAGATGGCAGCAGTGCGCGTCAGTTGGGGAGAAGCCCGCTGCTGGAAGGTTCCTCTCCATGCAAGTCAAGCTGCGCGCGAGCAGAGTGCTGATCAAGTGAGCAGTGTGCAGCGCTCACCTCATGCGCGCCATCTGGTCTGCCTGTGGAGTCTTATTCAGCCTGTGCAAGGGTCAAGGCGGCGAGACAATAAAGTGAGAGCGGGAGGAGCGAGCGCGGCCGACGGCTGCTGAGCGCGCCAACAGCCGCACATTGTGCTGGCCACACCTCCCATCTGCTCTGGCCACTGCCGCTGCAATGCGGCCTTGCTGCGCCCGGCTGCCCACTGAAGGCTTCCCCCTTCCTCGCTTGCACCGCACTGATCAAGTTCGACCTGGCCCACCACCAGCCAGTTAGAAGAATCGAGCTGCTGGCCTATGCGTGCTGCGATCCCAGGCTGCACGACCCAGGCTAGAGCCGTCGACCCGCGCACTATCCGCAGCGAAAGAAGTGTGGGGGCAGCGTCTTGACGACTCGCAGACGATCGCGACCCACGACCCCAGGCCAGACGAGCACCCCGCGCTTCCTCACCTGGGCAGCGGAGCACAATGTATGCTCCCTGGACGCCGTGCACAGCAGCAATGCGCTTCGCGGCGCTGAGCTCGCGCTTTAAGAGGCAGTCTTCCAACCCGGCAGTGAGAGAGTGAGGAGCACCCAGGCCGAAGGCGGGCGTTTGGCGGCGCGAGAGAATGCGGCACTGCGCTGAGCGCTGCTCTTCTTGGAGTGCGCACCACTGCACGCACGCATCTCAAGACGGCACTGCCTGCCCACTGCGCGCCACTGCGCAAGGAAGAACCTCGTCGCACTCTTTTTGCTCGAACTCAAACTGCAGGTGCCGCTTCCTGCAGTGCACCGCGGGGCGAGCTAGCGGCGCCCGCACACACTGCTCTGGTGTGCTGATATGTGGCCATTCGATCGCCCCGAGGCCCAGATGGGCCGTGCGCTGTCTCACCACCGCGCTCGAAGCCCACCACCCGGCGTGCTCAGCGCTCAGCAGCAGCGGTCGAGTCGCCTCATGGAGGCGACTCGTCGGGTAGACGGTGCGTGAGCTAAAAGACATTTGAATCCCGATGGGGATAGGGGGAGCTGGGCCGTGGCAAGAGCGGGCCGCGCAGTCTGCACGTGCCCCGCTTGCAGCACCGAGCCAGAGCCGGCGCTGCCCCCCCCCCCCCGCCCGAAGCGCACGGTGGATGTGCCCGGTAGGTAGGTGCTGCCCTGGCAGGCGCAGCGTTGGCGTGTTAGCTTGCAGGCCGCAGCGCACGGTGGAGCTCACCGCAGTCTCGTGCGGCCCCCCAAGCGCCAGGCAGTACGCGTCATTGCCAGGCAGTACGCGTCATCAGCCTCCTCTAGACCTCGAGGAACACCTCGAGCAGGTCCCCGCTGCCCGTGTTGAGCGACACAAGCGGCCCGCCCGGCTCGTTGCGCGCCCGCTCGCGCAGCGCGCGCTCCACCACCGACTGCGGCGCGCGCCCGGGCACGCACGAGAGGCAGGCAGGCAGGCACGTGCACGCACGCAACCTGGTGAGTGGCTTGTGGGGGCGCACAAGCCTGCTGCTCAACGGGCCTGCTCCTGCCGACCTGTCCCGCAGCTGCTGGCGCGCCCCCTGCTTCAATCCCCGACCCAAGCCGCTCCTCCTCACCTCGAGGTTGAGGCCCGCCATCATGGGGAAGGCGCCCAGGCCCGCCAGGAACCCCGCCGGGATGCGCGTCTCCAGCTTGACCTGCAGGAAGCACACCAGGTGCCGGGCCCCGGCCATGCACCCTAGCACGGCGGCCACGGCGCCAGTGCCTCTGCTTGCCCCAGCGCCGCAGCTCACTCTCCCCTGGCCCGCCACCGCGCTGCCGCGTCAGCACCCGTCCCAGAACCGCGGCCCCGAGCGCTACCCAAAGCGCCTCCTCACCACGCCCGTGGCCTTCTCCGTGATCTTGACCAGCAGGTACCTGGCCTGGGGGAAGCCGCCCGCGCCCGCCTGGCCGCCGGGGGGCGGCAGCGGCCCACCGCTCGACGACCCGCCGCCGCCGCCGCCGCTCGCGCGGGGGGCCGCGGGCGCCACCAAGGCGCCTGCGCACGCACGTGCATGCACGCACCCACCAGTGCACATAGCCACAATAGCACCTGAGCGGCCGCGCCGCACGATGTCGCCGCGCGACGCGCCACCGCCCCCTGTGCGTACCCTGGGGCCCCGGCGGGTCGTCCTCCAGCACCACGTCCGCCTCCACCACTGAGGGTGGAGCTGGCTCCCCGGCGGCCCCCGCCTGGCGCGGGCCGGCAGCGCTGCCGGAGGGGGCCGAGGCCGCCGGGCCGCCCGCCGCCGCGCTGGGCGTGCTGCCGCCCTGCTGGGCCGCAGTGGTGGGGGGGGCCCCGCTGGGGGGCCGGTTGTCGGCGGGCGGCGGCTTGGGAGGGGCGGGCGCGGCGCTTGCTGGGGTGGGAGAGAGCGTGGAAGGGGAGGGCGCAGTGCCTGGGAGGGAGATTGCGTACTTGGCCTCTTCGGCAAAGTACTCCTGGGACCAGCAAAGGCACGCATGCGCGGTTGGCCATCTGAGCATTGTGGTGGTGGGCGCTGGTCGGCAGGGGCGCGGTGGCATGCATGCGTCCCCACGGCTGCTTCAGGGCACGCTGAGCGACACTGGAAGCGCACCGGGAAGCCGACGGCGGCCTGGATGTCCTGGAAGGTGCCCAGGTCCTCGGGGGGAGGCAGGCGCCCCTGCTTGAGCCCCGCCAGGGCCCTGTCCATGGCGCGGATGCTCACACCCAGCAGCGAGAGGGGGTACGCCACCTGCGGCCCCACGCGTGGTGGCAGAACCACGGCGTGCATCAGGGCATGCGTGGCGCCCAAGCCTGGCGAATGCAAAGCGGCCCGCACCGCTTCCTGTGGCAGTCACAGCGTCCCTCCCCACTGCACCAGGCCGTTCGACCCATATGCGCTTCCCCAAGCGTGTGCGAGGCGCGCAGGGTCGCCACCTGCATGCTCGGCCGAGCACCCCTCCGCCCCACGCGCGAGGCGCTTGCGTGGCGCTTGCACGCACCAGCTTGAAGCCCATGTCCTGCAGCTCCTGGGGGCTCAGGATGGGCGTCTTGCCGCCGCCCTCGAGCATGTTGGCCATCTGCGCGCGGCGCCACACCAACACACGGCTGGCTGCGGTCGTACGCAACTCGGCCGTTGCCTCGCCGACCCCAGGGGCTGCCACAGGGGTGGAGGCCCCACCAAAAACCTGTTGCCCTGCTCCGACCCTCGCCGCCGCTGCTGCTGCTGCATTGCCACCGCTGCCGTGGCGCAGGCTGGCCTCGCACACCTTTGGCAGGCGGCTGGCGGGGCCGGCGCTCCAGCAGAAGCGGCGCATCTCTTCCTCGCTCTCGAGCGCGTCGATGAAGAGGATGTCGGCGCCTGCAGGGAGGGCAGCGCGCGCAGGGTGGCTGCCGCGTGCCGCAGATGGCCCACCAGGTTTACGCGGGCTGTCAGCTCTGGGTAGGGCGGCACATCCCGCCGCCAACACCGCGTTCCGCGTGAGCCAGCGCCGTGGCGGGCACGCTGGGAGCCCACCCGCCCCCGCCCCACCCCTCACTGCGCCGCTGGAGGAGCTGGCGTTGCAGCTGGAAGGCAGTGGTCCCTCCTGACCGACCCACACGACGCTCGGTGTCGCAGAGGCGCAAGCAAGGTGTGCGCCCGATTCCGCTGAAGAGCGCACCTGCGTCTGCAAAGGCCTCGGCGCGCCACAGCGCCTCCTCCAGGGACGCGGCCTGCCGCGCGTCGGTGCGCGCCACAATGAGGATGTCGGCGCCCTCCTCCCTGCGCAGGGAGCGCACACAGCCAGGACGCAAGCACAAAGCACGCGGTGAGCGGCATGGAGGGCGTGGCGCCACGATGCAACGTCCCAAGTGTCCTTTCCCGGGTGCAGGAAGAAAGCTGCGCATTTCAGCCACCCGGCAGCCGCAGCAAGCAGGGTCGCGGTGCTCCCCGGCCCGCTGAAGGTCTCAGGAAGGCCTAAACAGCCCTGGTGGCGCCGACTAGCCGAAGAGAGAGACCCACGTCAGACCCAGGCGCGTGAGCAAAGCCAGCCCACAGGGGGTCTGAAGGGCCAAGGCGCCTGCGCCCGGTTGGCGTCCCTAAGCCGCCCAGCGCAAGGCGTATTACCCCCTAGGCCTGGCCGCCCGCACCTGGCGTCGGCGGCGGCGCGGATGCGCGAGACGGCCTCCTCCCTCGAGGTGACGCGCTTGCCCTTGACGTGCCCGCACGACTTGGGGGCCACCTGGTCCTCAATCAGGATGCCTGCGCGGCACGATGGTGTGCGTTGAGCTTTACATCTGGTGGAGACATCTCTGGCAGGCAGACGATCACATCACGCGCGGCACGGGTGCGGTGCCTCACACGCGACATACACCGCCAAACGGCTACCCTCAGCAACCCAAACGCCCATACGGGCGGTGAGGTGAAACGCTGCGCACGGGCTCCCCCGCAGCCACCCTGAGTCGCCTGCGTGGGCTTGAGGGTGATGCACCGAGGGAGGTGGCATGGTGGTGCACGCGCCGACGCGCGGTGTCTGCGGGCCCACGTGCTGCCCAGAGACGGCAGCTGCGTGCGCCACATTGGGGCGCTGCGGACCTGCGAAGCCGGCCTGGGCGTAGCCGCGCACGGTGCGCTTGACGTTCATGGCGTTGCCGTAGCCCGTGTCTCCGTCGCCAATGATGGGGATGCTGCGCGTCGCCTCGTGGATGTTGCGGCCCTGCACGCAGCACGCGGGCAGAGCAAACAGGGCCGCTGACTTCAAGGGGCGAGCAACCTGGTGGTCGCAGCTGCCACCAGTGCTCTGGGCGCGCTGGTCGATGCGCCTAGCACGCCGCATCGAAGCCAGGCAACGCACCACGTCCACCATCTCGGCGTAGGATATGAGCCCAGTGTCGGGAGCACCCAGCCTGCACGTGCAGGCGAGGGGGGCATTGCAGCGGTGGGGGCGTGCTCTGGGACGTGGGTGCCAGAGGCGGCGGCGGTCCGCCACAGCAGCAGCGCTCACTTACCTGGCTCCTGCCGTGCAGAACCCGCTCATGAACGCGAACTGGAAGCCTGCGGTGGTGGCGCGAGGTGATGCCGCCGCAAGAGGGTGAGGCGGCGCCCCTGACGCGCCGACGTGCACGCAGCGGAGCAGCCCATGCACAATTGCCCACCCACCTGCGCGCTCGATGAGGCGCGCCGAGAGCCCGTCGTGGCAGCAGGGGCCCTGCAAGACAGGTGCAAGAGGCGTGAGCGCTGTCGTCCGCCGCCTGCGCGCCTGGGCGAGCCATCCCGATCTGCCACCGCTGCCGACCATCAAGCGCGCAGGCAGCACCTGCAGGATGCCGGGCTGCTTGAGCCTCTCCCTGAGCTTGCTGGTCCTCGGGTTGCTGCTGGCCTTGCCGGCTGCGGCCACGACCGCCAGGCGGCGCGGCGCGGTCGGGCACTGTGGACAGCGGCTCCCTTGCATCCTGCTGCTGCTGGTGGTGGCGCTGCTGCTGCAGTTGAGATGAAGCGTGGACGACATCCCGCCTCCTGCGGTATGTGGAGGAGCGGGTCAGCGGCGGGCCGTAGGGAGAAGCGGCGCTGCGAAGGGCCCGAGTCTGATGCGGTGACTGCTGCCCGCTCACTGCAAATGCGCCCTTTCGTTGCGCGACTCTCGAATCGAGCTGTCGATGCAGCGAATTCGTGCTCGAGCGTGGCCGGCCCCAAGCGAACTGCGTCCATCAGGTGCGAGATCGGGCGTGATGGCGCCCACACGACCTCCTGGTTCCTGACGGGGCGCGTCTTGTTGGGGCGGCGGCGGTCAACATGCTGACTATCGTGCCCTGGAGGCCAGCAGATCACGGGGGCCACGGAACGCCTGAAGGCGCCCCCTGCAGGTGGGCATTGCGGGGGGAGTTCCACGCGTCGATGCGCGGAGCCACCGCCATGCCGTGCGCGCTTGGCCGCCCCCTGCGTGCTGGGTGTGCTGCGAGCCGTGCAGCCGCCCCAGCACACGATGGCCTGTGGCGCTGGCCTGCACAGCTGCTCAGCGTGTGACACCAGGTCCTGTGGTCACACGGGGCACGTCCAGGCGATGCTGCGCGACGTGATGTGGCGCGACGGGACACCTCGACGCACGACGAGCCAACCTGTTGTTCCCACACGTGTGGCAGGCTCCTCCGCATGGCCACTTGTCCCACAGGACTACAAGGTCTTGGATGCCCTGGCCGCCGCCGCCTCTGCGCTTTGCCTTGCTCCACTACTGTAGCCCTCTGGAAAAGGGCTTGGGCTCCAGCTCAGCACCTCGCGAGGGGAAAGGGCCTCGCACGCGTAGACCAAAGCACCTACCACGCGCAGACAACAGCCGCAGTAGTGATTTTCCGGCCCCACACACGGCACCAGCACGCGGGCGCACGGCCTTCGCGTGCTTCAACTTGACCTGGACAGCGGGCCACCACGAGCGCACCAACGGCGCCTCAGCCCAGGTGAGCAAGCGCTGTGGGGCGGGCCAGCGCGCAGCCCGTCGCTGCTTATGATCAAGGCGCGCTGACGCGCCGCGCGCCCCTGGTTGTGCACCTGGTTGTGCTGCCCCCCCTTGGAGGAGCTTGCACGGCGTCCACATCAGCGTGGCGTCGAGCAGACGCAGGCACGCACGGCGCTCCCCGGTGAGCTGGCCGCCCCGCGCGCCTCTTTGCTGCACTGGCCGCGCGCGCGCAGGACACGTCCCCCCTTACCGCTGCTTTCTCCGCCAGTCTCGTCGTCGAGCAGAGGGAGGCGGCCCCACCACGCGGAGGAGGTAGCAGGAGCTCCCTCTGCGCATGGCGTACGCCTTTGCGGGCGCGCTCAGCGAGGCCACGCACGCGACGCTGCAGGCCGCCACCTCGCGCCTCGCGCCCGTGCTGCCTTTTGGCAGCTCGGCGCAACGCCCACGCGCCAGCTCCTCCTCGGCGGCCCCCTCAGCGGCCAGCAGCGGCGCTGCGGCAGCGGCCGCGGCGCACAGCGGCGCCTTTAGCCCCGCGCTCCTCGCCGGCGGCAATGGCCTTTTCGTCGTCTCGCGCGCCAACACGACGGGCCGGCCTCCGCGCGGCGAGGCCGTGACGATGCGGGCGCAAGCGGGCGGCTCCTCCGCAGCGGCGTCCAACGCAGCAGCGGCGGCAGCAGCAGCAGCAGCCAGCGCAGACGCGCCCGCCTCGCTGTCCTCGTCCGCCGCCGCCGCCAGCAGTGGCGCAGCGGCAGGCGGATGGTCCGGCGGGCTGTGGGGGCTCACCATGCTCACGCGCGCCTTTGGCCCCGGCGCCACCACCGCCAGCGCCAGCAGCAGCAGCGCTAGCGCCCACGCGCCGCCGGCGCGCGGCAGCAGCACCGCCGCCCGCGCCGCCGCCACGCTGCAGCTCGTCACCGACACGGCGCCCAGCACCACGGGCACGGGCGTATCCGTCGACCCGGTGCTCCGCAGCGGCGGCGCCGCCACCCACAAGGGCAGCGGCAGCAGCGCCACCGCAGCAACTGCGCCCGACGCCGAGGGCGGCAGCAAGCCTTTGCTGGCCGACTTTTTGGCCGAGTCGGACGCCGTCGAGGTGGGCTACGCCTCCATGCTGGCCGACCTGAGCGACCTGGCCTATGACCTGAGCACCTGGGACGCGGCGGCGCTGCAGGACCGCCACCAGCTCACGCTCGTCTCCACCAGCCAGAGCCCCATGGCCGGGCCCATCACGCGCGAGGCCTGGCACAAGGCGCGGCACAAGGAGCTGCAGCAGATGCAGGGCAAGCAGCAGCAAAAGGGCAAGGCCGCCGCCGCGCCCGCGGCCGCCGCAACGGTGCACTCGCCGCCGCAGCTGAGCGACGCGGCGGCTGTGGTGGCGCACGCGCTGCTGAGCGACGAGTGCGTGGCGGCCGGCGCCACGCCAGAGTCCTCGCTGTCGGGCTCCGGCGCGCCGCCGCCGCCGCCGCCGGCGTCGCCGCACGCTGCACGCCACCCCCTGCACCATCTCCACCAGGGCGGCGCGGCCGGCTCGCCAGTGCTCACGCCCTCCGTCTCGCTGGTGGCGCTGTCCACGCTGGACGACACCTCCCCCCGGGGGTCGCTCAGCGGCGCAGCCGCCGAGCTGGACGCCGAGCTAGACCTGGAGGAGGAGGACCAGGAGGGCGGCGTCAACGAGCAGCAGCAGCAGGGCCAGCAGGCGCTGCGGCGGCTGCGGCGCCGCCAGCGCGGGCGCACGCCGGCTGCGGCGGCGGGCGTAGAGCTTCAGGTGCCCCTGCTCACCTTCATGCCCTCCTCCCCCGCCGCCTCCTCCTCCTCTTCCTCCAGCAGCAGCAGCAGCAGCTCGCCGATGGTCGGAGGCGGCCGCGCCGCCATTGTGCCGTTGGTGTTTGCCGAGGCGCCGGAGGCGGGCGGCGTCGCGCACCACGGGATCGACGTGGCGCTGCCTTCGGTGGACGAGGGCGAGGGCGGCGTGCGCGCGCAGCTGGGCGCCGGCGTGCACGTGGTGGGGCGCCTGGCCGACCCGGCGTCGCCGCGCGGCCGCTTGGTGGCCGTGCCCGTGGTGGAGCACCCGGCGCCTGGCGCGCTGTCCCCCCGCTCGCCCTCCGTGTCCGGCGGCGGCGCGGGCGCGGCGTTTGGCAACGCGGCGGTGGCCGAGGCGGCGGAGCAGCTGCTGCGCCAGGAGGAGGAGGAGGAGGACGTGGAGGACGGCCCGCCGCTGAGCTCGCAGGCGGGGGCGCTGGCCAACCTGAGCGACGTGCCGGCGGCCTGGTTCGCCTGCGACGACCCCGTCACCAAGATCAGGTGCGAATGGGCATCCGGAGTCCGTCTCTGTGCGCTCCTGGCCCTGCGCGCGCCGCGATGCAAACGTCTCACCTGCGCTGCTGGTGCTACTCCTGCTGCTACTTGGTGGGTGGGCGCAGGTACATCGTGATCCAGGGCTCGACGTCGCTCGAGCACTGGCAGATCAACCTGCAGTTTGAGCCCGTGCTGTTCGAGGACCCCTCCTTGGGCGTGCGCGTGCACCGGGGCATCTACATGGTGCGACTCCACCTCCCTCCCTGCTGCTCTTCCTGCTGTTGCTTCCTCCCTCTCTTACACCCTCACCGTATGCCCTCCATCGCCCCCCATGCGCCATGCGCAGGCGGCGCTCAAGCTGTACGAGGACCTGCTCCCCCTGGTCCGCCAGCACCTGGCCACCTCGCCCTTTGCCTCCGTCACCTTCACGGGCCACTCGCTGGGCGGCTCGCTGGCCACCGTCATCATGCTCATCATGGTGGCGCGCGGCGTGCTGCCGCCCGACTGCGTCTCGCCGGCCTACACCTTTGGCGCGCCCGCCGTCTTTTGCGGCGGCGCCGGCGCCTTCAGCCCGCCAGCCCGCTGCCACACGTGCGGCCTCGACTGCCCTGAGGCCCACCACGCCTGCTCCTCCTCCACCACCGCCGGCGCCGGCGCTGTCAACACGGCCCCGCAGCAGGCGGCACAGGAGGAGGAGGAGGAGGAGGACGGCGCCGGCGCGCTGCTGTCGCCGTGGGGCGAGGCCGGCGGCGGCGGCGGCGGCGGCAGCGGCGCGTCGTGCCGGCACCGCCCGCGCGGGCTGTTCCAGGCGCTGGGCCTGGGCGAGGAGCACATCGTCAACGTCATCATGCACCGCGACATCGTGCCGCGCGCCTTCGTGTGCGACTACAGCGTGGTGGCCGACCTGCTGGTGCAGTGGATGCCGTCGTTCAAGGGCCTCGTCACGCTGCAGGGAGGCGCCAACGCGCACCGCTCCCTCTACAGCTTCCTCGGCCGCGTCGCCGTGCTCCAGTGAGTCACTGCTGCCCTGTTCCGCCCTCTCACGCTTTGCTTTGCACCCCGACGACGCTCACATGTTTTGCTGCGTGAATGAATCGATGCGTGTGCAGGCCGGACGCCAGCTGCCCGTTTGTGAGCGCCGCCGACGCCGCGCACCCGCACCTGCCCTCGGCCGCCGGGCTCTACCGCATGGTGGCGCCGGCGCCGCGCCACCTGCTGCACGTCTACGCGCCAGACGGAGCCTCCCACCTCCTCGACCTCTCCTCCTCCTCCACCTCCACTTCCTCGTCAGGCCTGCCACTCCAGCAGCTCGCCGTGCCCGCGCCGCTCCTCGCCAGCATCCTTGACGATGACGACGGCCACGATGACGACGCGGGCTCGCCGCTGGCACACCTCCACGCCGCGCCGCGCCCGCGGCCCTACACCCCCACGCCGCACCGCGCCGCCGCCGCGCCGCGGCCGTCGCCGCCGCCGCCGCCCGGCGGCAAGGCCGGCTCGCCCGCGCCCGACGGCACCATTGACAAGACGGCGCCGCCCACCACGCTGCGCGAGGCGGTGCAGCACTTCATGAACAACCCGCACCCTCTCTCGACGCTGTTCGAGTACGCCTCCTACGGGCCGCAGGGCACCATCAGCCGCTACCACAACCCGCGCAACTACGTGGTGGGCCTGCTGGCGCTGGTCGGCCGCGCGCCGCACCAGCAGCAGCAGCGCGACCGCGACCGCCGCGGCGCCGGCGCGCTGGCCGCCTCGCTCACCACACCCTCGCCCTCGCCGCCGCCGCCCTCCTGCGCCGCCGCCGCCGCCGGCGCGTCGCCCTCGCCGCCCGCCACCCCCGCCCACGCCTCCACCTCCATCAAGGGCTTTGGCCACGCGGCGGAGGCGGCGCAAGACGCGGCGCCGGCGGCCTGCCCCCCCGGCGGCTGCTCCTCGTGCGCCGCTGCCGAGAGCACGGACGACT
>VFQP010005532.1_pt1 | contig 10951 bp, 9 predicted proteins | sample 3512351 | NCBI WGS metagenome assembly VFQP01 (sample SAMN10412372, study PRJNA504923) | tailings metagenome | isolation source: Relicate 1 Philex TSF1 revegetated site | place: Philippines: Tuba, Benguet | collected 2017-08-29
CGCGCGTATAACTCGGCTTGCCGGCCATTCTCGATGCGGATATCCAGCGACGGGTACGGAATCTTGAGGTCTACCACACTGGTCGCCAATGCTCCCATTGCCGACACGATGGCGCCAATGGTGACCGTGCCGGCAATCTCGTCGCCGGCCGGTGCGTCGGCCAGCATGGCCTCATAGTCGTCAACCAACCGTCGCGCCCTTGCCACCAGCGCAAGCCCTGCCGGGGTGAAGGTCACCGACCGCCCCGCCCGGTCAAACAAGGCGCGCTTGAACTCGTCCTCCATCGCTTTCATCTGGGCGCCCACGGCGGCCGGCGTCAACGCAACGCGTTCGGCAGCCGACGCGAACGACCCATGATCGGCCACGGCAACGAAGGTTTTGAGCATGCGGATTGTGCTCATGGAGCGAATGAACTGGGAGAGAGGTGGTTAAAACGGCACGGATTCCGCCTGAATCATAAAACATTCCTTTAGGGAGAATAAAAGAGAATCCATTTTTCTTTTAGTTCGGCTTCGTCAAGAATGGATGCGCTTCTCCCTGCCCTTCTGCCCGATACAAAAAAACCGGCGTTGCGCGCCTATAACCGAGACAACCGAGACACCCCCGATGCCCGCGAAAGCCAGTTTCCTGAAATCATCTCTGCCTGCCGCGGCCGTGCTCGCAAGCGTGCTGATGCATGCACCGTCGGCGCATGCGGCCACTGCCTGCGAGTCGCTCAAGGACACGAGCCTGCCCGGCGTGACGCTGACGGCTGCGTCCGATCAACCAGAGGGCGCGCTGGCCCTCCCAAGCGGCCACAAGATTGACGGTTTGCCACCGTTCTGCCGCGTTTCCGGTCGGCTGACACCCACGCCGGACTCCGATATTGGTTTCGAGCTCTGGATGCCGCCCGCCGCGACGTGGAATGGCAAGACGCTTGTCGTCGGCAATGGGGGATATGTTGGGGCGATCCGCTACGACGAACTCGAACCGGCTGTGCGGCGCGGTTACGCCGTGATTTCCAGTGACAGCGGCCATGCCGACAAGGCCGGTTATCGCAATGAAAACCTGAACTGGGGCGTGGGGCATCCCGAGAAGATTGCCGACTGGGCCTACCGTTCAGTGCACGCGGCGGCCGTTGCATCGCGCGCGCTGGTCAAGGTCTATGAGCAGCGCGATGCTTCACACGCCTACTATTTCGGTTGCTCGACTGGTGGTGGCCAGGGACTGGCTGCCGCGCAACGGTATCCCGAAGACTTCGACGGCATCATCGCCGGCGCGCCTGGCAACAATCGTACGGCGCTCAACGAGGGCTTCCTGTGGATGGCTACGCAGAACCTGAAGACCCAGGCGGGCTATATTCCGCCCGCCAAGCTGCCGGCCATCAACCGTGCCGCGATTGCCGCCTGCGATGCCAGGGACGGACTCGTGGACGGGTTGATCGGTGATCCTGCGCAGTGCCACTTCGACCCGAAGGTATTGCAGTGCAAAGGAACGGCCGACGGTGATGCCTGCCTGACCGGCCCGCAAGTCGCCACGCTCAGGCGCCTCTACGCGGGCGCTCGCAACCCGCGCACCAAGGCTCAGATCTACCCGGGCTGGCCGGTCGGCAGTGAATCCGGCTATCTGGGCGGATGGGGCTATGCCATCGAAGGACCTCAGGCGTTCCGTACCGAATTCTTCCGCGACTGGGTCTTCAAGGACGCCGCCTGGGACTGGCGCAGCTTTGACTGGGATCGCGACGTCGCCACCGTGAAAGAGCGCATTGGCGCGTTCGTCGACTCGGTCGATCCGGACCTCAACGCATTCAGGCAGCGTGGCGGCAAGCTGATTGTCTATCACGGCCTGGCCGACCCGATCGGCAATGCCTATGACACGATCCAGTACTACACGGCGGTAAGCCGGAAGGTTGGCAATACACCTGACTTTGCCCGATTGTTCCTGGCGCCCGGCATGGGGCACTGCCGCGGCGGCGTCGGTCCGAACACCTTCGACGCCATTGGCGCACTGGAGCAATGGGTAGAGCACGGGCAGGCGCCCGACCGGATCCTGGCCTCGGCCAAGGGGCTGGAGAGCAAGACGGGCGGTCTGGCTACGGCCGCGCAGGTTGCCGATGGCGCAACCCGTACGCGCCCGCTATGCGCCTATCCGAACCAGGCGAAGTACAAGGGCACCGGCAGCATCGACGATGCACGCAACTTCGTCTGCACCACGGCGTCGCGTTAGGACGCCTTGCCCGGCCGCATCATTGCGCTCTCCAGCAACTGCTCATGGATGAAGGAATGGAGCAGCAGCGCTTCACGCTCGCCATAGGCATCGAACGCGACGCCGACGTGGTGGAACGGCTGGCTGGTGTCGGCATCGGGGTCCTCACGCGTCCAGCCCTGCACCGAGAACCTGGTCTTGAGGCCGGCGGCACGCAGTGTGAACTCCAGCCGCACCTCCAGGCCTGGCGTGCCAAGCTCGCTCGATGCGGTGGAAACCGAGGCGCCGCCCAGGCTCAGGTCGGTGATCAGTACCGTCTGCGGTGCTGGCTGGCCATCGGCCAGCGCCAACGACCCGACCAGTCGTACCGGCACCCGGATGCTGCCGCGCATTTCCCGGGCTTCCAGATGCTTGATGTCGTCGAGCATCCAGTACGGGAATGGCGTCCGCGAGGTAGCCTGTACCCGGGCCGAAAAGCTATGGATATTGGTGCCCGAGAACCCGCGGAACAGCACCGTCTCGCCATCGCTGACGTCTGCGGCAGCACCAGCCAGGCTCGGCCAGCCGATAAATGCCGCGCCTTCGTTAAAGCCGATCAGGCGGCTGACCGCCGCGCGGTGGGCATCGCCGGGCCGTTTGACATGGAGCAGCGTGCCGACCAGCAGGCCATAGCGGTCGTGCCACGCAGCATTGGGGGCGTCGGCCCGCAGGGGCGCCATATCGTCGGCCCAGAAGCAGCGGCCGCCCTGCAGCGCCAGCGTTCGTTCCTCGGCCGTACGAAATACGGTGCCCTCGTCGGCCACTGGGAAACCCAGTTCATCGACCAGCGCCGACTTCAGCGGGCTGCCCAGTTCAATATCGTCAGCCTGTACTTCCTTGCGCATTGGTTGCACCTTTCTGGCATGCGGTTCAAGTCACTACTCTAAATTCTCTATGCTACTTGGACAATCGGGAAGCGGCGCTGCTATATTGCGTGAACCGATTCCGCCACCCTGCCCCATGACACGCTCGCTTGCGTTGGTCTTGCTGGTCGTGTTAGCCGCTGCGCTCCAAGGTTGTGCCGGCGCGCCGTCCTTTGGACTGTTCGGGGCCTATTTTCCGCTCTGGCTGCTGAGCGCGCTGGTTGGCATGGTGGGTGCCGTCATTGCCTGGCGGGTGTTTGTGGCCACCGGCTGGGCGGAAACGGTCCGCTTCCAGTTGCTGGTCAACACCGCGATAGGCCTGATGATTGCCGAGATCGTCTGGCTGATCGGTTCGGGGCAAATTCCATGAAGATGGCCGGCGTCAAGCATGGTCCGCTGCGCGGGAAACTGATTGCGCTGATCATTGTGCTGCTGGCGGTCCTGCTTTCCGTCTACGCCTGGCAGCGCACGGTCCGCTATCCATCGTCGGACGATGCATCGCTCGATGCCGACCTGGTCCATGTGGCCTCGCCCGTTGGCGGGCGTATCTCCCGCATCCTCGTCACCGACAACCAGCAGGTCTCCAAAGGCGACGTCCTGTTCGAAATCGACCCGGTGCCCTACCGGCTGGCCGTCGCCCAGGCGCAGGCGGACCTGGCGCTGGCGCAGGCCACGCTCGGTACGCGGCGCCGGACGATCGGCAGCGAACAGGCCACGGCCTCGGTGGCATCGGAGCAGATTGCACGCGCCGAGCAGAACTACGCACTGACCGCGCGCACCGTCGAACGGTTGCGTCCGTTGGCCGCCGACGGCTATGTACCCAAACAGCAGCTCGACCAGGCCGAGGTGGCAAAACGCGATGCAGCGGTATCGCTGAAGCAGGCGCAAGCGCAGCGCGCCGGCACGGCGCAGGCCGTGGGCAAGGACGACGATGCCATGGCTACCGTGCACGCCCGCGAGGCCGCGCTCGCCATCGTGCAGCGAGCGCTCGACGATACCGTGGTTCGCGCGCCGCATGACGGCCGCGTGAGCGGCCTCAGGGTCCTGTCCGGCGAAGTCGTGATTCCCAATCAGTCGCTGTTCCTGCTGGTGCATACCGGCGAATGGTTCGCGGTGGCCAATTTTCGCGAAACCCAACTGGCCGATATCCGTATCGGCGATTGCGCCACGGTCTATTCGATGATCGACCGGCGCCACGCGCTGCGCGGCACCGTGGACGGCATTGGGGTCGGCATTACCGATACCGACCGGCTGAACCTGCCGCGCGCGCTGCCGTATGTCCAGCCATCGGTGAACTGGGTGCGCGTGGCGCGCCGTTTCCCGGTGCGGATCAAACTGGAGGCGCCACCGGAAGCCCTTGCCCGGGTGGGCGCCAGTGCAACCGTCGAGGTCCGGCATGGCGCCGCCTGCCGCTGACGCGCTTCGTTACTGGCCGGGTACCATTGGCGCGCTGCTGGCGCCGTTTCCGGGGCGTGCCGCGGCAACTACGCGCATCGCGGTAGCCAGTACGCTGACGGTGCTCGTTACGGCAATCTATGGCACGCCCGAAGCCGCCATTTCCGCTTACGTGATCTTCTTTATCAACCGCGCTGACCGCACCAGCAGTATCGTGATGAGCGTGGCGGCGCTGATACTGATCAGTTTCATCATCGGGCTGGTGATCGTGCTGGCTGACTTCAGCGTCGACAACCCCATGCTGCGCGTGGCCTGCATGGCCGTAGTGTCCGCCGCGCTGCTGTTCCTGACTTCCGCCAGCAAGCTGCGCCCGGTTGGCGCGATCATCGCCATGATCATCGGCTTTGCGCTGGACGAACTAGGGCTGGTACCGGCCGGCGAGCTTGCCACGCGCGCGCTGTTGTATGCGTGGTTGATGGTAGCGATTCCGATTGGCGCGAATGTGGTGACCAATCTTGCCATTGGGCCGTCGCCGCGCAAGCTGGCCGGCGACCGGCTGGCGCAGTGCCTCGATGTCGCGTCGCAAAGCCTGCGCGCGGAAACGCCCGACGGCACCGCGCTTGCCGCCATGTTGCGCGATGGGGTACAGCCCGTGGACGGCTGGCTGAAGCTGGCGAAGTTCGAAGGCAGCGCGAATGCCGCGGATGTATTGGCGCTACGGCAGGCGGCCGCATCGACCATGGCGATCCTGCTGGCCGCGGACGTGGCCTGCCGGGAACCGGCCGCACGGCTGCCCGCGGCAGTGGCAGCACCGATTGCCGATACGCTCGACGCCATGGCGGCCATGCTCGCGGCCGGCGGGTATCCGGTAGACATCGCCTTGCCGCTGCCCGATATCGCCGCATTGACACTGGTGCAGCAATCCGCGGCAACGGCACTGCGCGCGGCCATCGAGGGCTATGCGGAAGAATCTGCGGCAGCGGCGCCAGCCGACAGCCAAGACGCCGCGCCGCCAGCCAAAGCGGGTGGCTTCCTTGATGCCGATGCCTTCACCAATCGCTCCCACATTCACTATGCGTTGAAGACCACTGGCGCGGCCATGTTCTGCTACCTGCTTTACCAGCAACTGAACTGGCCTGGTATTCACACCTGCTTTATCACCTGCTATCTGGTATCGCTTGGCACGGCGGCCGAAACCGTCGAGAAACTGACCCTGCGCCTGGGCGGATGCCTGGTGGGGGCGGCCATCGGCACGGCGGCGATCGTCTACGTGGTGCCATGGCTGTCTTCGATAGGTGGCCTGCTGTCGCTGGTCTTTCTGGGAACGTGGTTGTCGGCATGGGTGGCGCAGGGTTCGCCGCGGATTGCGTATGCGGGATTCCAGATTGCCTTCGCGCTCTATCTCTGCGTGATCCAGGGTGCCGGGCCCGGCTTCGACCTGACCATTGCGCGTGACCGTGTGATCGGCATCATCATTGGCAATCTGGTGGTGTACCTGGTGTTCACGCGGATCTGGCCGGTCAGCATCGCCGCGCGCATCGAGACGGCGATGGGCGCATTGTCGCGCCAGTGGCAGCAACTGATCGATACGCATCAACCTCTATTGCAACGTAAGCATGCGGCCGCGGCCCTGGCATTGCAGGGGACTATCGCGCAGGACCTGGCTCTCGCGCGCTATGAACCGGCATCGGTCGCGCCCGAATCAACCTGGGTCGACCATCAACAAGCAAGGCTGGGCGCGCTCGATAGCGTAGCCGGCCCGCTGTTCCTGCTGGCGGAACGGTTTCCGGGAGATGCGGCAGTGGCCGAGCGGTTGCGCGTGATCGACGCCGTCGACACGGTATCCCCAGCCGCCAGACACGCCCAGCCGTCTGCCGGCCACGATATCCGCACCGCGCTGCTGGCGGTCGTCGACCAACGCTTGGCGGGAGCCTCATCGGGCAAAGCGAACCCCTCTTCTTCTCATGCGCAAACCTGACCTACTGGCGCTGTCGATATGCGGCATGGCGCTGACCGGCTGCGCGACGTCGGCGCTTGACCTTGCGCCACCGCAAGCGGATCGCCCCTGGCAGCCACCGACCACGGCGTCCGGAGAAATCGTGGCTGGCGCGCCCAGCAAGGCAGCACCGCCCGACCGCCCGTCGAACTACACGCTGCCGGCCAACAGCGCACTGGCCACGCTGGCGCCTCCACCACAGCTTGACCCGGCCCACGACTATTCGCTGCCCGAACTGATCGATCTGGCGGAGTCATCGAATCCGCTGACGCGCATCGCATGGAACGATGCGCGCAATGCAGCGCTGGCCGCCGGCATTGCGCGCAGCAGTTACCTGCCGCATATCTCCGCCGCGGCCATGGGTGGCTACCAGAACGGGCACCTGTCCACACCAACCGCGCTGGGCCAGGCCGGTGCCGATTTGTCGCATCATGGGGCGGTGTCGGTTCTGTCCCTGCAGTGGCTGTTGTTTGATTTCGGCGAACGCGCGGGCCTTGTGGAGGCGGCGGAACAGACCACGGTGGCGGCCAATATTGCGTTTACGGCGTTACACCAGCGCATCATCCACGATGTGAGCGTGGCGTTCTACCGGTTCCAGGCGGCGCGTTCGCGCTCGGCCACGGTCGAGCAGGCGATGACCAATGCCGATGCGGTACTGGCGGCGGCCAAGGCGCGCTTCGCGCGCGGTATCGGCACCGTGGTCGAGGTTGCGCAGGCTACCCAGAACCGGGCCCAAACCAACCTGGCCATGGTGCAGGCGCAAGGCGCGCAGACCGATGCCTATCTGGCGTTGATCACGGCCATCGGTATTTCGCCGCTGTCGAAACCGCGTATTGCCGAGATGCCCGTACGCCCGCTGTCTCCGGCGCTACGTAGTTCGGTCGAGCAGATTGTCGAGAACGCCATCGCGCAAAGGCCTGATGTGCTTGGCGCGTATGCCGTGGAGCGCGCCAACCAGGCCCGGGTCAGGGCTGCCGAGGCGGCCTTCATGCCGAAGGTGTTCATGTCCGCGTTTGCCTCGTACGCATCGGGCGGGTCGGCCATTACCGCAATCCCGCCGGTTGGCCAACAGCCGCCCACCGTCAACCTGAACGGCTATCGCTATGGCAACAGTGTGTTCCTGGGTGTGACGGTACCGATCTACGACGGCGGCATGCGCTCGGCGGTGCTGGCGCAGGCGCGCAACGACGTCGACAGTGCGTCAGCCAGGTTGACCCGCGCCAAGGAGGAATCGGTACGGCAGGTGGTGGTCAGCCAGAGCGCGCTGGAATCGAGCCTTGCCGCCTATGACGCCGCCAGGGCGTTGGCCGATGCCGCGCAAACTACCTATGACGCGGCATTCGCGGCCTATCGCAAGGGTGTGGGAACGGTGACCGAGGCCAATCTGGCGCAAAACCAGCTGCTGCTGGCGCGCAATGCCTCGGCCGATGCCTACAGCGGTGCGCTGGCTGCTGCAGCCGGGGTGGCCCTGGCCACCGGTGCGATTGGCGCGGCGCGCTAGCTGAAGGCCGATTCCATCTGCCGGGCCCGCTTGACACTGTCCCCGTGCAGATAGAGCGAAGTTGTGGAAACCGACGCATGGCGCAGGTTGTCGCGTACCGTCGTCAGTTCCGCGCCGCGTGCCAGCGCATGGGTGGCATGGGTATGGCGAAGCCAGTGCGGGCTGGCGCGACGCAGCTTTTCCGCGGTGGCGGGACGCTCTGCTTCGAGTTGGTCGGCAGCCGTGGCAAAGAAGCGCTTCATGACCATCCAGAGTCGCGCGCCGGTGATGCCGCCACTTTCATCCGGCCCGAGATTGCCGACGATCGGCACGCCCGGGTCCCACTGGGCACGCGTTACGGGCAAGCCGCGCTCGACGAGGTAGCGATCGAGCGCATTGCGGGCCAGCGGTGGTAGCGCCGCCCTGCCCGCCTTGGCGCCCTTGCCCAGGAGGTGCAGCCAGTGATCGCCATGCAGGTCGGTTTCGATATTGCGTAAGGTGGCCCCTACCAGTTCGCTGGCACGCAGCCCCGTGGCGTAGGTGAAATCGAGAATAAACCGCAGCCGCTGCGCGGGGGCCGCTTCCCAGCCATACGACCACTCCAGTCCGTCGGCAATGGTGCGCGTGATCATCCATTCGCCTTCCGAGAACGCATGCGATACGTCGAGTGCGGCAGTCTTGTTGCCACCGCGTACCTTGAGACCGGCGAATGGATTGGCCAGCACGTAGCGCTGCTGCACCAGCCAACGGAACAGCGCACCCAGCACCTGCAGCGTGTAGGCGGCCGAGCGTGGAGAAAGCGCATCGGTGAACGGTTTCCAGTCCGTCGCTCTGCGCGGCCGGGCCGGTCCCACCCAGCGCTCGCGCGGCACCGGCTGGCGCAGGAAATTACGGTAGGCAGTGGCGTCCTCGGTGGTCAGCGACGATAGTGGTCGGCCTTTTTCGACAATCGCCCACAGGATCAGCCGCTCCGCCTCCTTGCGATATGCGCGTAGCGTGGCCGGGGATTCGTGCAATGCCAGCCACGCCTGCACCGCGGCGTAGTCATTGTCAGCATCGAGCGGGCACGTTTCGCGCGGCGCGCGAAACTGACCCAGCGAGCCATCTACTTCGTGTGGCAAACGTCCCATCTGTTCCCACGGCACGATCACGCCGCGCGGTTCGGCGGCGATCAGTGCATGGGCTCTGGCGGTGAGTTCAGGATATGCGGCGAAGAATGCCTCGATGCGCCGCGCGCCATTGATGCCAAGGCCCGGAACGTTGGCCCACCACTGACGGCGGCGTGGAATACGTACGGTCAGGTCGGCCAGCGTGTGAATGTCTTGCGCGCGCAAGGCAGCCACGGCGGACGGCGCCAGCCACATGCCGATATCGTCGCCAATCGCCGGCATCGGTGGCGGCATGGTGCGAAGCGTCTCGATGGCCTGGTCCGCGGCCCTGCCCTGCTGCAACCGTGCGGCCGCCTCGAATTCAAACAACGTGGCCAGATCTTCGCGCAGCCGATAGCGCGCATAGGCGGCCAGCTGGCGCCGGATGCCGCCAATAATGCCGCGCGACGACTGGCCTTGCGCCCGCTCATCGTCGAGATACTGCGCTACCGCCGCTCGCGTCGACAGACCCGCATGCCATGCGCGCAACGCTGCCAGCGATGCCGCATCGGGGAAACTGAACAACGAGGTGGTCTGACGGTTTTTCATGCGACGAAGTTTAGCATTGCCACCAGACTATTGCGATAAGAAAAGTTATCGTAATGGCATTCAGAAACTTCGATACTGCTTGTCATGCGCTCCCCGCTCCCGTGCCGCGGAGCGGGGACAAAACCGGGGCCATATTCAGGAACCGGCTATTCCACCATTGCACCGGCCACGCCTTCCAGCAGGTCGCGGTCATGTACCGACGGCATTTCCATGAACGGCCGGCGCGATACGCTCCACAGGCGCATGTCCTCGTCGGTATGGAAAATCTGCGCCTTCGGCATCGCGGGCCAGCTTTCCACGCGCAGCCACATGCGCAGCAGATGGCGGCGCTGCGACAGTTCCTTGTGGTCTTCATAGTCGGTGCGGCCGTGCACCAGCATGCGGTTGTTCAGGAACTGGATGTCGCCATCGCGGAATCCCATGTCCAGGTAATGTTCGGGCATCGCGGCAGCCTTGCGCGCGTGGTAAAGCGCGTCCGACTCTTCCTTGCTGAACGGGCATTGGCCGCTTTTCTCGGCCAGCCGTGCGTAACCGGTAGGCAGGTACGACGTAATCTCGCCATTGCCGTCGTCCGCAAAGAACGGCACGGGATGCTCGCTGAACGTGCGCGTGGCACGGCGGCCATCTTCGTCGGTGCGCTTGAGGAACAGGCCGCGACGCAGGATTTCCAGCGATTCCGGATGGTGTTCGAGCAGATAGTTATGGACGGCGAGCGCACTGGAGATGCGGCTTGCACCGCCCGAGATCGCCGTGCGCAGGCACATCAGGCCGATGATGTCGCAAGAATCGGTGTGCATCAGTTGCCCGCCACCCTTGCGATAGCCACGTGACTTGGGCTCATAGTCGCTGACGTTGACCACATGGCCAAGTCGGTCGCCAAGATACGACTGCGTCATGGTCTTGCCGATATACGCTCCCAGGCCAAAGTAGATGCGCGCCATGTCGTCGTCGCTGTACTGGTCGCGCGGCAGGCCCCGCAGCATCAGGAAACCGGCGCCTTCTCGCAGGCGCTGCGGAAGCGAAGCCATCAGCTTGCCGACCTTGTCGAGCGGGAACGTCTCGGGCGTGACGTCCGGGAAATCGACCTCGCCCAGCGACTTCAGGTGCTTGAGCGCCAGATGGATCTCGCGTAGATCCGCATCGTCGAGCACATGCAGTCCTTCTTTCATCCAGTCGATATCGGGGCCTTTCCAGGCGCCCGGACCCGTGATCGGTTGGCCCAGTCGGTTCATTGTCTTCTCCTAGTATGTGCGGTTGCGTCCGGCAGTCGACCAGTGGTCACGCCGCGTGGGAAACA
>VFQP010005534.1_pt1 | contig 10948 bp, 13 predicted proteins | sample 3512351 | NCBI WGS metagenome assembly VFQP01 (sample SAMN10412372, study PRJNA504923) | tailings metagenome | isolation source: Relicate 1 Philex TSF1 revegetated site | place: Philippines: Tuba, Benguet | collected 2017-08-29
CGTGTCGGCCAACTCGTTCAGCGCGAGGCTGCCGCCCGCGATCTCGGCGAGGATTGCCAGAAGCCCGGTCCCGGCCGAAGGCTCGAGGACCAGGTCACGGGTCGTGATTTGCGCTGCCGCCATTGCAGCCATCCCCATCGGCAACGGCGTCGAGAATTGCTGGAACCGCTCCATCTCCTCCGAGCGCCGGGTATGCGTCGGCAAGAGGCCCGCCACCTTGGCGAGGATCGGCAGCAGTGCCGAAGGCGAGCCCGCCCGGACCAGCAGCGCACGGCCGAATTTCCGCAGGAAGAGGACCAGCGCCACCTCGCCCGCCTCATAGGCGAGCTTCCAGTCCCAAGCGCCATCGGCATCGGAGCCGCCAAAGGCGCGCTCCATCTCGAGGCGCAGACGCAGCGCGTCGATCTGGAAGCCTTGCGCGAGATCGGGCTGCAGCGCCTCGGCAACGGCGGGGATCGCAGGCGCGGGATCAGAGGATGGAACAGGAACGGGAGGCGCAACAGGCGCGAGATAGGTCATCGAGAAACTCCGGAATGAGGGACAGGATCAGCCCCGGAAGCCCTCTCTCGGGCACCCTCAGGCCTGATCTTTCCCCGCCCCTCTCTCCCTCTCGAACCGGTGTGTTCCGTCCGCTTGGCTTGATTTTGTTCCTGTTATGTTCTATATTGAGAACCAAGCCAGTAAGGGAGTTTCCCGATGGACAGCACCACACACGCCCTGCCCGCGACACCCAAGCAGATCGCCTATGCACGCTCCCTCGCACTGCGCAACCAGACCCTTCTGCCCTGGGAGGTTCAGCAGGACCGCCGGTCACTCAGCGCCTGGATCGAGGCGCAGGCCCAGCTGAAACCTGTCTCCGAAATCGACCAGCTGCCGACGTCGAAGCAGGTGGCCTTCGCGGAGAAGCTCGCCCGGATCAAACGGCGCGCCGTTCCGGAGGAATGCTTCCGCGACAAGGGGCTGATGTCGAAGTGGATCGACGGGAACAGGTGAGACAGAAATAATCCGCACCAGCTCTATCAGTATACCAGCAGCTAATTAGTTGCGCGAAACTTCAGCTAGGGCTGCTGTGTGGAATCTTCTCTAGCCGGAGATTCGCGCCCAAGCTCTGACTGGAAACGCCCCCATCCCTTCTGCACGAACTGGTGCCGCAGAAAAGCGGAAGCCGGACGACGGAAGCTTTTGGAGGTCCACCAAGCTTTCAACGACCGGAATGTTTGCCGCGAGCAAGATGGAGTGAGCCGGACGCGAAGGGTCATCCGTATCGTCCACATTGAGGCTGTCGATCCCGACAAGAACCACTCCCTGATCGCGCAAATATGTCGCGGCACCAGCTGTCAGAAACGGATGGTTTACGAAATAGCCCGGTGTTCCCCATCTGGAAGAGAACCCAGTTTCGATAAGCACTGCCCGACCAGCAAGCTGCCCGGAGACCGCCATCAGCGCTTGTTGCTCGATGGATCGGCCCATCATTCCGTTCAAGCGAACAACGATTCCGTCCAGATCAACTACCCTTGAGAGCGGGAATGAAGCGACATCATCTGCATCGGGAAATCTATGGTAAGGCGCGTCTAGAGAAGTCCCGGAATTGGCCATCATCTCGATGCGTCCATTTTGAAATGTGACACCTTCAGCATATCGGCCACGTGAGTCCTCGTGGCTCAGGAAATCCTTGATTGAAGGTGCCGGCAGGCCGGGGTACGTGGCTTGCCCGTCTCGTACAACCGGGCTCAGGTCGATGATGGCCGATGTGTCGAGCTTGGGTACTCGCAACACTTGCTTGACCGCCGTGGCTGCACGCTTGTGGCGTTCCTGTAGTATCCGCTTGTTGAGAATCTTGACGGTTCCAACCATGAGCAGTCGGAGATCCTGCACGATGTAGTCAGCGAGTTCAGCGTCAGAGATTGAATCGCCTTCAATATCGAGGCGGAAATCCCAACCCTTAAGTCCGCCACCGTTCGAGAATTCGATCTCGAAGTCAAAAGCAACCCGAAAGTCCATCGTCTTTTCCAATTTCTAGCTGTCCGCGTACAAGCAAGCTGCCATCTCTGAGCCTTCCCCTTGCGGGCTCGACCAGCAGTTGGTCGAGATCCTTCGGGGGTACTCCTGTTTGGGCTTCTCAAGCCCGATATCGATTTAACTCGTGGTCAAGACCTCAAATCCCCCACGGATCAGGCGCTTGCCATCGTAGGGGGCCCCACCCTGGCCGGCGCGCATTCGAGGATCGGTGAATACCTTCATCAGCGCTTCGTCCCGAGTCTGCTTGTCCGGCCATGTCACCCAGGAAAGGCAGATCGTCTCATGCTCTTTACGAAGCACGGCTTTGTGCAGAGAGGTGATGTCCCCCTCGGGCACGTCATCGCCCCAGCACTCAACAACTGATAGTGCGCCGTAGTCCCTGAACACGGCGCCAACCCTCTCGGCATGACGCCGGTAGGCCTCCTTGTTGGCGGTGGGAACCGCGCTCACGAAACCATCGACGTAGGTCATGGCACCCCATCTCCTGACTGTTGCTGCTTGGCAAGATACTTGCCGGTGAGCGATGCTGGGTGACCGATGAGTTCGCCCGGCGAACCCTCGAACACCACACGTCCGCCGTCATGTCCCGCACCGGGTCCAAGTTCGATGACCCAATCCGCGCGGGCAATGACATCAAGGTTGTGTTCAATGACCACGACCGTGGAGCCGGCATCGACCATACGGTCGAAGAGACCGATCAGCGTTTCCACGTCATGCAGATGCAGACCCGAGGTCGGCTCGTCCAGGACGTAGATATTGCCGGACTTTCCCAGTTCAGCTGCCAGCTTCAGCCTTTGGCGTTCGCCGCCCGACAGCGTCGAAAGGGGTTGACCAAGTGTCAGGTAGCCGAGGCCCACGTCGACCAGACGCGCAAGGGTTCGGGCGACAGCGGGTTCGGTGAAGAACTCGGCGGCGGTCTCGACAGTCATGTCAAAGACGTCCGCGATGGATTGGCCGCGCAGGCGAAGATCAAGCACGTGGGGCAGGAACCGTTTGCCTTCGCAGGTTTCGCAGGTCGTGACCATTGGATCGAGATGCGCCAGATCGGTGAAGATCACGCCCAACCCTGAGCAGTCCGGGCAGGCGCCTTTGCTGTTGGCCGAGAAGAGCGCAGGGGCGACATCATTCGCCTTGGCGAAGGCCTTGCGGATCGGATCAAGGATGCCGGTCCAGGTCGCAGTGTTCGATCTTCGCGATCCGCGGGCAAGGCTCTGGTCGATGATAATCGCCTCCGGATAGGCTTGGGGCAGGCAGGTCTGGATCAGCGACGACTTCCCCGACCCAGCCACCCCCGCCACGACCGTCAGCACGCCTTGCGGTATCGCCACGGCGAGGTCGCGAAGGTTGTTGGCCCGGGCATTCCTGATCCACAGATCGCCGACCTTGCGGCGCAGGTCCGTCTTCAGTGGCTGATGCCGCGACAGGTGGTCGCCTGTCAGCGTGCCGGCCGTCCGCAGCCCGGCAAGGTCGCCCTGATAGACAACCTCGCCGCCTTTCGACCCGGCCAGGGGGCCCATGTCGACGACGTGGTCCGCGATGGCGATCATGTCAGGCTTGTGTTCCACAATCAGGACGGTGTTGCCCTTGTCGCAGAGCTGCCGCATCAGGCCCGCGAGCCGCCCCACGTCATGCGGATGCAGACCGACCGAGGGTTCGTCGAACACATAGGTTATGTCGGTCAGCGAGGATCCAAGGTGGCGCACCATCTTGACGCGCTGCGATTCCCCGCCTGAGAGGGTCGCGCTTTCGCGGTCGAGGCTGAGATAGCCAAGGCCGATGGTTGCGATGCTTTCCAGGCGTGCCGTCAGCGCCCGGACGATGGGCCTGATGGACGGGGAGTCGATCACCCGCACCACTTCGATCAGGTCCGAGACCTGCATCGCGGACAGCTCGGCGATGTTGTGCCCGGCGATCCGGCTGCCCCGGGCGGCGGCATTCAGTCTACTGCCGTCGCAGTCAGGGCAGGTCGTGCGGGTGAAAATCCGGTCGTATTCAGCCCGCACATGGGGCTGCAGCGTTTCCGGATCCTTCGCGCCCAGTCCCCGTCTCAGCTTGACGATCACCCCCTCGTAGGTCAGGGCGATCTTGCCAACCTTGACCTTGCGCCCGTCATCGAGATGCAAGAGGTCATGCCGCTCGGTCTCGGTGAAATGCGACAGCGGCTTGTCCATGTCGAAAAGGCCCGAGCTGCGGTAGACCTCCCACCACCAGCTGTCGACAGCGAAGTCCCTTGGCAGCAAGGCACCATCGTTCAGCGAGCGACCCTCGTCGATCACCGCTGACATGTCCATCGAGGCGACCCGGCCCATGCCCTCGCACGCCGGGCACATTCCGCGCGGGTCGTTCGTACTGTAGGCGCCGGGCGGCCCAAGCCGCGGTTCGGCTAGCCGTGAAAAGAGCACGCGCAGCATCTGTGCCGTGTCGGTGACCGTGGCCACGCTCGACCGGGCGTTCCCGCCCAGGCGCTGCTGGTCGACAATGATCGCCGCCGAGATGTTCTCCAGAAGATCCACGTCCGGTTGCCCGTATCTGGGCAGGAACTGCTGGACGAAGGCGGGGTAGGTTTCGTTGATCAGCCTCTGGCTTTCGGCGGCGATGGTGCGGAAGACGAGCGACGACTTTCCAGAGCCGGAGACACCGGTAAAGACGGTGATCCGCCCTTTCGGGATGTCGAGCGAGACGCCCTTGAGATTGTTCTCACGGGCACCCCGCACGCGGATGAAGGTCTGTTCGACCATAACGCTCCTCATGCCGGTTGGTTGGTTGCCGATGCTATGGCGGCAGGGTCAGTACGGCCGCCCGCCAACCCACTGGACAAGCTGCAGGATCAGGCCGTTCGGGTCGGCAATCTGCACATGGCGTTCGCCCCAGTCGTCCTGCCGGATGTCAGAGGTTGGCTGGACACCGTCCGATCGCAGTCTTGCAACCTCGGCTTCGATGTCGGCGACTGTGAGGGCCAAGGTGACGCCTTGCGCCAGCACGTGCCGCTGCGCGGGGTCGAGCGTACCAAGCCCTTCGCGCAGGAAGAAAAGCGTCGGGCCGCCGCCCGGATGCTCGACCGCCGCGCCGCCGTCAAAGGCCAGCACTTCACGGAACCCGAAATGCGCCGCAAGGAACCTGGCGGATGCGACGGGGTCACCGACGACAAGCGAAAGGGTCGTGGCAAGAACGTTCATGGACCTGGCCTCGGCTTCGCAGTGGAAGGCATCAGGAAGCGGCCGCCGCAAGGGGGGTGAGGCGCGCCTTGATCTCGCGCGCGATCAGGTCGGGTGCCACAACGTGCCATTCGCCAGGCAGGCTCTTGTGACCAGCGCCGGGGATCAGACGCGCGGCCGCTGCAGCCGACCCGGTCAGGTCGTCACTGCTTCCTTCACTGTCGAGGATCAGGGTCGGCACCGATACGGCCGCAAGCACATCCGGACCCATCGCGTCGGACAGACAGCAATCGTAGACGAGGGTCGGCGCGATACCGACCATTCGCGTCCAACGGTCCGTGCCTCGCATCCCCGCCACCATTTCATCCGGCACGCCGATGGTGGCGTGGAAATGCGCCACCGCATCCGCGTTGCGGCCGGCGCGGACCAGATCGGCCAGTTCCCTCGTCAGCGGATCGGGCCCCTCCTGTGCACCGTCCTGCAACGGCGGCTCCATGAGGACAAGACCACCAAGCAGAACGCCCCGCGCGGCGGCGTGAAGCGCCAGAAGCGCGCCAGAGGAGTAGCCGTAGGCAAAGACCATCCCGCCGATAGCATCGACCAGCGCCGCCAGATCCTCCACCTCCCGGTCCAGCGCATAAGGCAGCGTGTCGCCGCTTTCCCCCCGGCCGCGGCGATCGTAGCGACAGACGGTGAAGTCCGCGGCCAGAAGCGGCACCAGGTCATCGAAGGCGCTGAGGCCCCGGTAGTGCCCGGCCGGTTCGATCAGGATCAGCGCGGGGCCGTTTCCGGTGCACTCAAAGGCAATCGGCGTTCCGTCCCGGGACGTCGTCATGGATGATCTGGACACGGCTCGCTCCATTCAGTACTCATGAGTACCGACCTAACCGAGGCAGACAAGTACTGTCAAGTACCAGAGAGGAGCCAACCTTTGGCGCAGACAGCCAAGCGACAGCAGCGCCCCCACCCCGACGCAGTCCGTCAGGCGATCCTCGACGCAACGCTGCAGCTCTACCTTGAGAATGGCTACGCCGGGACAAATACGGACGAGATCGCGGCCGTGTCTGCGGTGTCGAAGCAGACGATCTATCGCCACTTCGCCGACAAGGATGAGCTTGTCCGCGAGGCGCTCCTGAGCCTGATTGCGGCCGCCGAAAACCAGGGGGCCGAGAGCTTCTACGCGCTGGCCGAAACCGATGACCTTCGGCGCGATCTGCGCATCTTCGCCCGCCAGCATCTGCACGACGTCATCCAACCCGACATCATGCGCATCCGCCGAAGGATCATCGCCGAGGTGGACCGCTTTCCCGATGTCGCCAGGGCCTGGTATGACGCCGCCCCGAAACGCGGCCACGAAAAGCTGGCCGCCACCTTCGCACGGCTACAGGAGCGCGGCTACCTGAGGATGGAAGACCCCCTCCTGACCGCTGAGCAGTTCAACTGGCTCATCCTGTCGATCCCGATGAACCGGGCGATGTTCGATGCCGGTTCGGTCACGGATACCTCGCGCCACGCAGTCTACGCAGATGCGGCGGTGGAGGTGTTCCTGGCGGCCTATGGCACGGAGCGTGCGTGAGGCCGCCATCGGAATAGCTGTGCGCTCATCATCAACTGGGGGATGAATGCTTTTCAAGCAGAGGATTCTGAACCGGATCGCGGCCGGCGAGGTCACTGTCGCATTCCGCCGTTGGCGACGACCAACGGTGAAGGCCGGCGGGCGGCTGCGGACACCTGTTGGCGAACTGGCGATCAAGGTCGTTGAGGCAACGACCCTTGAGGAGGTCACCGATACGGACGCGCGGGCGGCAGGCTTCGCGGATCGGGACGAGGCATTGGCGGCATTTTTCGCGGGCGACGGCCAGCTCTATCGGATCGAGTTTCGGCTGGACCGCGAGGACCCGCGCAAAGGCCTGGCCTTGAGCGATGACATCGACGTGCAAGCGTTTGGGCAGATCCGCGAAACGTTGCGCGACCTGGATCGGCGAAGCAAGGGTCCGAGATGGACCGACACCTACCTGCGGCTTGTGCATCTGCAGGCTGGCGTCCCGGCTGGCGAACTGGCCAGGATGGCCGGAGCGGAGAAGGCCGTGCTGAAGCACCGAATGCGGCGACTGAAGGACCTCGGGCTGACGGAAAGCCTCGATGTGGGATATCGGCTCAGCCCACGAGGTCAGCAATTCCTGCGCGGGCCATCGATCTCCAAGAAGCGAGACAACGCTCCTCGTCTGGCGGCTGAGCAGCCAGCTGTCCGCAAGGCACTAGTCGAAGACGTCGAGGTGCTGGCGCAAATCTGGATGGAAGGCTGGACCGATGCGCACGACGGGCTTCTGCCGCCGGAACTGAGTGGCCTGAGGACCCTGCAGGGTTTTCTACAAAGGCTCCTTGACGGACTCGACTCGACCATAGTCGTCCTTGAAAAGGGACGTCCTGTCGGCTTCGCGATGATCAAGCAGGATGAACTCGACCAGCTTTACGTCGCGCGAAATACGCGCGGGACCGGCGCAGCTCTTCGTTTAATCTCGGCCGCGCTTGACCAAGTCCGGCAAGCGGGACATCGCCGCGCCTGGCTCGCCTGCGCTATCGGCAACCATCGGGCCGCGCGGTTCTACGAAAAGGCAGGATGGACGCTGGCGGGTATTGTGACGATCCGGCTGGACACACCTGACGGTTATGTCCCGCTTGATGTCTGGCGCTACGAGATCGCGATCTGAGCTTGCCTGACGGCACACTGTGTCTTTGTGACAGCTGCGCTGCGGTGCTTTGGGGAAGCGGTCAAGCCGCGTCCGAACGTGTGAAGACCAGCTTGAGCCCGGAATAGCCAAAGAACGCCGCGGCCAGACCATCGATGCCCCGTCGTGCCTTCCGATAGCCTGACCGGACCGGAGCCTGCGAGAAGAGGACTGCATAGGCAAGGTAGATGAGCAGGCCCAGAACCGCGCAAAGCGCAGTGGTGATGGCCAGGCGCGAAGGGCCTTCGGAAGCATCCACGCCAAGCGCGAGGACCGAGATCCACGCCAGCACGGCCTTGGGGTTGCTGAGGTTGAGCACCAGGCCGCGGATCAGGATCCGACCGTCCACAGTGTTTGGAACTTCCCCGGTCTCTGGCTCGGGCATCACTGCGCTGCGGGCCGATTGCCAGGCGAGCCACAAGAGATAGGCGCCGCCGAACCAGCGGAGCACAGTCAGCGCGACCGAGGACTGGACCAAAAGTGCGCCCAGCCCGGCCGCTGCGACCAGGCCCCAGAAGGCAAGCCCGATGGCGAGACCGACTCCCATCAGGACGGCGGCGCGCGCACCCCGTGCCATGGCGGTGGTCGACACGGCAAGGGTTGCCGGGCCGGGCGAAGCGGCCGCGACGAAGAAGGCAAGAAGTGCCGGGGAAACAAGAGCGTCGAGCATTTAGGGGGTCCTGGAGAAAGGGGGCTTCGCGCCGCGACCGTAAGTACAGTTTTTCTGGCCAGAGAGCGTCAAACAAGGGGCTCGCGCGCTGCGAACCAGTCCACGATACCGGGCATGTTGCGCTCGAACCCGTCACCAAGAAACATGCTGAAGAACCGGGCGGGTACAGACCCGGCATTGCGGAAGTCATGCAGGACGCCCGCCGGGATCCTGAGGAAAGTCCCCGCCGGGCAGGCGGTCCAGCTATCGCCGAGAAGGAAGTCCGGGCAGCCGTCGAGAACAAGGAAGATCTCGTCGTTCGCTTCGTGCCGGTGCGCACCAACGCCTGGTTGGCCGGGATCAAGATGCCACTCCGAGGCCGAGTATTGCTCACCCGTCTCCACCCCATCGGCCTTGAATATGGCGGTCAGCCGACCCATGGCATAGCGTCGGCCTGCCCCGGGAGGCAGGTGGATGATGTCGTTATTTGGGCCCCAGGTCATGCCTCCGCCTTCTTCTCAGCTGTTCTCTGGTTCCCAGCCTCGAAGAGCTGCCTTTGCGCGGCGAATGCCCGCTTGAAAGCCGGTCGAGCCTGCCCCCGCTCAACATAGTCGGCGAGAGACGGGTGAACCTGCAGAAGTCCGGATCCTTCCAAGCGGCGCAGGACACTGACCATCATCAGGTCGCCAAGAGTGAAGATCCCTTCCAGCCAGTCCTTGGCCCCCAGCCATTCGGAGAGTTCCTGAAGCCGTGTGTGTATGCGCGCCTCCAGCATCGGCTGGCGTTCGGAATGCCAGGGCTGGTGCCGTTCGGCCATACGCGCGAGGTCCCAGTCCCAGATCGGCGGCTCGACAGTGTCAAGCGCGGCAAAGAGCCAAGCCGTGGCGCGGGCACGACCGGCCCTGTCGTCGGGAAGGAGGCCTGGATACTGCTCCGCGAGGTGCAGGACGATCGCTCCTGACTCGAAGAGGTCAAGCCCGTCCTCCTGCCATGCGGGAATCTGGCCGAAGGGCTGTAGGACCCGATACTCCGGCGTCTTGAGCTCGGCAAAGCTCACGAGCCTTACATCACTGGTTTGACTCAGTTCCTCCAGCGCCCACCGGACGCGGAAATCGCGCGCCAACCCGCGACCACGGTCAGGGGAGTCGGCGAAGGCTGTGAGGACGGGCATCTGACGAGTCCTTTTGGTACTGACGAGTACTAGAACTGCGTATCAAGGTGACAGGTTGTCAAGACGTATCTTCCAGCTGATCTCGCCCGACCGGCCAGCAACCTGTTGCGAGATGGCTCGCGTAGCGGGCCAAGTAGGACCTCGATCGCCCTCACCCGAACCGCCGCCCGGCTTCGGTGAAAGTGTACTCGTTGACGATGATCCCCTCTTCGATGGCTTCGTCCGAGGTGAGGTGGTCGTATTCGGCTTCAAGCTGCCGGTAGAGCCAGCGGGCCAGATCACGCAGCGCCTCGGTCACGATCTCCTCGGCGTCCTCGGTCGGCGGCTGCCAGGTTGGACTGTCGCGCGTGACGTCAATCGACATGGTGTATTCGTGATAATAGCGGCCACTGTGGCTGGCCTCGGCGGCAAGCTGGTAGAAGTTCCGCCGCTGGATGGCCTGCAGCCGGTCGGCGATGCCGTGCAGCATCGCATCCGTGGGCGCGTAGTCCCGGATGCGGGCGGCCGCGCCTTTGGCGTGGTTGAGGTAGCCCTCGAAGCAGGCGCCGTCGCCTTGGCTGCAGAAGCCGGAGAACCAGATGCAGGGCTTGGCCCGCGTCCCGCCGCCCATCAGGCGGACGGGAGTCGTCTTCAGGCGGATGCCGAGGATTTCGCAGACCCGCTCGAAATCCTCGTAGACCGCGTCCCACCAGTCATCGTGGGGTCCAAGCTCGCGATACCAGCTGCGCGCCTTTTCCTTGGCGGCCTCCGAGAGTTCGGGGAACTGGTAGACCGTGGTGCAGATGATCTCAGGCATCGACGTCCTCCCCGTTCAGCGCGCCGGCCAGCCATTCCTGGCTGCTGGTCCAGCCGATGGATTTGCGGGCGCCGAGGTCGATGACATGCGCGCCGCCACCAAAGGCGTCGAGGCGGGGCCGGGAGCAGGTCAGCGCATATTGGAACCCCCAGAGGCCGGTAAGGTCGAGGTCGTCTGCCAGGCGCAGCACGAAGCGGATGACAGCCTCGACATCGCCGTACTCGCCGTCATGGATCCAGAGGGTGCTGCCCTCGGGCGCATCCTGGCGCGCGATGTCGAAGCCCGCGACTTCTGGATCGTCAGCGTCCTGATCTGCGGCACGCAAGCTCTGGAACAAAGCGAGCGCGCGGGCGGCCTTGTCGGGGGTGCCGACATCGAGCAGGCACGAGAAATGGGTGAAGTAATCCGCCATGGGGACCTCCTGAATGG
>VFQP010005535.1_pt1 | contig 10947 bp, 15 predicted proteins | sample 3512351 | NCBI WGS metagenome assembly VFQP01 (sample SAMN10412372, study PRJNA504923) | tailings metagenome | isolation source: Relicate 1 Philex TSF1 revegetated site | place: Philippines: Tuba, Benguet | collected 2017-08-29
GTGTGTGTGTGTGTGTGTGTGTGTGTGTGTGTGTGTGTGTGTGTGTGTGTGTATGAGCTTGTGGGGGTTTGGGGGGATGGGGGGATGGGAATGGGATGGGGTTGTGCATGTTGCATAATCCACGACCCACAACATGCTGCACAATAAACACAATACGATGCACACGTTGCGCTCCATATCTAAGATCCCATTCACGCACCCACACCAACACCCACAAACATGCATACCGCCATGATCTCCCCAAAGGTAAGAACCAATTGAATAACCAACACATTCCCAGTGGCACCCAGTTGCAGTGTGAGGAAGCGCGCAAAGAGGGTACTAGAAGCAATTGGCCAGAATATGAGAACAGTTTGACGACCACCATGCAACACACCTGTTGTTGTTGTTTTGGGGGGGGCTGGTTGTATTGTGGGTAGTGGTGTGCTTGTATTGTGGGTAGTGGTGTGCTTGTATTGTGGGTAGTGGTGTGCTGCTTATAATGGCTCTCACACATACCAGCATCAAGGCATATCCTCTTCAAGCATGCTTCAATCAACCACCAAAATGAAGGGTGGATGATGAATCGTAACACCAACAGCTCCCCTGCAGTGGTACTGCGAGTTACCAACCTGTGAGGGGTGTGTGTGTGTGTGTACATGGGTATGCGGGTGTGTGGAATACCGTGTGTATGCGCACCATCCCTCTCAAACAAACACCACATCCCCCCCAAAACCACACACGTAACCCCCCCCCACATACGTCGGCAGCAGCTGCAAGTATAATCGAGCAGGCACATATGCCACCACATGCATGCCAATCCACCGTAACCCAGCTGCACGGTCATGCAGGATGGTCCCAAATTGCCACCCAGATACCACCACCGAATACAACCAACTGACGGCTGTGATGAGACCCAATCGAGTATCCGACAACGTCCACCCCCACATGGACCATGCAGCAGCATGAAGCGTCCCATACACCACTGCACCTGCACACACAGCCAGGATAAAGAGGCGGTGTACACGGGTGCCGTACATGGTGATCAGCTGAATCGGGGCGACGGCGCTGATGAGCACCCCATCAAAGAGCATGTTCCAGGCTGCGAGGAGTCTGTTGCCTGGGGCTTGGGGGGCGTTCCAGTACTCCCCGCTGCGTACGTTGGTGCAGGATGCAACATTGTCGTTGGTGGCCTTGAGAGGGTGTATGCAGGGTTGATCATTGGGGAAGGGGTGCCAACGTGAGCGTGGGTGCGCACACGACAACAACAATGCCATTGTGCGCACATACCGCAAGTTGTGGGTAGATCCATCTGCAAGAGACATCTACAACACGCTGGAAGAGCAGTTGCCACAGCACAAAGGCCACGGGCCAAACAACGCCGCCATGCAACCAGATGCGTCCATACATGTATGTCCATTGCTTGAGCAGATGGACATTGTACACGTGCTTTGGGATACCTATACGTGCAACACTGGCTGGATGGCTTGCAATACGCCAAGATGGTGATGCTGAACTACTTGATGGAGCAGCCTCAGCTTTGCCCACAGACGTGGTACGACGACGCTGTAATGCGGGTGCATTGGCCACAAACAGGGGGTTGGTGTTGAACACCATGGACTTACGGGGTGTGCCTGGTTGATCAAGGCATCTTGAAGTCTATGGCTGCCCCCCACACGGAGTACATTCCCTGTATACCTATGGATGGTATACCTATGGGCATAAATTTCACAAGATTACAATTCCAAAATCACAAAACATCACGCACAACAAAACTGATGTACAGCATCCACCACTGCCTGCCGCTTGCGTGACAGCACAATATCACCATGCACCGAATCAGCAAACCACAGCACCTGCTTGCCCTTTCCACACGCCTTCATGGACTCCTGTATCATCATCCCAGGCACCAAGTCGTCGGCACCCCCAATTGCCACCACAGACCGTGCAGGCAAATCCTCGGCCCACAGCATGAGTGCCCGCCAACAAAATTTGCGGCAAAAACACTTTGTGTGATGAAGAGGAGGTGGTGTTTTTTTAAGAGGTGCGGATGGTGTGTTGGTCAATGAATGCATGCCCCCCCCCCCCACACCCCCCTGTGTTTGCACATGCCCAAATTGTGCTCCACCACACATACCTCTGCAATGATGACATCACGACTCACAAGCAATCGCAGCGCATTAAACACACCGCGTAATGATGTCAAGTGCCCAAGTGTCATATCCTATGTGTTTATGGGTTGCTCTTGCAGCATACAAGCAATCAGCACATAGCAATCAACATACAGCAATTTGTAAGACATACGCCCCAAGCACACCTACACACCACCCCCCAAACCCCCCCCCCCCCCCCCCCCCCCCAAAAGCACATACCGCATACACAAAGGCCGATAGCAGCTGTGGATAGCAAATCATCATCGCCACAGGATCCACAATAACACACGAATGCACCACTTCCGGCTGTATATGCAGCAACCGCGACACCACAAACGAGCCATATGAATGGCCCACCATACACGCCTGTTTCCTACCCAACCGCCCACGCAACACATCCAACACACACTGGGCAACCTCATCCACATCACGAGCACCATCAGGACACACACGCTGCCCCACATGATGCGCCTCAACCACCACCACGGGACACCGGGGACACGCCTGCTGCAGGGCATGCACGAGTGGGAGGTATGGCAGCAACCCAAACCCCACACCATGCAGCAGCACGATTGGGATACCTGGTCCATGTGGGTTGTGTACAAACACGTCAAAGCCACCATGTCGGTGCTTGGTGAAGGCATAGTGGGTGGTGTACCAACATGCTGTGAGGATGGAGACTGCTTCAATGATGGTGTAGAGGGCGAGGGGTTTGCCCCAAACGCGCAGCGGCTGCCAGAGGTGTGCTAGGAAGTGGAGGTTGTGGTTGTGCCCAGGTGGGAATGTGTAGTTGAATACGAGTTGGACTTGGTCAATGAATTGGTCAACCTGCATGTGTTTTTGTGGGGTAAGTGTGTCCCATCACCATCCTCCTCCCCATCCCTATCCTCCTCCCCATCCCTATCATCCTCCTCATCACTATTATCACTATCATGATCAACAACAGTAAACCACCTGCATGCGCTGCTGTGCATTGAGATCTTGCACCCGTAGTGTGTAAAACCCATAACTCACAAGCTCCTCTACGTTGCCTCGACACACACATGCAAGGGGTGCATTGAAAAACCATGCTCGTGTAAAATCCTGTATAGTAAAGATGCGGTGCTCACCCAGTTGCAGAAAACGGCGTTTGAGCTCCTGCACGGGGATGTGGTCGTATTTTGCAAGTGGGGCATTGTTGGCGCTGTGGAATACGCTGTGAGAGGGTGTGGGTGATGGATTGGGGTAGGGTGGATAGTGGTGCGTTGTGTGTGTGTGTATGTGTGTGTGTGTACCACCAGATCTCTATACCGTGTGCGGTGGTGTATCCAAAACAGTGCTTCCACGACCAGCCAGGCACCACCTACAACACGCAACAGCTTCGTTGGGAGCATCCCAATTACGCTGACGCCAATGAATATGCACAGTAGTAGCCATGCTAGTTCTTTGAATAGAGCTGCATGGGCTATGGCGGGCTGCTTGTTATGGTTGACCATCGTGATTGGATGCCGTGGCATGGTAGGACTCCAACTGAATGAATCGTCTCATGGTGAGGTAATATGGTGTGCAAACATGGTAGAGTTGCAAGTGAAAAGATATTGCCTTGAGAAGGCACAAAACTGCCGATGAAGGATGTCGACCAATAATCAAAGCAGTTTTGTTACCCAGGTAGCACCAAATTCATGAATACTAGTACAGTAGTAAAAGTAACAGGATACACAAACAAAAGGATAAATAAAGCATAGAAAAAACAAAACGACATAAAAAAAAGGCAAGGGTCATGCAGTATGCCGCCCACCATCCTCCTCGTCATCCCCCTGGTCGTCCTCACCCGACCTGCTGGATGCTTCAGTAGAGCTCCCTTCCATACCATTGTCCTCCAGTGCCATGGTCATCATCTCCTCCGCATCATCATCATACAACAACACCATCCCATCGTCGTCATCATCCACTGGCAACTGTGTAAAGCTCGTCTTGGTTTCTGGTCTGCGTGCATCATACTCCCACGGCAACTCCATGGGCAACCCCAGTGCAATAGATGCAAGTGGTACAATCTGCTGCTCCTCCACCGTTTGCATCTTGCGGTGTCGCACAATGTGATCAGGAACATGGGGATGGTGTGGGTCTGGTGGAGGAACTGCTGGTGGGCCTGTCATGGCAACAAACACACCTGTGAGGTTATGTCAGTGGTGGTTGATTGTTGTGATGGTATGCGTATACGTCAACAGTACATCAACAGCACCTGTCATGGTAGACAACAGCATCAACAACAACAACCCACACGCACCGAGAAAGATCAACCCAAATGCCACTGCGTCTCGTAGTCGCAAGCGCTCCTTGAGTACCAACACGCTGAAGACTGCAAACACGGTCAAGGAGATACTCTCCTGGAGCACCTTGAGTTGGGGTGCAGTAAACGGACCATCACGGCTCACATGTCCATACCTGGATGGTATGCAGGTGTGTGTGTGTGTGTCTGCGATGTGGGTTGTTGGTACAAGTATGCCCCTCCATGCGGTATGCCCCTCCATGTACGTACCGATTGGCTGGCACCTGCAAAATGTACTCAAAGAATGCAATCAGCCAAGACACTACAATTGCTTGCACAATGTTCCATGATTCTTTGCGGAGGTGAAAATACCTGGTGTGTTTGCAAGGTTTTGTTGACTGCTATTGTAGGATTGCAGACGATCAGGACTGCAGAGGGAAAAAAGCGCAGGTGTACACGACGCATGCACTGCAGAACACACCATGCAAATGTCATAAACGTGTTGCTGCCGATCAAGAGAACCGCAGTGACCAGCCATCGTGGGAATGGCATCTTTACTTACTGCTTCACAGCTGGTTCTTGCGCCTAGAATACCTTGCTCACACAAACTCATGCAATATCTACACTACATAGTGCAGTACGCTGCTTCAAAATGAACAACACGTAAATGAACAAGGTGGGGAATAAAGTTGTGTCAAAAGAATGTACCGCGCGCCAACCCTGCTGCCATCATCATCATCTCACACACCCTCTTGCAGTGTGCACTATGTCTAGTTGCTTGCAGTGTGCAATCTGTCTAGTTGCAACCAGACACATCATGGCTGCACATTGACCACGTCCACATTGGCATCCACACGTCGCATCATGGCACGGATCTGCTTGCCTGGCCCCACCTGGGCATGGTGATGTGTGGTGATATGTGGTGATGTGTGGTGATGCACAGATGTCATGCATGGTGTTGACCACCCCGCACCACCATGACGCACCTCGTACATCTCCTTTTTCTTTGCTTTAATGAGCGCACGCAGCGTGCCCTCCCTGTGTAGCAATGACAGCATCGATAACACACTCCTTCACTGTCTCTCCTTCTCTTTCACACACACACACACACACACGCACACACACCAACACACCCACACACCAACACCCCTATACACACCATTGCACCGGCTCCACAAGCTGTCGTGCCAGCAACCCAGGAATAACACTCACATCCGCCCCCATCAGCCCACCAGTCACATTGCTATACACCATGATGCGAGGTGCGTGAAACTCCACTTGTTTCAGCGCATCCTCCAGTGCAGCTCGAGCAGGTTGCATGAGTCGTGTGTGGAATGCACCACTCACTGCCAGTCGGGATGTTTTGAGTGCACCACGTGCTTGGGCAGCTGTTTCGACTGCATCAAGCAGGGTAGTGTGACCGGAGACAACACGACCACCAGGAAAGAGCTGCGTGGGGTGGGGTGGTGTTTCTGTCATACCAACACAACCAACACACCCACCACAAAACCAAACACCCTCACCTTGTTTGCAATTTCACACACGTCATCCTCCCCCCGTTTCACCTCGTTACAAATCCCCTGCAGCACCGCATCCGACAGCCCCACCACCGACAGCATCCCCTGTTGCGCATCCCCCAGCTGCGCCGCCTGTGCCATAACCTCAGCCCGAACCTTGACCAGCCTCAACGTGTCCTCAAAGGACAGCACCCCTGCAAAGCACAGCGCAGCATACTCCCCCAGGCTCAACCCAGCCACGGCCGAGACTCGTCCTGCAACCTTGGGGTGTGTGTGTTTGAGTAGTTCCACTGCAGCGAGGTCGGCTATGAGGAGTGCTGGTTGGGCATATTCAGTGAGGTTGAGCTTGTCAGTGGGGCCCTCCAGGCAGAGTTGTTCAATGTCATAGCCGAGGATGGTTTTGGCAGTGGTGAGCATTGCTTGTACTTGTGGGAGGTGCTTGGATGCCTGGGGGGGGGTGGGGTGAGGGGGGGTATGTTGTTGCTTGGGTTGGGAGTGATGGAGTGGGGTAGATGTAAATAAAAGGAGCTGGTGAATAATAAGAGTAATACAAAGGCAAAGAAACACATAACCGAGAGCGAAACACGGACAACGTGCAACATGCAATACAAGTACAGCAGACACGGCCGTGCAAGGCACACTACCATCACCAACACCACCTCCACCACCATCATCACCACCATACCTGCAGCATACCCACAGCCTGACTCCCTTGCCCAGGGAACAACAGCACTACTGGTGTATTGAGGGGTGCCACATCCTGACCAGCCAGTACAGCAGCACGTCGAGCAAGGCGGAGCTGTTTGTCTGCTGCTGCACGCTGTGCTTGTTTCTTGCGCAGCGTGTCCTCTGTGTGAGGTGTGATATTGGTGTAGTATACCATTGGTTTTGTTGTGCATTGGGATGTGTGTGTGTTTGGTATTGAGCGTGTATGTGTACACACAGAGTATGATGTATTCTGCATCATGTATGGTGTACAACTACATGCCCACACTCTTCAACTGAACCCCCACTTCTCCAAGCACATACACATGCCATATCCACACCCAACACTTTGCATACCGGGAAACTTGATGACGTCATCATATTTCCAAGTCAGCACTGTCTCAAATCCATAATCATACAGGGTCCACCTGTAGCAGTGTGTTGAGGAAGAGTGTTGGTTTTGTTGAGGGAGAATGTTGTTGTTGGCGAGGGAGCGTATTGTTGTTTGCGAGGAGTATGGTGGTTGGAAAGAAGGAACAACACTACCACCCCCCAAAACACACACACACACACACACACAACATATCAGATATACACCAAACATTCCCAACACACATCCCCAAAACACACACACAACACGCACCAGTCACCAATGGCAGGGTGTGGCTGTGGTTGTTTGTTCACCTTTGCATACATTCCCTCCAGCTGCAAGAGCACAGCACGCACAGCGTCATCATGCGCAAGGTCAACAGGTGCCTTGCGCCCAGGGTTGATGTAGGAATCATAGTCTTCAGTGAGTATGGAGGGGTCTGCTCCACGTGACTGTGTGTTTTGTGTGAGTGTGTGTGTGTGTGTGTGTGTGTGGTGTGTTGGGGGTAGTGTGTTTGGGGGTACTTTGTGTGACTGTGTGTTTATGTGTGTTTATGTGTGTTTTTGTGTGGTGTGTTGGGGGAGGAGTGTGTGTGTGTAGAGTGAAAGAATAGGCGAGAGCACACAAGAGCAAAGTGCACAAGAGCAAAGTACAAGTGGCGATGCACAAACAAAAAAACACAGCCCCACAAAGCATTCAACCCATGTACCAGTAGCAACTCGTAGATCTCAACGTATCCGGGTTGATGGGCTAGGATGGCTGTGCGATGGAGGGCTGTCATACCACGATCATCCCGTTGGTTGACGGGTGCTCCCATACACAGCAAATGAAGCACCATGTCCAGCTGCGCGTAGGTGCAGGCCATGTGGAGTGGGGATCCAGCACCATTGTCCTGCGTGATGTAGTACCTGTGTGGACGGGGTGGGTGCAACCCACCGGTTGCGTGGGGATGGGAGCACCCTGTTCAACGCAACCGCACCGAAGAGCACCCTGTTCAACACAAGCACACCGGCCCCATACCAGTCTGTGGCCAGGATCTTTGACAGCTGCTCTGGATCTGCCAGCTTGATTGTGTTGTAAAACTCTGGTGGGTGATGGAGGGGTGTGGATGTCAAGATGGATGCAAGATGATACAACTCAACACCACACAACCTAAAGGAGTATATCGAGGCTCAGGAGGGTATCGGAATGGCACGTTGGACAGGTCTCTGCGCAGTACAGCGCCAGTGGGTGGGTTGATGGGCGTCGCTGGTACAATGCTCGGCATGTCGACGGTGTTTATCTATGAGTGCCTGGTATGGCCTTGAACTATCTTGGGTTGCTTGATTTTCGATACTGCCAAACTTCCAAGGTATGTACAATGTCAATTCACCGAGGGTGAATACTACCAAAAATAAATGGTCAACCAACGTAAATCACCCCATTCACAAAACAGCAAAGGTTGTTACCCATTGAAGGATACCCACCAATATGAAGGATAAGAAACGGCATGCCCCAGTGGCGAGGCAGCAGCCATTGGAAGAAGAGGATTTCCCGCGAGGAGGAGCCAACAGCGAATTGACGCCACTTGATCGCCGTCAGCTCACCGCTCAAGCACAAGCAGAGGTAGAAGCAGGTGATATAGCGCAGCCAGAAAAAAAGCAGCGTGTCAAGGTATTGGGATTGATGGTTGTTTGACCATGCGAGCCTTGCCATGTTGTATCCCACATGTCTTCCTGTACAAACAGGAAGCTGCTGGGTTGCAAGGCATTGCTACCAAGAAAAACGTCAAGCCATTTGTGGAGCTCATCAAATTCAAGGTATGCGACATGGCGCCATGGCGGCTGGTCGTCCAACCACCACACTTCAACACACTTTCAACACACACAGGATCTTGCAGAGGGATGCAAAGTCTTTGGTGTTGTGGTTGATGTCCATCCCAATGAGGCTGTGATCAGCTTACCCCATGGTCTGCGTGGTCGGGTGACTACGAAACACGTGTCTGAGCCATTACACAGCATGGTGGAAGCAGCACGACAGCAGCGTGCCCAGGGCACCAAGCAACAGATGCCCTCCCTCATGGATGTACTCTCTATTGGCCAGCTGGTCAGGTAAGATACATTATTGTGGTGCTGGGGGTGGTTTTTGTTCGTTGAGAAAGGGGAGGGGATGATGGCAGTGGTGTTGTTGTGTATGTTGTACATCCATGATGCACAATAGCATTGTGTGCATTGTTTCTACCGTTGTCACGCACCAACCTCTTGTGCATCATCACCACTTGCATATGCAACAGTATCAACCACACACATACATCACATCAATATCGCAGGGCAACAGTACTTGGTCAACAGTCCACGGAAACCACCACTGAAAACAACAAAGCATCATCAAAAAAGCGTGTCAATGTGTCCCTTCATGTGGGTCACTGTAATAAACACCTTTCACTGCATGATCTACTGCCTGGGGTGGTATTGCCTGCTGCTGTACAACACGTAGAGGATCATGGGTACACACTGACACTGGGAATCAAGGTGGGAGTTTCAGTGGGGGGTTGTGCGATATGCTGTGTTTTTACATGTGTACATCTCCATGTGTACATCTCCATGTGTACATCTTCATGTGTACATATACATACACATGCACATATACATACTCACCACCCCCACCCCTACCCCACAGAATGCACGTTGCTTCCTCCCCAAAAAACGGGCCCCCACACAGCCCCTGCAACAGGGGTCCCTCTTGGATGTGGTTGTTGAGGCAGTTAACAAGACCAGCAAGCTTGTGACAGTAGCAGCAGTTGCTGCTGAGGATGCACCCACGCACACACGTGACTGGGATGGGTTGAGCATCACAACATTGCTGCCGGGTGCTGTCGTGCCGTGCAAGTATGTTTTTGGGGGTGTGGGGGTTGTTGTTTTGGGAGAGTGTGGGGGTTTGGGGGAACATGAAATGTGAATGCTTGCATGGTGGATACGCACAACAGCATGACCACGCAAGCAAATACACACTACTATACACATGCATACACACACGTACACACCCACATGCACATAGTATACACCCACATGCACATACGTACACACCCACATGCACATGCGTACACACCCACATGCACATACGTATACACCCACATGCACATACGTACACACACATAGGGTACGGGAAGTACGAGGGGATGGGTTGGCAGTGACATTCTACACATTGTTCAGTGGCACTATCGATGCCTTTCACCTGGAATCGGTATGTGTAGTGATGTGGTGATTGTATAGCTGTGGCTGTGGTGATTGTATGTGTTGTGAGTACGTATTGTGTGTATGTACAGGTTCACCGTGTACACACCTACATGCACACTCACCCACTCATTATGCACATGACCCACATACCCCCCCCCCGACACATCTGCATACACATACATACATACACATACATACCCACTCACTATGCACACGACCCAGGCTCTTGTTGATGGTGCCCTGTCAGACAAGTACAAGATTGGGAGCAAGCTGCGTGCGCGTGTGGTGTTTATTGATCCACACACCAAGCGTGTGTGTTTGTCCATGCAACCACACCTATTGGCACACACTGGCATAGTGGAGGTCGGTAGAGTGTGTGGTGTGTAGTTGATATGTAGTGTGTAGTTGATATGTAGTGTGTAGTTGATATGTAGTGTGTAGTTGATATGTGTGTGTACACATGGAAAAACATGCATATATATGTCTGCTGTTGCTATATATACATATCTTACACACATTCACACACATTCATTTGTGTATGTCGTGTACTTGTGTACATTGCCTACTTGTATATTGCCTGCGTACATCTCTCACACACACACTGACACACACACACTGACACACACACAAACACAAACATACACACAGGGTGCGGTGAGGGATGAGCTTGTAGGTACAATTACTCAAGCAGTTGTACGTCGTGTTGACCCAGGGCTGGGGATGCTTCTGGAACTCCCTGCTGATACACTACCACAAGGTG
>VFQP010005536.1_pt1 | contig 10947 bp, 13 predicted proteins | sample 3512351 | NCBI WGS metagenome assembly VFQP01 (sample SAMN10412372, study PRJNA504923) | tailings metagenome | isolation source: Relicate 1 Philex TSF1 revegetated site | place: Philippines: Tuba, Benguet | collected 2017-08-29
CGATGGTGATGACGGCGCGCCATTTGGCGAAGCGGGCGCCGAGCTTGTAGTACTCAGTCAAGCGTTCGCGAAGACCATCGAGGCCTTCGGTGATGGTCTCCGTTTTGGCGGTGGGACCCGCGAGCGGCTTGGCGCCCGTATCGACCTTGATGCCGGGAATCGATCCTGCGGCGCGCATGACGTCGACGAGCGTGGTGCCGTCCTTGGCCTTCTGGCGGATCGTCTCGTCATACAGAATGACGCCAGACACGTAGTTCTTCATGGCGTCGCTGGAGCGGAACAGCATCTCGCGGTAGTCGCGACGCGTGTCTTCGGTCGAGGTGACGCCAATGCTGTCGAAGCGCTTCTTGATGGTGCCGGAGCTTTCGTCGGCGGCCAGGATGCCCTTTCCGGGCGCTACCATAGCTTGGGCGATGTCTGCGAGCTTCTCGGTCATTTGCCTCTGATCCGGTTCGTTGATTTCAGATATTTCGCTCCGATCTCGCTCAGGTGCGCGATCAAGCGGCGGTGAGTTTCTTCAGTACTTCTTCGGAGACCTCGAAGTTGGCGAAGACGTTCTGGACGTCGTCGTCGTCCTCGAGCGCCGCGATTAGCTTCATGATGCTCTGGGCGTTCTCCTCGTCCACCTCGGTCGAGAGGTTCGGCTTCCAAACGGCTTTGACGCTCTCCGGTTCGCCCAGCTTCTCCTCGAGGGCGCCGGCTATGGTGCCCAGGCTGTCGAAGGAGCAGGTCACGATATGGCCGGTCGCGTCGGAAATCGCGTCTTCGGCGCCGGCGTCGATGGCGGCTTCCAGCACGGCGTCGGGCGATCCGGCGGCAGCCTTGAAGCGGATTTCACCGACGTGCTCGAACATGTGAGAAACGGCGCCCGTGGAGGCCAAGTTACCGCCGTGTTTCGTAAAAACGGCACGGACGGCGCCACCCGTGCGGTTGCGATTGTCGGTGAGGGCCTCGGCAATGACGGCGACGCCGCCGGGCGCATAGCCTTCGTAACGGATCGATTCATAGGCCTCGGTGTCGCCGCCCGTAGCCTTCTTGATGGCCCGCTCGATATTGTCTTTCGGCATGTTCTCAGCGCGTGCCGACTGGATGGCGAGGCGAAGGCGGGGATTCATGGTGGGGTCGGGGCTGCCGGACTTGGCGGCTACTGTGATTTCGCGAGCGAATTTCGTGAACATCTTGGCGCGGGCTGCGTCCTTGCGGCCCTTCTTATGCATGATGTTCTTAAATGCTGAGTGGCCGGCCATATGCGTCCTGAAATCGGTTGCGCGGCTTTTCCGCGATTTGGGACCGATTTAATGCGGGGACGCTTGGCGGCGGTCAACCCCCCTCGGGCGGCCTAAAAGCCCCCCTGGGGGCCAAGATCCAAGGCTTTCCTACCTTCCAGGGTGGCGGCTCGCCGGAAGATGCAGAATCAACTATAATTCAAATATATGCCGCAAAATGCCCAATCGCGGCCAGGGTGAGCATGCTCATCAATGCGCTGAGGGCGGGCCGTACCCCCTTCTCAAGCGGTTGCCATAAACCTCTCTCTCAATCTACCCAGAAGAGCGGCTCGGTCGGCTCAAGAACGCCACCGAGCCGCAAGCTTTTCACCCGCAGCGCCAGACCTGTCTTGTCGTCGATCTCCACGGCGAGGCCGGAGACGGTCGCGGGCCCGAGCGCCGGCTCGAAGCGCTCGCGCGGCAGGCGCGTGAGGAAGCGGTTGAGGGGCTCGTCCGGCTCCATTCCCAGCACGGAATTGTAATCGCCACACATGCCGGCGTCCGACATGTAGGCCGTGCCGCCGGGGAGCACGCGCTCGTCGCTGGTCGGCGTGTGCGTGTGGGTGCCGACGACGACGCTCGCGCGGCCGTCGACGAAGTAGGCAAGCGCCTGTTTCTCGCTCGTCGCCTCGGCGTGAAAATCGATGAGGATGACGTCGGCGCCGGACTTCAAACCGCACGACGTGATCTCGCGGTCAACGGCGCGGAAGGGGCAATCGATCTCGGTCATGAAGACGCGGCCCATCGCATTGATCACGAGCACGTCGGCGCCGTTCTTCGCTTTGAACAGGCCAGCGCCGCGCCCGGGAGTTCCCGGCGGGAAATTGATCGGGCGGATGAGCCGCTCCTGGCGGCCGATGAACACGAGGGTGTCCTTCTGGTCGAAGGCGTGGTTGCCGAGCGTGACGGCGTCGGCGCCGGCATCGATCAGCTCCTGGTGGATTGCTTCCGTGATGCCGAAGCCGCCGGCCGCGTTCTCGCCGTTGATGACCACGAAATCGAGCTTGTAGCGCTCGCGCAGCCTCGGGATCGCCTCAACGGCCGCCTTGCGGCCCGAGCGGCCGACGATGTCGCCGAGAAAGAGGAGGCGCATTAGGTGCTCGACTTCGTCATACGGGAACGGGGCATTTCAGCGGGCCTGACGGCGTGAGGATCCAATCCAGCCGTTCGTCATAGTCGACATGGGGGACCGCGTCGACCTTCTGCTCGTCGAAGGCGATGCCAATGGAAACAACGGGCTTCAAGGCCCGCAGCCGCGCCAGCGTGCGATCGTAAAAGCCGCCGCCATAGCCGAGGCGGTAACCTTCTGTGTCGAAAGCCAGGAGCGGACCAAGCACGATGTCGGGATCCAGCACTTCGGCCGACGGCAGTGGCTCGCGGATGCCCCACATTGTCTCTGCCAGCGGCTCGCCGGGCGCCCAGGCGCGGAACAGGAGCGGCTTGCCCTTGGCCTCCATAACCGGGAGGCAAAGGCGATAGCCTTCGCCCATAAGGCGCACCATGAGCGGCGTGGGATCGATCTCGTCACCAATGGCGAGGAAGCCCGAGACAACAGCGGGCGCGGGTTTGCCGGCAAACGCGATCCCATGGCCGGCGATTGCGCGAGATGCGCTATCGCCGAGGCGTGTGAACGCCTCCAAGCGCGCGGCCTTCGCGGCGCGGCGCATGTTTTTTTTCAGCTCGGCAACGGACATCGGCGGCAACTGCCCTCTCGGCTGCGTCCTGCGAGGGCGTGTCGACCACTCAGGAATGATCAATGGAAGCGGAAAGTGCCGCGGTGGCCGTTGGAACGGTTGATCTCGCCGGGTCCCTACAAATGTAAGGTGGGCGCCATATGTCCGGGGCCACGGCCCCGGCCAGGGACAGCTCCCAGGCAGATCTTATAGGCCCTGGAGATTCATGTGTTCCTGACGAACCCCGCAGCCAAACCAACATAATGCTGAGGGCGCAAAAAAGCGAGGGGCTCAGTCGTTCCTGTCGACAACACCGCTAAGCGACTCGATGACCCAGTCGATACGGTTCGCGACCGCGCTGCGGCTTTCCTCGAGCGCGGCGATCTTCTGGCGCGCGGACTCGAGCTCGGCCTTGAGCATGTCCCGCTCCCGCTCGAGTGCCTTCACGCGCGTCTCCGGGGATTGCGCTGCTGCCGGCTGCTCCTTGGCGCGGCCGGACGGACGCTTCACCTTTTCTTTCGCCCGTTGAACCATGAGTTGATCCGCTCCCTCCCTCGCAGATCCGGGGCTCGCAAGTGGGCAAGCCGCACGACGGCGGCAGCATAGGTAATCTCACGTTGCGGCGCAAGAAATCACCCGAAATAGGCGAAACAAAACGCGGATCACTTTTCAAGCGCGGCTTTAAGCGCAGGCGCAGTGGACGGAGGGAGGATTGACAGTCGGGGGTGTGCCCAACTTAATGGCGCCGCCCGGCGGTTTCAGGCGATTTGTGTCGCCGGCGTCCCGCCCAAGCACCATCTCATCACCCCGTCTGGAGGACACTATGGCACTCAAGGTCGCGATCAATGGATTTGGCCGCATCGGCCGCAACGTGCTGCGCGCGATCTACGAGGCCGGCCGCACCGATATCGAGGTCGTCGCGATCAACGATCTCGGCCCGGTCGAGACGAACGCGCATCTCCTGCGCTTCGACAGTGTGCACGGACGGTTCCCCGGCGAGGTGACCGTCAATGGCGACAGCATCGACCTCGGCCGCGGGCCTATCAAGGTGACGGCGGTCAAGAACCCCGCCGAGCTGCCGCACAAGGAGATGGGTGTCGACATCGCGCTCGAGTGCACCGGCATCTTCACCAGCAAGGACAAGGCCGCGGCCCATCTGACGGCCGGCGCAAAGCGCGTGCTCGTTTCCGCGCCCGCGGACGGCGCCGACCTCACGGTCGTCTACGGCGTCAACCACGACAAGCTGACGAAGGACCATCTCGTCGTGTCGAACGCGTCGTGCACGACCAACTGCCTCGCGCCCGTTGCCAAGGTGCTGCATGACCTCGTCGGCATCGAGAAGGGCTTCATGACGACCATTCACAGCTACACGGGCGACCAGCCGACGCTCGACACGCTGCACAAGGACCTCTACCGCGCTCGCGCGGCGGCGCTTTCGATGATCCCGACGACCACGGGCGCGGCGAAGGCCGTGGGCCTCGTCCTGCCGGAGCTCAACGGCAAGCTCGACGGCACGTCGATCCGCGTGCCGACCCCCAACGTGTCGGTGGTCGACTTCAAGTTCATCGCCAAGCACGAGACGACGAAGGACGAGATCAATGCGGGTGTGAAGGCGGCGGCAGCGCAGCAACTCAAGGGCATTCTCGGCGTCACCGACCAGCCGAACGTGTCCTCCGACTTCAACCACGATCCGCGCTCGTCGATCTTCCACCTGGACCAGACCAAGGTGATGGACGGCACGCTGGTGCGCGTTCTTTCCTGGTACGACAACGAGTGGGGCTTCTCGAACCGCATGGCGGATACCGCCGTTGCGATGGGCAAGTTGCTCTAGGCGCGTTCGTTCGCGGGCATCACAGCGCGGGCCGGTTCGTCTTCGGACGTTCCGGCCTGTTTTTTTGGGGGTCCGCTCGCGGCCTTCCGGAAAAAAAAACCGGCGCGCCGGCCGGCATCAAGCTCTGCCGCCCTCTTTGCGCGGGCTCTGCCCTCGGCTATCGTCCGTGTGAAGACCGCAAGCCGCCGCCGCATGGAGGACACGCGCCGTGATCAGGACACTATCCTTCGCCTTGCTGTGTGGAGCCGGTCTTGCGATGCCAGCGCTCGCCACTCCGCCCGCCGACATCGATGCCTGCATCAAGCTGTCGGCCGACACCGCCCGGGCGGCCAACGCAAACACCGAAGCCAAGTACGCCAAATTTTATATGCGGCTGCTGGATCTCGACTCGGCTTGCGGGCAGCGAGATTTCGCCACGGCCGAAAAAATCTCCGAGGAGATCAAGGCGGCATTCCCTCCGGACAAAAAGTAATAGTCGCGGGTTTGGCATCGAAGTGTCTGGCGGCATTGCGACGGCCCCGCGCTGCGCCGACGCGCGGCTTGCGATGAGTTTCGCCGGGTGAAGTGAGCGGGACCTTCTGTTTCGCTAAAGATTATTTAAGGCGTGCGCGGACAGAATGCAGCGCCGGATCGAGAGGCGCCCGTCGGGCTGCCAGATCCACATGGAGTTCTGCGCATGCTGCGTTTTTCGCTCGCCGCGATCGCCCCCGCTCTTTTCATCTTCAGCCTGCCCGCTGCTGCCAGCGATGCCGTCGACGCGACGACCTTCACCTGCGCGGAACTCGTGCGCGCAGACAGCTCCGACTCCAGCAACGATCACTTCGGCGGCGCCGCCCTGCTCGCCTGGATGGCCGGATATCACGCCACCGAAGACCAAGGCACCGTGGTTGATTTCGATGCGCTGAAGCAGGACATCCAGCGCACCGTCCAGTTCTGCAAGAAGAGCCCGAAGATCGGCGTCTATACGGCGTCGGAAAAATTCATGGGAGAGAACGCCACGGAGTCAGGGTCCGAGGCCGTGGATCTCGCCACCGTGAAGTGCCAGCGCATCGTCGATGCGGCGAACGAGAACGACGACGAAGGGCTCGGCATCATCCTCATGTGGCTCGCCGGCTATTATGCCAGCTACGCCGGGGACAAGATGATCGACTTCGAAAAGCTGCGTAAAGAGGGCTACGAGATCGGCAAGGCCTGCGCGCAGAGCCTGGAGACCGGCCTCGTCACGGTTGCCGACAAATACATGCAGCACGAATAGGCAGCGGCTCAGCGCCAATAGTAGCCGAGGCCGATCAGCACGGCGCCGATGGCGAGCATGATCATCGCCATCACGTTCGCGACCTTGGCCGCGAAATGACCGATGACGGTACCTGCCGCGCGCTTCGCCTTGCCGGTTACGGACGCTTCACGCGCGATTTCGTTGTACTTCTCTTCGAGGGCCGTCGGCGTCTCGGCGGTGCGCTTGCCGCGGGCAACCTGCCAGGCGCTATCGAAGGCGGCGCCGGCAAGATCATAGCGCGACACGCGCCACATGATCACGATGGCCAGCAGGGCGATGCCTGCGCCCCAGATCATCATCCATTCGTTGGTGCCAAGCTCGGTCGGGAAAAACATACGGCCTCGTTCTCCGGTTCAGATGCGGCGCAACCTATACCTTGCGTCGAGCCAAAAGTAAGGTCCTTGCAAAATGGTTTCCGTCAGGATGCTCGCCGATCATTTCCGATTGCGGATGGTTCGGATAGCGACGAAAAATTTACTTCGTTGCAAGCGACTGAAAAATTTTGTTCTCGTCATCTCGCTGTTCAACGCGACGTCGAAGTGACTGATTCATTTCCGCGAACGCGGTTGGTCTCTTTCTGAGCATGTGCATGCTTCCAAAAAGCGCGTGCGCTCTATGCCGAAATTGTTCGCGCTCGCCTTAGCCAATTCGTCGCGAAGGAACGAAACTCGCGTCCCCAAGAAAAATCAGTCTCGGTGCGGACAGTCTCCGCGCCTCTTGGAGCACGTCGTACGCGCGGCGGCTTTGATCGCCGTTGCCTTTTCTAGGGAGAAAACGATGGCAAATGACAAGAAAGTAAAAGCCTTCCTGATGACATCTGTCGCCATGGTGGGCGTTTTCGCCGCCACCAATGTGCTGGCGTGGAAGAACCCGCAGAAGAACAAGTATCTCACCGCGCCATTGGAGATCTGCGACAAGGGCACGTTCTACGTCGGCGGCGCGCCGAAGATTACGCCGTTCGCCAATGGCGCAACGCCCTCTGGGCAACGGCAGATCCTTCTCGGCCAGATGTACGTGCAGTTCCAGACGCCGATGAAGTCCAAGAGCTGGCCGGTCATCATGGTGCACGGCTCAGGCTACACGGGATCCGCGGTTGAAGGGACCTCGGCCGGCAATGAAGGCTGGAACGACTATCTCGTCCGCAACAACGTTCCGAGCTATGTCGTCGATCAGCCCGGCCGCGGCCGGTCCGGCTTCGACCACACGCCGATCCACGAAGCCGTCTACAAGCTCCGTCAAAACGACATTGCTGGCGCGCTCGCGTTGCTGCCGGACGGTGGAACGCTGCCGGCATTCGGCTTCAGCCACGAAGGTACAGCCGGCTTCGCTGCTTGGTTTGGACACTACATCCCGGGTCCGAGTGGCAACACAGATCACAACGTCACCTTCAGTAAGATGATCCGCCACGGTGAGACGGGCGATCCTCTTTGCACGACGGAGCCGGCTCATTGCACGTTCAAGGGCCGTCTGCCGATGGAGGGGGATTCCCCTTGGGCAATCGATCTCGCGATCAAGGCACGTGCAGGGGACGGTGCCCCCGCGGGTGTCGGAACGGTGACGCCGGACAACCCACAGGTGGCGCAGAACGCTTCGTATCTGGCGCTCGAGGCCTACAAGTTCGACCTTCCGAACACCGAGGTGTTCCTGCCGGCCTCCGTCTGCCCGTCATGCAGCAATCCGAACATCAATGCGACGAACACGTGGACGCCAAAAGCGCTGGCGGAACTTGTCGCAGGCCTGGATGGGGCGATCGTCGCGACCCATTCGCAATCCGGCAGCATCGGCCATCACATGGTGCGGATCCTGAAGGAGAAGGGCAAGCTGCACACGCTCAAGGGACTGATCACCTTCGAAGGCTCCTGCGGGCTCGATATCAGTGGCTTGGCCCTCGACGGATCGGACTTCAAGAACGTTCCCTACATGGCGCTCAAGAGCGATTACGCAGCCACAAGCGCCCAGTGCCAGAACACGGTCAACGCGATCAAGGCGATCGGTGGCCGGGCCGACTACATTCAATTGGATGAGGCAGGCTTCTGGCAGGGCAAGTATCGCGGCCCGTTCGGTCCGGCTTACGTAGGGCCGTTCCGCGGGACGTCGCACATGGCCATGATCGAAGACAATCCGGCACCTGGAAAAGACGGCAAGGCAACCAACCTTCAGGTCATGGACGTCATCCTCGAGTGGGCGAACAGGAACATCCGCCAGCCGAAGTCGACGCAGTGCAGCTATCGCGATCGTGATGATCATCATCACCACAAAGGCTGACGTCGGCCAAGACGTGTGATCAAGAAGATGAGCGGCGGCCTTCACGGGCCGCCGCTTCTCTGTCAATGGCAGCGATCGAGGATCAGCCAGTCGGTTACGCTCTCGAGGCCCGGCAACAGGCCGAGCATGCGGAATGGAAGTCCGCCGACCCGGGCGCTGGCCAGGTCGATCGCGAGATTGTTCCAGATGCCGAAGCCGCGTTTGTCTCGCCTTTGGCAAGAAGGCCCTCGAGGCTGTCTCCGAGCAAGCCGACGAAGATCCACACCAAGACCTGACCCCAAGAGAGTGCCATCGTGACCTCCTTGCAGCGTCGTCGCGCGTTGGATTCGGAGCGCGATCGAAGGTGCCAAGCTCATCACGGAGCGCGGGGCCGGCAGCGAAACGGCGGGTATGGCAAACGGATTACGTTGCGAATCACAGCGCTGTGCTAAGCCCGTGCCATGCGGGGAGAAACACAGGTTCGCATCATCGGCATCGACCCGGGCCTACGGCGCACCGGATGGGGTGTGATCGAGACCGATGGCGTCAGGCTGAGCTATGTCTCGTCGGGGCTTATCACTTCGACGGCCGACGAAGATCTCGCCTACCGGCTGCGGGAGCTGTTCGAGGGGCTTTCGAGCGTGATCGCGGCGTCGGGTGCGGTCGAGGCGGCGGTCGAAGAGACCTTCGTCAACGAGAACCCGCGCTCGACCCTCAAGCTCGGGCAAGCGCGCGGCATGGCGCTTTTGGCCCCCGCCATGAAGGGACTGCGGGTGGCCGAATATACACCCAACCTCATCAAGAAATCCGTTGTCGGTGCGGGGCATGCGGAAAAGCAGCAGATCCAGGCGATGATCGGCTTCCTGCTGCCGAAAGCGCGTTTCGAGAGCGCAGACGAAGCCGACGCGCTTGCCATTGCCATCTGCCACGCCAATCATCGGGGGGCGGCTGCCCTGGCGCGCCGCGTCCTCAAGGAAGGGGCGGCGGGATGATCGGGCAACATTCATGATCGGGCAACTCAAGGGCAAGGTCGATGCGATCGGCGAGTCGCACGCGATCGTCGATGTCGGCGGCGTCGGCTACGAGGTGCAACTCTCGGCCCGGACGTTGCGGAACCTCAAGCTCGGCGAGGCGGTGACGCTCACCATCGACACGCACGTGCGCGAAGATGCGATCCGGCTGTTCGGTTTCCAGAGCGAGGTGGAGCGGAGCTGGTTCCGCACGCTGCAGAACGTGCAGGGCGTGGGCTCCAAGGTGGCGCTGGGCGTGCTCGGCGTGCTCGCGACGCATGATCTCGCCAATGCCATCGCGCTCGGGAACTGGGCGGCGGTGGAGCAGGCCCCGGGTGTGGGCAAGAAGCTCGCGCAGCGCATCGTGGCTGAGCTCAAAGACAAGGCGCCGGCGCTTTCGGTCGCGGGGCTCCACGTGCCGGAAGCTGGCGCGGCCGGCGGGGCTGCACCAATTCCCGTCGAGGGCATGGCGGCGGCTGAAGCGATCTCCGCGCTCAACAACCTCGGCTACAACCCGGCTCAGGCTTCCGCGGCTGTCGCGACCGCCATGAAGGAACTCGGCGCGGATGCGGACACGGCCAAGCTCATCCGGCGCGGGCTTAAGGAATTGGCGCGGTAGGGCGTCGGGTTTGAACGGCCGCGAGGAGACCATTGCGCAATTCAACAATTGTTGTAATGTTGGTCTATGGAAATTCAAAACGCCGTTGCTGCGCTATCCGCGCTTGCCCATGAGCAGCGCCTAGCCATTTTCCGCCTTCTCGTCCGCGAGGGGCCGAACGGTCTTCCTGCGAGCGAGATTGCTGAGGCGGTTGGATCTTCTCCTACAGCCGCGTCCTTTCACCTCAAAGAGCTGGACAGGGCTGGGCTAATTCAGGCCACGCGGGACGGCCGTTACATCCGCTACGCCATCCACGTCGAAGGGATGCGGCAGCTCGTGACCTACCTCACGGAGGATTGCTGCCAAAGCAACCCGGAGCTGTGCGGCTCAATGTTCAAAAAACTCAAAAGCACCTGCAAGTGAGGCGGCGTTCCGTAATGGCTAGCAAACCTCTAAACGTTCTTTTTCTCTGCACTCATAACTCCGCGCGTTCCATCATCGCAGAGGCAGTCCTAAATCGGCTCGGGGCGGGCAAGTTTCGAGCTTATAGCGCGGGCAGCCAGCCAAGCGGAACGGTTCACCCTTACGCTTTAGATCTCCTGCGTCAGCTCAACTACGACACGTCGTCGCTGCGGTCGAAATCGTGGGAGGAGTTCACTGCGCCAGATGCGCCGGAACTCGACTTCGTCTTCACGGTCTGTGACAACGCAGCTAATGAAGTATGCCCTCACTGGCCCGGCCAACCAATTAGCGCGCATTGGGGCTTGCCCGATCCTTCCAAAGCGGAAGGGAACGATTCCGAGCGGCATTTCGCCTTCGCCGACACCCACCGCATGCTCTACCAGCGCGTCAGCATTTTCACTTCCCTGCCGTTGGGGTCACTCGACAAGCTCTCGCTGCAAGAGCGGCTAGATGACATCGGCCGAAACACGCACCCGTCGCCGGAGAAGGCGTAATGCCGTCTACGCTGACGCAACGTTTTGCGGCTGAGGCTCTCGGCTCGTCTCTGCTGTTGGCGACCGTAATCGGCTCCGGCATCATGGGCGAGAC
>VFQP010005537.1_pt1 | contig 10947 bp, 10 predicted proteins | sample 3512351 | NCBI WGS metagenome assembly VFQP01 (sample SAMN10412372, study PRJNA504923) | tailings metagenome | isolation source: Relicate 1 Philex TSF1 revegetated site | place: Philippines: Tuba, Benguet | collected 2017-08-29
AGGTTCTCGATGCCCTGGAACAGCATGGCGCCGCCTGCTACGCCGGCAGCGGTGGTGGCAATGGTGCCAAGCGTGCTGCCCAGCCCGCCGCCCAGAAAGCCAGGCCGTGCCGTCTGTGCCGGTGCGGCCGGAGCCTGCGCCTGGTATTGGGGTGGCGCGTATTGCGCTGGCGAGTTCTGGGCCGCTGGGCAGGGTGCCGGGGTCGGCATGACCGGCTGCGGTGCACGGCCGGCACTGTTGCCCCATGCGTTGTCGTTGTCGATAAAGCTGCGCGAGCCATTGCCCTGGGCGACCTGTGCGGCCTGCAACTGGTTTTGCAGCGAGACGATCTGCGCCTGCGCGTTCTGCAGCGCGCGGTCCAGCAGCATGGCGCGTTGCACCAGCAGGTAAGCGGTATCGGGCTGGCGTGCGGATGCCTCGGCGATCATCGCCGCGGCCTGCGGGTCCCGGGCGTCCACGCGGGCCTGGATCAACTGGTTCAGGAAAGCTTCCAGTGCTTGCACGTCTTGCGGGGTCATGGGGTCACCTCTTGGGGTTCGGTTGCGGTACGGCTCCAATCTAGAGCCGCAGACTTAAACGAAACTTAAAGCATGCGCGGCCGCCGTGGGCGGTAGACTTGTTTCACTTCGTGACTACGCCGTGACATCCCATGACTGAACTCCGCACGCTCTATCCCGCCATCGAACCCTATGAAACCGGTACGCTCGACGTGGGTGACGGGCACGTGCTGTACTACGAGCGCGTGGGCACGCGCGGTGCCAGGCCGGCCGTGTTCCTGCACGGCGGTCCCGGCGGCGGTATCTCGCCCGAGCATCGCCGGCTGTTCGATCCAGCGCGCTATGACGTGCTGCTGTTCGACCAGCGCGGCTGTGGCAAGTCAACGCCGCATGCTTCGCTGGAAGCCAATACCACGTGGCACCTCGTCGACGATATCGAACGGCTGCGCCAGTTGATCGGCGTGGAACAATGGCTCGTGTTCGGTGGGTCGTGGGGCTCGACGCTGGCCCTGGCCTACGCGCAAACGCATCCGCGTCATGTGAATGCGCTGGTGCTGCGCGGCATCTATACGGTTTCACAGGCGGAACTCGACTGGTATTACCAGTTTGGCGTTTCCGAGATGTTCCCTGACAAGTGGGCGCGCTTCCAGGCGCCGGTACCCGAAGCGGAGCGCGGCAACATGATGGCCGCCTATCGCAAGCTGCTGACCGGCGCGGATCCCGACAAGCAGATCGAGGCCGCACGTGCATGGAGTGTGTGGGAAGGCGAGACCATTACGCTGCTGCCGAACCCCGACAACAGTGCGAAGCACGATGAGGGTCATTTCGCGCTGGCATTCGCACGCATCGAAAACCACTACTTCACGCATCGCGGCTGGCTCGAAGACGGGCAACTGCTGCGCGATGCGCACAAGCTGGCCGGCATTCCCGGCGTGATCGTGCACGGCCGCTATGACATGCCGTGTCCGGTGCGCTATGCGTACGCGCTGCACCAGGCGTGGCCCGATGCGGATTTCCACCTGATCGAAGGCGCCGGTCATGCATGGACCGAACCCGGCATCATGGACCAGTTGCTGGCGGCCACCGACCGCTTTGCGGCGTAGTCGAGGAAATAGTCTATCCGCCGGGAGGCGGTAGCGACCGAACGTTCGTGCGCCTATACTGACTTCTGCTGCGCTGCACCAATGTCTGCCCCAAAGCGGACATGGTTGTTGCGTCGACTGAAGTCAGCATCTGGAGAGCACCATGGTTCCTTGCGAACTCTGCAAGAGCCTGCTGGGGCGTCCCGGTTATGTCCCGCCTCACCCACGTTTAATGCGGTCCGGTGAGGCCTTGTCCCACACGGGCCAGCAGGTCTTTATCTACACATGCCAGCATTGCCATCAGCGCATTGCATTATCTACACACGATGACGGCGCCGACTACTGGACCGGTCATGATGCCGGCGCGAAGTGAGCCATACGGATGCGTCGCGCTTATCAGGTTCCAAGCGCGGCCATGGCCGCCATGTTCTCGACACGCAAGGTCTGCGGTTCGGACAGCGGAATCTCTGCTGCGCGCAGGCGCTTCAGGATTTCGAACAGCAGGTCGCTCTTGGTACCGGCGGCAATGCGCGGGCTGCTCACATAACCGGTCACGCTCAGCGTGATGCCGTTCGGCGCAAGCTGGCTGAACGTGACTGAGGGCGCTGGAATATCGAGTATCGATTCGTTCGCGCGATATACATCGATCAGCAGGTCTCGCACCGCTTCCGGATCGGTATTGAGCGGGAAGGTCAGTTGCAGCGTGGCCACGCCCTGCGTGCTGTTGCTCATCGTGACGTTTCGCACGTTCTGGGAAATCAGCTGCGAGTTGGGCACGATCACTGTCGAGCGGTCGCCCAGCTGGATCTCGGGGGCGCGTACATTGATGCGGCGGATATCACCCTCCACACCGGCCAGGCTGACCATGTCGCCAACCTTGACCGGACGCTCGGTCAACAGGATCAGGCCCGAGACGAAGTTCTTGACGATTTCCTGCAAACCGAAGCCGATACCGACCGACAGCGCGCTGACGATCCAGGCCAGATTTTCCCACTTCTCGCCCAGCAGTGACAGCGTCAGCAATACCAGCAACACATAGCCGACATTGCTGAACAGCGTGATCAGCGACGCGCGCAAGCCCGGTTCCACGCACAGCTTGGGCAGCAGCTCGGCATCGAGCCAGCGCCGCACGGTGCGCAGCAACCAGATACCCACGGTCAGCGCGATCACCGCATTGAGAATGCGGTCCGGCATGATGTTCAGGCTGCGCAGCTTCTCGCCGCCGAGCACGGTCAGCAGGCTGTTGAGCAGGTCGGCCGGCGTGGTGCCGAATCCGCCCGTGAGCAGGGCCAGTATCGCCAACAGCAGCAGCACGCTGGCGCCGATGCCGGACAGTACGGTCGAGACCTGTTCCAGATGCGTGTCGTCCACGCCGAACAGATGCTTGATGATGCGGCCGCTGCGATGGTTCGCGGAGAAGATCGCCTCGCACAGGTCACGCGTGAGCTGCGTCAGCAGGTACAGGCTGCACAGCACGATATCGAACCAGACCAGTTCGTAGGTCAGGAAGCGCGCAAAGCTGATATAGCCGATCAACAACGCCCCGAACGACACCGTCACGATCAGCGTGACCGCGGCGTGGATCAGGCCAGCCAGTGTGGCGCGCGCCTCGGGCCGTTCCCCGGCCGCGACCAGTTCGCTGCGCACGCGATTGGCACGCAGCAGCGCCGCGCCAATCGTCAGCACCACCACCAGCGAGACCAGGCCGCGACCAAGCAAGGTAACCTGCACGGTGGTATCGGCCATGCGGTTGAGCTGTTCGAGCGTGCCCGCGAGCAGAAGCAGGCCGGCCAGCACGGTCGGGAACGGCTTCATTGCCAGTGCCACAGGGTCGGCCAGTGCGGGCAGTCGCCATGACGGATGCCGCGTGCACAGCAGCGCGCGACCCAGGCCGGCGATCAACGCGCTGGTCATGGTCAGCTTGGCGATCTCGTTCATCAGGTCCTGCAGCGCCGGCGACAACTCGTCGCCACCGGTGAACGCCGCGTACACCACGCGTACCGCAACCGCCGTGGTGATGACGGTCGTCAACGCCGTGGCCAGCGCCAATGCGCTACGGCGAATGCGCGATTCCGGCAGTTGCGTCAGGCAGAACCACGCCAGGCCACGTTCCAGCAGGCGGCGCCCGAGCGACCAGACGGCCAGCGCCACGCACAGCAGGATGATGGTCTTGCCACGTTGAGACGGTTCCCAGGCCTGCTTGATCATCGGCCCGATTTCATCGGTGAAGTTGCCCAGGCGCATTTGGTCTTCTTCCGAGACCTTGAACAGCGGTACCCAGAACTCCGGGTTCAGGATGCTGTCGGAGCGCAGCGCAAGCTGGTCCTTGAGGCGGCTGCGTTGCAGCTTGGCAAGCTGGTCCTGCAGATGGGAGATATTGTCCTTGCTGTCGGCCGCCTGCTTCAGTTCATCGTCGAGCTGGGCTTTGCGCGCATTGAGTTCGGCACGCTGCCTCACCACGCCAGGAGCTTCCTTGGCCGTGCCGGCATCGGGCGGCGGCCCCAGCAGATCTACCTGCGCCTGCAACTGGGCGCGCTGCGGCGTGAGCGAGGCGTTCAGCTTGTCGACGTCTTCGTCGAGCTGCTTCAGCGTTTCGTTGAGATCGCTGATCTTGACGTTGCCGGAGGCGCTGGACGCGAGTTGCTTGACGCGATCCTGCTCGGATTGCAGGCGCTTGAGCTCGACGACGGCTTCGGCGTGCGTCAGGGTTGGGATTTGCTTCGCTTCGGCATCGGAGGCGGACTCGGCCGCGAATCCGGTGGGCACATGGATCAGTGCCGCGAGGACGAGGCTCATGATGAGCCAGGAGATTCGGCGCATGACGGGAGGGCGCGGTGGTTGACCGGCCGGGCAGTATAAGCAGCCCTGCACCGTCAGCCGGTGTACATTACGCCTTGCACTGCACAGCTACACATGCTGTTACATAATCGACGCCCAAGGAGTCCCGATGACGCTTTCGATTGATCGTTTCGACCATATCGGTGCGCTCGGGCCGATGACATCGGTGTACTGCCGCGATCCCGATGTCACCAACCAAGCATCATGAAGTACGCAGTCGCTCTCGTCGTCATCCTCGCAGCCAACGCCAACGCCAACGCCGCCGACATCCAGTCCGGCAAGGACATATTCACCACGCGCTGTGCCTCATGTCACCACGTTGGCCCATCGGCGCGCGCCGCGTTTGGTCCGCAGCTCAATGCGGTCTTCGGTCGCAAGGCCGGCAGTACCAGCGACTACCGTTATTCCGATGCCATGAAAACGTCGACCGTGGTCTGGGATGAGGCCACGCTGCGCGCATTCATGCAGTCGCCGGGCAAGGTGGTACCGGGTACCAAGATGCGATTCTGGGGCATGAGCAATGCGAGCCAGATTGACGACCTGCTGGCGTATCTGCGCACGTTCCAGTAACGACTCACTCCATGTGAGCTTCAAGAATGTCGATCATGCGCTGTGCAAGCGGTGACAGATAGGCGCCCGCGCGCGACATCACGCCCACGCGACGTCCCAGATCAAGCGCATCGGCGCGCAAGGCAATCGGCCGCAGGCCGGCTCGTTTGCTATTGCCGGTCGAACCTGCAAGGCAAAGCATCTCGGTGCCGCGCACCAGTTCGAACAAGGCCGTGCTGCCAAAGTCGGTTTCCACACGCAGGATCGGCGCAGGCAGTCCCAACTCTGCAAACGCCGCGTCGAGTTGCTGGCGGATCAGGACATGCGCACTTGGCAATAGCCATTGCTGGCCGGCCAAATCGGCCAGCGTCAGGTTGCGGCGCCGCTGCAGCGGATGGGCCTCGTCTGCCACCACGGCCAGCCGGTCGGTGAACAGTTCGCGCGAAGCCAGCGCCGGATTGGCCTGGCGCGGCAACGGTGCGAGCGCAAGGTCGAGATCGCCGGCTTGCACCAGATCCATCAGTTCGCGGGCCACACGCATGGTCAGGCGCAAACGTGCCACGGGACGTTCGCGGATCAGTTGCCGGCAGGCGCCGAGCACCAGTGCATTTGGCATCGACGGCGAATAGCCAAGCCGCAGCACGCCCTGTTCGCCAGTCTGGATGCCATGCATTTCCTTGAGCGCATCTTCATATTCCAGCCGGATGCGCCGCGCGCGTTCCATAAACACCGTGCCGGCCTGCGTCACGCGCATGCCAAGTGTGGTGCGCTCGAACAGCGGCACGCCCAACTGCGCTTCCACGCGCTGGATGGCCTTGGTCAGCGCCGGCTGGGTCATGCCAAGCGAATCGGCGGCCCGGCCAATGCCGCCATGCGCTGCCACGGCCAGCACGTATTCCAGATCGCGGGTCTCCATCCATCATTCCTGTTGTTTATGACTTGATTCCAATCACAACATTGTGGTGATGGGCTGCATCTTACAGACTTGGGGCACAACACCGCAAACATGGAGACATCAATGACGTTCGCCTATTTCCTCAGGCGTGCGGCACGCTATTGGGGCGACAATCCCGCCGTGCTGTACCGCGACCGCGTACTGACCTATCGCCAGCTCGATGAGCGCTCCACGCGGCTGGCCAATGCCTTGCTGGCCCTTGGACTGAAGCAGGGTGACCGCGTGGCGATCCAGTCGCGCAACTGCCCCGAGATCGTCGAGATCGAATGCGCGCTGTACAAGGCGGGCCTGGTCAAGGCTGCGCTGAATCCGCGCTTCACGGCCAACGAGGCCACTGATGTGATCGAGAACTGCACGCCGCGCGTAATGATCGCCGGGCCGGGCTACACCGCTTACTCGCGAGAGACACGTGGCTTCGGCTGCGTCGAGCATTTCTTCGCGATTGCAGGCAGCGATGATGCGTACGGTGCCTATGGTGCCTATGAAACGTTGGTGGCCAGCGGGCGCAACACCGCCATCGACTACACGCCACAGCCAGAAGACCTTGCCGTGCTGCATTTCTCGTCGGGCTCCACGGGCAAGATCAAGGCCGCGATGCAGAGTTATGGCAACCGGCTCGCCTCGCTGCGCAAGATGATCCTGACCATGGATCGGCCCGCGCGACCCGGTGACCGGCTGGCGCTGATCGGGCCGGTCACGCATGCGTCGGGCATGCTGATGCAGCCCTACTTGTTCCTGGGTGCCACGCTGGTGCTGTTCGAGAAATTCGAACCGGCAGCTTTCCTGGCCGATGTCGCGCGCCTGAAGCTCACGCACGTCTTTATGGTGCCGGCGATGATCAATATGCTGCTGGCCGAGCCAACGCTGGCCGGCGCGGACCTGAGCAGTCTCAAGACGCTGGCCTATGGCGCCGCGCCAATGGCACCGGCACGTATTCGCGAAGCGTGGGAGCGCATTGGCCCGGTTCTTTCGCAAGGCTACGGGGCCAGCGAGTCCACCTCGGGTGTCACGCGCCTGTCGACCACCGACCATGCGCTGGCCATTACGCAGTACCCGGAACGGCTGGCATCGTGTGGCCGCGCAATGGGTGAGACCGAGGTACGCGTGGTCAATGAGCGCGGCGAAGAGGTCAGTGGCGACGAAATCGGTGAACTCGTGATTCGGGGCGCCGATGTATTCCAGGGCTACTGGGGCGAACCAGCGCTGACGAGCGAAGTACTGGTCGACGGCTGGCTCCATACCGGCGATCTTGCGCGCGTGGATGCCCAAGGCTATCTGTACCTCGTGGATCGCAAGAAGGACATGATCATCTCGGGTGGCTTCAATGTCTATCCGACCGAGGTGGAAGCCACGCTGTACCAGCATCCCGATGTGATGGAGGCCTGCGTGATCAGCGTGCCCGATGAAACGTGGGGCGAGACCGTCAAGGCCGTGGTGGCGTTGTGGCCGGGACGCCAGGCCAGTGCGGCGGAACTGATTGGCCATTGCCGCGCGCGCATTGCCGACTACAAGTCACCGCGCTCGGTCGACTTCGTGGCCGAGTTGCCCAAGAACGCCAGCGGCAAGCTGGCCCGCAAGCTGGTGCGCGAGCAGTACTGGCTTGGCGCCAGCCGGCGCGTGAACTAGGAGAGCCATACCATGTTCGACCACCTGACCAATCCGGTGCTGATGGAAACGCGTGCCGCGGTGCAGCGCTTTATCGACGAGGAACTGCGCCCCATCGAACGCGAACTCGGGCTAGGCCCTGAAGACCCGTGGCCGCGCGAGGTATTGCGCGGGGTATGGCGACGTTCCAGCGAACTCGGGCTCTATGCGGCGTGCCTGCCCGTGGAACTGGGCGGCAAGGGGCTCAATATCGCGGAGCAATGCGCGCTCAAGGCCGATCTGGCCGCCAGCGGCGCGGTACTGGCGCCGCATGTGCTGGGCGATCTTGGCGGACCGCCGCGCGTCGGCAATATGCTCAAGTACGCCACGCCCGAGCAGGTCGCGCGCTATTTCGGGCCGGTGATCCGCGGCGAGAAATCGACCTGTTTTGCGCTGACCGAACCGCATTCGGGCTCCGATGCGCAGAGCATCCGTACCAGCGCGGTAGTCGACGGCGACGAGCTGGTGATCAATGGGCAGAAGCACTACATCAGCGGCGCACCGTTCGCGGACTTTGCGATCGTGATGTGCGTGACCGATGCCACCACCACCCCGCCTGCCATCACGGCGGTGCTGGTAGATCTCGATCTGCCGGGCGTCACGGTAAGTACCGAGTATGTGCCGATGTCGGGACAGCATATCGATGCCGATATCCGCTTCGAGAATGTGCGGGTGCCGCGTGGGAATATTTTTGGCGGCGAAGGGCGCGGCTTCAAGCTCGGCATGTCGCGCATCAATGTGAACCGTTTGCTGCACTGCCCGTCGATGCTGGGGCTCGCCACGCGTGCCTATCAGGCCTCGGTCGAGTATGCCGGGCAGCGGCGCCAGTTTGGCGGACCGATTGCGCGCTTCCAGGCCATCCAGCATATGCTGGCCGATATGGCGGCCGCACTATGGGCGTGCGAAAGCATGATCGCGCAGACCGCGCTACTGGCCGATGCTGGCGCGGACCTGCGCATGAAGGCTGCCGCATGCAAGCTGTTTGTGTCGGAGCGCTGCTTTGAGGTGGCCGACAAGGCGGTGCAGATTCACGGCAACCTTGGCGTAACGCGTGGGCATCCGGTCGAACAGACCTGGCGCAAGCTGCGCATGTTCCGCATCTTCACGGGCACCAGCGAGATCCAGCGCAATACCATTGCCAAGGCGATCCTCGATCCGGCTGCAGCGTAAAACATACAAAAATAAAGTCAGGAGACAATATGAACCGACGTCAATGGCTGGCTACGGCGGGCGCCGCGGCCATGTATGGCGCGCTCGGCCGCACGGCTAGCGCCGCCGCCGCTTATCCTTCACGTCCGATCCGCTTGATTGTGCCGTTTATCGCGGGCACCGCGCCCGATTCGGCAGCGCGCGCGCTGTCGGCCGAACTGGCACCGCTGCTGGGCCAGCCGCTGGTGGTCGAAAACATCGGCGGCGCGGGCGGCATTATCGGTGCGCGCGCATTGAAGCGTGCCGATCCCGACGGCTATACGTTGGGACTGCTGGCCAACCAGCACGTAATCAACGTGCATCTGTATCGCGACCAACCGTACGACGTGACGAAGGACTTCACAGCCATCTCGTCGCTGTCCGGTGGTCCGGTGGTGCTGGCGGTGCCGGCCGCGTCGCCGTTCAAGAGCGCGCGCGAACTGATCGACGCGATGCGCAAGAAGCCTGGCGCGTTGAACTACGGATCTGGCGGCAAGGGCAGCGTGTCGCATCTGGCCGTGGAAACGCTGTTGCACCAGACCCATACCCAGGCCGTGCATATCCCGTACAAGGGCGCCAGCGAGATCCTGACCGCGATGCTCAGTGGTCAGACCCAGTTCGGCATGCCGGTACTGTCGACGGCCGCACCGTTCCTGCGCAATGGCCAGATCCGCCCACTGGCGGTGTCATCGTCGGCACACTCGATTTTCTTTCCCGAGGTCCCCACGCTGGCGCAAGCGCTGCCGCCGGGGTTTGTACTCGATAACTGGAGCGGGCTGTTTGCACCGGCCGGCCTGCCGGCGGCGCTGACCAGGCGCCTGTTCGATGCCGTGGCGATGCTGCAGGCAAATGGCAAGCTCGACGCCACGACCAAGGCCAACTCGGGAGAAATCAGGAAGAGCGCTTCACCGGCCCAGTTTGCCCAGATGGTGGCGGCCGAGAATGCAAGGTACGGAAAGCTGATCGCGGAGATCGGGATGCGGGGGGAGGCGGGGTGATGCGGATTGGACGGCTGTAAAAGCAAAAAACCCCTGGGGAAAGGCCAGGGGTTTTTTGACTTAGGCGAATCAACCGAGCGGGCAGCTTGCCGGTACGTACGAGGCGTTCCAGCCCGAGCCCGTGCCAGCGGTGATGTTGCACTGCCAGCTACCCGTATTGGCGACACGGCTCCAGGTAATCACGGCGCCGGCCACTGCTGCGGATGCAGTGTTGCCGAGGGTTGCAGTGATAGTCATCGGATCGGTTGTCAGAACGACAGCGGGAATGCCACCAGGGTTACCGGTAGTATCCAGCAGGCTGGAAACGGTGCGGCCCGGATTACATTGAGTAGCGGTCGGCGCGTTGCCCGTGATGACGTCAGTGCGGCCTTCGTTCAAGCAGGTCTCTACTGCCGTGCGCAACGCCGACGTTTCACCAATCACGCGATTGATCTGCGACTTAGCCACATACGATTGATACTGCGGAATCGCAATAGCGGCCAGGATACCGATGATCGCGACCACGATCATCAGTTCGATCAGCGTAAAACCCTTTTGTACCCGTTGGTTTCCCATCCGTGCTTTTTTCATGGAATTGACCCCTGTAATTAATTGAGAACAGCAATCAGCTGTCGGGTGCATAGTGAGCAACAGGTGTGCCAGCCCCAAAACCATCGTTTTTCACTTAAATGTGAGATTTCTTGTCACCTGTAACTGGATGTAACTGTCAGGATTTGTCACCCTCCTGTCGGAGGGTGTGGTTCAAGATGCACAGAGTGACGGTTTTTGTCAGAGAAAGTGACCGTTAATCAGCCCTTAATTCTGACTTTAGCGTGGCTGAAACACGATGATGGCCATACCCGCGACCGCGATTGTGACACCTGTCATATCCCAGGCACTTGGTCGCACACCATCGACCAGCCAGAGCCAGATGATGGCCACTGCTATATAGATACCGCCGTAGGCGGCATAGACGCGGCCCGAAGCGTCGGGGTGGAGCGTTAGCAGCCACGCGAAGACCGCCAGCGAGGCGGCGCCGGGAAGTAGCAGCCATGGGCTGCCGTTCTGGCGTAGCCAGAGGTAGGGGAGGTAGCAGCCGAGGATTTCGGCCAGCGCGGTCAGCAGGTAGAGGGTTATGGTTTTCATGTTGTTTCTTGAGGCTTGATTGCTTGATGCGTTGTTGGTGATTTGAGGCGCTTGCTCCCTCCCCCGGCCCC
>VFQP010005538.1_pt1 | contig 10944 bp, 14 predicted proteins | sample 3512351 | NCBI WGS metagenome assembly VFQP01 (sample SAMN10412372, study PRJNA504923) | tailings metagenome | isolation source: Relicate 1 Philex TSF1 revegetated site | place: Philippines: Tuba, Benguet | collected 2017-08-29
TTGACGTCGGGGGTGCCATCAGCGCGGGCGTGAGCTCGTGCCCTGCGCAGGCAAGACCAAGGTGGCGCACATCCAGCGGTCGTGCGGCTACTCTCTCAGGCCCACCCTCAGCATCGACGACATTGAGCGCGCCATCAAGATCATCCGCGCGCAGGTGAGGAGCCCGGCCTGACGGGGTGTGCGGGAGTCCCACTGCTACGTGCCCCGCCGTGACGCCGCCATCCCCTGTGCCCCTGTCGCTGCGCAGGACCCCAACATCATCATCACGGTGGACAACTGCTACGGCGAGTTCACCGAGGAGCGGGAGCCGTGCGACGTGGGCGCAGACCTCTGCATGGGCAGCCTCATCAAGAACGGAGGTGCGTGCGTGCGTGTGGGCGGGTCATGCGCGGCGCTTTCCTTGGTCGTTGCGTCGAGGCAGCCTGAGCCACGCCTCACGACCCCGCGTGCGGCGCAGGCGGCACGATCGCTCCGGGCGGCGGGTACGTGGCTGGGCGCGCCAAGCTGATTGAGGCCGTGGCGGCGCGCCTGATGGCTCCGGGCATCGGCATTGACGCCGGCGGCGTGTCGGGCACCACCATGCGCATCCTGTGCCAGGGCCTGTTCCTGGCCCCGCAGACCACGGGCGAGGCGCTCAAGGGCGGCAGGCTCACGGCAGAGGTGCTCAGCCGCGAGGGCTTCAACGTCACGCCGGTGCGGCCGCGGCTCAGCTCCCTGCCTGGCCCAGGCTGTGCGCTGTGTCGCTGCTGCACCAAGCTGTCGTGGCCAGAAGCCTGGCAACGCGACGTGTTCCTGCAGGCGCCCGGCCTCCCACCCAACTTTTCCATGATCACGGCCATTGAAATGGGCTCCCGCGAGCGCATGGTGGCCTTCTGCAAGGGCATCCAGCAGCTCTCGCCAGTGGGCTCGTACATCTCGCCAGAGCCAGGTGAGGGGTGACTGCACATGAGCAGCGCTCTTTGCGGCCTGCATGCCTGCATCGCCAGCCACACTGCACCTTGCGGCTCCCTCTGACGCCTCGGCGCAGGCGTGACGGCTGGCTACGGCGACGAGGTCATTTTTGCGGACGGCACCTTCATCGACGGATCCACCGCCGAGCTCAGCGCCGACGGCCCCATGCGGGAGCCGTACGTGGTGTACACGCAGGTGCGCGCGCGGCAGCCATGCGCACGCCTGCCTGTGCAGCAGGACTGGGCCGCCGGACGCTGTCCCAACAGCGTTCGTCTTGCTCGCCGCAGGGCGGCACTCACTGGACGCACTGGGCCATCGCCCTCGAGTCTGCGGTCGAGTCGCTGCGGACTGTGGTGGCTGCGGAGAACTGAGGGCACTGCTACGGCTCCGCGCATCTTTTTTGCAAAAAGGCCTGAGAGGAACGTCACGAGAACTTGCCCAGCTCCATCTTCTTGCGTATGAGCCGCTCCCCCTGGTACCAGACGGCGTCGAGGATGCCCGCCACGGTGAAGACTCCGCCCACAATGGCGCACACGCTGGTCAGGAAGTGCAGGAAGGAGGTCTTGCTCTCTGTGATGCGGACCTTGATGGGCGAGAGGTCGTAGAAGAAAAACACGCCCGGCAGCGAGTGGCTGGGCCCGGCGTGCTGCTCCCTGAAGTTCTCCGTCTGCGCGCAAGCACACCGTCAGGGCACACCAGCGCGCAGGGGGTGGCAAAGCGCTGCTCTCACCAGCCAGCGAAGCAGCGCAAGCGCCTGGCCGGGTCCAAGGGAAGCGCCAAGATGAGGAGGACGCGCACCACGGAGTACTGGTTGGTGGAGATGGTGGTGGCGTTGCCCAGGGACGTGTATGACGTGGGCACCACCTGCACACGGCCGCGTGCACGCGTGCGGCGTGTGGCAGGGAAGCGAGCAATTGACCTGCCGCCTGCCGCAGGCCGGAGTCCCCTGCAGCCTCGCCGGCTCCCACCACGGCCTGCGCCCCGCACCTTGAGAAAGTACTGGTACATGCCCGTGGGCGTCTCTGGGCTGGTGATGGCGTGCCCGCCCGCGCTGGCTGTGCTCTTGGGCGCTGCCGTCTTGATGTTGTCCAGCGGGTTCTTCATGCCCGGGTACGGCGTGCCAAAGCTCAGCTTGTGGATCACGTGCCTGCAGCCAACGCGTCGAACACTTCCGCACCTTCAGCAACGACGCCTTTTCTCCCCCATAAGAACGAAACAAGCCCGGGCCAGAGCGAGCGCTCACGTGAAGTCCATCCGCGCGTCGCCAAAGGGCGACACGTCGTGCACGTGCATGCCGCCTTGCTGGTACGAGCGCCCTGGGGCAAAGTGGAAGTTGCCCGCCACCTGCGCGCCACGCAGCAGCCAGCGCGCGCACCCCCAAAGAAGGCAGCAGTGAGGGCTCACGGCTGCTGGCCACCTGCAGCGCGCCGCGCCCTGCACACCCTGGGCTAGCCCTCAGCTCAGCGCACCTTGTTGACCTCGACGTGCCCCCACATCCGGCAGCCCTCGCCCTTTTGCTCGCGGATGGACTCGATGTAGGCGTCGTGCTTGCACTGCTCAATGTTCTCCACGTTGGTGAGCGCCCAGCCGCGCCGCCGGTACGCAGCGCGCACCTGGCACGCACAGCACCACGTCGCGGGCAGATCATGGGAGCCAAGCGAAGCGCACACACCCAGGCGCACTGCACTGGACCCGACTGGCAGCCACCAGCCACCGAAGCTCACCTCGTCGCACGTGTTGCAGCAGGCGTTCTCGGCGTCCTCTGCTCCGTAGCAGGCGCCGCACGTGGTGTTGCCCACCACCTTGACCTCTGCCTTCTTGGTGGACTTGACGTCGTGCCGCTCCGCCTCGCGCACGGGGCTGCCGGACGCGCTGAGCCTCTGCTTGTACACGTCATGGTCCTGCTGAACACCCAAGGGCACGGCAAGGGGCGGCCGGAGCGGCGTTGACGGCGCCGGCAGGCAGCATGCACGCTCGCGCGGCCTGCACCGCCCTGCCCCTGCCGTGCGTCCCCGGGCCATGCGAAGCGCACCACGTCGAGGTGCAGGTCCCCGCTGACATCCATGGTGTCCAGGCTCAGCCACGAGCACGGCATGTGCGGGAACGTGATGTTGACCTGTGCCCCGGGTGCAAGGTGAAGCGTCCGCGTCGCACACTGGTGGCGCAGACGTGCTGCGTGCTGTGCCCTGCTCCCAGTCGAGTCCAACGCTGCCTGCCTCTGAGCTCACATAGATCTTGATGGTCTCGCCCCGTGACGTGTCCACGACGAGCTCGTGGGAGGTGTTGATGGACGCAAACAGCCCTGCCGGCCCGCAGCGACACAGGACCGAGGGACAGCACGGCACATGCGGCGCGGTGGGCATCTGCTGCGCTCGCAGCTGGGTCAGCACAGCCAATGAGGCGGCTGCATCCCACGCTGAGCTGTGCGTGCAGGAGGGGTGGCCACGCACTGAGCTCGGAGAGGAAGAGCAGCACCATGATGGCGGACGAAACGAGCGTGATGACGCCCCCGCTCATCGTCTTGGTGAAGAAATCCTGCAGCAGCTCAGGTGCACCAGGAGGAGCACTTTGTGCAGAGTTGCTGCTGGAGGTGCTGGAGCTTCGGTTGCTTCTGGGCTCTCCTCGAGGCGCACCTCATTGACTTTGGGGTAGGCATCGAGCAGCTTTAGCTTGGAGAACACACCGCCGCCCCCCGACGTCATGGTGGGCTCGCCTCTGGCGCCCGGCGTGGCGCGCCTCCACCGACCTCAGTCGGAGATCGAGTGCTTCGCTGCGCGCGTATCTCTCTTGAGGGGGGACTCGTTGTGGACGCCTGCTAAGTCGCCACTGCCGCTGATAGTCCTGCTGCTCACCGGGTGAGGAGAGCCGCCCTCGGCCCGCGCTTGCCCGTCTCGCATGGGAGCTCCGGGCCCGCAGAACCGGCCGCTCATCCTTCGCAGGAGCAGCAGCGGTCTTCAGTCCTCCTCTCTCAAGGCGGCGGTGACTGACAGGCGGGCGGCCCATCATGGCTCTGCAGAACGCGGCGTCAATGTCGGCGTGGGTGCACGGCGCGGAGCTGCCCGCCCTTCCTGGCGTGGTCACGGGCCTGGAGGGCTTGCCCGGCTTGGTGGCCGGTGCAGCTGGTGGTGCCGCAGCGGGCCCTGCCTTCACGGGCATCACCACGCCCCGCACATTCACGCTGCACGACCGCCAGGTTCGCCAGGAGGGCTGCTTGGCTGCAGCCGCCACGCCGCAGTCAGGATGAACTGCACAGCGTTGCGCTGAGCCGTGCTGGCTTGCCTCTGTGGCCTGCCGCCTGCAGGTGTACGTCACTTCGAACGACATCAACCTGTACGCGCTGTGCCGCAAGTGGGTGCAGAACCTGCCCGAGGAGGACGTGCCCATCCCCGAGGTGGTGAGGGCGTGCTCCTTGCCACTGGGTGCCTCCACGTGTGTCCACGTCAAGACGCTCGGGCGCCGCACCCAACGGCACGCCCGCCGCCCCTCTCGCTGCTCGCAGAACGTCATCAACCTGGCGCCGCTGCCGCCGCCCGACACCAGCGCCCAGGAAGAGCAGCCAGCACCGCCCACGTACTCGGACCCTTTCACCCAGCAGAAGTACGAGGCAGAGGTGAGGCGCCCACAGGCTGTCCACGGGCGTGCCAAGCCCACCCTGACGCTTTCGCTGCTGATCACTGACGGTGGCGCCGTGGTGTGCGTGCGCACATGTGTGTGCAGGAGGCGCTGAGGCTGATGAAGGCGCACTGGATCGCGGTGCGGCAGCACTTCCAAGCCGAGCAGGCCACGCGCGCGCAGCGACAGCAGCAGCGGCTGCTTCCCTGGCTCTCCTCAGGCGCGCTCAACGCCAACAACGGCATGGTGGGCGGGCTGCCACTGATGGACGCCGGAGCGCAGTGAGGGACGCGCACACCGCGCTCTTGCAGAAGCAGCGAGCAGACGGAGCTGTCGCCGCCACGCCGTCACTTTTTGGCAAACTGCACGCTGAGCCGCTTGTTGGCCGCCTCCATGGAGCCCGGCTTGATCTTGGCCGCCTCGTGCCGCGCCAACTGCAACGCAACCAACAGCAAGCACCACACACTGACGTGAGGACACAGAAGCTGGCAGAGCACGCACGCGTCACAGCGCAGGATCCGCGCACCTCGGGCGGCACGCTGGCCTTGCTCTCCTCCAGCAGCCGCTTCAAGTCGTAGAACACCTCGGTGTCTCCCTGCAGCCCCGCACGCAGGACATGGTCGCAGCGCGCAGTGAGGGGGCGCTGCATGTTCGCACGACAAGCTGGCCACACGGGCTCCTCCTTAGGGGGCACCTCCTCCCCACCAGAGCCCCACACAGCAGCAGCAGCAGCAGCAGCAGCAGCAGCGCACCATGGTGAGGAACGTGATGGCCGTGCCCTTCTTGCCGGCGCGGCCCGTGCGGCCGATGCGGTGCGTGTAGGCCTCGATGCCGTGCGGCATGTCGTAGTTGATGACGAGCGCCACGTCCGGCACGTCGATACCGCGGCCGGCCACGTCGGTGGCGATGAGCACGTTGTACTTGTCCTCGCGGAAGCCCTTGATGCCCTCCTCGCGCTGGTCCTGCGAGCGGCCGCTGTGCAGCACCGCGCACCTGCGCAGGGCACGCGGCGCAGCAAAGGGCGCGCGCCGCTCATCCACGCGTCGACGCAGGAGGCGCGCCCCGCCACGGCCACGCCGCACGCGCCGCCACTCCGCGCCGCCGTGCAGCGCCCCGGACTGCACCCACCTGTAGCCGAGCGACTCGAGCTTGGAGTGCACCTTGTTGCACTGCTCCTTGGTGTTGGCAAACACAATGGCGCGCTTCTCCTCCACCATCTCGAGCTCCTGCTCCAGCCGGTGCGCCTTTTCGTTGTCCTTGAGCACCACCACGCGCTGCGTCACGTTGTCGGTGGCGCGGCCCGCTGAGCCAATCGTCACCACCACGGGGCGCCGCAGGTACTTGCGCGCCAGGCGCTCCACCGCCGGGGGCATGGTGGCGCTGAACATGTAGGTGGTGCGGTAGATGGTGGCCTTGCCCTGCTGCTCCTCCTCCTCGTTCTCGGGCCGCAGGTTGCTGCTGGGCATGGCGTCCATCACGCCCAGCACCTGCGCGGCATGGAATGTGCGCGCGTGCAAGCGGTCCGTTGGTGCCGCACAGACCCACCGCGCCCGACTGCGACCGGACCGCGCCCGACCCACCACGCCCGACTGCGACTGCTGACCAACACACATAGCTGCGTCGCAGGAGGCCCCCGCGCGCAGCCCGCAGCGCCGTGGCGTGTGCCCTCACCTGGGGCTCGAAGCCCAGGTCAATCATGCGGTCGGCCTCGTCCAGCACGATGTAGTGGCACTGGTTGAGCACGGCGTAGTGCTGCTCCAGGCAGTCGAGCAGGCGGTACGGCGTGGCAATGACGATCTCGCAGCCCTTGCGCAGCTTGGCGCCCTGCTCCTCGATCGACTGGCCGCCCACAATGGACACCGTCTTGAACCTGCGGAGCACAGGCACACGCGGGCGGAGGCAGCGACCTCAGGAGGCGTCGTGGGCTTGCGCTGCCCGTCGCTTGGCTGCCCGCGGGAGGGCACCCGTCACGAGCCAGCCCCGCCGCGCCTCCTGCAGCGCACCCCGTGTACTGCGCCAGCTTGATGGTCTCGTCCTCAATCTGCTGCGCCAGCTCGCGCGTGGGCGCCAGCACCACGGCGTACGGCCCGTCGGCGCTGTTGAACTCAGTCATGGGCGGCTGCACGCACGCACACGCGCGCACGCACGCACGCACACACGGAAGTGGCGGTGAGCCAAGCACGCGCACGAGGGCGCCAGGGCGCAGCAGGGCACGCTCGCACGTGCCGTCAGCCGTGTGAGCAGGGAAGAGGCGCTGCGCATAGAAGGTGAGCGGCCTGCCTGGGCGGCGGGGCAGCGGCGGCGCCGCACCTGCTTCATGATGTAGGTGAGCATGGGGATGACAAAGGCGGCCGTCTTGCCCGAGCCCGTCTCGGCAATGCCAATGACGTCGCGCTGCTGCAGGCCCAGCGGGATGGCCGCCATCTGGATGGGGCTCGGCTTCTTGTACCCCACCTTGTCAATGGCCTGCGCACGCACGCCACCATGGACCCACGCGCAACCCCTCATCACTTGTTGCTGCAGTGGCTTGTGGGTGTGGGAGGTGCACCAGCGCGCACATTCGTGACCTCAGGGGGGCTCAGGACCTGGTTTCAACACGCGTGGCCCGCCTCCTGGCCACGGGGCGTGGCGCGGCCAGCAACCCGTAGCGGGAGCTGCCACGGCCCACCTCCCCGCAGCGGACAGGCCTCTTCAAAGATAAGATCAAGCTTGGGCATCACCGCCCCCCTCCTCGAGCTGCCACAGGCGCGGCGCACCTGCGCGGCTGTCCACCCACCCTCGCACCCACGCACGCACCCGCATGACGGGCTCGGGGAAGTTGCCCTCGAGCCAGTTGCGCATGGGCAGGCAGGTGTTGCTGCCCTTGTAGCTGATGTTGTAGTCCTCGCGGAAGATGCGCCAGTCGCGCTCCGTCATCTCGTCCAGCGCCTTCTCCGTCCAGTGCTTCTCCACCTGCGCCGCACGCAGACGCACCACAACGTCAGCACAACGTGGCCCCACGCGTGCACGCAGCACCTGGCGGTCACGATGGACGAAGCAGGCGACGGGCGCATGCCGCAGCGTGCTTTTGTCCCATCGCCCCCACACAGCGCCTCCTACTGTACGCACCCGCATGTCTGCACCCTCGTAGATGTCTGCGGCCAGCGCGCGCGCCCGGTCTGCCGCCTGGCTCTCAATTGTGTCGGTGGCCAGGCCCATGGCCGCCCGCGCCTTGCGCAGCATGTCCGCCTCAAACTCGGCCGCCTTTTTCTTCTGCTCGCGCCGGTCAATGCCCGCGCGCATGCCGCGCCCGTACAGCAGCGTGGCCTCTGCGCGCGCACCAAGCAGCGGCGGCAGCAAAGCACGTGCGAACGACGCCCACTGCGCGCGCCCAGCCGCCAGCACCAACAGGTGCTTGCACTGCCTGCTGCTGCTGCTGCTGCTGCTGCTGCTGCTGCTGCTGCTGCTGCCGACCTCTACCCCACCCCTGTGCCCAGCACTCGCCGTGGGGGTTGTTGTACAGGGGGTTGAGGTCCTTGCTCGTGTCCTCCTCGGCGCCCCAGTCAAAGTGGAACTTCATGCGCTCGCTGGGCGGCACGGCGCGCTTCTTCTGCTTGGTCATGCCCAGGTACTGCTGCTTGATGAGCTCCAGCTCCTTCTCGCGCTCACGGTCCTCAAAGCGCCTGTGACGGCAAACACCACGGGGCGCGCGTTGCGTGTGACCGCGCCGCACGCGCACGCCAAGCACGAGCCGTGGTAAGCCGTGATGAGCCGTGACGAAGGCGCCCCGCCCCCCACTCACCCTCTGTCGGGCTCTCGGCTGACGGCGTCGGCGCCCGGCCGCCCTCCCGCTCCGGCGGCGCCGCCCCGGCCCTTGTCGCGGTCCCACTCGCGCGCGCCGCCGTACCGGTCCCTCCCCCGGTCCCTCTCCCTGTCCCTTTCCCGTTCCCTGTCCCTGTCCCGGTCGCGGTCGCGGTCCCTGTCTCTGTCGTGGTGCCCGTAGCGGTCGGCGTCCCTGCGCGCGCGGTGGGGTGGCGTGGTGAGAGCAGGCCTTGGCGAGAGAAGCAGGCCAGCTCCTGTGACGGCAACGCCTGCTGCGCCAGCCCGCACCTGCCGCCCCTGTCGTCGCCCCGCGACGATGGCACTGGCGGCGGAGGCGGGAGGCTGGCGGTGCTGGCGGCCGCGACCTGCGAGGTGCTGGCGGTGAGGCCTGCGCCCGCCCGCTGCGCCGCCAGCCTCTCGAGCGCCAGCGCCTCCCGCTCCTTCTTGGTCAGGAACTTGGGCTGCAGCATCGGAGCGCGCATCAGGTGGTGTGCAGGGAGGTCGGTGTGCGCCACGCCATGAGTGCCATGCAGCCCATCACCTTGGCGAGAACGCACCTTGGCCAGGGCCTCGGCCTCCTGCTTCTTGCGCTTGAGCAGCTCCTCCAGCGACAGCGGCTCCTGGCGCCCCGATGGAGCTGCCGATGTGGGTGCCGACGCCCCGTTGCCGCTGGCCGCCTGCTGGGGCGCCTGGGAAGGAGCCTGCTGCTGCTCTGCGTCATGCTGGGCTGCCACTCCCGCCGTTGCTGGCGCTGCTGCTGGGCGAGGCGCAGGGGGAGGAGGAGGCGGTGGGGACGCTAGCTTGGGCGCGTGCCCGTTGGCCGTGCCGCGCCGGTCATCGTCCCTGGCGCTGCGATCCCTGTCGCGCTCCCGCTCCCGCTCCCTGTCCCGGCCTCTGTCGCGCTCGCGCTCCCGGTCGCCCCGATCCCGATCGCTCCTGTGCCGCTGCCCGCCTCTGCTGCGCGGACTGCGTGACCTGGACCGTGACCTGGAGCGCGACCTGCCCATTCTCTGGCCTGCTCTTGGCAGGGGGCAGGGCCTTGCTGGAGTTCCAGGGCGCGCGCACACACGCATGGGGCTTGCGCGCCACGCAGCACACATCACGCAACGCGGCGCCCATGGGCATCAGATGTCTTGTGTCGCGAGCGGGTTGTTGGTCCGGGTGGCCATCTCCTGCGCGCCGCGGTGCTTGAGGTCGGTGCGGGCGTCGTACAGGCCAATGGCCTTTTGCACGCCTCCTGCGCAAAGCAAAGGGGCAGGAGCATAGCCACAACAACAGGGGGGGGTGAGTCAGGTCAGTCAGGCGCGTTCGGAGTGACTCCTGTGCCTGGCACAGCATTGCCGCCGCTGCGCAGCGTGCTCAGCAGCGTGCTCGGCAGCGTGCTCGGCAGCGTTGCGTCTCTGAAAGGGGAAAACAAGAGAGTCAAAGGAAGCTCGCACCTTGGAAGATGACGAGCCCGAGGAACATGATGAAGAACATGGCGCAGCAGATGAACGCCAGGGCGACGGTGCCTGTGTTGCGGTGCAGGCGCCGAGTGCACGTTTTCACCTGCCTTTCCACGCTTGACGCTTGCTTTGCTCTGCAGCTTGCTCGACTACCTCTATCAAGGCCTCACCGTAGTATGCGCCCGTCCAGTAGCCCTTCCAGTTGGTCTCTGCGCGCAACCACACGGGGCACGGCACGGTTCATGACGTGCCCGTCCCCACGTTCTTCGTCCGATACGACCAGGCAGCTGCTCACCTTTCTCCAGGTCCGACTTGACCACGCTGCCAAACGCGTCTGCGCAGCGCCACGCACATGTGAAGAAGGACGACGCCACGTTTTGCTGACAACCACGGCGGAAGCCACCCTGCGGCATCAGCTGAGCGGGGCTGCAGAACCGCGACGTACCGAGCACGAGGCCGCAGAGGAAGCAGACAAAGCCCATGACGAATGCCCAGGCCATGATGAACCCGTACCTGCATAGGCGTCAAGGCGGGGTCACGCGCCAAGGCAGGCAGTGTGTGGCGCAGCACGCGATGAATACCCCAGCACCACCTTACAGCCCCCAGCACGCACCCAAAGCCTGGCCCGCTCTTGTTGATGGACTTCCTGCGGGGGCGAGCGCAGCGTACGAGGGGGGTTGAACAAGCGTCCTTCCTATACTCCAGACGCGACGCGCACTCAAGTGCAGCCCAAGGCGCGCACTTGACGAGCACGGCGCAGCTGACGATGTTGAACATGAGCACCATGATGCCGCCCAGCACGCACGCCGCGATGGGAGCCCTCCACGCCTCGTTGTCAAACGCAATCTTGAGGTCCGTGTAGCTCTGCGCGCGTGCGCCAAGAGGGGGCCGCGCCGCCTTGGCGCACTTTCGTGTGTGGTGCAGGGGAGACGCTTGAACTGCCCAGCAACGCCACTGCCTCATACGCCCAACCAGCGCCCGCGTCCCTCGCCGCTGCCGTCCCTGGAGGCTAGGGGGAGTCAGGTGGTGGCCACAATGTGTCATGCGTGTGGCACGCAATCTGCCTCTGGCACGCCTGCTCAGGAGAAGCAGCAGCAAAGCTGCGGGGGAGGCGCTGCGCAGCGCATTTGCCATC
>VFQP010005539.1_pt1 | contig 10942 bp, 17 predicted proteins | sample 3512351 | NCBI WGS metagenome assembly VFQP01 (sample SAMN10412372, study PRJNA504923) | tailings metagenome | isolation source: Relicate 1 Philex TSF1 revegetated site | place: Philippines: Tuba, Benguet | collected 2017-08-29
CACACACACACACACACACATTGTATGATATGTTGCGCACCCCCCCCCCCCCCCAAACACATCCCCTCCTCTCCTACACAAACCCCATATAAACAACCCTATACAAACCCACAGGACCATTAGTATACCTGATAGACTGACCATGTTCAATCTCCTCTACCCTGTGGTTGACTTTGATGCTGACAAGGACACGTATGAGCAATACGACACTATGAGTGCATATGACCTGTTTAAGCAGTGGGGGGTGAGCAAGGATATTTACGAAAAGTTCCTCAAACCAACATGTAGGTGGTGTGTGTGTGTGTGGTGTGTATGGTGTGTGTGTGTACATGTGCCTGGTGTGTGTATGTGTGTGGCATGTAATGCATACTCACATGTACCATAATGATGCATCCACCAACAAAACACTACACACACCATCCAACCACCCAAAGCCACACCCCCAAAACCACCCTTTTTCAACTACCACCACCTCCCCCAGGCCTCATTGGGTTGTTTGCCCCCCCAGAAGAGCTCAGTGCAGGAGCTGTCATAGGCTGTTTTGAATTCTATGCCCTCGCCCACCAAGCCGACTTTGACGTGTGCTGGTGCAAGGGGTCTGTGGCCGAACGAATTTTCGAGCCACTGATGAAAAACATACAGGCCAAGGGGGGTGAGATTGTGGGAAACAGGGCTGTGCAGGATGTCAAGGTGTCACCCAGTGGGGCGGTTACAGGGGTGGTGTGTAAGGATTTTTCGACTGGCAAACAGTATGAGTATGATGCCGATGCAGTGGTGTTTTCGGTGGGTATCACTGGTAGGTGGGGGGGGAGGGGTGGTTGTGTGCATGGGTGTGTGTGTGATTGTGGGCGTGGTTGTGTGTGTGATTGTTGTGTGTTGGATATATGGCTGGGGTGGATGATCTCTCTCTCACACACAGACACACACACACACATGTCATACACATACACAAACACAGGTATGCAAAAGATTGTCTCCAATTCCCCCACACTTGGTTCCCGACCTGAATTCAACAGCATTATGAATCTAGAAGCAACTGATGTCATTGCCACCCGCATGTGGTTTGATAAAAAAGTAAACACACGTTTCAGTGCGAATGTGTTGGCGGGGTTTGAGGAGAATTGTGGTGGGACATTTTTCAACCTAAATGAACTGCAGGTGTGTTTGTTTGGGGTGGTCTCTTTCTCTCTCTCTGTGTGTGTGTGTGTGTGTGTGTGTGTGTGTGTGCAATGTGTGGTGGTTTTGTACTTGTGTACTTGTGCTTTGTGAGTGCAATTGGTGTGTTGCATGTGGTGGATGATGCACATTGTGTGTGCACACAACCCTCCTTGTATACAACCCCACCCCCACCCCCACCCCCACCCCACCCCCTAAAACAAAACACATCAACACAATACACAGGATGAGTATAAGAACGAGACAGGCTCTGTTATCGCAGCAGACTACTACCATGCCGGAGCCCTCCTCCCCCTGAGTGATGAGGAAATCATACGCCGCACTGTGCAGCACATGACAGTGTGTGAACCAGGGTTTGGTGATGCCAAGGTGGTGGATGCTGCTGTGTTGAGGTTTCCCAAGGCTGTGACCCAATTTTCACCTGGGAGTTGGAGGGCGCGGCCTTTTCAGACAACTTCTTTTAGCAACCTGTTTATGGCAGGGGACTGGTATGATGGTGCCAAGGGGGGGGGTGCTTGGTTTTGCTGTGTGCATTGTGTGCATTGTGTGCATTGTTTGTGTATTCTGTGCTGCATTGGTTATACATGTGAATTAATGTGTGGGTCACCATACCCCACATGCATGACTATCCCCCCCCCCTTTCCCATCCTCACAACCCCCCACCCCCCACCTCCATCCCCCCCACACCCCACATACAGGGTCAAGGGTGTGGATCATGGTGCAAATGGTCTCTCACAAGAACGTGCATACGTCACTGGCCTCATAGCAGCCAATCACGTGGTTCGCTGCTTGGGACAGGGTGGGGAAGCTCCTATTTTGCCCACAGAGCCAAGGGAACCTCATATAGCAGCACTCAAGGAGGCGAACAGGGCAATCAAGGGGGCATTGAAGAGTGTGCTGCCCTCACCATTACTGTAAAAGGGGGTGTGCAGTAGTTTCAAGTGTAATGTGTGGTGACTTTATTATTACTGCAACAAGGGATGTGCATCAGTTTTACAGTTACACGATTGTGCCTTGTGTGGTAAACGTGATGATAATGACAAGGTAACCCTACTAACGAATGACTGATGACATGACCAATGACAATTCTACAATACAGTCACACAATGGTGCCCTCGGCACATGCGACAATCAAACAACACAATCAACACAAATCCATCAATTCATCAATCAAATACTACAGCCATTCCATCACACATGTGCATATACACGCATACAAAAACCAAGGGCAACAACCGTGTTGTGCCCTACACAAGCGCATCACATTGTACATATACAATCTACAAGGCACCTGTACCCCCCCTCATGTGTCCCCCACCTCTATCCATGTGCCTGACTCATTATCCCACTTCATTTTCATAGCAGGCACACCAGCTAGTATTGCATCATACCGCTGCATCATCCAACGCATAGCCCCCTTGTGATCTGTGTGTAGTATACAACATGTATTATAAAACATGTAATTATAAAACATGCTTGGGATGATTGAATGCGGTTGGTGATGTTTGTACGTTTGATATCTGATTGTATGATATGTTTGTATGATTGGATTTGTATGGTATTGCATAATGTTATATGCATGATGCATGTCCATCCTACACACACACCAACATGCACCCCAACCTACCATCACAAAACGAGACCGCCTCGTGCATCGGCGACGTCGACACTTTGTGTAAAAACTCTTCATCAGGCAAATGCATGACCTGGGCCATGTAGGACAACTGCCACATCTGCAGCTGCAGTGGCGCAAACCGCAAGCAATGTGAATGATCATACACACACCATAGTCCATTGATGTACCCCAAACCACCAGGGGATGAGCCACCCCCAGTGGTGGGAGGGGGCTGCTTGCATGCGTATATATTGCACAGGCGGCGGGCGTAATGGGGGCCCCGTTGCACATGGGGGATGGGGCCTGCGAGGGTGTTGATGGGGAAGGGTAGGTGGGAAATAAAAAATAAGTGTTTTTGTGTCTGTGTGTGTAGGTGTGTGTAGGTGTTTGGGATATATTATTATATATATTATATTATTACTTTATTACTTCATTACATTATTATATTACCGCGACACAACAAACACACACACCACACCAACAATACACACACTCCCCTCCCCCCACCCACCCACACACCTAGCCATGCACGTCCAGTTGAAATCTCCAATCCCATAGCAGTGACAAGTGGCCCCCCAGTACCTGCATCCACATTGAAATCATACACACATGCAAGCTTGAGGTGCACAGGTTGAGGTGCAGCGTCCAGCACGTGCAGGAGCTTGAGCAGTGTGCCTAGTGTCTGCGTGTCCCTGGCCTCCCTGCCAAGATTGTACGCCCCTATTAGGTATGCATTGGGACACTCCATTCCTGAGAGCAGGGCAGCACTTGCACCACGGGGAGAGTCTATGTGTGCCATGAGCACGTTGTTGGTCTTGGGACAGTGGAGTGCAAGCACGATGCATGTGGTCGCATCTGCGGATGCAAAGCATGTGTTGGCATCTTCTTCTGCTGTGTTTGTTACAGCATATTCCTGCTGACATACATAGACAACTTTGTGCACGGTTTCTGGTGAAGTTGATGCGAGAAATGCTGCGTTGGCTTGGCTGATGGCTTGGCATCTATATACAGCAAGCAGATCAGGTACAGACCCGTGTGAGAAAAGCCGTCTGCCATTTGGATCCAGCAACATGATAATTGCTGTGATGGTTATACAATGTGATGATGTCGATGATGATACTTTGAGAAAAATATCTTATATGTAATCACGCGCAGCGTCGATATCATGGATGATATAATACCCACCCCAAACTACTATGCAGCAACCTGCACAACAGGCATGGACACCCCACTAAACTGCCCAATCAGCTCCAGCAGCTTGGGATAGATCAAATCAGCTGCCTTGTACGACCAGGTGAAATCCAGGTGCTCAAAGGAGGGCTCCTCATGATGATACACAACCTGCTTTTTGAGCTTTGATAACAAAATGTCTGTATCCAGTGGATCTGCCAGTTGGTCCTGTGTACCTGTGTGTGTGTAGGATTATGTGGTATTGGTGAGATGTAGGTGTGTAGGTGTTTTCATAAGCTGTCAAAGAGTTTCGACTGTGCGCGCAATGTGTACTCAATGTGTACTCAATGTGTACTCAATGTACTTCCAAGCAGCACACACGCACCAGTCACGAGCGCAAGGGGCACATGTACAGCATCCAAGTCATACTCGGGGGGGGTGTCCTGCCCATAAATATCTTGGTTGCAGGGTTTGGGTTTGTAGAATAATGACCTGTGATGATGTGTTGCTGTAAGAAACAAGTACATATATGTGTGTTGATGTATTGCTATTGTGCACCATACAGTGTATGTGCCACGATGTTGCAGAGCAAGCTGGTGTGTTTGTTATTGTGCTCTGCGTGATGTTTGTGTGTGTATGGAATACCAGGGTCTTTTTGTGCCTGTCATCTCAGTGTACCTACCTGCATGATGTACCATAGTCATACATGGGAAAGGTGGGTTTAGTCAGACGCATTGCTTGTGCCCAGTGTGCCATATTCTGTACACTTGTGCCTGTGTTATGGGAATGGTGTGATGTGATGTGATGTGAGGTGGTTGTGAAGGTAAGGCTCTTGTCAGGTGGAGTAATGCGAATTGCAGTATATACTCACGTATTATGTGTACAGCACACGTACACACATACAGTACTCCATGCACATATATCCTTGGTACACACAGCACTCCCAGCAACACACATGCACATGCAACACCAATACAACCACGAGGAGTAACCACACACGCACACCCATACCTGCAGGTGTGTACGACAGAAAAACACCAAGGCGTGTTGAGTTTATATTCTCTTCATTGTACCCACACAGCAGGGAGAGCACATTGGCACACTTGTCAGGGTGGAGTGTGCACACCGAACCAAATAACAGCTGCAACACTGCGTTTGACGGGAGGAACTCTTTAGCTCCGACCAACAAGAACAACTGTGTGTACGTGGGTGTGTCTGCTTTTCGTGTGTGTACATTCGTGTGTGTACATTCGTGTGTGTACATTCGTGTGTGTACATTCGTGTGTGTATATACAAGGAGGAATGAGAAAGCAGCACCGACACATGAAAACCACCACATTTGCATATGTACAAAGTCCACACACACACACACACACACAAAAAAAAAAAAACACCTTGTCAGCCTGGGCAGTGGCAAGAGCACGTGCAGCAGCACTGGTCACATGCTGCAAATACACAGCTGGTGCTAATAACACAGCCAATGAAATCTGTGATGAGGGTGGTGTGGGTGAGGGGACGCTGTGTGATTGATGCCTGGTGTTGCAGTACATGCCTGTGAGACAAACACAATCACCTGACCCTTTATACTCATATACACCCACACCCACATACACCCACACATACACCCACACATACACCCACACATACACCCACACATACACCCACACTCATACACCTTTTTCTGCAATTTTTTGCTCCGTGCCATCCCAGCCAAGCCAATAGTGGTCCCCTGGGAATGCCCCACATACACCAGTTTCTCTGCCCCGTTGACCGACAGCACATAGTCAACGCTAGTTGGCAAATCATACTTGGCCATTTCATCAAAGGAAAATCGCCAAAACTCCACATCTGAAGTACTCAGGGTGGTGTGGTTTTTGGAAAAAGTGTTGCCGCGGCTGTTGCCAAACCACACGTCATAGCCCTTGTCAGCAAGGATAAAGCCCAGGCTCTCATTGGCCAATTGATTGATCCAGCTGCAGCTGCTATCCAGCAGTGCATGCTGCAGAAACACTGGTGGCCTGTGTTGGGTGTGCGTGTGGGTGGGTGGGTGGGTGTGGTGAATGAGGGTACTGTGTTCTCTTGACAGTATGGTCGGTCATACTTGGGTGTGTCGCTGGGTGCTTCACCTCGGCCGCGGGGGATGCGAAAGAGATTCAGGATATAGCCATCCTCTGTGGTTACCTGGTGTTCTTCCAAGTCGTAGCCAGCCTCCGTGGCGAGTTCTGTTGTTGTTGGGTGATCAATCATCTCTGTCTATATACCTCAATGTACATATACCTCGACATGCGCCTTTTAACTTAACAGTAACAGCAACATACCAAGCATAGAGTAGGCGTGATTGGGGTAGGCTGTTGCTGCTGGCAGGGTGTAGTCATCGCTCTGAAGCCATGCCGAGGTTTTCAGAGAGAAACCGTGGCTTTTGAGAGTAGAAACACACAGCAACATACATAGTATGAGTGTACGCGCATGTGTTGTCGCCATGGTGCTCAGTGTGTGGTGCGGTTGTGTTTTTCCGAGAGCTTGTTTTCGCAGGTTATTTCTTGTCCCTGAAAAGGTTTGGAGCTTTTTCTAGTCCCTACAATACCTGCACATTGTACGCCAGTCCAACGCAGTGTCAAACGCTCCCCTCCTCGACAAGTTGAAACGTTTTTTACAAATGGCTCCAGATCTCGCAATCACCTCTTCGTCTGCAATTGCGGTGTTTTGTGGGTAGGTAGTGGGAGGACCATGTTGTGGTTGATAGCACCAACTATGCTTGTCTTTTCACCATCATATGTTGTCAACCCAAGTGATCACATTGTTCCACCTCCCCCAACACACACAGCTTCATCACCAACATGGTGGTGGGCATGATTTGGTATGGTGATGGCATGTTTGGCAAGCTGTACGAAGAGCTCGAGTTTCGTGGCGCCAAGAAGACCAAGTCCGTTTCCTTTTCCATGAGGGGCGTCATGGTCACCGCCCTTGTCAAGTCCATGGTGCTGCATTCCATATACATGCTCCTGGGCTTTACAGACCTTCCAGGTGCCGTGGTGGTGGCATTGCTGTTGAGCACCCTCGACACATGTGGGCTGATGGACGACTATCTGTTTACCAACAACCCACTGGCACTGACGCTCATTCATGTGGGCGGCAGCTTTGCGTCAAATATCCTGGTGATGGCTGTCAACTGGGCATTGCTGGGAGTGTGAGATGTTGTTTGACCACATGGTCAACATGCATGGTTGTTTGACCATGATGTTTTTGTGAGATTGCAACCATTCATCTTGCTGGTTGATAGACTGCATATAACGATTGTGCTCACACAACAAGAGCGAGAGAGTAATAGCATCCAAAGCACGTGGTGTGTGTGAACGATCTAGAACACGATCAAATCATGCTCTCAAAGCAAGCTGCTTGCTCGCCAACCCACACAACACGATGCACTGTATCTCGTACTCGTCGTTGCATCAAAACAACAGCCCTGCTCACACAGGTAAGAACACACATAGTTGAACGTACCTCAAAACAGGGACACACCAGCCGCACCAAGAAACAACACAACACACACAGAAGCAAGGGTTGCCTGTTCGCTGGGAGCAGACAGTGCACGAGGTGCTCATTCGTGTCCCAGTAGCAGAGGGCACCAAGAAAAAGGACATGATGCTGGAAATACACCCAAAACGCCTTGCCCTCTCGCTGCGGGGGGAGCAAGTGTTGGCGGGTGATTATGGTGACAAGAGCATCCTTGTTGATGGTGCGTGGTTGAATACACATTCTACTCTCTCTGCAGAATTGTGGGTGGGTGGCCCAATAACAACAACATGAATACACAACAACATGAATACACAACAACATGAGTACACAAACAAAACAGGGAGCTTTTTTGAGTTTGAAGATGTGGAGGGTGGCCGTGAGCTCCTCATCACCTTGCAGAAAGCAACACCAGGTTTTTGCAGTTGGACAAAATTACTAGAGTCTGATGATCACGATGCTGACAAGACCACCACACACAGAACATGGTTTGATATAGAAGCAGGTGGGGGGGTGGGGGTTTGTTGGTGTATGCTGTGTGTGTTGATGTGTGCGCTGCGTGTGTGTGTGTGTGTTGATGTATGTGTTTTTGACCTGTAACACTGCTGTTCTTTTTGTATACAAGTATATGTGTTATTGCAGTGTATTATACATATTGCCAATACACATTATAGGGCTGCACAAACAAGTTAAACGTACATACCTGCATACCCACCTATACAACATACCCACCTATATATGCATACCCACCTATACAACATACCCACCTTTACATCCATGCCCACCCCTATGCACCCTATACCCACATACACATACATGCCCCCGTGTGTATACACAGATGGTGAAAAGCTAGGACGTATAGTCATGTCACTGTGGGGCAACACAGTACCCAAGACTGTGGAGAACTTTCGGGCATTGTGTACAGGGGAACGGGTGTGTAGTGGGTGTGTAGGAATGTGGGTGTGTATGTGTGTGGTTGTGTATGACACATGTGTGTATGAATGCATGTTTGCTGCACCAACACGAAACACACGCTACAGTACACTGTACCCCCGCAATACCCACAGTGTGCCACACACACCATCACCACACACACCATCACCACACACCACCATCACCACACACCACCATCACCGCACACCTCGGCATCACACAGGGATACAGCAAGAGTGGCGCCCAGTTGCATTACAAAAACGCCCGCTTCCATCGAGTCATCCCTGGGTTTATGCTACAGGGTGGGGACTTTACACGAGGGGATGGTACTGGTGGGGAGAGTATATATGGTCCCACATTTCCCGATGAAAATTTTCGAGCAGCACATGACGCTGCAGGTAGTGTGTGGGGTGGGTGTGTGGGGGAGGGGTATATGGTGTCAATCACCATACGCACTATGTCTTTGCAACTTGAAAAAAGCTGCATCACCAATGCATCCGAATAGCATACACCAGTATTATAACACAGATACACTTCCCACTCACCCACCCACTCACCCCCCATCCTAGGCCTGTTGTCGATGGCCAATGCAGGCCCCGACACAAACGGGAGTCAATTTTTCATAACATGCGAACCAACCCCCCATTTGGATGGCAACCACGTGGTGTTTGGCAAGGTAGAGTATGGCATGGACGTGGTGCGCAAGATTGAGCAGTTGGGGAGCGAGTCGGGGGAGACAAGCAAGGAGATTGTGATCGCAGATTGTGGCGAGGCGCCGGTGGAAAAGGAGGCCTGGCGAGTGTGGTCACAGGAGCTGGCTGAGGGGGCTGCACAGCTTGGTGCTGAAAAGCTAGCCAATGAGATGGATGTGAGTCCTGAACTCCAGGAAGAGAGTAGGTGATGTATAGTTTTGACAATACAATGAGAGTAGTAGTAACACACAACAACAGATCATGTCTGCACTACGAAAGGGTATACAGCAGGTCCTTGTATCGTTGGCAGAGCCCGGTATGGTGGTGAATGGATCTTCATCTGTGGATCAGTACAGCATACAGCCCCAATCTCGATCACAGACGATGCAGTGGTTGCATTGATCAATGCACTGGCGAGGGGAGGTGTCACGGTCACACTTTGCGAGTCATCTGGGGCAGCAACAGCATCCACTGCATGGCTTGCATCAGTGCAACGTGCCGACAGCAAACTCAGTACCCAGCTCATGTATGTTGCTGTGGGTCAAATCTCAATTGTTCAAATTCGCAAATCCACACGCACACAACCACCACAGTACGCTGGCAGATGGGAGTGGGGCATTCACGGTGGTGTTGACGACATCAGCAGCAGATGCCAACCTTGCTGGTGCTGCTGGCTTCACCGCATTCCTACTGGGCAGTAATGGTACAGCCGCACAGGTACTGGTGGTGGTGATGAGATTGGTGTACGATGACGATACGCTTTATACAACAGCGGCAACAATGAATACACATTATGCACATCCACCACCCCCACCTGGTACACAGTCTGCCCAAACCCATGCTCTTGTGCGCCCCCTGACCAACCCACGGGATCTGTTACGCATCATTCCCCAATCGTTTTGCAATGCTGGTAAAGTGTTACTGGTTGGCTACACATTCAAGGTGGTGGTGGGGACACTGTGTGTGTCTGTAGTTGTGCGCTGTGTAAACATCTACAATCAATCATGTGCAGACATCTGCAATCATCAGTTACGTGTAGACATGCAACGCTCTGATCATTATTTTCATCATCATCATCCCTGGCCATCATCATGGTCATTATATGTACACACCACCATGCACACCACCATACACACACCTCTCCACGCACTTCTCCACACACACTTTTCCCCACCTCTACTCGCACACCCTCCACCCCCCCACACACACACCCTCCACCCCCCCACGCCTCACCCAGGCATCCAGGGAGGTCAAGTTGGGTGACCTAGGCCTATTGCCACTGGTTCCTATTGATGGTGTGGCATTCCTCCCAGTAGACCTGAACCAATCTTTTGAGTCACAGTTGCCATTTGATGTGATTTTACACAAGGTATGGGTAGTGGAGGGTGGGTGGGATATATATGAGTGTGGGTGTGTATTTGAGGGTGCATCAAATGGTATGGCGTATGGGTACAGTTGTGCACTACACACCACACACCACACACCATACACTACACACCATACACTACACACCACACACCATACACACCACACACCATACACACCACATACCCTACACACCACATAGGGTTCTGATTTTGCTCTGCCTTGTCCAGCTGATGTCATACCTGCTGATGTCATACCTGTATTCAGTCAAGACATGATTAGGCTAGAGGCATTTGCATTACAACATAGGCTGCCCTTCATTGACCCACTGCAGTCACTGAGAGATGTATGTAATGGGGGGGGGAGGTATGTAATGGGGGGGGAATGTATGTGTTGGGGGGGGATGTATGTTGGGGAGGTGGTTTATGTATTGGGGGGGACATTATCATCATCAGCATCATCATCATCATTATCACCA
>VFQP010005540.1_pt1 | contig 10942 bp, 14 predicted proteins | sample 3512351 | NCBI WGS metagenome assembly VFQP01 (sample SAMN10412372, study PRJNA504923) | tailings metagenome | isolation source: Relicate 1 Philex TSF1 revegetated site | place: Philippines: Tuba, Benguet | collected 2017-08-29
CGGGTGCCGCCGACCACACGCGTGCTCGCCCGCAGAACTGCCCCGGTGGAGCACAGCCGCACGGCAGCGACGTCGGCGGAGCCCGCGTCCTCGTCCGCCATCGCAGCCGCACTGCCGCCCACAGCGCCGCAAGTGCCGCCCCTCACAGACGCTCAGCTCGACCAGCTGGTAGACTTCATCGCCCGCAGCCCGCGCCTGGTGGCCATCACGGGCGCGGGCATCTCCACCGAGGCGGGGATCCCCGACTACCGTGGGCCGCAGGGCGCCTACACCAAGCACGGCTTCAGGTTTGGGTGGTTACCAGCACCACCTCTCTTTCAGAACTCGCTTGGGCGCCACACCCCGCATCCCGCCCCCCCGCTGCCCCCACGTGTGCAGGCCCATGACCCACCAGCAGTTCATGGCCGGCCCCGCGCAGCGGGCGCGCTACTTCGCCCGCTCGTTCGTAGGGTGGCACGAGTTTGCGTCGTCAGAGCCGTCAGGGTCGCACGAGGGCCTGGCTCGGCTGGTGCGCGCCGGCTGGGTCAACCACATCATCACGCAGGTGCGGACAGCCGTGGGTGGGTTGCACGCAGCACAAGGGCTCTGCCGCCCGCGCCTGCAGGGTGTGCTTGCTACCCTCCCTGCAGTTGCTGGCCAAAGGTGGTGTGGGTGCGGCGCCGCTGTCTGATGGTGGTGGTGCTGGTGGTGGTGGTGGTGCACGCAGAACGTGGACCGGCTGCACCACAAGGCGGGCACAGCGCCGGCGAAGGTGCTCGAGCTCCACGGCACCACGCACGAGTGAGTGCATTTGCGTCGCCTTGCCTCCCTGGGCATGCGCTGTGGTGACCAACTGTGGCTGCGTGAGCGCTTTGACCCACGTGCTTGCTTGCGTCTCCTCACGGTGCCACGCTCCGCACCCATCTCGGTGCGCGCACCAAGCAGGGTCAAGTGCCTTTCCTGCGGGCACATGACGCCGAGGCAGGCGCTGCAGGCGGAGCTAGCGCGGCTCAACCCCGCCGCCGCCGAGATGGCCGAGCGGCTGGCGCGCCAGGCGCGGCTGCAGCCCCGCGCGCAGCGCGTGGTGGAGGACACGGAGAGCGGCCGGCGGGAGGAGGCCGGGCCGCAGGGCGGCGGGGCGGCGGCGGCGCTGCTCAGCAGGACGAGGCCCAGCACAGAGCCGCCGACGCAGGTGCGCGCGCGCATGCACGCCGCCCTTTTCTTCCTGGGGGTCGTGCCACTGGCCAGGGTGCTGCTCGGGGGCAACCACATCCTTGGGTGTTGGCGGCCACAGCTATGCGCTTGATTGCTGCGCCCTCTGCAGGAGAACCAGCCGCCGCCGGCGCAGCTCATCCCCGTGCGGCGGCCCGACGGCGACGTGGAGCTGCAGGACGCGGGGCAGGGCTTCCACGTGCCCGCCTGCGCGCGCTGCGGCGGCGTGCTCATGCCCGACGTGGTCTTTTTTGGCGCCAACATTCCACCGGTGGGTGGCACACCTCAGGCAAAACTGCTGCAGCCAAACAGGCCGGCGCCACTGAGCGGGCTGCCCCGTGGTGGTCGGTGCCCTGTTGATTGCCGCAGGCTCGGGTGCAGCGGAGCTTGGAGCTGGCGGGCTCTGGCGACCTGTTGGTGGTTGGTTCGTCGCTCATGGTGCGTCCGGTCACCTTTCCGATACGAAGGCGGGCGGTGCACTCTGACCTACAGCTGAGTGCATGGCGCGTGCTGCCTGCGTGTGCTGTGTGGCGCCACAGGTCTACTCGGCGTACCGCTTGATTGAGGCGTGCAAGCGCAACGGGGGCCGGGTGGCGGTGGTGAACGTGGGCCCCACGCGGGCCGACGCAGTGGTGGACCTCAAGCTGCAGGTGCTGGCCGGCGACGCCATGATGCGGGCGGCAACGCACCCGCGGCTGCTGCTGCCGCGCGTCTCCTGACTCAGAGCTTGTGTCAGCGTGTGGGCGTCTCGTGGCTTGAGGCGGGGGCTTGTTTGTTCACAGGACTACAGGAGGGGTGAGCGCACAGGCAGAGAGGACTTGACTTGACGAGAGGGGCTGCGACGCACGACAGATTATGACGCACAAGCAATCTGACGATCAACGGGCAAACGAATGTGTACACGGACAAGCACCACCACCACCACTGCCACGCGCACGGGACACGCACGCCACGCCACAGGCGGTGGAAGAAAAGAATGGGTCACGAGTGCGAGAGAAAGCGAGAGAGCACACCTGCACGCTGCACTGCACGCTGCGCGCCACGGTCGGGCCTGGAGAAACACGGACGATACCGCTGCTGCAAAGAGTTGGACGCCTGTGCTGCAGCTGCAACTATCACTGGGAGCACGGACGATACTGTGCAAGTTGGCGCTGCTCTCGTGGGGGGTGTGACGGGCCCCAGGTCACTGGTAGAGCAGCGCGATCTCGGCGGCAATGGCGTCGCGCGAGGGCGGGTGCAGCAGCGTGAGGCGGTGCAGCAGGCGCAGCATGAGCTTGAGCCCGCGCGTGGCCACGAACTGGCGCGTGCGCACGCTGGCCAGCAGCGCCCGGGCGCCCCCGTGCTTGACCAGCTCGTCAATCACCTGCGCCCTCGCCATTCACACCATCTCCCAGTGTGTGCACCGTCGGCTTGGCGGCGCCGAGCACGCCTCCTGACGGCCCCTGCCACCAGCAGCGTCCCAAAGTACATGCGCTGCTGCAAAGCGACCGCGCGGCACACACGCGCCTGCTCACCTGCAGGTGGTTGCAGAGCGTGTGCAGGCAGGCGGCGGCCGCCTCAAAGACGGGCGCCTCGCCCACGGACAGCTGGTCCAGCAGCGCCGGCACGGCACCGCACGACGCAATCTCGGCGCGGTTGGGCGCCCAGCGGGCCAGGTTCTGCAGCGCGCGGCACGCCGCCTGCTTGCCGGCCTTGGTGCCTGCGCATATGTTCACCAATGCCACGCCTCACACCACTGCTCGCAGGTGGCCAGCCGCAAAGCCTCTTTGCACGCTGCCGCCCCGTAAAGCGAGGGAGAGCTGCCAGACAGGAGGGGATGGCACAGGGGCGACGCGTCGGTCGGCGCACACCGCTGCGCGCACCGTTGCGGACGAGCGGCACCAGCACCAGCGCGGCGCCCTGCGCCACCAGCACCGACTTGCACCGGTCGGGGATGGCCAGGTTGGTCAGCACCTGCGCCACCACCACCGTCACGGCGCAGCAGCAACTCCCCGCCTCAATGTCGCAGCCGCGCTGAATTGCGTCAACAGCAGGTGCGCCGAGAGCCAACATGTGTGACGGTCCCCTCGCCGAGCGCCCACAGGGCCGCCGCACCTTTGCCGCCAGCTCCTTGGCGTAGGGCGCGCCGCCCAGCAGCACGCCCAGCAGCGCCGGCGCCACGCGGCCCCGCAGCACCAGCCCCTCGCGCGCCGCCGGCTCGGTGCTCAGGCTCAGCAGCGCGGCCAGCGCCCACTGCTGCAGCTCGGCCTCGTGCTCCTCCAGCCCCTCGCGCGTCAGCACGCCGCCCTCGCCGCCATCCCCCTCGTCCTCCTCCCGCTCGCTGTCCGCCGACCCCGCAACATCGTCGTCGTCGTCGTCCTCCTCCTCCTCCAGCCCACCACCTGCATGGGTGCGCACGAGTCTCGCGCCTTCTGCGCCCTCCATGTGGAGCGCAAGGGGAGGACGCGGCGTTGATTGCGGGGGATGGCGAGCAAGCAGGCGCACCGAGGAGGCCGTCGTCGTCGGGCGCTGCGCCGGCGGCCCCGAGCCCGGCGCCGTGGTGGTGGTGGTGCGAGGGCCCCTGCGCCGCCGCCAGCAGCGCCGCCACGCCCCCGCGCTGCAGCACCGCCTGCTTGACGGCCGCCGGGCCCGTGCACAGGTTGCGCAGCGCCAGCATGGACGCCGCCTGCACCGCCACCGCCTGCTGCAGCGCGCGGAGCTGCTGCTGCGCCTGCAGCTGCTGCGTCGGCGTCAGCGGCGCGCCGGCGCCGCCGGCCAGCTGCGCCAGGGCGGCGGCGCCGCCGCCGGCTGGCTGGGGCAGCAGCGCGTCCACCGGAGGCAGAGGCAGGGACAGCAGGTAGGACAGGATCTCCACGGCACCTGCAGGCACCAGGTGAGACAGGCAAGTTTAGTCATCATCAGTCGTCGCGAGCTGTGCTGTCGCTTGCTTCTGTCGGTGGAGGGGGTAGGGTTGCGGCTCGCCTGCCGAGACGAGCGCGTCCATGTGCGCCGTCTCGGCGGCAATGTTGCCCAGCGCCGAGATGGCGCCCTCCTGCGTGACGAGGCTGCCGCAGCGCGCCGCCTCGAGCAGCGCCGGCACGCAGCCGCACGCCACCAGCACCTTGGCGCGCGCGACGTCCACGCTGCGCGTCACGTTCTGCGCGCGCCACCGGGGGGGAAACACCGCAAGGCCCACGTCAGCCCGCCGCTGCCTGCGGCGCCACCCCCTTCCCCCGCGAGCCCCCGTCCCCCGCCGCCAGTCCCCGCGCCCACGCACCTGCAGCAGGCCTGCCAGGCTGTCCTGCACCAGGGGGTCGCCGTAGCGCAGCAGGTCCAGGCACGCCTGCGCTAGCAAGAAGTCGCGCACGCACAGAGAGGGCGACTTGAGCAGACAAGCGGGCGTCGCGCGACCTTGCGCCCGCCCGCCCGCAGCGCAACACAGCGCAGCGTGTGTGTAGCCTGAGGAGGGGAACCGCACCTGCACGCCATCCGGCAGGTCCACCAGCTGCCAGCACGCCAGCACCGCCGCAGGCACCGCGCAGTGCTGCCCGTCCGGCGCCTCCCCGGCGTCCTCCTCGTCGTCGTCGTCCTCCTCCTCTGCCGCGCCGGACGTGAGGCCCAGCAGCGCCGTGGCGGCGGCCTCGGCCACGCTGTCCCCGCACGCCAGCAGGCCCACCAGCGCCGGCACGGCGCCCGCCTCCACCGCGCCCGCCTGCACGTCCCCGCTCTGCGCACGCGCACGCAATCGCGCACACACCCGCACCGCGCCCCACTCTCAGCCGCGCCCCACGCTCAGCCGCGCTATCAGCCAAGGACGCGTTCCCGCCCGACTGCCCCCTGCCAGCCACACAGACCTGCGCCGCCAGGTTGTTGAGCGCCAGCGCGCACGCCTTGCACGTGTGCGCGTCCTCGCCCACCCGCCAGCTGGCCGCCTCGAGCGCCCGCACCAGCACCTCGCCCAGGTGCCGCCCCGGCTGCCCCGCCGCCACCGCCGCCGGCGCCGCCGCCCCGCGCGCGCGCGCCGCCGCCGCCCAGTCGGCCGCGCACGCCACCGCCGGCCCCGCCGCCGCCGAACGGCTCAGGAACCACATGAGGTGCGCCGCCACGCGCAGCCGCTGCTGCTGCGCCGCCTCCCTGCCTCGCTCGCCCTCCTCCTCCTCCTCCTCATGCTCCTCCTCCTCCGCGCCCTCGCGCTCCACACGCAGCATCCAAGCCACAAAGGGAAGCGCGCCGCCCATGAGAGCCTGCGCCCGCGCGCCGTCGTCCTGCTGGCACGCGGCCATGAGCGCCACGCACGCCAGCAGCTGCGGCGAGCCACCGCCGCCCGCCGCAGACGCCGCCGCTGCCGCGCCGCCCTCGTGCACGGCGCCCAGCCCCGGCCCGCCGAGCAGGGCGCTGAGCGCCAGGCCGTCGTCGTCGTCCAGGAGCCCAGTGGCGGCGCCGGTGGAGCCCGAGCACAGGGACGCCGAAGGGGCGCCGCGCGCCTTGCCCCGCACGCTCCCGCCGCCGCCGCCGCTGGGGCCCTGGTCGCGGGTGGCGCGCCGGCGCACGACGTCCTGGTCCGCGTCCTGCGGCCCCAGGGAGGGTGGCGGGGTGGGGGTGGTGGGCTTGCCGGCGGGGGCTGGGAGGGGCTTGGGGGGAGGGGCCGCTGGCGTCGGCGCTGGGGCGGCGGGGCGCATGAGGGCGTTGAGCCAGGGCTGGATGCCGCCGCTGGACGCCGCCACGGTTCGCCACGCCTCGGCGGCCATGGGCATGCCCCCGCAGACCAGGTCCAGCGGCAGGTGCGGCACGGCGGCGGCGGCAGCGGCGGATGCGTCCGCGCCCGGCAGGCGGTCGTGCGCCTCGGCGCCGTGCTGGAGGCCGTGCGTGGCCAGGGGGAGCTTCATGGGGCGTGGGCGGTCGAGGTAGGCGGCGGGTTGGCTGGCGGTGGTGGTGGCGGACGAGTAGATGCTCAGGACCTCGTCCTCTGCGGCGCCGCTGTTGTGCCTGCGCAGGCAAACGCAGCTCGTGAGGCAACCTTGCTTGCAAGAGCTGCGCAGCCAGGGCAGCACGGGACGCGGACTCGGCGGGCTGCGCGCGACAGCCGCGCATGGCCTCTGCTCTCACACGCGCACCGGTCGTGCAGGATGCTGTGCGCGGGTGTGGATGGCACAGATGGCATCACGCCAGCGTGCCCTGGGCGCCCGCTGGGCAGCCCTCCAGCAGCGGTGCGCGGCCACCCGCCCGCCCCAGCAGAAGGACCGCCTCGAGGCGTGGTGCCGCGCGATCGCGGCAGAACCATCTTCATGGACTGCAGCACGCTGGTCAGCTGCGCCACCTCGCTGCGCAGCGCGTCCACCTCGTCCTTAATCGTCGAGTCGGGGTGAGGCTTCTGCTGCTTGCTCTCGGCCCTCTCCTTGGGGCCGCTCGCCGACGACCCCCACAGAGCGGCGTACATGGTGTTGCAAGTGAATGCAGGGGTGCAGTCGTGTCGCGCGGCTCGGGAGAGGGGACAAGCCAGACGACAGCTGTCGCCGATGACAGCTGCCTTCATATGCACGCGTTGAGGGGCCACGCGTTGAGGGCCACGCTTGTGGCCCGAATACGTCGTTTTCCACAGGTGCTGCTACTAGACGTGCTTGCCCCCGCCTGGGAAGTTGGGCAGGAACGAGGTGTCCGCCAGCTCCGCCTCGGCGTCGGGCACAGCAAGGACCATCGTCCTGCACGCCAAAGCAATGGGCAGGCAGCAGCGACAATCTCAGCGTCCCACGGCGCTGCCCAGAGCTCCTCCTGCTTTCAGCAAACCTACTGAGCTCAGCGATGAGCCTCAGGGTGAGCCACCCTACCCTCTCGGCGCCTGAGCAGCCTCACCTTAGCTCGCAGTTCTCGAACCACCGGTCCAGCTCCTCGTCCACAGCGCCGCTCTGCTTGGGCAGCTGCTGCAGGAAGTTGGTCATGGTCGCGTGCATGAAGCCCGAGTGCGACACCACGGCGATCTCCGACTCTGGCCGCTTCAGCAGCCAGGCGAGGAGGTGGGCGCCGCGCACTTGCATGGCGTCCTGCGTCTCCCTGTCGCCGGGCTGCCACAGCACGTCGGTCTCCTGCGCACAACGCGTTGGGCACAGGGGCATACTGAGCTCACACGCCCCCACAGCGCTCGGTCGGTCGGCCAAACGGACCCAGCGGGCAGCTGGCGCCTCCTCCTCTGCACGCCACGCTCCCGCTCCCGCTTGGGGGTTGACACACACCCACTACGCCTGCCAGAGAAATGGATGCACCACTGCAACAGCTCGACGGCGCACCACCGCACGCGCCTGCTCCATGAGCTCGGTGGACACGGCGGGGAACTTGTCCTTGTACCACGCCACGGGCCGCCGGCGGTCGCAGGGGTTGCCGTGCAGGCGCTCGCGCGCAATCTCCAGCATGACCATGGGCGGCGCGCCCTTGGCCGAGATGGCGCCGTGCGCCACCTGCTCTCCCTCGATGGCCTCGTACGCCACCATGAGCGGTGGCTCTGAGGAGGCTGAGGGCTCGTGGGGCCCCGTGCCAAACGCGGCGGCGGCCGTCTGGAGCGCGCGCGTGAGGGGCGACACCACCACCAGCTGCGGCCGCAGGCCCCGAGCCGCCACGTGCTTGCCCAGGCGCTCGGCCTGGGCCCAGCCGTTCGCGCTCAGTGACGCGTCGAACCAGCGCTCGTCCCTGTAGGCGGCGTGGTCCACCTGCGTGCATGTGTGGGCCAGTGCACATGCAGTGACTGAGCGGGAGGCGGTCGAGTCGCGAGCGAGCGCCACCTCCGGGGCTGTGCGGCTGGCCGCACACCTCGCCGTAGACGTTGCTCCACGCCTCTCCATGGCGGATGAAGTGCACGGTCTTGGTGAAGCGCGCCGGCAGGCAGAGAGGCAGCGCCGGCGCAGCTGCGGCGGCCACCACACCGTTGGCGGCGGGCGATGGGCTCAGCACCGACACGGCAGCCTTCATGCTGGTGCTCTTGGCTTGCTGAGTGAGGAGCCTGCACTGGGCCAGGCTCCCATTCGTCCTCAAGCCCGAGTTGAGGGCGAGTGCACGGCGAAAGCGACGCCATCACTCATTCGCGCTCAGCTGAGCAAGCAGCACAGGTGAGCCTTCGACAGTTCCTTTCTCGGCGCTGGCCCCTCGCTCTCCGCTGCGTGCGGTGCGACCTTCGAGGGGTGCCGCACGCTCTGACCGGACATGTTGACTGACGTGCAGGGAAAGCACAAACAAGCTTCATCCAGCAACAAGCTTGATGGCGACGACGGCGGTGCAGCAGACGGCGCTGCGCGGGCTGCTGGCCACCACGCTGGCGGCCGAGCGCGTGCAGCAGGACACGCGCTGGGCCTTTGGCACCGAGGCTTCCGAGTTCAGCAAGCCCCCAGAGTCGGCCTACGCGGCGGTGTGGAAGCCCCTCCCGCTCAGCGCCGCGCAGCAGGACACGCACGGGCTGGCCACGCACATGGTCAGCCGCTCCGCCATCTTTCCCCGCCTGCACACGTGCGTGGAATGGTGCTACGCGTGAGGTGCCCCGCACACGATGCCGTGACGTGCGCTGGCACAGTTCCACCGTCGCTGCACTCGCTGCACTCGCGCCGCCGCAGTTCCACCGAGGAGGTCAAGAACAAGCTGGTGCCGCACGCGAACGAGCTGCTCGACGCCCTCAAGGCCCAGGACGGCAAGGGCACGGGGCTCATCAGCCACGAGCACCTCAAGGCGGCCGTCAAGGCCACGGGCGTCTTCCTCACCGCCGCAGAGATCGACCAGCTCATCGCCGTGGCGCCCCACGAGCCGCCGGGGGGCAGCGACGTCAACTACGTGGGCCTGGTCGACGTGCTGCTGGGCAAGAGTGAGCGGCAGCACACCGAGGGGGGCGCACACCGGGTGGGCGCTGGACTTGTGGGTCCACACGTTCACCGTTCTGCTGTTGCGCAGGCACGCTCACGTCCACCGCTGGCCTGAGCACGGGGCGGCCGCCGCTGCCACAGACTGTCGATTGGCCGGCGGACCAAGGCTTTGAGGTGTCACTGCGGCTCCGCAGCTGCGAGCCGTTCACCATCCCGGGGTGGCGAATGCAGGAGTTTGCCAAGCTGGCCAGCCACCTCTGCAGGTGCTGCGCTCTTGGTCAAGCAGACATGTGTGCGCGCCCGGTGATGTCCTGCCCGTGGCACACGCACGGCTTTCACTCGAGCGAGAGTCCTGTGCTGACGCAGGACCGAGGCGGACGCTGAAAAGGTGCACGGCATGCTGCGGACCCACATGATGAGCGTCCTTGTCACCGGCCAGCCGCAACCGCCTCTGGGCAAGGCGGACCTCAGCTTCACGCAGTGGCTGAGCCAGAACTCGGTCTTCAGCCTCACCACCAAGAGCAGGCCGGGCCCCATCCCGCCCGAGGTGTACGACGTGCTGGACTCGATCATCTACGACGGGCTGGGCATCCCCCGCGTCGTCAGCGCCACCCAGGTGAGTTTGTTGGGCTGGTTTCTGCTGCTTCACGCGCGCGAGGTGCGGTGCCAGACGTGCGCATCCCTCATCCTGCGTGCCCCCGCTGCTCACGTCGCGCAGACGCTCACGTCCCTCAGCACCTCCCTCCGCCGGCCAATCTACTGACCCGCCCCGCTCTGCGCTTGAGGCACGCTGCAGCACGCTGCTCCGCGCCTTGATCCTTGCACAGGCCGGACGGCTCCCCGCATGACCTCAAAGTGTACACACCCACATCCCCACGCTGCTGCTGCTGCTGCTGCAAGCGTTGGAGTCCTCCTCAGCGCTGCGCCTCGGACGTGAGCAGCACTACCGCCGCGTAGAGCGACGCCACCGTGGTGACCGCCACCTGGGCCTTGGGCAGCACCTTGTGGAAGAACCCGTTGTACCTGCGGGCGGCAGCGCGGCAGCAGGCAATCATCGCGGCCTTGTGTGCTGCTGTGCAGAGGTCCAGCGCCACGACACGCGCGAAAAGCTCGCCGCAGGCGGCCCCGCTCGCCGTCGCATCAATGCACTGACGCCTCCAGGCTCCGCTGCTGGCCCGCTGGCGCGCCGCGGCTGCGCGTGGCCATGTTGCGGAAGTGCCAATCGCAATCCCGTGCGAAGCACCGACTCACGCAGGGTTGGTGATGTCGGTGGCCGCGTACTTGACGCTGGAGCCAGCCGCGGCAGCCTGCGCGGCACGCAAGCGCCAGTGGTGGCGCCAGGTGAGGCGATCCGTCGCGACCTGCCTCCTTCGGGACTCGCTCGTGGAGACAGCTGCGATTGCGAGACGCAGCCACTGCTGCACTGTTGCCTGGCTCGGTGCACTGTTCCGAGCGCGTGGCCTCCTCACCAGGATGCGCGAAGGGATCATCGCTGCTGCTAGTCTCGCGTCGAAAGCTTCGCCCGCAGCGGCAGGTGTTCAGCGCCTGCTCCTCCTCCCAAGCAGCTGTTGCACACAGCTTTAGCGACAGCTGCAGGCACGCACGCACGCTCGCTCTCTCGATCGATCGCGACCCCAAAGACCCGAACCATGCGGTCCAGGACGGCCAGCATCAGGACCGGGCGGCCTGCTGCGCCCGCTGCGAGTGGGTCGGCGGCAGGAGAGGGGGCCGGGGGGCTGAGGCGTTGAGGTGCGAAGCGTCCAGGTCCAGCATCAGGACCGGGCGGCCTGCTGCGAGTGGGTCGGCGGCAGGAGAGGGGGCCGGGGGGCCGAGGCGGTGAGGTGCGAGGCGTCCAGGTCCAGCATCAGGACCGGGCGGCCTGCTGCGCCCGCTGTGCATGGGTCGGCGGCAGGGGAGGGGGCCGGGGGGCCGAGGCG
>VFQP010005541.1_pt1 | contig 10942 bp, 11 predicted proteins | sample 3512351 | NCBI WGS metagenome assembly VFQP01 (sample SAMN10412372, study PRJNA504923) | tailings metagenome | isolation source: Relicate 1 Philex TSF1 revegetated site | place: Philippines: Tuba, Benguet | collected 2017-08-29
ACGCAGCATCCACCGCTCTCTGCGCCGCGCGCGCTCGGCAGCACTCGCGCAGCCGTAGCAAGCCACTCAGGTGGCCCCCCAGAGGAACCCTGCTCCAGGTCAGCAGCGCACGAGGCTCACCCTGGGCAGCTGCGGCCGCATCTCAGGCGGCGCGCCAATCGCCGACAGCGCCGCCGCCGCCGTCACGGGCTGCGGCGGCGGCGGCGGCGGCGCCACGGGGTGCGCGGCGCCGCCCTGCGGCGCAGGCAGCGCCGGGGGCGGCGGCGGCGCCGCCGCGGCGTTGTTGCCGCCGCCGCCGCCCGGCCCGCCCAGCCAGACGGGCTGAGCTGGCGCCAGGTCGGACAACCTGCGCAGGGCGGGAGGGCGCGCAACACACTCTTGGCACGACGGGCACGCCTTGCAGCCCCCTGGCTGCTTGCGCGCACCCCCCACATGGCACGAGGCAGCACAGCGCTGGCTCACCAGAGCCTGGCCTCCTGTAGGTGCAGCTCGTGCTCGGACCAGGGCAGCGGCAGCGGCGCCGCCGAGGCCCACCACGTGTCCTGGCCCGCCGGCACGTTGTGGTCGCCCGTCACCTTCCACGCCGCCACGCGCGCCTGCGGGCCGCTGAAGTCGTACGCCACGCTGATGATCTCCAGCCCGTGCGGGCCGTACACACCTGCGCCGGCAGGACGGGGAGCCACGCAGCAGGCACACGGCCTGTGAATGGTCCTTCGCTTTCCCTGCATACCCGGGCTCCTGCCCTGCTGAGCCCCATCCAGGCGAAGGCACAATGCAATTCTGCTACCATACACTGCCTGTGGAGGCTGCTGAGCAATGTCCGCTCAGAGGTGGGCCTGCACGCGGACCTGTCCCCCTCGTCCCCCATCAACGCAGCCAAGGAGCGCAGCACGCACCCTTCCAGAGACCCGCCATGGGGTGCGCGCGCGTGGGCAGCGCCGGCTGCATGCGGAGGAAGTGGTGCGTCTGCACCGCCGGCCCCACGGGTACCAGCGGCCCCGCCCCCACCCGCCCAACCCCCGCCACCAACTGCAACGACGACGGCCCTGACCCCAGCACTGCCGCGCCGCCGCCGCCAGCGCTGCCAGGCCGTGCTGCCGCCGCCCCCGGGGACGCGCCGGGCGAGGTGCGAGCGCCTGCTGCCGCTGCTGCCGCCGCGCTTCCGCTGCGCTGCTGTTGCTGCGGCGCGGGCGTCGGCGCGTGCACCGGCGCGGCGCCCAGGTGGGCGGCGTGCGAGGGGCCCGCGCCGCTCCCACCCGCCGCGCCGCCGCGGCCCGCGCCGCCGCCGCCCGCCCCTGCCGCCGTCTTGTCAAACGCCGCCGCGCTGAGGTGCGTGTGGCCGCCCGGCGACGGCGCCAAGTTGTGCAGCGCCTCTGCGTCCGCCAGCGCCGCAGCGTCCACACTGCCGGCTGCTGGCGGCGGCGGCGGGGGGGCGGCGCCAACAGCGGCAGCCGCACCCGGTGGCCCCGCCCCCGACACGACGGCCGGGGAGAGCGCGGCGCGAGCGCTGGCGGCAGCGCCGGCAGCCTGTGAGGGAGACAGCCGCTGCCCCGCCGCGCCCTCGCCGGCGTCCCGCTGCTGCGCGAACCCCCCTGGCTCCGCCGCGGCGGCCGCCGGCGCGGCCCCGTCCGCGCCGGTGTGGTGCTGCTGGCCCTGCTGCAGCTCAGCGGGCGGCGCTGCGGCGGCGGCGGGCGGCTCGTCCGCTTGGGCGCCCTGCAGGCCCGAGGAGGAGGAGGAGGAGGAGGAGGAGGAGGACTGGCGGGTGGCGGAGGTGGCGGCCTCGCGCTGCTTGCGGCGCCGCTGCGTGCCCCTGGGCGGTGCCACCTGGCCGGCCATGTACTTGAGGAGCTCCTCGTTGAAGGAGGACGAGGTGAGCGGCACGCCGCCGGGGGGGCTGCTGCTGCTGGGGCCGGGGGCGGCGAGCGGCGGCGGCGGCGCGCCCGGCGGGGGCCGCGGCGCGGGCGAGTGGGAGGGCGAGGGGCCGCCGGCGCCGGTGCGGCCCGTGAGGCTGCCCTCGCGCCGCGCTGCTGCCGCCGGCGGGGAGGGCGTCGGCGCGGTCCGCGGGGGCGAGCTGCCGGCGGGAGCCGTCGAGGAGGAGGAGGAGGAGGGCTGCGTCGCCGGCGCTTGCGCAGACGGGCCAGCGCCCCCGCCACCTGTGCCGCGCTCTGCTCGCTCGCCGCGCTTGCTTGCAGCAGGTTCAGGCCCCGAGGGCGCGGGCGCGGGCGCCGGTGGGCCCCCAGCGTCGGCGCCGGCAGGGCCGTGCCGCGCGGGCGCGCGCGCCAGCACCTCCTCCACGCTGCGCATGGCGTGCGAGGGGTGCGCGTCCTCCCGCAGGAACACCGCCACGGAGGACTGCGCCACCGGCCCCGCCTGCCCAGGCCCGGCGGGCGGCGCCGCACCCTGCCGCTGCTGCGGCTGCTGCTGCTGCTGCTGGTGGCGGTGCGCGAGCAGCATGGACGCAGAGTCTGCCAGCTGCCCCACGCGCCGGGTGAGCCGTTCCTGCTCATGCTGCAGCGTGCCGCCGCCCGTGCCCGAAACGGCGGCGGCGGCGGCGGCGGCGGCAAAGGGCTGCCGGTGCTCGCCCCGGAACTGGCGCACCACCAGGTGCGTGTCCCCTACGAGGTCGGCCACGTTGAGCGGGTGCCCCGGGCCTATCTTGAGCAGGGGAGACCTGCGAGGGCGCGTGGGGGCGGCGGTTGGTGCTGCGATCTGGCGCCATCGCCCGAGGAGCGCCGCTTTTCAGAGAGGAGGAGCACGCACGTACATGCGCAGCACGTCGGCCTGGTCGCTGCACTGGAGCTGCTCCAGGTGCACGCAGTCGCGGCCCCACGAGAGCTTGAAGAGCGAGCCGCGCGGCGCGTCGCCCACGCCCCGCCAGTAGCCCACCAGCTGCTGCGTGCTGGACAGCAGGCGGTAGAGCGCCCTGCGCCCGCGCAATGGCACGCGAGCAGCGTGTGCCACAGAGGCGCAGGAAAGAGGGTTGCGTTGCACCCCCGTGACCGCAAACACCGTGTGGGTGCGCGGGCCCCTGAGGGCGAGCCGACAGCGTGGGGCGCGTCGCACTGCGCCGCGATTGCGTGCTGCTGCTGGGCCGCGCGAATGGCTGCTGCGAATGGCGTCGCGCTCGGGCGCGGGCGCGCACCTGTAGCTGGTCGGCGCAGGGTCCATGGCTCCCGCGCAGCTGGCGTGCAGGTGCGCGTCGGCGGCGTGCATTCGCACGGCCGTGGCGATCCACGCGCTGGGCTGCGTGAGCTTGCCCCACGTCTGCACGCAGAGGGTGCCCCAGAGGCCGTGGTGGTCGTGCACGACCAGGTCCCTCAGCCGCCGGCACGTCATCGCCGCTGACGCGAGGTCCTGCAGGCTGCCCAGCCCCAGGCGCGTGAGCACCGACACCAGCAGGTCGGAAGGCAGCGCCGTGAGGAGCGGCGCGTGAGGAGCCGCCGCTCCGGCCTCCTCAGCCATCGCGACAACCTGGCGACGACGCTCCGTTCTTTTGGGTGCTGCTGCCTGCCCGGGCATGGAGCGCTCGGAGGTCTGGGGTGCAAGCCTCCATCATGCCATCGAGGCGATCGTGCAAATCGTGTGCGTGGCGAGACGATGTCCCCGACAATTGGAAATCAGCGTCTGCGTGCGGACTGAGACGCGTCATCTGGCGGCATCGCGAACGCGGCCACTTCTGATGGTGGGCGACATTTCGTGGGCTCGGGCTCATCTGCACGCTGGTAGCTTGATGCACCCTCACGCCAGTGGCGCTCTCACTGGTGGCTGCCTGCAGGAGGCCTCGTCCACGGCGCTCAACGGCGGCGCACCTCCACCGCCAGGCGCCCCACCATTCATGAGCCTGGAGGCGTTGCTGCCGCAGCCTGTGGTGCTGGACGTGACGTCCGAGCAGCTGGCGGCCCTGGCCTCATCTGACACCGCAGCTGTGGGACGGGGCCTGGAGGCGGAGCAGGACGCGCTGCTCGCCTGTGACGAGGACAGCGATAAGCACATGGACGACGTGGTGGAGGTGCTGCTGGCGGAGCGGGACGCGCAGCAGCCGGGGCCAGCGCTGCTGCTGGCTGTGCCGCTGAGCTCCAGCACTGGCGCCACCCGCACGGCTTCCTCGTACGCGAGCTGTGCGAACACCACGCACGTGGTGGACGCCTGGATGGAGGCGCAGCTGCAGGCGGCGCAGGGCACGTCGCGCGCCGCAACGCCGCCGCCGCCCGCCGCCGGGCACGGCACGGGCGTGCTGGGCGGCAGCGTGCGGCTGGGTGCGCTTGGGCTGGGCTCATTTCCCGAGGGCTGGCACGGCGCAGCAGCATCACACGGAGCAGCCGCTGGCGGGTGGGCGCCCTTGCGCTCCACGCCTCTCCCGCCCATGGCCGTCGAGGTGAGGAGTGGCGCATGGGAGGAACGGCTGGCGTCGTACGGCGAGGCAGGCGTGTGCGGATGCGCGACACATCGCCGTGCCCTGCACATGCACACAGGCGGGCCTTCCAGACCGCGGCTTGGTCTCCATGCCGACAGCCGGCCACGCCTACGGCAGCCCTGCCGCAACCCACAGGGTGCGCGCTGCCTCCCTCCCTCGCTCTGCCGCTGCCAAGCAATCAAGGTCATGCGGCGCGCAAACACGTATGGCCCACGTCGCCACACGGAACGCCCGTGCGTACACACCCTTCCCAGGTCGGCGCCCTGCCGCAGCCCGTGGCCGCACGCGCTCCGCCGCCGCTGCTCCGACTGCACCCCTGGACAGCCGGCCACCACGGCGCCGGCCTGCCGGCGCCCGAGCCCCTCCGCCTGCGGGAGGCGTGCGCCCTGCAGCACACCACACACGGCTCTGGCCAGGTGAGGCGCACGCGAGCGCTGCGTTGCGACCCGCCACCTTGCCCTCTGGCTGCTACGGCCTAGTCTTCAAGCGCACGGCCCAGCCGCCAACGCCAAGGCCCGCGCTGACTCTCTGCCCCACAGGAGCCGCCGCCGCCACCTCCGCCGCTCCCGTCGCTGCACCTGCTCCGCGCCGCGTCACGCGAGCCAAGCGCGGCGCCGGCCAATGTCCCCCTGCCCTCCCAAATCCTGCTGTCAGGCCTCGGCCCGGCCAACCTCTCGCCGGTGCTCCACGCGCACGCGACCCTCCCACGGCCCGTTGTGGCTCCTCCTCACGGCGCTTCTTCCGAGGCGCCAGCGACAGCACCACTGGCCCTGAGCATGGGCCACGGCACCGATAGGCCCACCCCGGTCGGGTCACTCGTATTGCCCACCGTGCCGAGTGGCGGCGTGGCCGTCCACGGGACCACCCTGGCGGCCATCTCGTCCCTGCGACTGCCGAGCGCTGGCGCAGCGACGGCGTGCGCGACGGCCGCTGCGCCGGAGCCCTCCCCGCCCACGCTCCTCGCGCCGCCGGGCGGCTGCCCGCACGACCCACGCGCCGCCTGCAGCGCTTGCGCCTCCGCAGTCGCCTCCGCCATCACGACCGCCAGCACGGTCGCGCCCTCGCTGGCGCTGGCGCACTCGCGCGGCACCAGCGCCTGCACCACCCGCTCCACCGTCTTGTCCAGCGGCAACCTGCTGCTCAGCTCCTCCTCCCACACCAGCACCAGCCTGGCGGGCTCCAGCAGCCACCACGCGGCCATGCAGGCAAACCCTAGCCTGTCGCAGCACGGGCCGCTGACCCTGGCGTCGCACGCCAGCGCCGGCAGCGGCGCCGCCGCGCACCACCTCCGTGCCGCCGCCGCGGCCCCGCCCGGCGCGGGACTCGGCGCAACGCTCGCGGCGGGAGAGGGCGCCCGCACGGTGGCGGCGGCGCTGCGTGCCGCGGCGCAGGGCAGGGTGGCGGCGGGGGAGGCTGAGCGGGCCCCCAACGGCGGCCAGGAGGACGGCCCAGAGGAGCTGGCAGAGCAGCAGGGCGCGGCGCGGCGGGCGCAGGCGGCGGGCCGGCAGCTGCAGCTGCAGCAGCAGCGGAAGCAGGAGGCCGTGATGGAGCTGCTGGTGCGCGGCCGGGCTGCGCTCTTTGGCGGCACGGCGGCGTCCAGCGGCCATCCGCAAGGCGCTGGCAACTCCTCCGCACGCGTGCCCGGGCCCGTGTGGGAGGAGGCTTGTGCAGCAGGCGACGGCGACAATGGCGGAGGCGACGCGCCACAACAGCGGGAGCGCAGCGCCGGCGCACAAAACGTGGCCCCCGGAGCGCCGCCGGCGGGCGCGGCGGCGGTGGCGCTGCTTGCTGCGGCGGGGCTGGCGCAGGCGCAGCTGCTGGCGGGCGGCGGGGCGCAGGGCGACGGCTGCTCCCCCGGCGACGCCTTGGTCGGCGCCGTGGACGCCAGCGTCAGCGTCGACGCAGGGGCCGTGGCGGCGGCGGCGCAACAGCGAGGCGCCAAGCACGCCAGCGCGGACGGGGGCGCGCTGCCTCCCTCAGGCTCGCCTGCGGCCGGCACCCCGCAGAGCAGCGGCGCAGGCAGCGCCATGGCCGGCGCAGTCAAGCCAGGCGCGCAGCAGCAGCAGCAGCCGCGGCAGCGCTCGCGCGAGGCAGGGCGGGCGGCCGAGTCCCTGGCCGAGTGGGACAGCGCCAGCCGCGAGGCGGAGCGTGCCTGGGAGGAGCGGCAGTGGCAGCAGCGCGTGTCGTGCTGGCAGCAGCAGCAGCTGGATGCCTCGCTGGCGAGCAACACGCCCTGGCCCTCGGCGGCGGGGGCGCACGGCGCCGCTCCGCCGCTGCTGGTGGAGCCGCTGCACCGGCAGGCGTACGCAGAGCTGCTGGAGCGGGCGCAGCGCGTGCGGTTCGGCGAGCAGCGGCGGCGCGAGGCGGAGCAGCAGCTGCTGGAGGGGCGGGGCGGCGGCGGCGGCAGCGCGGCGGGCGGCGCGGCGGGGCGCGGGTTCTTCGCGCGGCTGCTGTGCCTGGTGCCGGGCCGGCGGCTCGACGCCGAGCTCTGGGCGCAGGCGGTGAGTGTTGGGCCTGTGTTGGGCTACATGCCGTGAGGGCTCTGCCAGGACTCCGGCGACGTTACCAGCAAGTGCCGCGCCCCGCCCGTCGACGGGGTGCTTTCGCGTGTGCGGCGTGGGGTCGCGCAGGTGCAAGCGGTGTGCCTGGCCAGCCAGCCGTTCCACGAGGACGAGCCGCTGCACTGGGACCTGCTGGTGGCCTCGCTCGCCGCACTCACGGGTGAGGGGGGCGCGCCGCTCGCTCGGCACTTGCGCGTGCCCCCAGACGCGCTGTGGCAACGTGCTGGGTCCGGTGCTGACGCAGACCAGGCGGTCGTGGGCGGTTGCTGACGTATCCATGCAGGACGCGGTGGGCCGCCCCCGCCGCGCTACGGCCCGCACTGGGGCGCGCTGGGGTGGCAGGGCAACGACCCGGCGACGGACCTGAGGGGCTGCGGCGTGCTGGGCCTGCTGCAGGTGGGCAGCGAATGCCCGTGGGCTCTGCCTGCACGCACACCTGGCCCATGGTGGGATGCCGTGGCGCCTGGATGTTGACGCCCTCTGGCTTGCCTCTTTGCGCTGACGTGCTGCGCCCGCAGCTGGTGGCGCTGCACGACCTGGACCCCGACGGCGCCGCCGCCATGTGGCAGCTGTCCCGCGACGCCGAGCAGGAGTTCCCGCTGGCCATCGTGTCGCTGGCCATGACGCGCCACGCGCGGCAGGTGCGCTGGCACGCGCGTGCGACGGCTCAGCGGTGATGTGCACGTCTAGTGTGGGAGAGCGGCGCCGCCCCGTGGCACACCTGTTGGCATCCCTGTGCTGGCATCCTGTGCGCCGCCTCTGTGCTCGCAGGCGCTGGTGGAGGGCCGGCTGGACGGCGCGGCGGCGCAGCTGCCCGGCGGCGTGTGGGGCGCGCTGGCGGCGTTCCACCTAGGCGCCATGCGCGCCTTTGACGCGCTGTGGCGCCAGGGCCGCTGCACCATGGCGCAGTCAGGTGAGTTCTGACGCGCAGCAAGGGGGTGCTGCGTCGGCGCTTGCCCTGCCTTGCCTGCTTGCCCCCTTGCCTGCTTGCCCCCTTACCTGCTTGCCCTGCCTTGCCTGCTTGCCCCCAAGGGAACCTATTGGCGCACAGGTCCTGCGTGGAGGAGGGTTGCGTGCCGCCTGTGCGTGACCCTTGACTTTGTGCACCACGGCAACCCGCGTGTGCCTGCGCGCGGCGTGTCCCGCAGGGGCGGTGATGGAGCAGGTGGCGGCGCTGTGCCGCCGCGATGCCAAGGCGGTGCTGAGGCTGGGCCGGCACCTGCCCGCCACTGCCGCCTGAGCGCTCTCGGGACTGGGTCTGCGTGCGCGGCACACGCACCACGCATAAGGGGGGAAGGGCATAGGTTTTCTCTCGCGGTGCGGTGCGGAGCGGAGGCGCAGTGGGTGCGCCGACCCTTTCTGCGTTTGCGTGCCCCGTCAGGCCCACATCATGGAATCCGCTTTTGCATGGAGGGCTCACAATCTGAGCACTCTTTGCTGCTCCTTTTGCTGTTTGCACTAGTCTTGGCTCTTGGGTGGGATGCGCGCACGGTTTAGCACCTGTGGTGGGTCCTGGGCTGTGGATGCCGGAGGAGGGAGAGGCCTGCCGGTTCTGCGGCATGTTTCTGGGGGCACGGGAGCACGGGAGCAAGGGCTTTGCACGACATGGCAGCCCGCTGGCCTGTTTGGTGCCTTGCGTCAGTCCTCTCTGGGCGCTTGCGTCGCTGCGCTGGCCCCATTCCCTCCAGCCCTGTCTTGCTTGGGCCCCCTCATGCTTGATTGCTCCTGAGGTGAGGATGTGCTGCGGGCGCACCTCTGAAACTCAACGCCGTCGGCACACGAGCGTGATCTCCACCCATTGCCATTGCAGCACACACCGGGCAGCTGCGGCTCGCACGCCCTGCCAGGTCGATGCATGTCCTTGCGCACCCCACACAGTGCAGTCGTTAGTGGCCACTTGGCCGCGCTGCACTGCGGCCCACGAGCGCACGTCCAGTGGGGGTTTGCCTCTTAGCGTCTGGTGGGCTTTGCCGCTTAGCGTCCAGCCGGTAGCACCTGGCTCCAGTTGAACCCGGCGCCAGTTGAGCAAGGAGTCACAGGATTGCAACATGAAGGGTGCCGGCGCCGAGATGGCGAGGCGAGCCTGAGCTTGTTCCTCTGTGCTCCTTTTCTACCTTGGAGATGCTGCTCTTTTGGCACCCGTGGATGGGCAAGACGTCAAGTGCGTGCCTCGGCGTGTCGAGCACGTGGGCAAGAAGATGCAGCTGGGTGTGTGTGTGGGCTGGGCCACTTGTGTCGCTGGGCAGGACGATGCCGTGGCGCCTGGACGCAATCTCGTTGCAACAACTCTGAGCAGGGCAGAGGAAAGAGCTCAGAGCACCATGACGTTCGCAGTGGTGGTCTCAAACGACTGCGCGCCGCCGCCCGCGCCGCCGCCGAGCACCCCCAGCGGCTTGGCGCCCAAGATGTTGCCGCCAGCGCCGCGGGGAGGGCCGCGCGGAGCGGGCAGGTTGAGGCTGGGCGCGAAGCCGAGCTCGCGCCGCTGGCACTCCGCCTTGATCTGCGAGGCGTTGGGGGCGCGCGCCGGCCGCACGGCAAGCCTGAGCCCCACGCGTTCGTGCAAGAGTCGATCGCCAAGCGACTCGACTCGCGAGCCGCCGCCCGCGCAACAGCGCACTCGCCTGCAGGAGCCGGACGAGGTCGTTCATCATGTCGATCTGGCTCAGCCCGGTGGTCTGCTGCTCCTTGAGCTCCCTCTGCTTGTCCTTGAGCGCGCGCGTCTGCAGCCGCGCAAGGCAGGCAAGCGCGCGGCAGGATCGCTCGCGCCGCTCGCAATGTGCATCGCGCACGCACTGCCGCCCGCTCCCGACGAGTCGCACCTGCTCCTCGGCGTCGTTGACGCGCAGCGTGTAGCGCTCGCGCAGGCGCTCGGCCTGCGGCCCCGAGGTGATGCGCCGGATGGTGTGGTCGACCACGCCCAGCTGGCAGTGCAGCAGGTGGTAGCGCTGCTCGGCGTCCATTGTTTCCTGCTTGATGCCGCCGACCTGCGGCGGTGGCGGAGGGCAACACGGAGCGCGGACCTCTTTGGCGCTGGCACGACGAGCGTCGCGCGGCAGCTCCTTCCTCGCTCGTTGGTGCAAGCACTGCGGCGCACCTCGTTCTCCAGCGCCGACACGCGGGACTCGTACTGCGACATGGCCGCGTCGTACTGCGCCTTCTTGTTGTTGTGCTCCGCCTCGAGCTCCTGCGCGCCGGTGCCAGGCCGATGAAGCCAGCAGGCCCGCTGAGCGCTTGCGTCTGAAGCTCTGCCGCCGCGCAGGGCGTGCAGATCGATCCGCACCAGCGGCTCAAGCGCGCACCTGGTAGCTCTGACGCATGTGCCTGAGCTTCTTGATCTGGGGCGCCAGGCGGACCTTGCGCTCGTTGATGCTGGCGTTGATGTCCTCGACCGTGCGGCTGATCTCCTGCAGCGTGCTGCCCTGCGCACCATTCGCAACGCCGCCGTCGCCGCAGACGACGGGTCAGCGAAAGCGAACGCGGCAATCGCGGGAAAGAGCTCGTGTGGCTCGACCTGCACGCAGCACCGCACCTTGACCTCGTCGATGGCGCTCTTGGCGGCCGACACGTTCTCAATCCCCGACACCACGTCCGTGAAGCCCTGCGCGCGGGGACGCGGCGCAACGCGGTGCCGGCGGTCGCGTCACTGGCCTGGCCACGCGGCCCTCCCGCTCCCGGTCCCGCGCCCATGGTGCAGCACATGCCGCGTGGGAGCGGCGCTCACCGCCACGCCCTGCTTGCGCTCCATGGTCTTGAGGTGCCCTCCCAGCGCCGCCTCCTGCTGCATCAGCTGCTCCTCGGTGTAGGCCAGCACAAACACCTCGGCCTGCGGGGCGCAAACGTGCGCGTGAGCGAGCAGAGAGGCCCACTCGCAGGCCCGGTCACGTCACCCACGCTGCGTCGCGGGATGCCGCTTTCTTGCCCGTGCGCCCGCAACGCGCGCGCGTAGGGGTGGGTGGGTGGGGTCGGC
>VFQP010005542.1_pt1 | contig 10940 bp, 12 predicted proteins | sample 3512351 | NCBI WGS metagenome assembly VFQP01 (sample SAMN10412372, study PRJNA504923) | tailings metagenome | isolation source: Relicate 1 Philex TSF1 revegetated site | place: Philippines: Tuba, Benguet | collected 2017-08-29
TGTACCAGCACCTGTTCTGGTTCTTCGGCCACCCCGACGTCTACATCATCTTCATTCCCGCTTCGGCGATGGTGTCGGCCATGATCGTCACCGTGGCGCAGAAGCCGCTGGTGGGCCACGAGATCGTGGTGCTGGCCCTGATCGCCACCGGCTTCATCAGCTTCGGTGTGTGGGCCCACCACATGTTCACCGTGGGCCTGCCCGGCCTGTCGGCCGGCTACTTCTCCGCCGCGTCGATGGCGGTGGCCATCCCCGCAGGCGCGCAGGTGTTCGCGTGGATCGCCACGCTCGCCTCGGGCAAGGTCCAGCGCAACGTGCCTTCGCTTTTTCTCGTCGGCGGCATCCTCATCTTCGTGATGGGTGGCCTCACCGGCGTGATGGTGGGTATGGTCGCTTTCGATGGCCAGGCCCACGACACCTACTTCATCGTCGCGCACCTTCACTACGTCCTCATCGGCAGCATGGTGTTCCCGCTGTTCGCCGGCTTCTACTACTGGACGCCGATGATCAGCGGCCGGCAGCTCTCCGAGCGCGTGGGGCGCTGGGTCTTCTGGCTCAACTTCACCGGCGTGCATGTGTGCTTCCTGCCCATGCACCTGACCGGGCTGATGGGCATGCCCCGGCGTGTCGACACCTACCTGCCGGGTCGGTCCTTCGACCTCCCGAACCTGATCTCGACCATCGGCGCCTTCATCATGGCGGCCGGGGTGCTGCTGTTCCTGATCGATGCCATCCGCTGCTTCGGCCGTCAAAGCAACATCGGCGGGAACGCCCGCAACGTGTACCACGGCGGCACGCTGGAGTGGCTGTCCGCCGGCAACTACGGCGTGCGCTCCATCCCCGTCGTCAGTTCCCTCGAACCCTTGTGGGCCGACGCCCGGCTTCGCAAGGACGTCGAGGCCGGCCGCTACTTCCTGCCCGGCACCGCCACCGGCGCGCGGGAGACGCTCATCACCAGCAGCTCGCGCGCGGAGCCGCAGTACGTGCAGATCATGCCCGGGCCCTCCTGGTCGCCGCTGCTGGCCGCCCTCTTCACCGCCGGCTGCTTCCTGCTGCTCACGGTGAAGGCCGTGACGCTCAGCGCCATCTGCGGTGTGCTCACCATCGTGTTCATCATGCGCTGGGTCTGGGGCAACGATCGGCACATCCCGCAGAAGCAGGTCGACGCGGGCGGCGGCATCCTGCTGCCGACCTACGTGACCGGCCCGTCATCGCACGGCTGGTGGGCCGCGGTGCTGCTGGTCGTTGTGCTCGGCATGATCTTTCTCATGTCGATGTTTTCCTACCTGTATCTGTACGGTTCCCATGCCGACTGGTGGAAGGTGGCCGCGCCGCGCAGCACGCTGGTGCCTGGCCTGCTGCTGCTGGGGGCATCGGCGGGCCTGGCCTGGGCGGCCCGGCCGCTGATGGCGAGGTTCAAGCGCGGCAGCGGGATCAGCGCCTGGGCGATGACGCTCAGCATGGTGTGCCTCGTGGCGGCACTGGCGGTGGATGTGCTCGACTGGTGGAACGCCGGGCTGCGCGGCGATGCCAGCGGACAGGGCGCCACGGTCTACGCCATGTTGGCCTGGCACGGCAGCGTGGTGGTCGCGGTCGTGCTGTCGGCTTTCTACTACCTGGCCCGCTGGATGCGCGGCCTGGCGCCCGCCCCGGCCAACAAGACCCTGGAGGCGCTGCGCATCCTGTTCATGTACGCCTCGCTCGAAGGCGCGGCGGGCCTGCTGCTGCCGCGCCTGCTGCCGTGGGGCGGCCTGTGAAGGCGCCGAAGATGTCCGTCATCGACCGGCCCATCGTCACGGCGCTGGTCATCTGGTTTGTGCACTTCATGGTGATCTGGGCTGCGGGCGAGATCTGGCCGCACCAGTGGACGGCCAACGCGGTGGCGTGGGCGGTGACCGCCATCGCGCTGCTGGCCTTGGTCGCGCACCACCTACGTTTGAAGGCCCGACGCGCCGATGGCCGCCTCTCGGGCTGGAGCTACCGCCTTGCGCAAGGGTTCACCGCCATTGCCACGGCGGCGGTGCTGTTCAGTGCGCTGCCTTCGGTGGTTTTTCTGCCCTGAAAGCGCTCCGCCAGGGACGTGTGTCGCACTTGAGGATGTCGCGCATGTAGATCAAGGCGGCCGCTTTCTTCTCGTCGGTCTCCGCCGCCGTGCAGTCCTCGGGAGCATGCACCTTCAATCGACGCAAGAAGGCATCGGCCGCACTCAACTGGATGCAGATGTCGGTGGCCAGCCCCGCCATCACCACCGTGCGCGCGCCGATCTTTTCCAGGAGGATGTCCAGTGGCGTACCGAAGAACGCCGAATGCATCGGCTTCAACACGGTCAGGTCGCCACGGTGCGGGCGCAGCAAGCGGGCCATGGACGAACTGGCACCCCGACCCTGCCGGAGACGCTCCACCAGTGAGGGGAAGTCAGAACGCCAGCGGCCGAAGTTGTCGTTGGCGTAGATCACCGGAACGCCCTGTGCGCGGGCCGCGCGAGCCAGCTGACTGGCCTCTTTGGCGGCCTGCAGCGCCGGGCCCGCCAGCTGGCTGGCTTCCGGAAAGTCCAACGGGTTGATGAAGTCGATCAACAGCAGGACGCGCCGGCTCCTGGGGAGTTCGACTTCAACCACCGCCCGCCTTTTGCGCCACGTCACCCGGGAAATCGTCCATTTCCCCTTCGTCGACCGCCATCACCTTGTCGGGCGTCATGGGTGTGGATCGCACCCGGCGTCCCGTGGCATGGAAGATCGCGTTGCTCACGGCCGCCGCCACCCCCACGATGCCGATTTCGCCAACCCCTTTGGCGCCCAGGCGGCTGACGATGCGGTCGTCCTCGTCCACGAAGATCACGTCGATGTCGTGAATGTCGGCATTCGCGGCGACGTGGTATTCGGCCAGGCTGTGGTTCATGAAACGGCCCAATCGGTGATCGGTGTGCGTTTCTTCGTGCAAAGCCTGGCTGATGCCCCAGACCACACCGCCATAGATCTGGCTGCGGGCCAACTGAGCGCTCATGATGCGCCCCGCAGCGACAGCACTGACCACCCGCGTCACGCGCACAGTGCCGAAATCTTCATCCACGCGCACTTCACAAAACACCGCCGAGTGCGTGGCGCGGGTGTATTTCTTTTGCTGGAGCATGTTGGGCAACATGAGGTACTTGTCCTCCATGCTGGCCAGACCCGCCGCGGCCAGAACGTTCACGAGGGGCAGGCTCGCACCTGAGACCCCAGACCCGTCGGCCCTCAGTTTCATGGCACCGTCGACAAATCGAACGTCCTCAAACTTCGCCTTCGAAAACGGTGAGTCGGCCATGCCCTTCGCCAGCTTGAAAAGCTTCTTCTGCAGCTTCTCGCACACGCCTTCGACCGCCGACCCCACGGTGGTCACGTGGGACGAACCACCTTCGATCGGTGCCACGGGCAAGGTGGAATCACCGAGCCGGAAGACCACGTTTTCCATGGGCAATCCCATCGCGGCGGCGGCGATTTGCGCCATCACCGTGTAGGTGCCGGTTCCGATGTCGGTGGCCGCGCTGCTCACCACCAGCCGGCCATCGGCATGCAGCACGGCGTGGGCGCGCGCGAACATCTGCATGGCATCCCACTGGCCGGTGGCCATGCCCCAGCCGATGAACTCGGTGCCCTCTTTCATCGAGCGCGGGGCCATCGGCCGCCGGTTCCAGCCGAATCGCGCTGCGCCCTGCTCGTAGCAGGCGAGCAACTCCTTGGTGGAATGCGGCAAGCCACTGGCGGGGTCCTGATGGGCGTAGTTCTTGAGTCGAAGCGCCAGCGGATCCATGTTCAGCGCATAGGCCAGTTCGTCCATCGCCACCTCCAGGGCATGAACGCCGTGCGCCGCCCCGGGGGCACGCATGTCGATCGGGCTGTACTGGTCCAGCTTGACGAGCTGGTAACCCAGCTTCACGTTGTCGCAGGCGTAGAGCTGGCCCGACCAGTTGACCACCACCTCCACGTAGTCCTCCAACCGCGATGTGGCCGCAATGGCGTCATGCATCACCGAGGTCAGCGTCCCATCGGCCGAAGCGGCGAGTCGCACACGCTGCCAGGTTTCGGCGCGGTGGCCGAAGGTGAACATCTGCTGGCGCGTCAACACCACGCGCACCGAGCGCTCCAGTTGAAGCGCGGCCATCACGGCCAGGATCAGGTTGTACTGCGGGCGCAAGCCCGATCCAAAGGCACCCCCGACAAATGGATTCCTGACCGTGACCTTGTGCTTGGACAAGCCGAACACATGCGAAACCATCCAACGGCTGTTCTGCGAACTCTGGCTCTTGTCGTAGATGGTGAGGTGCCCGTCTTCACCGCGCAACACCGTGGTGGCGTGCATCTCCATCGGGTTGTGGTGTTCGACGCCGGCGTAACACTCGGCATCCACCTTGAACGGTGCCGCATCGAATGCGGCCTGTGCATCCCCCTTCTCCTTGGGAGGCGGGGAAAAGCCGGCCTTCAGGCGACTGGGCTTGTAGGCGCGGTGCAGATGAGACAACAAATGCGTTTCGTGCGGCTCGAGCTCGTACTCCACGCGCACCAGCGAAGCGGCGTACCGCGCGGCCTCGAACGTCTCGGCCAGCACCAGCGCGACCGGCTGGCCGCTGTACAGGATGCCATCGCTGTGAAACGGCTTGAACGGCGAGCCCGCAGGCGCGGTCATGTCCTTGTAGAAGATATCGAGTTTTCGCATCCTGGGCCGGTGTGCATGCGACAGGATGTCCACCACACCGCGCACAGCCAGCGCCTCTTCCACATGCAGCGCCGTGATGCGGCCCCGGGCAATGCTGCTGCTGACGACCACGCCGAACACCATGTCGGGCGACGGGTGTTCGGCGGCGTACCGCGCCTGCCCCGTCACCTTGACCCGGCCATCCACGCGCGAAATGGCATCGCCTTTGGCCACGGATCCGGTGCCCGGTTCGGCAACCGGCTGAACATCGTGGTGTGTGTGGGTCATGAAATGTTGTCTCCCGTGTTGGTCACGGTGCCTTGCGCAGCCGTCTCCAGCGCCCGCACGATGGCGCGGCGCGCCATCGGAACCTTGAAAGCGTTGCTGCCGATGCCGACGCCGTGCGGCACGGCATCCTGCAGCACCATCAAAGCCACTTCCTTGAACCGGTCGGCCTCAGGAAACTGCCCGACCAGAAACGACTCCGCCAACGGATCACGCCAGGGCTTGTGCGCCACACCGCCCAACGCCAGCCGGGCGCTGCGGATGCGGCCGTCCTCGCCGATGTCCAGCGCCGCCGCCACCGAGACCAGGGCAAACGCATACGACTGCCGTTCGCGCAGCTTCAGATACACGGAATGGGCCGCGTACTGTTGGGAAGGAGGCACGGCGATGAACTCGATGAGTTCATCTGGCGCGAGCGTGGTGTCCACCTCCGGCGTGTCGTCCGGCAGGCGGTGAAAACCTGAAAAGGCAATGTCGCGCTCACCCCGCGGTGATCGCACGTGCACCACCGCATCCAGCGCGGCCAGCGCCACGCACATGTCGGAAGGGTGGACGGCAATGCAGTGTTCACTGGCGCCCAGGATCGCGTGCTGGCGCGCCAGCCCGTGTCGAGCGGGGCAGCCGGTGCCCGGCACGCGCTTGTTGCAAGGCACATGGGCATCGTAGAAGTAGACGCACCGCGTGCGCTGCAGCAGGTTGCCGCCGTTGCTGGCCATGTTGCGAATCTGCGGCGAAGCGCCGGCCAGGATGGCGGTGGACAGAAGGGGAAGTTGCTCCTGAACGAGAGGGTGGTAGGCGGTGTCCGCGTTGCGAGCCAGCGCGCCCAGGTGAAAGCTGCCATCGGGCAAACGCTGCACGGCATCCAGCGGCAAGCCGTTGATGTCGATCAACCTGACCGGGCGCACCAGGTTTTCCTTCATGAGATCCAGCAGGTTGGTGCCCCCCGCCACCCACTTAGCGGCCGTGGGTGCCAGGGCCGATCCGGGTCCTGGCTCGATCTGTGACAAGGCGGACTGGGCGTCGCTTGCCCGGGTGTATTCGAAGTCGTTCATCCCGGCACCGTTCCCGTGACGATGGGCGCATGCGCCCTTTCGCTGCCGTGCTCCCCCGGCCCCAGAGCGATCTCGGCCACCGCCTGCGCGATCTGCACATAGGCACCACACCGGCACAGGTTCCCGCTCATCAACTCACGCACATCGTCCAGCGTTCGTGCGTGGCCTTCCTGGATCAAGCCCACCGCCGAGCAGAGTTGACCGGGCGTGCAGTAGCCGCACTGGAACGCGTCGTGCCGCACGAAGGCACTCTGAAGCGGATGCAGCGCCTCACCGTCGGCCAACCCCTCCACCGTGGTGATGTTGCAGCCGTCACGCATCACCGCCAGTTGCAGGCACGAGAGCGTGCGCCGGCCGTCGACCAACACGGTGCAGGCGCCACACTGTCCATGGTCACAGCCTTTCTTGGTGCCCGTCATGTCCAACTCATCGCGCAGCAAGTCCAGCAAGCTGACCCACGGCTCGACTTCCATGCTGCAGGATCGCCCGTTGATCCGCATCTGGATGCGATGAGACGAGGGCAGCGCGGTGGAGCGGGCCTCCTCGTCGACCTGGGCGTGGCTGGGTGGCATGGCGATCCTCCTGTGCGGGAGGGCTCTGCGAACAAAGCCCTGAAGTGGATGACGATGCGCCCTGGTTCTTCGTCCGTCTGTGCGACAACGCGCTGAGGTCGCGCGTGTGTCGACGCTCGGCATACGGATTGCCCAAGGGCTCACCATTCGACAGGAAAGGAAAGAGCATGAGCCAGAGAAAGACCCCCGCGGGCACGCCCAGCCCGCCTCGAGCCGAACCCCTACAGCCAGACCGGCCGGGGCGCGGCGACAAGCGCACAAAGACCGAAGACTCGACTTCTCGTGATTCGGTGGCAGAAAAGCAGCACGAGCAAAGCAAGGATGCACTGGACAACGTGCGCGAGGGGTACGACTAGCACGCTCCCCGCCTTTCGATGTGAGTGCACCGCGTTTTATGGGCACGCGCATTGCCCTGTGTTGGCGTTGCGGTGAAAACTCCGCAGCCACCTCAACCCACAGGAGCGCTACATGACACCCAACAGAGCAGATGGCCAGAAAGACCGTGATCGATCAGCCGCGCAGGGCGAGAAGGCCCAACAGCGGAAGCAAGACGCTGGCCGCACACCCCAACCACAGGCAGCGCCGCCAAAAGGTGAGCGTCCCATCGCTGATGTGGACCGCAAGGTGCGTGGCGGCGATGCCTGATCCTGGTGCGCGGAGATAACTTTGCTGGCGATCATCATTCCCGCGAACAACGAGGAAGCGGCCCTGGGTGCGTGTCTGCAGTCGGTGCAGGCTGCGGCCCGATGCCAGGCGTTGGGAGGAGAACAGGTTTTGACGATTGTGGTGCTGGACGCCTGCACCGACAACACCGAAGCCATTGCGCACCTGGCCGGATCGCTCACCATCAAGGTCGATGCGCGAAACGTGGGCGTGGCGCGCGCAGCTGGCGCACAACTGGCACTTTCGCTTGGGGCACGTTGGCTCGCTTTTACCGATGCGGACACCACGGTGGCCCCTGAATGGTTGCATGAGCAGGTGTGTCTGCGCAGCGATGCGGTTTGCGGCACGGTCGGCGTGAGCGACTGGGGTGTCTATGGCGAACCCATGCGCCGTCATTTCGATGCCACCTACACCGACGCCGACGGGCATCAACACATTCATGGCGCCAACCTGGGCGTCAGCGCAGAGGCCTACCACCGGGCGGGTGGCTTCGAACCGCTGGCCAGCAGCGAGGACGTGGCGTTCGTCAAGGCCTTGCAGGCGGTGGGTGCACGCATCGCCTGGTCGGCCGCCCCGCGCGTCATGACCAGCGCGCGCAAGATGTTTCGCGCACCGGGTGGGTTCGGTGCGACGCTGCTTGCACTGGCACCTATCCTTTGCACATCCGAGCTGGAATGACGATGGACACTCGCGCGAGCGCGCACACCCGGTTGCTGGCGGCGCTGGCCCAGATGGACCTTGCCGAGAATCCTGCGGACAGGCTCGAGCAACTTGTGCGCCTGGGCCTCGACAAGATTCCACTGCCCGCTCAGGGGGCTACCTTGCAACGATGGCAGGCGCTGTGTGCGGTTGCGGAACACGATATGTCGCTGGCAAAACTGTATGAAGGGCATACCGATGCGCTGGCTGTGCAGGCCGAGGTCGCGCCTGGATTCGGCCGATTGGATGGCGCAACCTGGGGCATGTGGGCGTCCGAGTCGCCGGTCGGGCGCACCCTCATTGAAAACCTTGCAGCGAACGAAGTGCGATTGAACGGCAGCAAAGCATGGTGTTCTGGCGCTGCTCATGTGAGCCACGGCTTGCTGACAGGCTGGTTCGCCAGCGGCACGAGGCCACACCTGGTGCGTGTCGCGATGAGACAGCCCGGCGTGACCGTTTCGGACGCAAACTGGCACGCGGTCGGCATGGCCGCCAGCGGCAGCCTCATCGTCACGTTCCACGATGCCGTGGGGCATATCGTGGGCAAGGAAGGTGACTATCTTCAACGACCCGGATTCTGGCAAGGTGGCGCGGGCATTGCCGCCTGCTGGCATGGCGGCGCTCTTGCGCTGGCGAAGGCCTTGAGGCGCGCATTGGCAGAGGCGCCGCTCGAGAGACGAGGCGTCTTCCAGCTGGCCGCATTGGGCAAAGTGGATGTGAGCTTGCGGTCCACCGCCGCGTTGCTGCGCGAGGCTTCGCAGTGGATCGACAACCACCCCACCCAGGATGCCAGTGCAGTGGCTTTGCGCGCTCGGCTCGCCGCCGAGCGCAGCGCCACCCTGGTGCTCGACGAGGTGGGCCGTGCATTGGGGGCCACACCTTTTTGCCGGGACAGGAAATTTGCGCAGATGGCCGCGGATCTGCCGGTGTTCGTGCGGCAGAGTCATGCGGAGCGTGACCTTGCCGCACTGGGCGATCGCATGGCAGCGTCGGGAGACGAAGCATGGTCCATCTAGCAGAACCCGGGCTCATTGAAGGTGAGGGCAACAGCGACCTCACATGGCAACAGTGGTGGGCCGTCACGCCTTGCTCGGAACTCTCGATGGTGGCCGGGCTGGCAACCCGGCAACGTCTCGTGGTCGTGGCGCCCCACCCCGATGACGAAGTACTCGCCTGCGGTGCGCTCATCGCCATGCATGTCGCGCGCGGGGGCGAGGTGGTCGTGATTGCGGTGACGGACGGTGAAGCCAGCCATGCAGAGGCCTCTTCTGCGCCAAATCCGCATGACCTGGCCACTCAAAGGCGCGGTGAACGGCTGCAAGGGCTGACGTGCCTGGGCATCGATCATCCCGAGGTGCACACATTGGCACTCGAAGATGGCCGTGTGGCGGTCCAAAGCGGCTTGTTGCGCGGCGCATTGTCCTTTCTCTTGCGTCCTCGCGATGTGGTCGTGAGCACCTGGGAAGGCGATGGCCACCCCGATCACAACGCCACCGGCCTGGCCACCCGCCAGGTCTGCCAGCGTGTCGGGTGTCGTTTTCTGGCAGCGCCGGTTTGGATGTGGCACTGGTCGGCTGCGGGAGATTCTCGCGTGCCCTGGCATCGCCTGCGCAGGTTGGCCTTGAGCGAAGAAGCATGGTCGCGCAAGCAGGCAGCGATGGCTGCTCACATATCGCAGCTCACACCGCGCAGCGACACCATGGGAGCGGTGTTGGGCGTCGGGGTGTTGGCCAGGGCGGCCTGGCGCCACGAATACTATTTCGTCTGAACAATGCCCCCCGCCATGACGCCAGGTCCGGCATATTTTGAAGAACTGTTTCGCCAGAGCGATGACCCGTGGGGGTTCCGCTCAAGGTGGTACGAGGCGCGAAAGCGCGCGCTGACGCTGGCATGTCTGCCCACGCGGCGCTATGCAAGTGGCTACGAGCCGGGTTGTGCCAACGGAGAACTTTCAGCGCAGTTGGCCGACCGCTGTGAACGCCTGCTGGTTTCCGATGGGTCTGAGCGCGCGGTGGATCTGGCCCGGAGCCGCTTGGCGGCGCTCACACACGTGCAAGTGGCACAGGCTCACCTCCCCGATCAATGGCCCGCGAATCCGTTTGATCTGATCGTCATCAGCGAATTGGGCTACTTTCTCGACGTGGAATCGCTGGACGCCATCGCCGAGAAGACGCGGGCCTCGCTTTTGCCCGGGGGAACGGTGCTGGCATGCCACTGGCGCCGCCCCATCCAAGGTTGCGTGCTTGACGGGAACGCCGTTCATGAGCGGCTGGCGCGGGGACTGAGGCTCCCTACGCTCTGCGAAGTGCGGGAGGCCGACTTCGTGCTGCACGTGTGGAGCAACGATCCTCGATCCGTTGCCGAGCGCGAGGGCTTCGACTGGTAGAAGCTGAAAACCCGAACAAGCCCCGCTTGCATCAGGGCTTGGTGGAGGTCGCGGGCACCTGCGAGAGCAGATCAGCCAATTCGTCTGCGTGTTCCTCTTCCACTTCCAGGATGGACTCGAACAGCCGGCGCGTGGTGGGGTCGTCTGCACCGATCACTTCGATGGCGTGGCGGTAGCTGTCGATGGCGATGCGCTCCGCCACGAGGTTTTCCCGGATCATGTCGCCCAGCGTGACCCCTTCCACATACTCTGCATGGCTGCGCCTGGTCAATGTGTCGGGCGAGAAATCAGGTTCGCCGCCGAGCTGGACGATGCGCTCGGCCAGTTGGTCGGCGTGTCCTTGTTCTTCATTGGAATGCACCAGAAATTCGGCGGCTGTGGCTTGCGAATGGATGCCACTGGCCATGAAGTGGTGGCGCCTGTAGCGCAGCACGCACACCAGTTCGGTGGCCAGGGCTTCATTGAGCAGATCGATGACTTGCTGGCGGTTCGCGCTATAACCCGCGGTCACGGCGCCCTCCTCGATGTGCTGCCGGGCAGACCTGCGAAGTTCTGCAAGATCAAGAGGTGGTTGAGTCTGGTTCATGGAAGTCTCTCGTGGGGTGGTGGGGC
>VFQP010005543.1_pt1 | contig 10934 bp, 15 predicted proteins | sample 3512351 | NCBI WGS metagenome assembly VFQP01 (sample SAMN10412372, study PRJNA504923) | tailings metagenome | isolation source: Relicate 1 Philex TSF1 revegetated site | place: Philippines: Tuba, Benguet | collected 2017-08-29
CTGACGGCCAAGCACAGCAGCGTGAGCCGTGTGCTTGCTCACGCCCGCGGCCCGCACCTGGACACGAGGTGCGTGAGCAGGAGGTGGGTCCGAACGGGCTTTGGCATGGTGGCGCCACCCTCTGGCCCAGCCGAAGGCGCAATCGTGTGCCCAGGCGGTGACGAGGGCGGCGTGGCGCGCAGCAGGCCCTGCAGCACCTGCCCAGGCGTGTGCCCCGCCATGAGACACGCGCCCACCCACTGCCGCCGCGCCCCGACGCCCAGGAACGCTGCCGCAGCACTCCCGTCTGCACTCGCACAGCGGGTGGCGCAACACACGCGCCAGCGGGATGTTTGCCCTTGACCTGCTGCTGCCACACCAGGGGCATTCCACCGGCGTGCCCCCCACCTGCCGGTGGAGGGAAGCACGCGCTGGCGAGCCGGTCCAGCAGGTGAGCGGACGCAGGCCCCGCACCCATGGCCTGCACGCGCCGCAGCAGCAGCACACCAGCTGCACCGGCTGCGCTTCCATCGCCTTGGCAGCGAGCAGGACCTGGCAAGAGCGACCTTGGTGGCACCGCACGCACCCGCACGGCGGCGCGGACCAGAGGCAGCGCTGCGCCGGCCTCCCCCGCCTCCACGCAGCGCGCCACCCGCGCCTGCACCTCATGCCCTAGCTCCGACACCAGAGGCCTGAGAGCCGCTGCCAGGGGCGCTGAAGCAGGCTGCGGCGCGTCCAAGGTGCCGCCGGGCCCCGCCACCAGCCACTGCATCTCCAGCACAGCAGCCGGCTCGCTGACGTCGCTGACGCCGCTGCTGGCGTGCCACCCAGCCGCAGAGCCGTCGCGCGCGCCGCCAGGGCCGTCGGCGGCAGCCCCCAGGTCGGGCGCACCCGTCAGGTCCGCCGCGGCGTGCGCCACGGCTTGCAGGTCCTGGTCTGACGCCTGCGCGCACGGCAGCAGCCCCACCGCTGTGAGCCGAGCTGCAGAGCTCCGCGTGCGCCGCAAGCCTGCCAGCCTCCTCTTCCTGCTGCTGCTGAGGCTGGCGCAGCGCGCACGCACCGCCTGCAGCCAGGTCGGAGCGCCCGCGTGCCGCGCGCCCGCGCCAGCCTCCTGCAGCGTGCCCTGCACGGCGTCCAGCAGCCGGACGAGCGCGCCTGCGCGGCGCAGCCACGCACCGCGTCAGCGCACCACTGCTGAGCGCAATACGCCGCACAACTCAGCGGGGTGTGCGCCGCCCCTGTTTGTTGCAGGGCCGCACGCACCTGGTGCTGAGGCGGCCAGGAGCCAGGGCAGCACGGGCGCCTGCCCAGACAGCACGGCGGAAGGCAGGTGGAGGGAGCGCTGGGCGGGGCTTGCGCCTTGCCCCTGAACTCCCGGTAGCCCGCCTGGCTGTGAGCGTGGCCCCGTGCACAGGACGGCGCTGGCCACTGCCACCCTGGCGGAGCGCTCCACGCGCCCCAACGCCGTGATGAGGCCCGCCGCGTCGCGTGCCGGCAGCCCGCCGTCCCTGGCGCCGCCGCCTGCCCGCCCCCCGCCAGCCGCGCGGCGCAGCTGCCAGGCCGGCAGCCCCACCTCCACGCTGCCCAGCACGCGCACGAGCGGGGGCAGGGCTGACTGCAGCGCCTGCCACGCCCACGGCGCGTGCGCCAGCGGCAAGAGGGCCAGCTGCTGCAGCACCCGCGCCGCGCCCTGGGCCAAAGCAGGTGCGGCTGGGTGCGCAGCGCGCGGCGGAGCCAGGTGCGCGCCAGGCCCCACCGTTCCGCGCACGCTGACGTCCCGGGGCCACACCTCAGCCGTGTGCTTTTGCCGCGCAGCCGCTGGCGCCCAATCCTCCAGGCACGCCAGCCGGAGCATGACGGTGGCTGCACCACGCGGCTCTGGCGCCAGCTCGGCGAGGAGGGCAGGGAGCTGCTGCTGCTCCGAGTGGGGCAAGAGGTGCTGCTGGGGGCCGCCTGGCCCGCGCGGTGGCCGCAAAGCGAGCGAGGGGTGGGGCGCGGCCCTGCCGGGCGCCTGCCGCTGTGGCGCAGCGTCTGACAGCTGCAGGGTGCGTTGCAGCTGCTGCCAGGCCGCCTGCAGCGCAGCGGCATCGCTTGGCGTGGCAGCCCCTCGTGACGCCCACGCGGTGGACGCCTCCAGAGCCATCATGGCGGCGCGCGCGTCCCCGCCCGGGCGCTGAGCAGCCGAGGCGGCGACGAGCCGCCCCACCAGCGCGGCACCAAGTTCCGGCCAGTGCGCCTGGCCCGCGGCAGCGGCGGCGGCAGGCCCGCGCTGGGGGGCTTGCTGCTGCGCCCACAGCCACGCCAGTGCCGCCAGATCCTGAGGTGACTGCGGCGTCGCACCACCCGCTCTGCCGCCCCGCGCGGTGCCCCGCCCGCCGAGGAGCGCGCGCGTGACGTGCTGCTGCTGCGAGGGAGTGAAGGACCCCGGGCGCTGCGCCAGCAGCACGGCCAGCAGGCGCGTGGCGGCCGGTGGCTGCAGGTGCGTGCACATGCCTTGCGCCAGGTGCTCCACCAGGGCCTGCTGGGGTGCGACGCCCAGCACGCCACACGCCGCCAAGTAGGGCACCAGCGCGCCCTCAACCGCTGCTGGAGCGCCGCCAGCCGGCGCCGCCTGGAGCACGCCGCGCGCTTCCTGCCCGAGCCTGCCCAACAGAGCCGTGGCGTTGACGCCCGCCGCCAGGCTGGCGTCCACCTGGCCCTGCCTCTGGGACGCGTGCGCTGTTGCCGCCGCTGCCCCTCTGCCTGCCGCTTGCGCCGCCACCACAGCGATACCCAGGTCCAGGTGTGGGGAGGCCAAGGCGGGTGTGAGCTGCACCAGGCGCCCACACGCTGACCGCACCACTTGCGCGTACGCCTTGACCGCGCTGGCGTCCACGCAATCGAGGCGCCTGCTGGCTTGCGCTGTGGGGCTGCTGGGAGCGGCAGCACCAGCGCCAGCGTCCCGTGGAGTGCCTATGCGGCGCCAGGTGTGGGATGCCGCTTGCACCGCGGCCGCCAGCGCCTGGAGGGTGAGGGCGTTCGTGACGGCCCGCTCGTGCTGCTGCAGGGCGCTCAGCAGCGGGTTGTGCGCAGGCTGGCCCTGCGGCTGCTGGCTGCTGAGCCGCACGCGCCAGGCGTCATGGCTGCGTCCTCCTCCCCGCCCCGCCGACGTAGAAAGCATGGCGGCCGCAGCATGGCGCTGGTGACTGCAGCCCAGCGGCGCCGTGAGCAGCACCGGTGCGCAGGGAGATGCCCAGTCGACGGGGCGGAAGGGGCGCGCCGCCGCGCGGTTGCCGCTGTCAAGCGCGCCAGCTCTGCCATGAGACCGAAGATGCGCGATGCTGCTGATGACGCCGCTGTTGCTGCTGCTGCTCCTGATCTGGGCCCGCGCCGCACGTGCTGCGAGCGCGCCGAGGCGGCCGCCTAGCAGAGAGCCGTGCAGCCCTGCCTGGGCCACCAGCCAGAGCATCACATCCCGCCGTTCTGGCCGCAGTCAGTTTCGCGCGATGCTTGGAACCACGCGCAAAGCCCCGCCGCCGTCGTCATGCGGACGTGCTGCGGGCGTGGGAGCACATGGCCGGGGACCACACAAACACTGCACACAAACTGACGCACATGTAGCCATGGCTACCGCACAGCACTTGCGCTCTTCTCTGCCGCTCCTCTTCGCGCTTGCACTTGGCCTTGTTGCCGCCGCAGCGGGCGCAAGCAGCAGCGGACACCACAATTACAATCTCCAGCATCAACAGCATCACGCAGCAAAGGCCGCGGCTGGCGGCCGCTCGTCTGGCGCGTCGCAGCGACATGCCGCGGCGAGCCTCCCGCCCATCTCGTGTCGCTTGCCGCACCGACGGAGGCCGTTCGTCATTTTCCTCCAGAGGTGTGCAGTGCGCACGCCATGATCGCAGTCTGCATCGCCGAAGCGCCCGCCGCCCACCTCTCCCGCCGCATCTTCATCTCGAGATGATCACCACCGAGCCTCCCTGCACGCAGGGATACGAGGAGCCACTGGCTCACGAGCTTCGTCAACCGCGTGTCAAGCATGTACAACTTGACGCTGAGCCCGTGCTTCACGACCGGGTGCGACGCGGCCGAGCCCGTCGGCGAGCGGGGTTGGAGCCAAGAGGTGCGCACGCTCCACCCGCCACTGGGCTCTGCGCGCCCAGGGAGCCTCTGGTCACAGACCAGCCAGCCTGCTGGCCTGTGCAGGTGGTGGCGGACGTCGGCCTGACCTGGGCGCACGCGCACTCCAACTTGGCCTCGGTGGTGCGGCCTCCCTCCATCTCCTGCGTCACAATGCTGGCCCCGCCAGTGGAGCGCCTCAGCCGGTGCTTCTCTACGCTGACTAAGCAATCGGCGCTGCCGCTGCTGCAGCTGACCCCGGTGCAGATCGCAGCAGCGCTGCCGGTGGCACGGACGCACCTGGGCGTGGGGTGCTTGAACGAGCTCGCCCGGACGTTCTCTGGGTTCCAGGACGAGACGCTGCTGTCCAAGGCCTGCACACGGACACCGAGCTCGCCCACGTGCTGACCCGCCTGACCAAGCAGCGCATGTCCCAGTGCCTCGTCCTGCTCGAGGTGAGGCATGTTTGCAGCGGCGCCCTACGCACGCGTTTGCGGCAACCCTGTGATGGGGTGTGTGGGTCACTCGTTGTTTTGCCCCTGCCCAGGAGGCCGACGTCCAAGAGTCGCTGGGACTGCTGCTGCACTGGTTCCCCTGGCAGGGGGCCATGGACCGCGGGGAGCGTCACGCCTTCCTCACGTGGGCCCAGGGCGAAGCCGACCAATCGTCAAGAGCGCCCGCCGCTGACTACCTGACGGACGAGCAGGCACGTGCCATCCAACTCGTGGGCATGGCTGAGGAGGAAGTGCACCGGTGGGCGCGGGAGAGGTACCAGCAGCAGCTGGCACAGATGCACGCAGGTGGGCCTTGTGCCTGCAGCACTGCTGCGTTGCCCCCCCCTCAGGGGTCCTCCCTGGTGGCGTGATGACACGGCATGCTCTTCTGTTGCACGTGGCCAGGCATGCAAGACTTGCTGAGCAAGCATGACACGCCGCTCACAGCTCATCTTTCGCAGTAGGCGCAGCCCTGCTGCCTGACGCGGCGCCCTCCAAGAACTGCGTGACCCAGGCGACGTGCAGAGCCGCGCCCTTGTGCAGCACCTCCTCGTCTAGCAGGAACCTGCGCGCACCGAGCACAAGAGGTTCTGCAGCGCTCTGCTCTCTGCGCCTGCTAGAAGACCTGCCGCGGGCACAGCACCAGGCGCTCTGCCACCCACTCGCCTAGGGTTGTGCAGCGCGTGCACGCTGCCCAGCGTCTCGTTGCGGATGCCAAGGAAGCCAAAGTTGCACGGGACCTTGCGGCAGAAAAAGGCAAAGTCCTCGCCTGCGCGCGCACCATGCAGTGTGTGCACCATGTGATCCTCAAGCCCACGCGGCTCGCCTGGCTTGGAGCCCGCGCGCGACACGTCACTCAATCCCCAAAGCGCACCGGCCATGATGGGCTCCACCTCGGCCACGTGGTCGGCACCAATCACCCTGCAGGCGGGGGCATGTGCAGCCTCTCGGCACAGCGCGCGCCCAGCACAGCGTGCCAGAGCCGGTATCGTGTCTCGCTCACCTTGCCGCCACCGCCTTGGCAAACACGACTGTGCTGGGGTCGTTGACCGTAGGGGGGTAGTACTGCACAACACGCATGTGCCAGGCTGCAGGCGTGAGGTACGAGGCGTGCGTGCCGTGCACCTCTGGGCCCACGCCACCCTCCGCACCGCCCACGCACCGGCTGCTCCCCCAGGCGCCAGTCCACCGTGGCGTTGCACCCGTAGCCCGCCGCCACCGATGACGCCAGCGCCTCCAGGCGGCCCTGCAGCCTCTCAATCACCTCGTGCGTCAAGGCCCTGCGCTCGCAAATGGGTTAATGAGCTCTTGCCTTCCCCCCGCCCCAGCCATGATCACCGCGGCCAAAGCGCACCAGCGCCACGCACCGGATGGTGCCGCCAAACTCCGCCACGTCGGGGATCACGTTGTACGCGTGGCCGGCCCGCAGCAGCGTCACGCTCAGCACCGCGCTGCCCAGGGGCGACGTCTCCCGAGACACGAGCGTCTGCCGGGCAAGAGCCCAGGCAGGCGCCAACAGGCAAGCGCGTGAGCATGAGGGAGCGCAGCAGCGCGCTTTTGCACGGCCGGGCGCGTTCCCACCGCGACCACCCACGCGCACACGCACCTGGAGGCTGCCAATGATGCTGGAGGCCGCCACCACGGGGTCGACATTGAGGTGCGGCATGGCGGCGTGACCGCCCCGCCCTGCGCCCAGGCCCCGCCACAACCAACGCGAGCGTCGCCATGCAGGCCAGATTGCATCCTGCGGCCCCCTGTGGCCCGGAGCGCCGCCACGCACCCGTGACGACGACGTGGAAGGAGAGCGCGCCCGCCATGATGGTGCCCGGCCGCACGCCCAGGTGCCCCGAGGGGATCCAAGGCGCCACGTGCACGCCAAACACAGCAGACACGCCCTCCAGAGCACCTGCGGCCAGAGTCGCGGTCGCCAGAGCCGTGCCCCCCCCCTTGCTCCCTCGACCCCCCCGCCGTGTCCCCTCGCTACGCTCCTCCTCCGCCCCTCGACCAACAAACCGCAAGGGCCGCCTCACCTTCCCGCACCACGTGGTCGCCGCCCGCGCCAAACTCCTCGTTGGGCTGGAACACCAGCCGCACCTGCGCGCCCGCCAGCCCACCCGACGCCTCGACGCCCTTGAGCAGCTTGGCGGCGCCCAGCAGCATGGACGTGTGCCCGTCGTGCCCGCACGCGTGCATGGCGCCGTCGTGCGTGCTGCGGAAGGGCAGGCCCTCGGGCTCCTGGATGGGCAGCGCGTCCATGTCGGCGCGCAGAGCCACGGTGCGCGCGGCGGGCGCCTGGGGGTCGCCCAGCGTGGCCACCACGCCCGTGCCAAACACCGGCCTGCGCTCAACATTCGTGAGCGACCACGGGCAGGGTGCCAGCATCATCATCATCATTGAGCTCACGCGCACCACAGGTTACTTGCTGGGTAAGGGGGGCGGCTGCGCGCTTGAGGCGGGCCGCACGTGAAGGGGATGCCGAGGTCCGTCAGCGTGCTCTTGATGAGCGCGGACGTCTTGAGCTCGTTGCTGCCAAGCTCCGGGATGGCGTGCAGCTCGCGGCGCAGGCCCACGATCCACGGGTGCGCCTCCTTAGCAGCCGCCAGCACCTCCGCCGGCGCGGGCGCTGCCGCCGCCGCAGCCGTGATGGCGCACGCAGCCAGCAGCAGGAGGTGCGAGAGCATTGCGCCTGCTAGCTGCTGAGCCAACGAGCGCTGGATACCTGCAGCGTGCCCGCAAGCCTCGGAGTGCCTGCCATGCGACCGTGGGGGTGCGCGCGCTCGCCTCTCGCGTGCTGTTTGAGAAGCCAGCAGCAACTCACACGTGCGACGCACTCCTGCAGCAGAGCCAGCAGAGCCCAAGAGCCCAGCACCGCAGAGAGCGCAGCCGAGCGTGCGAGATGAAGCTGACCGGCGTGTGCATCCTCAGGTGGAACGGGCAGGAGGCCACGCCCGTGTTCCTGGGCTCAGCCATTGACGTGTCAAACTTTGGCTACTTCCAGGTGCGCGCTGGGGGGCCTGGGGGTGGGTGGCGCCCGCTGCAACGCAAGGGGAGGGCCGCTGGGGCTGCGGGCCAGCGACGCAGCCAGCGCGCGCGAGCACAGTGCGCACATGACCACGGCAATGGTGTGCACGCTGTGGTTTTTGGCTGAGCGTCTCGCGCTCGCGCCTCGGGGCAGGGCCGAAGAGAGAGAGATCCGCGTGGTGCGCGCCTCCGTTTGCGTGCGCGTGCAGAGGCCGGCGGTGCGCGAGGGCATCATGTTCATCAGCCGGACCATCGTGCAGCGCACGCAGCCCGGCCAGCGGCAGAGCGTCAAGAACGACGAGTACTTGTGCCATGTCTATGTCAAGGCGGAGACGGGCCTCGCGGCCATTGCCATCGCGGACAGCGAGTACCCCACCACAGCAGCCTTCTCGGTGCTCCACAAGGTGCTGGACGACTTCACGGCGCAGCACGCAGACAGCTGGCAGAGCGTGCAGGCGGACGCGCAGTTAGCCAACCCCATCCTCGAGCCAGCGCTCGTCAAGTACCAGGTGAGGCTCCTGGCCTGTGGGTGTGCAAAAGGGGTGTGGTGCGGTGGCACATACGTGCCGGAAGTCGCGGGCTGCGGCGCTCACGGCTTGGCGGGGTGTGCCTGAGCGCGCACGACGCACGAACGTGCGCAGGACCCGGCGCAAATCGACAAGCTCACCAAGATCCAGAAAGACCTCGGTGCGTGGGAGATGAAGTGGGGTTCCTTTCTCAGACGGTTGCACACGAGGCCATCACGCGTGCCTCACGACCCCCCTGGCCCATCCCCACCCTCGCTCTGGCCCGCGCAGACGAGACCAAGATTGTGCTTCACCAGACGATTGAGAGCGTGTTGCGGCGAGGCGAGAAGCTGGACGCCTTGGTGGAGAAGAGCAACGACCTCAGCCTGGCCAGCCAAATGTTCTACAAGCAGGCCAAGAAGGCCAACTCGTGCTGTCAGTATGCGTGACCACGCTGCCTTGAGCAGGAGAGTGCTGCCGGCTGTACACCAGAGTCACCCACGAGTGCCGTTGCTTGCTGCGCGTGCTGCTGCTGCTGCTGCGTCACGTCGAGAGTTGCGGAGGGGCGAGGATGTCGAAGAGATGAGGGATTTTGCCAAACCGAATGCCAAGCAGGAACGCAGCGCTGTCCACCACACACGGGTCAGCAGAGAGGCACACACTCTCAAGCCCACGCACCAAACAGCACAAACCACCAGCGGCGTGCACCACGGCGCAGAGTCGCAGTGCCCTCCTGCTGAGACACGACGCGGCGCGCGCTCTGCATGCCAAACCATGCCCAGCCTGCGCTGCGCCGTCGCATGTACAGCTGGCCCGAGCCCCCACACAGGAGGAGCGCGCTCAGAGCTCGTCCTTGGCCTCGGCGCCCTTGGCCCCGTCCTCGGCGTCCTTCTTGGGGAGCGTGTAGGGCACCTTGGCGTGCTCCTTGATGTACTTGGTGAAGCCCTGCGCGCCGCGATGGTGGGGCGGGTGCAGGGCACAGAAGGGTCAGGTTGGGTGTGGGACGGACCGACCGCGCCGTGCCTCTCACGCACGCGCAACCACCTCACCTTCAGCGTGCGCTCGCCGTCGTACGTGAGCACCTCCTTGCCGCCGGCGGGGATGAAGAAGATGGAGGGGAAGCCCTGCACCTCGAACTTGGGGTGCTCGTTCTCCGTGCCGTCCATCTTGGCGATCACCACGCTCTCCACCTGCACACCACCACCGCGCACGCACGTGCAAGCGGCTGAGCGCACGTGCTGGTCGCCGCCACAGACAGGCCCCGCTGCTGAGCCCCGCGCCCGCCAAAGCATCCCCCGCACGGTCCCCACCTTCTTGAAGCGCTTGGCCAGCTTCTTGTAGATGGGCTCGAGCTGCTTGCAGTGCCCGCACCAGGGCGCGTACACCTCGAGCAGCACGTCCTTGCCCTCGTCAAACACCAGCTCGTCCACCGTCTTGCCCACCACCACCGTAACGTCGGCGTCCTTGTTGTTCTCAGGGATGGGGGCGCTCTTGTAGTCAGCCTGCCGCGCCGCACGCAGCGAGAGAGGGGGGGCGCAGAGAGAGCAATCATGAGCCTCAGGACCTCTCTCGTCCCTGCGCGCGCCTCCCCTCCCCGTCGCGCCAGCACCACGGACCCCACCCTGCAGCGCAGCGCACCTCGGCCGTGCCGTCCAGCACGCCGGCGGTGAAGGCCTTGAGCGCCTCCTGGCTAAACTCCTCCTTGAGCTTGTACTTGCGGTTCTTCTCCATGAAGAAGCCAATCACCTGCGGGCGCCCGCGAGCAGGCGGCACCAGCGCGCACCTCGCTGATGCTCGACCACCCTGCAGCGCCCCAGCAGGAGGACGCCCCACCCGCCAGTACAGCGCGCACAGAGGCTTGGCAGCACGTGCCTGGGGCGCCTTGGCGTCCTTGAGGCCGAAGAAGTTGGTCACTGGCTCGTGGCTGCTGCCCGTGTTGTCCACCGTGACGAACACCAGCTTGCCCTTGAACTCGGTGGCCACAGCCTTGAAGGCGTCAAACACCTGAGGGCGTACAGGCCAGGGCAGCGCGGCGGGGCACCTCGCGTCGGGCACCACCAGGCGGCCCCCCGCGTGACTCGGCCAGAGCCGCAACTGCCCCACGCGAGCGCGGCCACCGCGCGCACCTTGGCGCCGGGCTCCAGGTCCGAGCCGGCCGCCCAGAGGAGGATCTGCTGCTTGAGGCCCGAGTTGAAGATCTTGTCGCTGTTGTCCTGGTTGAACTCAATGGTGAGCGGGATCTTCTCGGCCGTCACAAACTGCTTGAAGGCGTCGGCGTCCGTGACGTCGCCGTCAAAGGCCGCCGTGGCGCGGGGCTCGCCCTTGAAGTTCTTGATGATGCCCACGCTGCCCACGGCCGTGAGGCCCGCCTGCTTGGCCACGTCGGCGCTCGTCGTGTCCACAAACACCACATCCTCAAACTTGATGGCCGTGGCCTTGAACGCGTCGTGCGCGGCGCCCTGCGCGCACCGCCACCCATGCAGGGAATGAGCACGGGAGTGAGCGGTGCGTCACGTGGTGGTTCGTGCGTGGGCGCGTTCCCCAAAGGCCTCACCGAGAGCTCCTTGAAGTAGCCGACCACGACGGCCGGCACGCCCTTCTCCAGCGCCGACAGGAGCTCCACGTCCTCGATGGGGGTGGTGGCGGGGCCAATCTTCTTCTTGACCCACGACACGATGCCGTCCCTGCACGCCACCACCACCAGCAGCAAGGCAGGCCTTGCGTGAGCTTCGCGTGAGCGCTCTGTCGCAAGCAGAAAGAGGTGCAAGCTTGCGAACTCACGTCTCGCGCGGGCCGTTATACTCGCTGGGCTCGCCGTCGACGAACCACTTGA
>VFQP010005544.1_pt1 | contig 10932 bp, 8 predicted proteins | sample 3512351 | NCBI WGS metagenome assembly VFQP01 (sample SAMN10412372, study PRJNA504923) | tailings metagenome | isolation source: Relicate 1 Philex TSF1 revegetated site | place: Philippines: Tuba, Benguet | collected 2017-08-29
TCAACGCCGCTGGTGGTGCTTGTGGGCTGCTGCTAGGGCCAGAGGACGACTTGCTCTCATGCGCGGGCGCTACGGGCTTGGCAACGGCCGTGGCGTTTGCCATCTCCCACGTGGTTCGACTGACGGGTGGCGCGGACCCCGGGCAGAGCGGGCGCTCCGTCCTTGCCATGCGTCGCGGGGCCCAACGGGCGGGTGGCGTGGCGCTGCGGCCGCAGGTGGACGCCGCGCAGGCGCAGGCGCGGGCGCTCGAGGGGCAGCTGGCGGCGGCGCAGCAGCAGCTGCACGCGGCGAGGGCGGCGCTGGCGTCACGGGACGCGGCGCAGGGCGCTGCCGCCGCTGCGGCGACTCGCGCTCCACAGGTGCGCGCGCCCTCGCTGAGTGCAGCCACCAATCGCAAGATCGATTCATCTGGTTGCTGGGAGAGCGAAGCCTCTCTGCTCCACAGCAATTCAGCGTGCTGTCCATGCCGAGGTCAACTCGCGCCAACAGCGCTCTTGTCGCGCGCAGGCGGACCCGTCCGCGCCCGGCACCTCGGAGCCCGCCCGCGCGGCCTCCCCGCAAGCCCCCATGCAGGGCCTGCTCGAGGAGCTGCACTGGTGGCGCGACCGCTGCCAGCAGCTCGAGGCGCGCCGCAACGCCGTCGACGCGCAGCTCCACTCCCTCGGCGGCGCCACGCCGCCCTCGTCCTCCTCCTCTGCCTCCTCCCCGCACGCGCCGCTCGCCGGCGCCCCGCCCGCCTCCGCCCTCGCCGGCGCCGCCGCGGTCGCGGCGGCGGCCACGTCGCAGCCGCGCTCCGCGTCCCCGCTGCCTGGTAGCGCGGCGGCGGGCGGCGGCGGCACCGAGAGCACCCGGCTGCGCCTGGCGGCGCTGCTGCAGCTGGTGGCCGCAACCGACGCCAAGCTCAAGTCGCAGGCCGGCGGCGGCGGCGGCGGCAGCTTCGCGCCAGCTTCCGGCGCGTCGTCCGAGGCCGGCGGCGGCGGCGGCAGCGGCGGCGGGGCCATGGCTGCGCTCCTGGACGACAGCGCGGTGACGCTTCCACTGGACGCCCTGGCCAAAAAGCTGGAGCGGAGGGTGCGTGCGGGGCGGGCGCCCTCTCTTTGTTCTGCGTCTGCTGCAAGCGCAAGTCAGAGAGCGCCCGGTCGCCGCCGTCACACGAGCCTTTGCACTGTACCGCTTTGGTTCCCAACGCTTCAGGTGCGGAGCGTGCTCCTCTCGGCGCTGGAAGCCCGCGTCCCGCCGTCCTGGTCCGCGCTGAGCCAGCCCGCGCCGCGCTCCGCCGCCGGCCCCGATGCTGCACACTACGCGGCAGCTGGGAGCTTCTCGCAGGCGGCGGGCCGGCCTCAGGGCGTGCCGGTGGCGTGGGCGGCGGCGGCCGAGCCACCCGCCGCAAAGCAGCAGGTGTCGCCCGGCACGCCCACACAGGCGGCGGCGCCGCCGCAGCCGGGCGCCGACGCCGGCAGCGGCGTGACGGCTGGGAGCCGGGCGGTCGGCCCGTGGGTGCTGGGCGACGCGGGATCCGCCGCCGGCGGGTTAGGGCTTGGCGCGCATGCGGACGGGGGCTTTGCCGCTGCTGCACGCACGGCGTCGGCAAGGCAGGAAGGCCCGTCGTCGCTGTTTGGCGGGCGGGCGGCGGAGCTCTGGGCGGGCGTGGGTGGGCGGTCCTTTACGTCCTCCTCCTCTGCCGCCGCCGCCGCCGCCGCTCTCGGCGGTGCCACGACGCCGCAGCCGCAGTCGCTGTACTCTCCGGCGACGCGGGCGCTGCTCCTGTCCGACGTCGACGGAGCGGCGCCGTCGCGGCCCCCCGCCGCCGCCGCGTACGCCTCGTACACGTCGTCGTCGTCGCTGCTTCGGCAGGCGGCCGCGCCCTCCTCCTCGTCCTTCAATGCGACGCCGAGGGGGCCCATGGAGGCGTCGGCCATGGCAGGCCTGCTGGCGGGCGGCGGCCCTGGCAGGGCCGCCGCGGCGCCGGCGCCGGCCGCTTGGGAGCGCCCCGGCGGCGCCGCCGCTGCAAGCCCTAACCAGGGCTTGCAGGACCCGTTGTCGGCCGAGAGCCTGGAGCTGCGGAGGGCGCTGGCGGCGCAGACCGTGCACAGCACGCGCCTGGCGCTGCAGCAGCTGCAGCAGCCTGCACTGGGTGCCGCCGCCGAGCCCCGGCCCTCCTTGGCGGCCGCCACGCTGTCGCCGCCCGGCGTCGCGCGCACCACGTCGGGACTCTCGAGCGACGCCGCTCCGGCGTCAACGGCGGCGTACGCGCGGGCGAGCCCTCCGGGCGGGTCGGCGGCTGGCGGCGGCGGCGCCACGCAGGCGGCGCGCGGCGGCGTGGGCGCCGCCGTCGACGCCTGGCTGGCACGGAGCAGCGCCGGCGCCGGCGCGTCGCCGCCATCGGCGGCGGCGGCGGCGGCGTCCTCCTCCTCTGCGCTGTACGCGAGCGCGGCGTCGCCGTCCGCCACGGCGCTGGGCATCGCGCGCTGGCGCGAGGACCGGCAGATGCTCATCGGCGCGTCGCCCGTCGCCGCCTCCACGCTGCAGCAGCCGCAGCTGCAGGCGCTGCAGCCGGGGCCGCTGCTGCAGGGCGTCATCCACGGCAGCGCCGGCCGCGGCGACGGCGCGACGGCGGGGCAGGCGGAGGCGGCGGTGCCGCTGGGCCCCATGGCGGCAAGGTACACGTCGTCTGCTGCCGCCGCGGTGGGCGGCGCGGCGGCGGGCGGGGCGGAGTTCGCGGCGTCCTCGGCGGCGGCGGTGGGTAACCTGACGCTCGCGGAGCTTCGGGCTCTGCAGGCGCAGCGGCAGGCGGGCGGTAATGGCGGCGGAGGCGGCGGGTCGTTGCGGCGGGGCGCGTGGTGACGAGGCAAGCCCTAGGGTAGGCACCGCCTGATGTGACGGCGGGTGCAGCGCAGCCCCTCGCCCGCTCTGCCCCGCCCGATCCGGCGCAAGCGCGACGTTCGCGGCGGCCGTGCTGCGGCGCGGCGCCCCGCACGGGCGTACTAGTTGCATAAACTTTAAGCAGAGGCACAAGGAAGCTAGCCGCCCGGCCCATCATGCGTGGCCGGCGCCTCTCATCGGCGGCGCGCCCAGTACAGTGCTTGTGCAGCGCATGAGCGGCGGCGGAGGCGGGTGCCTTGCGCCCGCGCCCCCGCCCCTGGGCTTGTGCGCCTGCGAGCGTCCTCTTGATGCGCCCGGCTCTCCTGAGGGCCTTCTCTGCTTCTGGCACGCACGGATGCCGCTGAGCTCCTGTGATACATGCGAGGGCACACGAGTGGCGACGCCCGCTGCCGCCTCTCACCTCTGTGGCACCGCTGCTGGGGCTGCCCCACCGCTTGGCCAGGCTTGGCCGCGCTCGGCTTCATGCGCAGCGCCACGGCCGGCCGGGCTGGCTGCGACGCCACAAGGGCCTTCGCTACCAAGCGAATGCGTGGTTTTGCTGTCTCGCCACGCGGGCAGGGACGCGCCGGCGGCCTCGTGCTGGTGACGCTTGCGGGAGTGGTGGGCCGCGCCCTGGGGTCACGTCTGAACCAGCATTGTCCTCTTGCCCTCCCTTGCCCAGGGCCCCTCCCTCCCTGGCCTCGCCCCCCGTTGCTCGTGCTCCTCTCTTGGGCGGGCGTTGCCCGGGGGCCGTTGCGCGCCGGGCGGCCCCCTCCCAACTCGACCGTGCCCCCTGGCGATGCTGGCAAGGGGGCGTGTGGCGCGTGCCCGCCTCTCTCAACGCCCCTCGCCGCCGCGCCGCTGGCGCGCCAGGTCCACGCGCCGCGGCCCCGGGCAGCCGTTTTGCGAGCCCCTCGGCGCTCGGGTTGGGGCTTCTGGCCCACAGCGCCGCTCGAGGGCGTGCCTCCCCGGGCCCTCCCTCAGCGTGGATGTGGCATGGGAGCGGGCGTCAAGGAGTAGTTGGGGCGCCAGGGCCTGGACGCGCCCAGCGTGCGCATGTCTCTGGGCGTCGATGTACGCGCCTGCCTGCTTGCCCCGCCGAGCAGCACATGCTGGCCAGGCCTCTGGGGTGGGCGCGCTTTCCTGACTGCTGCTGCCGGGGGGAAGATGATGATGATTCTCAACGCGTGTGGCCCGGCCGAACGCGCCGACGCTGCTGCCGCCGCGAGAAGAGCTGCTGATCCGCCAAGGCAACGCACACAGCGTCTCACGCACTCCCCCTGGATGCGCCCAATGAAAGTGAAGAGCTCCCCACACACGCACTCCCAAGCGTAGCGCCGCCCTGAGGCGCGCCGTCTCCCCCGTCTGTTCCCTGCGTGCATCGGTTCCCGCGCGTTCGTGCGTCCCAAAAATGGCGTGCTCCTCACGCTTTGGCTCCCTTTTCTGGACCCTTTTCTGGACCCTTTTCTGAACTCCCTCGGCGTCCTGGGGAGCTCCCCAGGACCCCGAGCTGCGTTTCTTCCCACCTCTCTTTGTAGTCTCGCTCACATGAGGCTGCGGGACGCTCAGCCCGCATCATCATCACCGGTTCTGTGTCACCGTCAAGCCAAGGCTCCCAGCAGACTTGATGAGGTGGGCTTTGTGCGACACTGCCTGGCGTCGGCCACGATGTGAACACGTGGTCACCTGCCCCATTCACCTCCCCATATGGTGCTCCTGCACCCATCCGCCCGTCCTCCTAACCATTCCGCTCCCCGTCAGCACCCGTCCCCGCCTCACCCAACCCACGCGCATGCGCGCTGCTTCCTTCCTTTGCTGTGGTTGCCCGTGCATGCCGCCACTGATCAGGATCCTGCTGCCGCGTGCAAGGGCAAAGAGCCTGCGAAGCCCGAGCGTTTGCAGAGGTCCAGGTTGAAGCAGCAAGGCCGCACACGCACACGCGTTGGGAACAGCACACACACGCAGGGCTCCCGCAGGGCGCCGCAGACAAAAAAGCAACTGCCGCCAGAGGAGCGAGGCCACACACAAGCCACCCTCGCCCGCTGGCACAAGTGACGTGTTACAAGTTGGCAGGGGGCCCCCATTGGCTGGCATACAGGGCGAAAGCACAGGCGTGTGGCTTGGTGCGCGCGCCGCCCGCAAGAGGACGCCACGTCACCAAGGCCACGCGCCAGAGCAACCCCACACGTTTCGCTCCTCACGCAACAAGCACCTCCTCTCCTCAGGGTTCACACAGCCCTCCCCCCACCCATGCCGCAGGCAGCGCGGGCGGGGCCTCCTCTGCTTTGTGCTCAGCACCGCCGCTTCCAGAAAAAGCCCGCGCACGGGGTCGCGCCGGTCGGTGGCGCCGTCAAGTGGTCATCACAAAGCCGGGAGCGCCGCCGCAGCAGCCGACGTGCAGCAGCTTACTGGGGCGTGAAGCGGGTGGCGTACGCGAACTGCGCGGGCGTGCAGGGGCACACCACGGTGCGAGAAAACAGTGAGCCTTCAGGGTCGGCGTGAGACGTCTTGGTGAGGAGCACCCACTGACGAAGCGGCCAGGCACTCACCGCGTTGTTCTCGGCGGGGTTGGCCAGATGGTCCACCAGGTTCTCCACGGGGCCCTTGCCCGTCACGATGGCCTGCGCAACACACACGCAAGCAGCAGCAACGGTCCGCCTCAGCGCGAGGTCTCACGCTTTGAGAAGCGTCCCGGCAGCACCACGGGCAGAGAAGCAGGGGGGGGGGGCGCCTGCGCACCTGCACGAAGAAGCCGAAGCAGGAGAACATGGCGAGGCGGCCGTTCTTGATCTCCTTGACCTTGAGCTCGGCGAACGTGTCGGGGTCGTCAGCCAGGCCCAGGGGGTCGAACGCCTCGCCGGGGTACACGGGGTCCAGGCCCTCGCCGGCCGGGCCGCCGTTCACGCGGTAGCCTGCACGCACGCACGCGCCACGCGCAAGTTGGTTCTAGTTTGCTCCTGGGTGGGTGGGGAACGGCGCGTGCGGAGCGCACACCGAGGCCAAGGCCACCACTCACCCTCGATCAGGCCCATGAGGATGACCTGGATCGCCACGGTGGCGACGATGTTCTGGGCGTGGACCTGCACGTGACAAGGGATCACATCGCAGCGGATGGATATAGTGCCTGCAGCACGCATACGTCTCACCCGCCTGCCCGCCCACCCCAACAAAGCGAGAGCCACCCCAAGGCGCACCAGCGCGGGGCTGCCCAGGTAGTTGAGGCCGCCATCAGAGAAGATCTGCGCGCCCGCCTTGAACCACACGGGCTCGCCGAACTTGACGCCCGCCTCCTTGGCCAGCACCTCGGGGAACACAATGCCCAGGGCGCCCAGCAGGGCCCAGCGGGCGTGGATCACCTCGATCTCGCGGTAGCGCTTGAAGGTCTCGCTGCGCACGCTCGATGGTGAGGTGGGAGGCAGGTGGTGAGCACAGGATCCCGCACAAGGAGCGCATGCGCGCCGCCGCACGGCACCACGCGCACGCCACACTCACGGGTCAGCCGACAGACCCGCCGTGTCCCAGCCGTAGTCACCGGGGAACTCGCCCGTCAGGTACGAGGGCGTGGCGTTCTCGCTGTAGGGGCCTGCGACGCAAGAGAGGAGTGGACACAAAGGGTGGGCGCGTGGCGCGCGAGATATCCTCGCGCCGAAGCCCGCGGATCCGCGCGCGCTTTACGCACTGACGATCGCGTCGCCGCCGCGACGACCCGCGAGCGACTCTGCGCCGGGCGCTGCCCTCGCTCGCCGCTGCCCGGCCCGGCACGCGCTCCCATTGGCTGGGCGAGCCTGCCCGACCTTGCGGGCCCCAGGGATCCACCCAGGGCCGCACGCGGCTGCGGACGTGCTGCCTGGTGCAGCTGAGCGCCCACTGGTGCAGGCATGCCGTGGATCTGCAGCTGCAGGGCCCCAAGCGCAGCTGCACATGGCGCACGTGCCCCCGGCGCACGCCCGGGCCGCGCCCCGCATCCGCCCGCTGCTCACCCAGCCACTTGGCGCGGTCGGGGCCATAGAAGACGACGCCGGGGCCGCTCTTCAGGTTCACCTTGACGGTGCCCTTCTTGGAGCTCTTGGCCTGCGCGCGGGGGAAAGCAAAAAGCGAGCGCCCCGGGCCCGTCAGGGAGCAGGTTGGCGCACGCGCAGTTCGCCGAGCGAGCGTGATGGCCGTCCGATGCGCCTGCGCGCTCGAGGCTGCGGGCTGCGCTCAGGCGCCTGACCCTCCAGGCTGTTCGCGCGACTCGCCTGGACGTTGACGCTCAGCGAGCGCGAGGCGCGGAGGATGGCCGCCATTTGAGGGGTGTGGTGGTGCTGCTGCTGAGCGACGGTGCCGGGACTCCCTGTGAGTGTGCTTCCTTTCGTCGCGCCTGGGGCTTTTTGACGCCCGCAGGCGCGGTCACACCTCCCCATGCGGTCACACGATCCCGGGGAAGGTGCACCAAGCGCCAAGCGCCAGCAGGCCCAAAGCGTTGCAGGTCCCTGGCAAAGCGAGAGCAGCAAAATCCTCGGCCCGCGCCGCAGTGTGGTCACCGCAGGGGCGGGCCGGGCGCCGAGCACAGCACGCGCCGCAGAGCAGTGCAGCTCACGCCGGCAGGCAGTAGGGCGTGCCAGCGCACAGGCCCGCCGCCAGCACGCCGCACACCACGGTCACCGCCGCGCCCAGCGCCGCGCCCGCCCGCGCCTGCGCCACCTTTGTCGCCGCCGCCGCCGGCCACACGTAGAGCGCGGCGCCGGCCGCCATGGCGCCCGCGCCGGCCGCCCGCGCCGCCGGCCACCAGTGCGCGGCGTCATACCCGGACAGCTGCTGCGCGCCCGCCGCAGGCGCGCCCAAGGGCACGCCGGCCAGGCAGCAAAGCGCGCACAGCAGCGCGCAGGCGGCGGCCGTGGCCGCCACCCACACGGCGGGCCGCTGGCCCGCGCCCGCCAGCGCCTTGCCGACGCCGACGCTGGCCACGCCCAGCGGGAGCCCTGCGCCGCCACACACGATGAGGGCACGCACACGCACGATCACATGATTAGTTCGCTCGCGGGAACCGCGCGGCGCAAGGAGAATGGATTCCTCCCGTGCCCTCCCGTGCATTGGCGCGCGAGAGAGGGAGACAAGCCAGCACGCCCCATGCGTGCCCCAGCCCGGCCTCACCTAGCAACACCAGCGGCACCAGCCAGTGCGTCGCGGCGCCGCCGCCCTCGCCGTCCCCCTCGCCCGCCGCCTGGCGCACCACTGCCGCCGCCGCCCGCTCGCCCAGCCCCACCGCCGCGTGCCACGCCAGCAGCACCGCGGCCAGCGTTGCCGCCTGCACCGCCTGGCTGCTGCCCGTGCTCAGCGGCCCGCCTCCCCCGCCCCCTCCGCCACCACCTGTCGCTGCCTTGTGATGCATCGCCGCTGCCACCGCCGCCGCCACATCCGAACCGTTGGAGTGCGACCGCCCCCCCAGCGTCCCCTCCGCGTGGTGTGCCTGCCCCCCCGCCCCCCCGGCCCCCAAAGGGTGGAGGCCATGGTGCGCCACGCCACCGTTGGCCCCCGCTGCGTACCACGCCGGCCCTCCCGGCCCCGGCTCGTCCGCCAGGCTGACATGCACCATCCCGCCGCCCGCCGCCGTCGCGCCGTAACCCTGGTGCTGCGCGGCGTACGCCCCAAACGCACTCTGCTGCTGCTGCTGCTGCTGCTGCTGCTGTTGCGGCAACGCCGCGCCGCCGTAGAACGGAGGCGCCCCGCCGCGTTGGTGCACGCCCGCTGCGCAATCCTGCCCGTAGCCGCCGCCGCCGCCGGGGGCGGCGGCGGTGCGCAGCAGCCCGTTGCCGCTGTGCTGCACCACCAGGGCGTGGTCGGGCGCGTGCGCCGCGCCGTTGCCGTGGTGCAGGTAGCCGCCGCCGGCAGCGCCGCCGCCCGCGGGAGGGTGGTGCTTGGCGTCGTAGTGGTCGCCGGGGCCGGCGACGGCGAACTGCGGGTCGAGCGAGCGCCGCACCTGCTCGCGCGGGGTCACGGCGTGCACGGGTCGTCGCACAGTGCGTGTGTGTGGGAAGGCAGCAGCGGTTCAAAGCCCCCCAGCATGGCGCGCACGGAACGCGGGTTCACGGCGTGCACTGGTCGTCGCACAGTGCGTGTGTGTGGGAAGGCAGCGCTTCAGGAATCGAGCGCCGAACATACAAAACCGCTAGCCGTCCAGGAAAGCTTGCTCACCTCCAAGGTCCCTGGCGCGTCGCCGCTGCCCGATGCGTTTGCCGGTGAGACAATCACGTTGCGCCAGAGCAGCACCACGCCGCCGGCGCCCGCCGCCGCCCACGCCAGCGCGTGCGCCCACGCCAGGCGTCCCGCCGCCAGCTGCGCCAGCACGCCCAGCGCGCCCAGCGCGCCGAGCACGCCGCCGGCGGCGCCCAGGCTGGCGGGCAGCGAGGGCATGGCCGGCGCCGCCAGCGCCGCCGCCGCCGGCAGCGCGCACAGCGCGGGCAGCATGCACAGCGCGGCGTGCGCGAGCGCGCCGCCCGAGGCGAGGATGGGCGAGGCGAGCTGGCCGTCGGGGCGCTCGAGCTTGGCAATCATCATGCTGAGGCCCTGAAGCCTGCGCGTGCGTGTTTGCACGGTGGTGAGGCAGGCAGGCCAGGGCGCTGCTTGTTGGCGGGTGGGGAGCGGGTACGTGGCGCAGCAAGGTGGCAATCTGAGGCGCTGCAGCCCGTGCGCGGGGTGAGGCAGGCGGGCGAACTAGACGGTGCTGAGGGCGATGCGGGCGCGGTCCCAGGGGCGTTGCTGCGGCTGAGCAGCCGGCGGAGAGCGTGCATGCCGCCCGCCCCCTTCCGTCCGCAAACGCCGAATGCACCGCCACTCACCACGCCGCGGACAGCGTGCAGGCCGTGGCCACCGCCGGGTGCGGCGCCGCCTCGAGCGCGTCAGGCATGAGCTCCGCCGACACAATCCAGACCTAAACGAGGGCACGAGGGTCACAAGGGGAGGGCATGTACACGCTGTCCGCGACGCCACTCGGGGCGTTCTGGAAATGGCGTGTGCCCAGGCCTGTGCGTCCAGAGGCGCGCCAGTGAGGAGGCGCTCGCCGCCGCTCACCATGCACCCGGCGGCGAAGCCCAGCGCCACGGGCAGCAGCGACGAGAAGGTCTCGACGAAGAGGTACGAGGGGAGCGCCACCAGCGCCTGCGCGCACGCACGGGTGAGAGGGGGCGCGCTCGAGAGCGCCACAGTCCCCCCCACAAACAAGCAAGCAGGCAGCGCCGCCAGCGCTGGCGTGCCGTCTGGCCGCGCGCCGATCCCTGCTGTCGCCGGCGCGCCCTCGCCCCCCCTGCTGCACAAGAGCTGATGTGCGCAAGGGCGGTACACGAGCCCCGCAGCCCAGAACCAGGGCCGCCCTCCGCGAGCCAGCACAGCGGTGGAGGCCCCGCGCCCTCCCTTCCCACGCCGCCGCACCTGGGGCAGCGCGCACAGCAGCGACCACCACAGCGCGCGCAGCGGCGGCGTGCCCTTGGCCACCATGACCGTCGCCACCGCCATGCCCTCTGGGATGTTGTGCAGCCCAATGGCAATGGTCACGAGCATGCCCTGCGCCCAGCCGCGGTTGCCGCTGAACGAGACGCCCACGCCCGAGCCCTCGCCGAACGCGTGCGCCGCCATGACGCCCACGATGAGCATGGCCTTGCGCGCGTCGGCGCCGCTCAGGTCCTGGAACGAGGCGTCCTCAAACTGGCTCAGGTACTCCTGGCTGGCCCTGTCGGTGGAGGGTGCACGTGCAAGCAAGGGACGACCCTTTTGCGTCTCCAAGCATTGGCCCGGGCACCCCTAGCTGGCCCTCTGCATGGTGCGTGCAGCAGGGCGCTTCGCCACTGAGCATCTGCTGGGCCTCAGGGCAGGAGTCCCGCAGGCCCGCCGCCTTGATGGCACAGGTCCGCCACGCGGTGACCCGCACAGCGCGGTCCCACCCACGCCGCCGGGCGCAAGAGCGGCCCCTCACCTGATGAAGAGCGCGCCCAGCACCATGCCGCCGATGGTGAGCGTGGGGCTGTAGGGCGCGCCCTCGTGCAGCAGGTCGAACGACGCCGCCAGCATCACGCCGCACGCCACGGCGTTGGCCAG
>VFQP010005545.1_pt1 | contig 10931 bp, 6 predicted proteins | sample 3512351 | NCBI WGS metagenome assembly VFQP01 (sample SAMN10412372, study PRJNA504923) | tailings metagenome | isolation source: Relicate 1 Philex TSF1 revegetated site | place: Philippines: Tuba, Benguet | collected 2017-08-29
ACCGTTCCAGCGTTAAAGTCTTCGCAGCTAACTAACTGTGTTTTAGGCGTTAATCATATCCTTGAATTCTTATGAGACTATTTTCTACCCGCTTTTTCATACTATTTGCTGTTCTTGCGCTGGGTCTTATCTCCTGTTCTGAGAAAAAAGAGGAATGGATCGCTGCTGAACCCGTGTCTGATTACCTGCCCCTGCAGGTTGGAAAATATATCACTTACCGTGTTGACTCACTCGTACCCAACCCGGCCTTCAACACTTCACTCGAAACACATAGCTACAGAGTAAAACATGTGGTGGATGCCGCGATCACCGATAACCAGGGACGCCCCTCTTACCGCATTTATCGATTTATCAATAACTCTGCAGGAACCGGCCCCTGGGTTTCTTCCGGCACTTATTTCATTACACCGCTTACCAACCAGGTGGAGCTGACCGAAAATAATCTCCGCTTTATCAAACTCCGCCAACCAATGCGCGAAGGATTCAGCTGGAAAGGAAATTCTTATCTGCCTAATAACCCGTTCGAAGCATTTGGCTATAATCTTAGCGTCGACAACTCCATGGCTAACTGGGATTATACATACGATCTGTTTGAACCTTCGACAGTGATCAATAACCAGACATACGAAAATGTATGGACCGTTGAACAGATCGATGAGTTCAAAGGCGACCCTGTGGTATACCCCCGCGACTATGCCAATAAGGTAAGATTTGTTGAAAAGTATGCGAAGAATATTGGTCTTGTATACCGCCAGATGATCATGTGGGAATACGAAACCAATACCACCAGCACTCCTTCTTATTCAGGATTCGGTATCACCATGTGGATGGTCGATCATAACTGATCCGCTTACTACTCATAATGAAATAAAGCCGCAAATAAAGTATCCGCTCGCTGCTCATATCCCTGGAACAGTGATGAACCAACCAGCTCCAACTTTGTTTTTGACAATGCAAATTCAACTGCTTCTTCATTTTCCTGTTTATAAACAGAACAGGTGATATACAAAAAATAGCCTCCCGGCTTTACATGTTGCCAGGTATTTGAAATGATCTGCCGCTGACGCATTGCATATTCAGCGATCTTTTGCTCAGGAAAAAACAAAAGCTGTTCCGGCGTTCGTCCCCAGGTACCACTACCCGAACAAGGGACATCAGCCATAACAAGATCATAAGATCCATCGCCCTTCACCGGCTTGCTGAGATCTGCGACAAACCCATCGTACTGCTTTATGCCAGCCTCCCTGAAACGTTTGGCAAGATTTGCCAGAATGTTTTCTCTTACATCAGAAACAGTCAGCTGTATACCCGGATAACGATCATATATCAGCAATGATTTACCACCACTTGCAGCACAGCAATCCCAAACCCTCCGGGGAGAAAAATCAGGTACATTATCCAGCAATTCTGTTACCCGTTGTGAACTATAATCCTGTATTACCACATCCCGGTTCACCGTCACAATATCATCCAGCTTTGAAGCATTCGGCATTGCCAGACAAGTGTCGCCGATCTCTTCAAACACCATCGAAGCATTCGCCAGTTCTGTTTTGACCTTCTCCTTCTTCCCCGGTCTCAAACGCAAAAAAAGATCCGGTTGAATAAAGTGCGAAATAGCAAACTTTTCCTGATCCACCAGAGATGAGATCTGCGAAGCTGCCGGAAACAATTTCTCCACCGAAAACTTCACATCAGCCAGTGCAAGCTTTTCTTTCAGACTCAAACCGATGCCGGCATTCCACTCGGGCTTCTCCGCTTCCAGTAATCCATCCGGCTCTGCAGAAGCCAGAAACAAGCCAAGCAATATCCTCTCCTTTACACTACGCTCCGCTTCGATCTTTCCCAACCTGAAAAAACTATAACATAACGCAGCAATCCTCTTTCTGTCCTTCGATCCATACTTCTTGTTCGCTTTGAAAAAATCCTTTATAAACAACCCAAACGGCTGCGCGCCTTTGTATTGTGTCAGTATCAGTTCTGCAGTGTTTAAATGGGAGTAGTGTTTCATCTGGTATGCAAGATACAATATCGATAGTCGATGTTGGATGTTCGATGGTCGATAGACGGCAGAAGGCAGACCACGGACCGCATGCGTTTAAAACTGATTGAAGTTAACTATCCCGACGGAAAAGCCAGTCCTAAAACAGTAACATGCTCCCATTGGTCAAATCGATCTCTTTTAAACGTCTGCGGTCTGCCCTCCTTCTCTGGCCGCCGGAGCGTTAGCGAAGGGGCGGCCCTTTCTCAAACGAAAAATCGCTACCTTACGATTACCATGCTCCTGCGCCTCTTCATAACCGTTCTATGTACTTCTCCCCTTGCAATATCCGCACAGGTCAAAACCTTTTCTTTCAGGAATATCAGTATTAACCATGGACTATCGCAAAGCAGTGTTGTTGATGTAATGATCGATAAAACAGGTTTTATATGGCTGGCAACACAAGATGGATTGAACAGGTATGACGGACATTCCTTTATCAAATTCCCGCTGAACTTTGACGATATAACCACACCTGTCAGCAATCAGCTCGGAAGGATCGTCGATGCGGGGAATGACCAGCTATGGCTTGTGACCCGGGGTGGGCATTTGCAAAAAATGGACCTGCTGACGGAATTGATCACTCCTTTCACGAAAATAAAAAACGAACTGATCCCTCCCGTAAGCTGTGTGTTACAGGACTCATCGCTAATGTTAATCGGAACGATCCGCAATGGCCTTTGGGTCTATGACCGAAGTAAAAATCTGGTACAGAAGTTTACCGCCACAGGTCAACCAGCTATCGGCAGCAACGAAATAAAAGAGATATTCAAAGACAGTAAACAACAATACTGGATACTCACCAGTGATGGTGTTGCAGTGCTTTCTTCAGACCTGAAAATGCAGCAGCGTTTTTTGTCAGCAGAAAATAGAAGAATTTCATTAAGTTCCATTACAGAAGATGCTAACGGAAAGATCTGGATTGGATCATTTGGTAATGGCGTCTTTTATAAAGAAGTTACAGACACCAGATTTACTCAACTTACACATGCAGGAGATCATTCCTTAAAACAGAACCTTGTCATAGAATCACTTCATGCTGACAAAAAAGGGATGCTCTGGATCGGAACGTTCACAGATGGCTTATACGTTTTAGACTCCAAACAAGAGATCATCCATCATCTTCTTCCAGACAGAAAAGACCCGTTTTCTCTTGGCTATCTAGACGTATTATGCATTACCGAAGATCAGCATGGCGGCACCTGGATCGGTACAGATGGGGGCGGTGTAAGTTATTATGACAAACGGCTCGATAATTTTGTCACCTTTTCCCGCAACAATCTTCCTGATCAGGTTTCGATAGAACAGGTTAGAGCAGTTACAACCGATCGCGAGAATAATATATGGATCGGAACTTCAGTAAACGGATTAACCGTACTGGGGAAACAATATGCAACGGTCGGAAACTATAAAAAGATCGGCTCATTACTTACCGACCGAGATGGTGATATCTGGGTCGGTACACAGGAGAACGGTCTTGATATTATCGATCCGGGGAGCAAAAAGATCATCAAAAAATTCCTGCCGCATGAAACCATCTGGAATATGGCAGAAGACCTGGCGGGGAATGTATGGGTCGCTACAAGAAATGATGGGATATACCTGATCAATAAAAAGCATGGAGAACAACTTCATTTCCATGAGCAGTCATCACCAGCACTGGCAGAGAATAACGTCCGCACGCTGTCGGTCTCGCCGGATAACAAACTCTTTATCGGCTTTGAAAGATCAGGGATACAACAACTGGATCTCACAACCCGTAAACTGATCCCGCTATCCAGGTCGTTCGCCAGCGCTTTCGATGGTTCTGTTCTTATCCGTTCAATGTACTATACACCAGAAGCATTATGGATAGGAACATTTGGCAACGGACTTTATGCATTCAAACTTCCTGAAGGAACACTTACCACCATCACAGAAAAACAAGGTCTTCGAAATAATACAGTCTATGGAATTCAGCCTGACGATAATGGCAGTATCTGGCTGAGCACGAACAAAGGCCTTTGCCGTCTTCGTATTCCATCTTCACCAGAAAATATCCGCAAGTCGGATATGTATTTCTTTTCCCTGGAAGATGGACTACAAAGCAACGAGTTCAACACAGGCGCGCACTACCGCTCACCTGATGGTACACTTTTTTTTGGCGGCATCGCCGGACTGACACGTTTCCACCCATCCGCCTTATCTACGGGAGACAAACCTGCAAATGTGATCATAACAGATGTCCAGGCTGAAGGACAAGCACTGATCACCGACACACTTATCAGCTATAAAACAACACTGAAGCTTCCTTACAAACAAAATTCATTATCCTTCACATTTGCGGCTCCGGATGTATTATCAGCAGGCAGATTGAATTATTCTTATCAGCTTTCAGGATTCGATAAAGACTGGATAGAAGCAGGTTCCCGTAACTATGCAGCCTATACACAACTTCCCGCAGGGAAGTATCAGTTCAGGGTAAAAGCAACCCGCGATCTGTCGACAGAACCATCGCAGATCACCTCACTGGAGATCATCATCAAACCGCCTTTCTGGCAAACATTCTGGTTTATCAGTCTCGTTGTGCTGATCATCGCCGTATCATTGTATGGCATCTACAGGTATCGTATCAGCCAGTTGATCCGTTTACAAAAAGTAAGAAACCGAATCGCTTCCGATCTGCATGATGATATCGGCTCCGCATTGACTCACATCAATATCCTTTCAGAATTAAGTAAAACCGGTGTTGAACCAACATCAGAAGCCTCCCAGTTTCTCGACCGTATCTCAGAAGAGGTTACGAACTCAGGCCAGGCCCTTGATGATATCGTATGGAGCATCAACTCCAATAACGACACAATGGAGCAAATGGTCGCCAGAATGAGGCGCTATGCCGCTGAAGTATTCGAAACAAAAATAGATCGTTTCTCACTTGAGTTTGATGAGAGATTTGCTAATCGGCGCCTGAATATGGAACAGCGAAGGGATTTCTTTTTATTGTTCAAAGAACTGATCAGTAACATCTATAAACACGCAAAAGCCTCCAAAGTAGAGATCAGGATCTGGATAGAAAAGAACTTGCTTAATATGTATATCGCAGATAATGGCTGCGGCTTTGACACAACAAAAGCAACAGGAAGAAACGGGTTAAAGAACATGCAGGCAAGAACAGAGAAGTGGAATGGTAGTTTTACCATAGATACACAACCCGGTGAAGGAACAGTCACCAGCGTATCAATGCCGCTTGCATAGGTCATCTGCCATCGGCCGTCAAAAAACAGCGTGTCGTTGTTAACCAGACAACATTCCTTATAAACCACACAAATGAGTGATTTATGCACTCATGAAAACGTTTAATTTTAATAACCGGAACGAGCCATCAACAATTAAAATACCGATTATGTCGCCTAAGATCATCCTCTTTGAAGACAATGACCGTTTGCGGGAATCATTGGCCTATCTCCTTAAGATGAACGGATATAATGTTGCAGGCGATTTCAATAACTGTAATGATGCGGCAACCATTGCAAGAACATACGAACCCGATGTTGTTCTGATGGACATTGATATGCCGGGAAAAACCGGGATCGATGGCGTATCACTTATAAAGGAAGCGCGACCCGAAACAGCGGTGATCATGTACACCGTTTTTGAAGAAGAAGAAAAATTGTTTAAATGTCTTTGTGCCGGGGCAAACGGATATCTGCTGAAGAAAACCCCGCCATCCAAATTATTCGAAGCGATACATGATGTGATCGAAGGCGGCGCACCAATGTCTCCCACCATTGCCAAAAAAGTATTGAACACATTCCAGGTAAAACAGGGTAGCAATAAGTATAAACTTTCCCCACGGGAAATAGAAGTATTGCAATGGCTGATCAAAGGATACAGTATCAAACTGATCGCTTCTGAAATGCAGCTTGCTTTTGATACGATCCGCTCTCATCTCAAAAATATCTATCAGAAACTTCACGTTAACTGCGGTAAAGAAGCAATAGCCAAAGCCCTCAGCGAACGAATCGTTTAACTACATAATAATTCATATGTAACTACCACTACCGGGAAGACGGGAAGGCTGCATTTGACAGGTTCCTGTGTTTTACGGTTGAACAGTCAGATTTTCTTTCCATTCTGCCGCCATTTAAGTAAATTGACTCTTTCAGATTATCATCATGCAGCTGGCTGTTCTTATCCGGAGATATATGTTGACCCTTCTTATACTGCAGGCATTATTATTTTGCCTGCCAGTCCCTGCATTGTCCCAACGACTTATTTATACAACCTACCGACTGAATCAAAATCTGTATGAACCTAACAGTGAGCTTGTATCCGGCTATATCAAAGTAATTTACCAGACCCGTGGAAAGCTGCTTGCCATCGGCACCAAATTCGGATTCTGTATGTATGACGGAAATAAGTTCAGGAACTATACACGCTTCGGAGAAAAGTATATCGGCGCAGTCAATGATTTTGTTGAACAGGAAGATGGAACATTACTGATCCTTTCCAATACACTTGGCATCCTGGCGCTTGATAAAAATATCCTCCGGCAGGTTCCCGTTGTACCCGGAGCACCTGCACCAAGATTTTTCAATTTTCTTCCCCTCACAGGCAACAAACTGCTTGTATCAAGCACAAATGGTATCTACCGTTTCAAACATGATCATTTCCTGAAAACCGCCGTCAACGCTGATCAGCCCGGTAGCACCTATTACGATCTTGAAAACTTAAATGATAAATTGCTGCTTGCCTCAAACGGTCCAAACTCACCCTTTATCCTTTTTGACTCAGCATTGCACACCATAAAAACATTTCCACTTAAACAGGTAACCTATGATGTGCAGGCAGATAAAAAAGGGAATCTTTGGATGGCAACACCTGATGGTTTAAGAAGAGCATCTGAAAAAAAATTGCTGGAAGGTGAACTGAAATTTGAACCGGTGCCTGCCCCGGTTGCCAAAGCAGGTATAGATAGTAAGGTTGTTCTGAATCTTCATGCAGATAAGCATTCCAATCTCTGGATTGGTACGGCATTTGGCGGACTTTTCAGGATGGATACGTTGTACAATATCACTCAGTTCCATTTCGCTAATGGGTTCAGCTTCGACCGGGTAAACTGTTTTTATGCGGATGCAGAAGATAACCTCTGGCTCGGCACTGAAAATGCCCTTGTAAAAATTCCGGATCCACAGATCACGAAATATATTTCCAATGATGGTTTGCAGGCCAGTACCATCCACCGGTTACTATTTTTTAAGGGAGACATCCTGGGGATTACAACCGATAATCTTTTCAGGATAAATGAACAGGCGAACAAACGGATCACCCGTGTGGATACACTGCCAGAGGCGATCGGACTCTTCTCAACCAACGATCACATTTATGCTTATTCAGATTCAGTGTTCCTGGACGTACAAAAGATCAATGGAAAATACGATACCCATAAAACAGCATTTAAACGTCCGGAAAATGTTTCGCTTAAACGTGGCGCAGTGGCATTGGATAATAATTCTTTTCTTATTCCTGCTATAAAAGGAGGATTGTATCAGTTCGACAGAAAAACTTTCAGTAAGATCCCGGATATAGATTATACCATAGAAGACATGCTTTATGATCAACGGAATCATCTGCTATGGACTACTCAATTAAACGGCGGGTTACGTATATATAATACCGCGAATTCAATGGAGCTGATCTTAAAAGATACTGCTATTACAAGAAACATTTCGTCTATCGCGGCCGGCAAAAATGGTCTTATATGGCTTTCCTCAAGGGATAAAGGAATATTTCAGGTTACCCTGGAGAATAAACGGGTAAAGGTATTGCAACACATCAGCAGAAAGGAAGGACTTTCTTCTGATCTATGTATTTCAGTGCTTGAAAGCAGAGAAGGAAAACTGTTTACAGGCAATACTTCCAGCATGGATATCATTCAGCAAATGAATAACAGGTATGTTGTAAACAATATGGCTGCTCAGTTAGGCTACTACAACGAAATATATTCATTTGCAGAAGATCTGCATGGTAATATATGGGCGGGAGGTTTGAACGGTCTGCTGATGCTGCCGGTGGATGCAAACCTGATTTCTTTGAGCAATGCGAAAACATTTATCACAAGAATGCAGCTAAACGACAGCATCATCAGCCCAACGGATATTGACGCGGGTAATGTGCTTGTACTGGCGCCGAACCAGAATGATATCACCTTCGAGTTTGCCAGCCCCTACATGAAAAACGAATCGACAGTAAAATATGAATACCGTCTGTTGCGCAAAGGTGATACAGCCTGGAGTAAACCGTTCACCAATACAACACTTGCGTTAAAAGATCTTCCTTCAGGAACCTTCAAATTCGAAGTAAGAGCATTATTTCCGGGAGGCAATACAACCGGGCCCGCTGGTTCGGTTTCATTCCGCATTTTGTCTCCGTGGTACTGGAGCTGGTGGTTTATGACGCTGTGCATACTTACGTTATTCTCACTTACATACGTTATTTACCGTTACCGGCTTCACCAGGTAATAAGGCTGCAGCAGGTACGGAACCGTATCGCGACCGATCTGCATGATGATATCGGGTCAACCCTGACCAATATCAATATCCTGTCTTCGTTAGGAAGAAGGAACCTGCATGAACCAGTTCAGGCACGCGAGTTCCTCGACAGGATCACAGAGGAAGTGAACAGCTCTTCACAAGCGCTGGATGATATCATCTGGAGTGTTAATACCAGCAATGACGGGCTTGACGAAACCGCCGCCCGTATGCGCCGTTACGCAGCAGAGCTCTTCGACGCCGGAAACGTGCATTATGAATTTGAGCTTGATCCGGAGCTGGCACAACGAAAACTCAGCATGGAACAGCGCCGCGATTTCTATCTCGTATTCAAAGAAACCCTGAACAACATCTTCAAACACGCAGAAGCCCGGAATGTATGGATCAATGTACAGGTCGAAAAAGGCAACCTGATCATGTCTGTCAGAGATGACGGAAAGGGATTTGATGTACATGCCGAAACCCACCGCAATGGCCTGAAAAACCTGCGGGCAAGGGTGAACCGCTGGAATGGCTATATCCAGGTAAAATCATCCCTGGGTATGGGTACGATCATTGTGGTAAGCCTGCCCGTAAAAGTATAATATCCTCTTTTACCTCAATTGAGGGATTTGAACACAGCATTTCTACCGTTAATTTCGCTATCATGGCCATTAGAATAATTATTTTCGAAGACAATGAGCGGCTGCGCAATTCCCTTGCTTACCTGCTAAGAAGCATGCCCGAATATGATGTCGTTGGCGATTATCCAAATTGCCGCGAAGCTTATTCCGCCACACTTACCCTGCTACCCGATGTAGCACTGATGGATATTGATATGCCAGGTGAAAATGGTATCAAAGGCGTCAGCATGGTAAAGGAGGCAAGACCGGAAACCGCGGTGATCATGTATACTGTTTTTGAAGATGATGAAAAACTCTTCCAGTGCCTTTGCGCAGGAGCAAACGGATACCTGTTAAAGAAAACACCTCCCGATAAACTATTTGAAGCGATTCGTGAAGTAGTGGACGGCGGCGCCCCAATGAGCCCCTCTGTTGCAAGAAAAGTTTTGAACAGCTTTCAACACTCAAAAACAGAAAACAAATACCAGCTTTCCACAAGAGAACTCGAGGTATTACAGCTTCTGAGTAAAGGCTTTAGCGCGAAAGTAATTGCCGGCGAATTGAACATCTCCTTCGAAACAGTAAGATCACACCTGAAAAACATCTACCCAAAACTCCATGTTAATTGCGGCAAAGAAGCGATCGCAAAGGCGATAAGCGAACGCATCGTCTGACGAAGTGCAAGTAAAAAGTCAAAATTAAAAAGTAAAAAATTACCCCGGCAAAGGAAATGTTCTTCCTGTCGGGGTAATTTTTTTACTTTTTAATTTTGACTTTTTACTTTACTAAAGCTCCAGTAAACTCTTCACCGGATCTTTTCCGATCAGCAACTGCTGCGGATTCTCCAGCAATTCTTTTACCCGAACCAGGAAGCTTACAGACTCACGTCCGTCGATGATACGGTGGTCATAGCTCAATGCAAGGTACATCATTGGTCTAACAACAACCTGTCCGTTGATTACCATCGGGCGGTCCTGGATCTTGTGCATACCAAGGATCGCACTTTGAGGAATATTAATGATCGGTGTGCTCATCAAAGAACCAAACACACCACCATTGGTAATTGTGAATGTACCACCAGTCAGATCTTCAGTAGTCAGTTTGCTGTCACGCGCTTTTCCCGCCAGCTCGATCACTTTTTTCTCGATCTCTGCCATGCTGAGACTCTCCACGTTGCGGATCACCGGAACAGTCAGACCTCTTGGTGTGCTAACCGCGATGCTGATATCTGCATAGTCATGATACAATAATTGATCTCCGTCGATATAAGCGTTCACGGAAGGCCATTCAGCCAATGCAATTGAACATGCTTTTGCAAAGAAGCTCATAAAGCCCAGACCCACGCCGTGTGCTTCCTTGAACTTGTCTTTATATTTTGAGCGGATCTCCATGATCGCCGTCATGTCCACCTCATTGAAAGTGGTGAGCATGGCTGTGGTATTCTTTGCCTCCACCAGGCGACGGCTGATGGTTTTGCGGAGATTGCTCATTTTCTCCGTGCGCACATTGCGGCTGAAAAGTTCAGCACCTTCAAAGGCTTTTTTACCAGGGTTAGACAGTGCCGCCAATACATCATCTTTGGTGATCTTGCCATGATAACCACTTGGTGTAACAGATTTAGGGTCTACCTTTTTATCAGCAATGATCGCAGAAGCTACCGGGGTAGCTTTGATATCATTAGGCGTAGAAGTAACAGGCGCAGAAGATGCCGGCTTTTCAGCAGGCGCAGCTTCTTTCTTTGGTTCCGCAGCTTTTTCAGG
>VFQP010005546.1_pt1 | contig 10929 bp, 16 predicted proteins | sample 3512351 | NCBI WGS metagenome assembly VFQP01 (sample SAMN10412372, study PRJNA504923) | tailings metagenome | isolation source: Relicate 1 Philex TSF1 revegetated site | place: Philippines: Tuba, Benguet | collected 2017-08-29
GCTGCGCGTGCTGTGCGCGTGCGCAGAACGTGATGCAGCTGGCGGCGCACGTGACGCAGCGGCTGCGGGAGCTGGACGTCAAGCTGGTGCTGGTGGAGGGCCTGGTGGCCAACAAGGTGTCAGAGTACCTCGCCTCCCACAAGTAGGTTCACTAATCAAAAGGACGCGAAGAGAATCGAAAGGAACGAGGAAAGGATAGCCGGCCGCTCCTCACCTCTTCATCGACTCAACGATGCGTTCGTGTGGAGCAGAGAGCTGGAGCCCTCACCCAAAACCCTGGCCACGGCCGTCCACGCGCAGGATCTCCCTCGTGCTCATGGTCAGCCTGTGGTCTGCTGCGCCCTCACGACTCAAACCCCAGCCGTGACCTCGACCGCCCATGCGCAGGATCTCGCTGGTGCACATGGTCAGCCGCGCCATGCTGGAGCGCCTGGCGCCCTGCCTGGGCTGCGACGTGACGCTCAAGTGGCAGCTGCTGGCGCCGCGCAACGTGGGCGTCTGCCGCTCCTTCCACGTCGACCACCACGGCCTGCTGCCCGCCCACGCGCAGCACGCGCCGCGGCACTCGCCGCACCAGTCCCGCGACGGCAGCGCGTTTGCCGGCGGCGGGGCGCTGCTGCCGCCGCTGGGCGCCGGCGGCGGCGTGGGGCTGGCCGCCCCACCGCACCACGCCGCGCCGCCGGCGCCGGCGGCGGCGGTGGCCGGCACGGTGGCGCACGTGGTGGGCGCGCGGCCGCTTGCCGCGACGGTGCTGCTGCGGGGGCGGGAGCTGCAGCAGCTGGTGCGGGTCAAGCGGGTGGTCAGGTTCCTGGTGCAGGTAAGGATGGTAATGGAAAATGGAATGAAAATGGATAGGGTCACAGAACTGTCAAGGAACGAAAAGCAGGCTTGTGCGACCGGAGAGCTGCCCTGGCGTGCGTGCCCTCCACCCGATGCACGCCCTCGCAGGTGGCCTACCACGCGCGGCTGGAGTGCGCGCTACTGGCGGCGCAGGCCGCCGCCGCGCTGGGCGCGCTGGGCGAGGAAGGTGCGCGGAAGCTGCCTCCCCCCCCTCCCCTTCCACTGCCCTCCTGCGCCTCGCGCTGCGCGCTCCCACCCTCCTGCCGCCCGCCCCGCCACGCACGCCCCGTGCGCGCCCCTTCCCTCCCCCGTTGCGCCCCCCCACCCGCAGTGCCCCCCCAGGGCAGCCTGGACGGCTACCGCCAGCTCGCCGCCGCCATGGTGGCGCAATCCGTCGCCCGCGCCGCCAGCTCCATGCCAGGCAGCCCCGCGCTGCTGCTCACGCTCTCCCCGCACGTCAGCCTCTGGGACGTGTCCCTCGCCGCCGAGTATGAGGACATCCTGACCAGGCTGCGAGACCGCATGCGAGCGGAGGAGGAGGAGCGGCGGCGGCGGCGGCGGCAGTTGAAGCGGCGCCTCGCGGGCACCGCCGCCGATGACGCCGCCGACGCAAGCCCCGGCGAGGGCTTGGGCGCTGGCGCGGCGTGCGAGGCGGCCGTCAGCGCGTCGCTGTACGGCGCGGCGCTGTCGGGGGCCCTGCATGAGGGCTTGGGAGGGGCGGCGGCGTCGCGGCCGGCGTCGCCGGCGCCAGCGGCGGCGGGCCGGCCGCCGCTGTCACCGCCGTCGCACTCGCGCGGTGGCTCCTCTGGTGCTGCCGGCCCTCTGCCGGGCCCCGCGGCCTCTCCAGCGGCGGAAGCGACGCAGCAGCAGCAGCAGCGGGAGGAGGGTGGCGGTGGCGGGTTGGCGTCGCTAGGGTTGGGCCCGCAGGAGAGTGCATCGGTCGAGCTGTTCACGGACCCGCTGCGGGCGGGGCCGCCGGTGGAGGCGCCGCCCACGCCGCAGGGCGGCGGCGGCGGCGGCGGCGCGGCGGCGCGCAGCGACGCCGGCGGCGATGCGGCGGAGGAAGCGGCGGGCGACGGCGGCGATGGCGGCGGTGTGCCTCCGGCGGCGGTGGAGCCGCGGCGGGACGAGGGGCGGGGCGACGACGCAGCGGGCGAGGGGGAGGGCGAGGGCGAGGAGCAAGACCTGCATGAGGGCTTGGCGGAGAGCGAGGCGCTGGCGCGGTTCAGAGCCATGCACGGCTGGAAGGTGCGGCGCACTGAGGCGCTGCGTGCGCCGGCCGCAGAGAGCAAGCACCGCAGACTCTCGTGTCCCGCACAGAGCTCTGCAACTTGTGGTCGTTGCCCCCTGTTTCCGGCTCTCCATGCACTGCGCTTCAGGTGACGCACTGCAAGCACGCTCTAAACTGACCCTTGCCCACGCCCCTTTTGTCAACGTGCGCCGCAGGTCAAGGAGCTGATGCACTTCAGCATGGCCACCTCTACGCGCGGTCGCCTGCGCAAGGGCCCCTGCGAGCCCTTCACCTCAACCCTCATCCACCTCTATGGTGAGAGCACGCCCCCTGATCAATTCCTCCGCCACGTAGTCGCCTGAACGGGCAACGCCTGCGTGCACACGCTGCCAGGTCAGCCGCACGTCCCGGATCACGCGTCGCGAACATTGCATCGAACCGCGCGGCCTGCTGAACCAGTGCTGCCAACAAGCACACAGCACACAGCACACAGGCCTCCACCGTCAGAGTCATGTGCCGCCGTGGCGTCTGCCTTGCCCCGCTGCCCTGCAGGAGACGGGGACATGTCGCTGCGGGAGTGGATCCTCCGCAACCACCCGCGCCCCAACAGCAACTGCCCAGCGGTGAGTGGCCTCGCTTTTCTGCTCCTCTCGCACCTGCTGGAACAGCCGCCCTCTGCGCCACCCACACCGGATGTGCAGTGATTTCGCCTCGCCTCGCCTCGCACGATGCACCTGGGCTGGCAGGAGCCCAGGCCGTGGAGAGCCTGCCTGGCCTTTGGGGGTGCCGGACTCACCCTTTGGTGGTTCCTGCTCCTTTGTCCACTGAACATGCGCACCCAGCCCGGGTGCCAGGAGCCCATGGAGAGCCGCCTGCTTGGCCCCGGACTCACCCTTTGGTCCCTTTGCCTTTCCCTGAACGTGCGCACGCAGCCCGGGTGCCAGGAGCCCATGGAGAGCCGCCTGCTTGGCCCCGGACTCACCCTTTGGTCCCTTTGCCTTTCCCTGAACGTGTGAACGCAGCCGGGGTGCCAGGAGCCCATGGAGAGCCGCCTGCTTGGCCCCGGACTCACCCTTTGGTCCCTTTGCCTTTCCCTGAACGTGTGAACGCAGCCCGGGTGCCAGGAGCCCATGGAGAGCCACAGCCGCACCTTTGTCCACGGCGGCTCGCGCATCACGCTCAGCTGGGTCACGCTCGACCCGGCGGCAGCCCTGCCCGGCGCGCAGGACAACCAGGTGCGTGCCTGCCTGATCAGGACGCGATCGGACGCCCAGCGCTCCAACCTCCGCTTCCGCGCTGACGTGCGGTGTGGGGAAGCTGGCGCCAGCTTTCAGATGCAAGAGCGCTTCAGGGTTATCAGATGCAAGTGCAGTTCTCTTGGGGGGTCAGGACGCGCTCGGGCGCCCAGCCCTAAACCCTCCATGACTAGGGTTATCAGATGACTAGGGCCGGGAGACTGGTGTGTGCTGACGCGTGCGCTGCCCGGGCGCCCGGTTCCTCGCTGCGCTGCGGCAGGTGTGGCTGTGGATGCGGCCCAAGGGCAAGGGCCACGCCGCCGGCCGCGACATCCGCCGCGTGGCGCTGCCGCTCGACGCGTCGTGCATCTCCTGGGCCGCGCTGCTGCAGGTGGGCTTTGCTTCTCTTTCCTTTCCTTTCCTTTCCTTTCCTTTCCCTTGTCGTCCAAAGAAGAAGAAGAACCTTGCCCATCCACAGCGCCCGCACCAAACCAACGGCGGCGATTGCTTGTCAGACTGCCCTGCGCTTTGCCGTGGCAGCGGGCTGAAGCGCTGAGCCCTGACCATGCGCCATGCCGCCGCCGCCGCGCGCCTGCTGCGCGCAGCTGTCGATGCGGGCGGAGAACCTGGAGCTGGCGGGAAGGTGCCTGCACTACGACTTTGTGCGCTACCTGGGCGTGGGCCGCACCGTGCTGTGCGTGTTCCAGGACCGGCTGAGGCTCTACACGCCGCTGCTGCCGCCCCGGTGCTGCACCTACAGCCACAAGGCGCAGCTTGCCTGGCTCAGGGATGAGGTGAGGCGCCCCGTTTGATTCGGCCCCCACCTCGGCCTCGCAGCAGCGCCCACAACGACGCTCTCCCCCGCAAGCCCCCGTGCGCAAAATGGCACATGCTCCGCGCGCAAGCTGCGCCGAACGATGCCCGGAAGCAATCTGCTAGCCAGCAACCCAACTCAGGCGCATGGCGTTGGCCCACACTCTGACGATGATCGCGCAGGCGGCGGACCTCCTGCAGCAGGGAGACGACGCCTTCGCCGCGATCGAGCGGCTCCTGCTCAACGTGGGCGGCGCGCCGCCAGCGCCGCCGCAGCAGCTGTCTGGGCCCGTCGGCAGCGGACCGCCGCCGCCGGCCGACGCGTCCGCGTCAGGCAACGGGCTGGCCTCTTCAGGGACGGCCGGGAGCAGCGGCGACCTTCAGGGCGCTGCAAACGCCGGCAAGGGCAGCTCGCTCGCGCTGGCCGAGATGGACGGCGCGGGCTCGCCGACGGCGGTTTCGGCGGCGGTTTCCGAGGGCTTTGCGGCGGCGCGGGAGGGCGGCGACGGCGGCGGCGGCGGCGGCGGCGGCGGCGGGCGGGCGGCGGACGTGGCGGTGCGGCAGCACCTGCTGCAGCTTCTGCACGCCGACCGAGCCAGCCTCAAGCACCAGGTGAGGGCTTGCATCACCTGAGCCCTTAGGGCTTGCAGTCGCTCAGGAATCTACGAAAGATCCTGGTCCTCACTGGTGCGTCACAGGTCACCCTGACGCTCCAGTCGGTGTGGCATGTCAGCGCGCCCTCGTCCGCGGCCCCGCTGTCCACGCCGCGCGCCGCCTCCGCCGCCGCCGCCCTCCCACCCACCCCCGCCACCACCACCGCGGCGCCCCCCACCACCACCGCCTTTGCCTCCCTCCCTCAGCAGCAGGCCGTCAACGGCCTCATCCGCGGCGGCGACGCGCCCGCCCAGCCGCCGCCAACCGCCGCCCAACCGCCCGAGCCCGCGTCCTCGGCAGGCCTGCCGCCGCAGGGCAGCGACGCGCTCGGCTTCGCCGGCGCCTCCTCCGTCGCCTCCTCCTCGGCCCACACCAGTCACTCTGCGCTCCGCAACCTGGAGCTCTCCTTCGCCCCGACTCAATGGCAAGACGCTGGTGGGCGGGCGGCGGCGGCGGCGGCGGCGGCGGCGGCGGCGGCGGCGGAGGGCGAGGCGCGGCGGAGCGGGCCAGGAGGGCCGCCGGATCAGCGGCAGCAGGAGCCAGGGGGGTCGGAGGGCGCTTCGGCGGCGTCCTCGTTCAGCCTGGGCGGAAGGAGGAGCGGGCAGCTGAGCGGGCGGGTGGCGAGCGGCCTGACGGCGGCGCTGAGCAGCGGTGGCGGCGGTGGCAAGGGTGCGGCAGCGGCAGACGGCGCGGCGGCACAGAGTGGGGACGCCGGCGGGGGGCCGGAGGCGGCAGGGCTTAGGGCTCAAGGCATGCAGCCGCCGGCGCCGCTGCCGCCCGTGGCGCCCGCCGCTCCTTCTCAGGTGCGGATTAAATCGATCGCTCGCGGATGGCGGCACGCCCATGGCTGGCTGAGCCCCAAACCCTAAGCCCTGAAACCGCCATCGCGTGCATGTAGGCGCCCGTCACCACGCAGCCGGGCGGGCTGCTGGACCTGGTGGAGGCCATGCGCCACGTGGCGCGCACCAAGCGAACGCTAGCCTATACCCTGCTCACATGGGCGTCCCGCCTGCAGGTAGGGTTGCAGGCGCCACCACGCTGCGCCCGCTTGCTCAAGCGTTTCGCCGTGTCCCCTCGCTCGAAAGCCCTAACGCCAAGCCCTAAAGCGCCATGTGCAGGACGACGCGGCGTTCAACGCGGCCTGCGCGTCCATCACCGAGCTCCAGCAGCAGCAGCAGCAGTCCTTGCCGCCACCGCCCGCCTCGCCCGCCCCCTCCGCCTCCCGCATTCCCTCCCTCGCGTCGCCGGCCACCTCCAACGCCGCCGCCACGGCCGCCGCTGCCGCCGCCGCCCTCGGCCTCCAACCGCCACCAACTGACGGCGGCCCCGACGCCCGCCCACGCTCGCCCACGCCCCTCGCCGCCTCTGGCGCGGACGCGCCGCTGCCCGCCGCCGACCCAGCCCTCATGCACGGCTCGGCGCAAGCCCTCGACGACGCGCGCCTGCCCTCGCTGGCCAGCTCCGCCTCCGCGTCTGTCTCCGCCGCCAGCGGCAGCGTGCACAGCGCGGCGCCCGCCGCCCTACACCGCCCCTCAGCCAGCAACGCGTCCGTCGGCCGCGCCGGCGGCGCCGCCGCTGCGCCCTCCATGGCGGAGCTCCTCCGCCGCATGCCCACCTTCTCCCTCCTGGACGGCTCGGCCAGCCTCATGGCCATGATGGCGGGCCCGCCGCCGCCGCCGCCGCCGCCGCGCGCAGGCCCTCATGCGGGGCGCAGCCGCCGCGGCAGCACCTACGCGCCTGGCGGCGCCGCATTGCCGTCGTCGTCGTCGCAACAGGCGGAGCCGCCATCGTCTCTGGGCGGGCGCGGCACGCCGCCGCCAGCGGCGGCGGGGTCGGGCCGGGCAGCCGGTGTCGGCGTTAGGGCTCAGTCGGGGTCTGTGACGCCCATGCGGAGCCCGGCGGCGTCGGAGCTTGGTGACGCCGACGCGCGTCTTGGCGGCGACGAGGAGGAGGACGACGAGGAGGGCGGCGGCGGGGAGGAGGGCGGCGGGGAGAGCAGCAGTGAGGACGAGGAGGCGCGGAGGCACGGCTACCGGTGGCTGGGGCACCGGCGGACCGGCACGTTTGGCGGCGGCGGCGGGGGCTACGGCGACGGGTCGTACGGCCACGACGACGACGACTCGGCCTTCTATCCCCAGGTGAGCGAGGAAAGGTTCTTTTCTGATTGATTAGGGTCGCCGCTTCCTATCCTTTTTGAATAGGAAGAGTGGCGGTTGCGCGACCCCTAAACACGTGCACGCGTTGAGTCACACATGCGCAGGCCCTGGCTGGCGGTGGTGGCGCCTACGCTCGGTCAGAGGACGTGGCGAGCGGCACGGCGTCGTCCTCCGCCGCGCACGACAGCGCCGTCTCCATGCAGATACCCTACTCGAGGGCGAGCCACCACGGGCACCACCACACGAGCAGCGGCGTGGGCGCCGCGGCGCAGCACGCGGCGGCGGCGGCGGCCGCGGCGGCACATCACCACCGCGTGTCCGAGCCCTTCGCCCAGGGCTCACTTCAGGTGCGTGGTGGTTTGGTTTGGTGGACTGCTGCTCCTTACGTCTGCATGAATCAATCGCTTTGGACTCGCTCCAGGTTCTTGAGAGAGAGAGGTCCTGCCGCACGCACGCCGTGCAGGGCGGCGACGCCGGCGGCCCGCAAGCCCTCGCCATGCACTCCCAGCCTTCGGCCGGCCGCCTCGAGCCCCCGCCGGCGCAGAGCGCCGCCAGCCTGGGCGCGGCGGGCGCCGCCGCCTCTGACGGCACGGCGGCGGCGGCAGAGGAGGGCGCCTCCAGCCGCGGGGCGCTGAGCGCAAGCCTCCGCCGGGCGCCGGGCGGGGGCGGCGTCGGCCGGCCGGGGGGAGGAGCTGCCCGGAAGCTGGGCGGGCTGGTGGGCGGCCTGGGCGGCGCGGCGCTGGCCAAGCTGTTCCTCCCCTGCCGCACGATCCTGCCCGACACGCCCCTGGACGTGCTGGTGAGTGTGCGGGAGAGGTGGGGTGGGTGGGGGACGGAGCCACCACTGCGCGCCAGTCGCTGCCCTGCCGCACCATCCTGCCCGACACGCCCCTGGACGTGCTGGTGAGCAGCACACGCTTTTTGTTCACTCTTGGCCGCTGGAAGGCGGCCGCGCCTGGCGAGGCGGTGGTGCAGCTCTGGGCGCCACCAGCCCTCGCTGTTTGGGGAGGCTTCAGAGCCAGCAGGCACCGGCGGCGGCATGCCCTAAGCTAAACCTCCATGCGTGCCGCGTGCCTCTGCAGTGCCCCATTTACGACGGCGAGTACACCAGCATCATTGCGTACAGCCTCAGCTCCAAGTTCTACCAGCAGCACCTCAACGTGGCCTTCAAGGCGCTGCTGCAGGTGGGACGGGATGGGAGGCCCTCACTGCCGCTGCTCCTGGTGCAAGCGGCTGCGGCTGCAAGCGGCTGCGGCTGCAAGCGGCTGTGGCTGCAAGCGGCTGCGGCTGGCCACGCCCCCCTTCTCTCGGGCTCCGCCACGGAGCGAGCAGCGCAGCGCCCTCGGCATGTCGGCGAAAACATGTGCACGTGCCGTTGTGGGCGTTGCTTTGCCTGTTCAGGCGATGAAGGGCCAGAAGGACGGCCAGGGGCTGCCCAGCGTCGCCAGCTGGACGGCGGCGGGCGGCGGCCTGGGCCCCTCCATCTCCCACCTCACGCTGGACGTGCCGACGGCGCTCGCGGCCAGCGGCGGCGGCGGCGGCGGCAACGGCGCGCTGCCGGCGGCGGGGCCCTCCTCCTCCACGGCGGGCCAACAGGCGCAGGTGCGCCTCGCGCCGCTCTGCCGTGCTGTGCCGTGCTGCGCGCGCTGTGTTCGGGCCGCATCTCGGGCCGCATCTCACAAGCGGCCCTTCGCATGCCTGCCATCGCAGTCGCTGGCGCTGCAGCCATCGCAGCAGGCGCAACAGCAGCAGCAGCAGCAGCCGGCGGGGGCGGCTGCTCTCCAGCCCCCCGTGGGTGGCGGCGGCGGCGACGTGGCGCCAGGCACGCCGAGGGAACGGCACGTGGGCGCGCCGGCGGCGGCGCAGCAGCAGCAAGGCCTGTCGCCGCAGCAGCAGCAAACGCAGCAGCCGCCGCCGCAGCAGCAGCAGGGCGACGCGCAGCAGCCCACGCCGACCTTTGCGCCGTGGGGCAGCGGCCCGGCGGCAGGCGCCCGCCAGGTGCGGCTTCCCGCGCGCGCCCAGGGCGGGAAGGGCGGCACCAGCAACCGTTTTCTTCGCGCCGCCCGCGGGCAGAGAGTTCCTGGGCGCGGCCGCGGGCGCCACGCCGCGGGTCCGGGCGCAGCGAGCGATGGCGCGGCGCAAAACGCCCCGGTGCCTGCTGCCATGTTCGTGTGTGCGGGAGTTTGCATCTGTTTGGACACCCTGGCGGGGCCGGAGCCCAGCTACCGGGCGTATCAGGTGTCTTGCAGCGCAGAGGCACGTGAGCCAAACCCATGCACCGTACGTGTGTGGCCGGCAGGTGGTGCCCAACGGCATGGCGCTGGGGCAGGCGGACTGGTCGGCGCTGCTGTGCTCCGGCGAGCCCTACCACATCACGCACGCGTTCGAGGACCTGTCGCAGCCCACGCCCTGGGCCCGCGCCAAGTTCCAGGTGAGCGTGAGCAACGCGGGGAGTGGGCAAAGCGGTGGGAGGTAAGGCGGGAGGAGGGACGCGCCCGGGGCGCGCGCTGAGTTCCAGGTGAGCGTGAGCAACGCGGGGAGTGGGCAAAGCGGTGGGAGGTAAGGCGGGAGGAGGGACGCGCCCGGGGCGCGCGCTGAGTTCCAGGTGAGCGTGAGCAACGCGGGGAGTGGGCAAAGCGGTGGGAGGTAAGGCGGGAGGAGGGACGCGCCCGGGGCGCGCGCCAAGTTCCAGGTGAGCACGGGCGGGGGCGAGAGGGGTGCGAGGGCAGGAGCAGGGCGCCCTGGGCCCGCGCCAAGTTCCAGGTGCGTTTCAAACGCGTTGCCTCGCCCCCACATGTCTGCTTGCGGCGCACGGCGGAGCAGCCTGCGAGGTCTGGTTCCAGCCACGCATGGAGAGGATTCGCAACGCGAGGCGCCTCGCCACAGGCACGCGACTGTATGCCTCATGCACACATTGCCTAACTTGGCTGCTGCCTGACTTGGCGCCGCCGCAGGTGGTGGTCTACTACGCGCCCCAGTTCGCCGAGCTGCGGCGGCAGCTGGTGCAGGGCGGTGAGGGCGCCTTCGTCACGAGCATCACTCGCTGCATCACGTGGGCGCAGCGGGGCGGCAAGAGCAACGCCTTCTTCGCCAAGACGCGGGACGACCGCTACGTGGTCAAGTCGCTGTCCAAGGTGAGGCTTTGGGGCGGTTTTGGATTGGACTGCCATGGTGAGGAAGGCAGGCGGGGGGGCCTTGACTGCTGCGTGGTCAAGTCGCTGTCCAAGGTGAGGCTTTGAAGGAAGGGTGGCTTCCGCGCACATTCACCCCTCCCCATGTGCCGTTGCCGGCGTAGACGGACTCCTTGATGGTCGTCGCGCACGGCTGCCTGGCATGGAGATCACCATGGAAACGCCTGCCTGCTGCCTGAGCCGCCGCTGCTGCGCCGCTGCCGCGTTGTCGCTTCGCACAGACGGAGAAGAACAGCTTCATGGCCATTGCACCCGAGTACTTCCGCCACATGGCGCGGCGGCACCTGGCGCCCGCCGGCGCCGGCACGTGCCTGGCCAAGATCCTCGGCGTCTTCACCATCACGGTCAAGCAGGCGCTGCCTGGTGAGGGAATGGGGGAGGGAGAGGAAGGGAGGGAGGGAGGGGAAGGCGTCTTCACCATCACGGTCAAGCAGGCTCTGCCTGGTGAGCGGCGCCCGCGCTTGCCTTGCCTGCTTTTTAGTCTCTGCTGGGGCACCTCTGTGAGGTTCGGAGGCCCAGCTTCAGGCTGCAGGGCGCCTCAGGCGGGGCGGGGCGTTCAGGCACAGCGGCGGGAAACGCTGGGGCCTGCAAGCATGCGGCGAGGACGAGGGCGGTAGTGGCAGCAGCCGAACCAACCTGTGCTGCTGCCCTCCCTTCCGTTCGCTCGCCAGGCGGCGCGGGCGGCGGCTCCGGGGGTGGAGGCGGCGGGGGCGGCACGGGCGGCGCCAACAGTGGCGGCGGCGGAGGCGGCGGCGACCTTGTGATGGACCTCATCATCCAGGAGAACTGCTTTTACGACCGCCCCGTCT
>VFQP010005548.1_pt1 | contig 10926 bp, 8 predicted proteins | sample 3512351 | NCBI WGS metagenome assembly VFQP01 (sample SAMN10412372, study PRJNA504923) | tailings metagenome | isolation source: Relicate 1 Philex TSF1 revegetated site | place: Philippines: Tuba, Benguet | collected 2017-08-29
AAGCAGCAGCGCCGTCGACATCGCAGACGTCTGCGCCTGTGGGAGCCCTACAGCGGCGGGTCCCGACATGCGTTGCTGCAGCGCGCCGCCGCCGCCGTCGCTGCCCCTCGCCCTTCCCTGCCCCAGGCTCAGCTCCCGGAGCTCGGGCTCCGACTCGTGGCCCTCGCCCTCGTTAGGGCCCAGCCCATGCTGCGACGCCAAGCCCTCGCCCTCGGCCTCCTCCTCGTCGAGGTCGGACGGCGCCGTACCGCCGCCGCCGCCGCCGCCGGCACCGATGACACCCACGTCCAAGCCGCTGCCGGCGCCGGCCGTCGCGGCGCCGGCATGCGCGCCGCCGCCGGAATAGGCGGCGGCGACGAGGCCTGTGAGGAGCGGCGGCGCCAGCAGCGCCAGCAGCTGCCAGGGGCTGGGCGAGGGCGCGCCGAGGCCCAGCGTGCTCAGCGTGGCGGCGGCGGAGGCCTGGGCGTCGGCGGGCAGCGACGCCCACCACGACGCGCTGTACAGCACCTGCGGCGGGGTGTGAGCGCGAAGCGAGCCAAAGCACACCTTTCTGTGTGCTTCTGTCGTGCAGTCTTCACCATTCGCTGTGCGGCGCGTGTGTCAGGGTGCGCGGGCCGCGATGCGGCGGCGTGCCGCACAGAGAGGCATGCGCAGGCAGAGGGGCAGATGATGGTGGGTCGTGCGAGCTTGGTTGAACGAGTCTGACGGCTCTGACGGCTTGGCGACTGCTGGAATCTGATGCGAGCGTGCGTGACCGTGCACCCCAGTGCAGGCGCGCTCTCTCGCACGCACCTGGGCCAGCAGCCGCAGCACAAAGAGCGCCCCCGAGCCGCCGCTGACGCCGCGCCACAGCGCCGCACTGCCGACGGGCCCGGCCGGGCGCTGCACCACGCGCCGCGTGTACCTGCCGTCAACACATCACCATGGGGCGATGCCAGTGCGGCGTGGGCGTGTGCCCCCGTGCGTTCCTTCCTGGCCGCCACTGAGCGGCGGCGGCGGCAGCGGCGGCGGCGGTGGCAGCGCCAGGAGGAGGCAGCATGACGAAAGCGGCGCTTGCGCAGTGTCCGTGCGGCCCCCCTGCGTGCCCCTGGCTGCCACTGCTGCGGCGGCACCCATGGCCACGGCACGGCCCTCACACCCGGCGCGGTGGCTCACGCGGAAGGCTGCGGGTGACTCAACTCACCGGTGCAGCCTCCACCGTCGTGGCGCGGCCTGCGGCGCCGGCTGTTGGTGCTGCTGCTGCTGGGGGGACGCGTGCAGCTGCGGGTGGCTGACGCTGCGGCTGTGGTGGTGATGGTGGTGGTGGTGGCGGGGGGCCGGAGGCGGCGTGTGCTCCTGCTGCAGGTTGCTGCTGCTGCGGGTGGCTGGCGGGGGCGTCCAGGCCCCGCCACGCACGCCCGCGCCGAGGCTGCCTGCCGCGGGGGCAGCGCCGCCGCCGCTGCTGCCGCTGTGGCCCGCCGCGGCCGGTAGGGTGGGGGCGAAGGCGAACTGCGGGAGCGCGCTGCTGATGCCCCAGAGCAGGAAGGCGACGATATAGCCGGCCCCTGCGCGCGAGCGTTTGGCGATGACCAGTGGTGAGATGTGCAGTGAAGCGGCGGCGTCATGAGCGCGCGTGCACGCGTGCAGGTGAGCTGCGTCTGTCGGGGGCGGTGCAGGTGCCGCAAAGCTATGTCGCGCGCAAAAGGAAGATCGTGAGCGCGTGATGGTCGTGTTGCCAAGCGCAGGTGGGCAGCCGCACAGCCCCGCGGTGCCGAGGCGCGCGCGCCCACCTGCGACTGAGAGCACGCTGTAGCCGGCCCAGATGCACAGCAGCGCTGGCAAGAGCCCGGCGATGTGCAGGCCTGCCGGAGACGGCAGCTGCTGCTGCGCCATGCTTCTTGCACGCTCTGAGCACGAACGCCGAGATGGCGAGCGCTACACCACGCTGATCAGCGCGGGCGATCAGCTGCGCGCAAGCTCGCGGTGGCTACGGCGCGAGGTGGCGCCATCGCAGTCGTGTGCGGCTCGCGCGAGCGAGCGCTGGAGGCGCAGCACCCGGCAGCCCTAGCTCAGGGCGCGCAGGAGGAGCGCGGAGAGAGCAGCAGCGGCAGCAGCGGAAGCAGCAGCAGCTGTGCCAGCGATGTCTCAGGCCAGCAGCGGCGTGCTGGGCTCCCTGCTCTTCGAGATGAAGTTTTGGTGCGCCGAGACATCCCGCGCGCGGCCCTCGCAATCCCGGCGCACGCAGACAGGGTTGTGGGAGCGGTGTCAGCAGTGCTGGCAGCACAGCCCTCGTGGCCGCAGGGCGAGGTTCCTCCTGCCCGCCGCTGGCGTGGCCGCAGGGCGAGGTACATCCTCCCCACGGCCTACGTCGCGGTCTTCTACCCTTCTCCTCCCTCAGTCGTGGAGCGCATGCTCAAGCTGACGCAGTGCTCCGCGGCCGACACGCTGTACGACCTGGGCAGCGGCGACGGGCGCGTGGTGCGTGTGCGCCGGCGTCCCATTCAGGAGGATCCCTGCTCCAGAGCAGGGTGCAGTGAAGGAGACGGTGAAGTGAGGAAGAAGGGCTCCTTCTTCCAGGCAAGGGCGGCAGACTGGGAGAAGGCCTCAGACTGGGCCCCCCTGCCCCAGGAGCCTGCTCGCGCCCTTCACGCAATGAAGGGGTGGCCGGCAAGGCTCTCCTTGCGGCCAGTGGTGGGCTGCCGGGTGCACGCCTCTGCCCTGCTCTGGGCAGCGGGGAGACACGGAGAATGCGCTGGCCTCTGCCGCGCGGGGGCTGCCAAGCAGTTGCGCACCTCGGTGCTCCGGATTGCGTGCAGGTGATCGCCGCCGGCAGGCTGGGCGCCCGGGCCGTGGGCTACGAGCTGGACAGAGACCTGTGCGCCCAGGCCAAGCAGGCGCGTCCAACGCCCCCCTGATTGCCCAGGCCGGAGTCTCTCCGGGCTGTGCGGTTCGCAGACGGAGTGCCGGACCCCGTGGCCCGCACCCGCCCGCAGGCCATCGCGCAGGAGCGTCTGGAGCACCGCTGTACGGTGGTCAACGCCGACGCCGGCACCGCCGACGTGCGAGACGCCACCATCATCGCCCTGTGAGCGCCACCCGCGCGTGCCCCTGCTTTCACCTCTGCTCAGGAGGATGCCGAGCGCATCCGCGCCCGTCCGTTCCAACCGCCCGCCTTCAAGTTGCCCAACCGCCCCATTCATTCCTGCGCAGGTACCTGAGCGACCGGGGCAACCGCGAGCTCATGGCCCGGGTGGCAGGCACGCTGCAGCCCCGCACCAAGGTGCCGCGCCGCTTGGCACAGATTGAGAGCTCCCTGGCCCTGGCTCTGACACGTCGCTGAGAGCCACATCGCTCTGCTGGTCCGTCCTCGTCCTGAGCGCGCAGGTCGTGTCCAACTTCTTCGCGATAGAGGGCTGGGAGGGCCGGCACGTGACGACATGCCTGGCGGACCCGCTCACCGGCCCCATCCATCTCTACCAAGTGCCCGCCGGCCCTGCCGGCACTGGCGGGGAGCAGCACGGCGCGCGGAGAGGGGCGCCGCCGCAAGGCGCAGCTGCCCCTGGCTCGGAGGCGGCAGGGTGATATGCGCTGACGACCGAGCTCTCCTGCCCATTCATCCTCGGACCTGCGTCTTCGTCTCGAAGCGCTTGCAATCAGTGCACTCTGTGGTGGCTCACATCACGAAACGGGTCACAAAAAGGGGCGGCCCTCAGACGGCCACGGCGACAGGTTGAGCGGCGGCCTCTGGCGGCCCGGCGGCGCGGCCGGCAATGACGGCGGCGGCGGCGGCGCTGCCGGGCAAGAGTCCCAGCTCCTGCAGCATGCGGTCCTTCCAGCCGGGCTGCAGGCGGTTGCCCTGGTGCTCGCGCTGGTACTGCGCGGCCGCCACGTCGCTCACGCCCGCCTCCGACACCACCAGAGCCTGCGCAGACCACGACACACAGCGCGCCGCAGGGCAGGGCACGCAGGAGTGTGCCGCTCACGCACGGCGCGTTCCCGTCGCACGGCAGCCTCGTCGCCAGCGCCCTCAGCGCGTGCGTGCGGCGGCAAGGGGATTGTCTGCCAGGAGGGGCGCCTGCCTCGCTTTTTGGCAGCTCAGAAAAGTGCACGTGCACGCACACTCCCACCATGCCGCACCTGCGCCAGGGCGTGCTCGCTGACGGCTCCGAACTTTGCCCGGTGCGAGCGCAGCACCGGCGCCAGGCCCAGCACCAGGTTGTCGCGCGTCATGTGCCGGCCCACGCACACAAACGGCACGCCGGCGTTGCGCGCCATGCGGTCGCCCTGCGCGCCGCGCCACGCACGACGAGCGCGCACACACTGTGCAAGGCGGTCTCTCCCTGCGGGCCGCTTGCCCGCTCAGCTCCTGACGCGCCCTGGGGTCGCGGCAGGCGGTCGCTTCAGACCAGGGAAGCAGATGGGTCGCTTTGGACCAGGGAAGCAGATGGGTCGCTTAGGACCAGGGAAGCAGATGGGTCGCTTTGGGCCAAAGAAGCAGATGAGGTGCGCCGTGCGCGCCGCGAGGCGGCCAAGGGTGCGGAAAGGATGCAAGGCCACGAGGACGACCGCGTCCCGCCCTGGCCCTGCTTCAGCCCGAGCGGCCACCCTGCGCCGCCGCCGCCACACGCCCCTTGCTCTCCTGACCTGCTGCAGCCGGTTGTGCTTGCCGTTGCGCGCCTTGGTCGCCACGATGGCGTCCGACGACCGCAGGTCCTCCACCACTTGCACCTGCGCGTGTGACAGTGCATGTGCATGTGGGCACGTCCGTTTGGACACCTCGGCCTGAGCTCAGCTATCGGGCGATAACAATCGGACGTCTCGCAGCGCAGAGGCAGGCGAGCCTGTGCGCAGCGTCCAGCCAGGCCCAGCAGCAACACCTTCACCGCGCGCTCGCCGCAGCCACCTTTCACGCTTTGCACCAAAGTCAGACGAGATGTCCTCTAGCGGTGAGGACATCAAAAGGAAGGGCTGTGCGCACCTGCGCCTGCCACCCCGCCTGCTGGATGGCCTCGCGGGTCTGGGCGGCGTCGGCGGCGTACACAAACACCCGCAGCACCGGCTGCAGTCAGTCGCGCGCGCACACGGAGGCAGCGCGCAAACAACGTCTCGCCTAGACAACTCAGCGCGCTGCAGGTGGACGCCAAAGCCGCAGCGCGCGGCGGGCGCCACCGAGACGGCGGCTCGACTCACCACGTGCACTTTGCGCACGGAGTGCTCTTGCTGCTGCTGCTGCTGCTGCTGGCGTTGCCGCTGCTCGCCTGGCGCCGGCGTCGTCAAGGCACTGCTGCCGGCGTCCGCGGCGCCGGCCCGCCCAGGCACCGCCAAGTGCCGGGGCGGCGCGCCAAAGCCGGTGAACCTGGCAGGCGCCGCGCTGCCGCCGCCGCCGCCGCCGCCGCTGCGTTTCAAGTGTGCCTCGAGCTCCTCCGCGCCGAAGCTGCCCCCCAGCTCGTCTGCGCCCTCTTCGTCACCGACATCGTCGTCGTCGTCCAGGTTCAGGGCAGCGCCCTTCATCACCACGCGCGACACCTGTCCAAATTTGGCGTCACGAGCGTGCACAGAAGAGGTTTCGGGGCACACCTGCCGGCGGCCGGAGAGGCGGAAACCAGCGGACAGCAGGCCAGGGCTCACCTCGTCAAACAGGCGGTCGCTCTCCTCTGGCGTCAGGTCATCCAGGTCCTCGAGCGCCTCCACAGGGCCCTTGGTGGAGGAGCTCCGTGCCGGCGGGGCCCGGGCCGCTGGAGCGGTTGCTGCAGAGCCCTTGGTCGGCGGCTTCCTCTTGTTGGTGGTGGCCGGGCCGTTGCTGCTGGCCTTATTAGCGCCGGACACAGGTGCCGCGGGCTTCTTTTTGTTGGGTCCGCGTGGCGCTGGCGGCTGCGGCGCGGGAGCGGAGGAGGAGGAAGAGGAGGAGGACGTGGAGGCCTTGCGGCCGCTGCGCACGCGCTCCAGGAGGTCGTCCAGGTCCCTGTCCTGCTGCTTCTTGCTGACGGGCTGCTGTTGCGGTGGCGGCGCGGACTTGTGGTTGGGGGCGCGTGTGCGTGGCCCGGCGTTGGGAGAAGCCACCGCCTGGCACGCCGCTGAGGGAGCCCTGTGGTGCTGCAGCTGGGCCACACTGTGGCCCGAAGGCGCGGCGTGGAGAGAGGCGTGCATCTCACGATGCGGCGGCTGGGCGAGAGTCGAGCGCGCGTCGAGTCCTGTGAGGCAGCACAGCTCGGTGGACAAGTGGCCCTTGCTGAGTGCGTGCTACGCCGAGCGCGTTCGCTTTCTCGCTTTCTCGCAAGCCCTGACTCTCCATGCTCACCTCGCCGCGTCGTGCCGCCGCCGCGCACGCTTCCACGACACGGCAAGTCGCAGCGCGAACACTTCTATCTTCTCATTAGTTCCATTGCCTCACCTCTTTCCTTGGGCACGCTCCTTTGTGTCGGGACCCCGTGCGGCGCTCCTAGCAGCAGCGCGGCAGCATGCGATAGCAGCCACTGTCGACAGGCAGCCAATGGGGCGCAAGCAGCGCGTCATTATCATCGGCGCGGGCTTCGCCGGCTTGGCAGCGGCCAGGACGCTGCTCGCGCAGAGCGACTCCCGCGAAGTGGTGGTGCTGGAGGCGAGCTCGTGCGTAGGAGGACGCTGCAAGACAGGCGTGGTGCGTGGCAGGGCTCTCTCTCGAGGGGGAAGCGCTTTTTCACGACTCGGCGGGCGGGCGTGTCGGGACGATCGGAACCACCTGGCCAAGAGAAGAGCCAGACCTCAACGCCAGCCATCCAGCAGTGCGCGGGGAGCAGCGCCACCATGGCCTCACTTTGCTGGAACCTCCATCGCGCCTGCACACGAGTCGCAGCTGCCGAGCGGGACATGCGTGGAGCTCGGCGCGACGTGGTTCCACGGCGTGCGGGACAACCCGGTCTACGACGTGGCCGTCTGGCAGGGCGTGGTCAAGGACATACGCTGCGACCCAGGTGCGTGCCCGACCAACGCAGCGGGACCCCGTCCTTCAGCTTCCCATGCGTAGCGTAGCGACCAACCGCCGCGTGTCCCGCCTGCCTGGCCCCTCCTGCCCGCAGACGCCCAGAAGCACGACATTGACTGGCAGCTTCACTTTGCGCGCCCGCTGGAGACGCAGCTGCTCAGCGGCGAGCTCAACAACGTCGCCATGGAGGCCGTCGCCAGGTGACGAGGGCCCAGGAGCCGCCCCTCCTGTACACGTGCACCACGTCAAACGCGCCAGCAAGGGTGCCAAAGCTTTGGGCTGACGTGTGGTCTGCCCGGCTGCACTGCGGCCCCACAGGTACACGGACGCGGCGGAGGAGTGCACCAGCGCAGCGCAGCAGGGTGACGGCAGCGTGGGCGACGTGCTGCGCCGCACCTACGACGAGGTGCGCGAGGGAGGGGAAGGGCTTTGGCGTGCAGCTATGGGCGGCGCCGGGGCGCGTGCAGGCAGGCCCGGGGCCAGGCAGGAGCCACCTCTTCAGTTCAGTCAACCGCTGGCCCTGCCACCCCCACCCCTTATTGTTCCCTCCCCGCAGGCGGTGGCGTCCGAGGGCCTGCAGGGCGAGCGGCTGCAGGCCTTTGCCGACGCGTGGCACTTCCGCGAGAAGCTACAGCGCACCTTCGACGGCTTCTTCTCCACCGACGACGTCAGCCTCGCCTTTGCCAGGTGTGGCGCAGGACCGTGCACCCTGCTGTCTGCGAGCGAGTGGGCACGCAAGCCGCGAGCTGCGCGCACGCCCGTCCCCTGCTCTTGGGCTGTCTGCGAGCGAGCGGGCGCGTGCGCCGCGAGCTGCGGTGGGCCCCCCGGCATCGCACACCTCTGACCCTGTGCGCGGTGCGACCTCCTTGGGAATGCTTGCGCACAGGGAGTACGAGACGCTCGAGGGGCCCAACATGCCCGTGCCCGGCGGCTACCAGGCGCTGGCCGAGATCCTCGCCCAGGGGCTCGACATCCAGTTCAACCACCGCGTCGCGCGCGTGGCCTACGGCCCCACCGGCGTGACTGTCACCTGCGACAACGGCCGCGTCTTCGAGGCTAGCTGCTGCGTCGTCACGTGCTCCATTGGCGTGCTCCAGGTGCGCCCGGGGGCCCTGCGAGCTCGCCGTCACGACGAATTCGGCTGGCGTACGCTGACCGTCGTCCCTGGATGCCTTGCTTTGCGCGTGCGTGCGTGCGTGCGTGCGTGCTCGCCGCAGGCGCAGCACCGCCAGCTGTTCGACCCGCCGCTGCCGCCCTGGAAGGTCGAGGCCATGCAGGCCATCCGCATCGGCGTCGCCGACAAGGTCTTTGTCGAGTTCGAGATCGAGCCCGCGCGCGCGCGCGACGCGGCGGCCTGGCTCTCCTCGCACGCCAACCTGACGGCCGCCACGGCGGCAAACGCCGCCGCGCTCGACGCCCGCGCCTCGCCGCCTCCGCCCGGCGCCGCCGGCCTCGTCGTCCCGTCCTCCCTCCCGCAGCAGCGCCTGGGCAGCCCCGCCGCTAGCGTTGCCAGCGCCAAACAGCAGCAGCAGCCGCCCTTCCCCAGCACCGCCGCGGCCACGCAGCAGCACCACTTGCAGCTCCACCCTCCCGACGACACCCAGCAGCAGCAGCAGCAGCACTCCGCGGCGCCCTCGCTCAGCGCTTGCGGCAGCTCCCCCCCTCCGCTGCCGCCGCACGGCGCCGGCGCGGCGACGGCCACCTCGCCGCCGCTCCCCGCCGACGTGCTGGCGGCGCTGCCGCCGCCGGCCACCGGCGGCCTGCCCGAGCCCTTCTGCCTCGGCCGCCGCCCCGAGCCCCTGCTGGGGCCCAGCTACACGCCGGAGGCTCACGCGGCGGCGCTCGCCGTCGCCGCCGCCGGCTTCCCGCTGTCGCTGCCCTCCGCAGCCCTCGGCGAGGGCTCGGGGCCCCAGCCCATGCAGCTCGGCGGCGCCGGCGCACTCGACCCGGCCACGGCGGCGCAAGCGGCAGCGGTGGCGGCGGCGCACTTGAGCGACCACTCGAGCGCCAGCGGGCTCACTACGCTCGCGGTGGCAGCAGCACCAGGCGCCAACAGGCAGCAGCAGCAGCAGCAGCAGCAGCAAACCTCCGCGTCCACGCAGCACCACCACCACGCGCACCATGGCAGCGACGAGGCGCATGGCGCCCTGGCGGCGGAGGCGGCGGCGCCGTCCACGCCCACCGCCACCTCGGCCGCCGCCGGCGGCGTCTTTGCGTTCGGCGGCGGCGGCGACCTGGCCCTGCAGCAGCAGCAGCTGGGCCCGGCCATGGACCTGTGCGCGCCGCCCTCGCACCAGGCGCAGCAGCAGCAGCGCGGCCGCAGGCGCAAGCACCGGCGGACCATCCACTCGTACGCCTTCCTGTGGGCGGTGCAGCGGCCAGAGCTGCTGGGCGCCCAGGGCCACCCCGCCATGCTGGACCCTAGGGTTGGGCGGCTGCCGCCGCCGCCCGCCTGCGTCGACCGCCTGGCGCCGCCGCCGCAGCTGCCGCGCGACGGCGGCGGCCGCGCCGCCGCCACTGCGCGGCCGGCGCTGCTGGCGCAGGCGCCTGCGTGGATCCAGGGCCTGCACAGCATCCGCTACTGCCCGGGGCCCGAGTGGATCGAGCCGTCGCTGCTCAACGGGGAGGTGGTGCCGGCGCACCACCACCAGCAGAGCCCTGGAGGCGGCGGGGGCTTGGCGGCCGGCGGCGGCGCGGCGGCCTCGGGCGGCGGTGGCGCTGCGGCGAGGACGGGCGGGAAGCGGTCGGCGCAGGCGATGAGCACGGCGGGGCTGAGGGCCCCGGCCGTCAACCCGCTTGACGGCGGCGCCACGCACGTGAGTGGGGCTTGCCGCTAGCTGGCAACAGGGTGGGAGGGCTTCTTTCGCAGCTTGTTGGTGCGGGCTGGCGCTCAGGGGGCGAGTGAACGCTTTCGCGCGCAGGTGAGCGGCGTGCTGTGGATCACGGGCGCCGCGGCGCTGGCGATGGAGCGCGCGAGCGACGAGGAGGTGGCGGCCGGGCTCACCACGCTCTTCTCGCTCTTCCCTCAGGTGCGAAGAGTCGCTCTTGCGCCTGCGCTTCGAGCGACTCTCAAAAAGCAGCAGCAGAGCCCGAGCGACGAAAGGCCTCGCGTCCTCTGCTGCGCCGCAGGTGCCCGTGCCGCCCGGCGCCATCCTGCCGCCAAAGGTGGTGCGCAGCAAGTGGGGCACCGACCCGCACTTCCAGGGCAGCTACAGCTACCCCGTCAACGTCAACGACTCGACCACGGGAGACGTGGTCGACACCATGGCCGAGCCGCTCTGCAACGACCAGGGTGCGAGTCCGAGCCGTCGTGGGCCACTGGGCAGGCTTGCAGGACGGCACACGCGAGAGCCTCACACGAACCGACTCCGTCCCGGTGTGCGCGCGCGTGTTTCCGCTGCAGGCGTGCCCATCGTGCTCTTCGCCGGCGAGGCCACCTGCCGCCCCTACATCGGCACCATCCACGGCGCGTTCCTCTCGGGCTGCCGCGAGGCCGAGCGCATCCTCGAGGCGCAGCACGCCCAGCAGCAGCAGCACGCCAGCACGTTCCAGCCCACCTTCGGCCTGGCGGCGCGGCGGCATTCCACCACTGGCAACGGCGGCGGCGGCGACGACGGCGAGCAGGCGTCCAACTCTGGCACCAACGCCGCCGCGTCGGTTGCGTCGGTTGAGCGCGCTGCGCGCGGCGGCGCCGCCGGGGCCTGGGCGGCCATGGACGTGGTGCCAGAGGAGGGCGGCGTCGCCGCCCTGAGCGCCATTGCCGCCGCCCAGCAGGTGCGCTCCTCTTCTTCTGCTTTTTCTTGTTCTTCTCTCGCCTTGCTGCGCTGCCAGTGCGTTTGCAGGCGGTGCGCGCACACACCTCTTGAGGTTGCCCGTCTGTGCGGCGCTCCCTGCGACGCAGGCGCTGGCAGAGGCGAGCGCCATGCTGTGATGTGGGCGGGCGGGCGGGCGGCGGCGGCACAACTGGCGGCACAACCGTGGGTTTC
>VFQP010005549.1_pt1 | contig 10924 bp, 9 predicted proteins | sample 3512351 | NCBI WGS metagenome assembly VFQP01 (sample SAMN10412372, study PRJNA504923) | tailings metagenome | isolation source: Relicate 1 Philex TSF1 revegetated site | place: Philippines: Tuba, Benguet | collected 2017-08-29
CGTGCGAGATCACCACCACGTCCACCTCGGGCATCTGCCGCAGGCGCAGCGGCACCGGCTGGAAGCGCTTGGGACCGAGCAGGCGAAAGGGCGAGGCGCGCGTGCCCCACACGGGATCGGTCAGCACGCGGTGGCCGTCGATCTCGATGAACACGGTGGAGTGGCCCAGCCAGGTGGCGCGCAGGCCGCTCTGCGCAGGCCGGCTCCAGGCCTCGCGCGGATCGACAGACGGCAGCGGCCCGCCCGGTGTGCGCCGCCCGCCGGAGCTCAGGAACTCCTTGAGCGTGGGCCGGGGCACGCTCGCGTCCCGCAATCCCGGCAGCACCGGGTGCTGGTTGCGAAAGCCCTCGCCGGTCCACAAGGCCGAGGCCCGCATGCGTTCCAGCCGTTCGCCCTGGGCGCGCTTGCCGAATGAGTTCATGGCGAGGTTCCTTCGTGTCCGGGCAGGGAGAGGCGCGCGTGGGCCGGCGCCATCTCCGACAGCAGCCGGCCTTTGCGCCACACCTTGAGGCGCGTGGCGCGCAGGCGGATGGCTTCGATGGGGTCGCGCGCCTGGAGCAGCAAGAAGCTCGCGTCCTTGCCGGCTTCGATGCCATGGTGACCGAGGCCCATCACCTTCGCGGCGTTGACCGTCACCGCGTCGAAACACTGGCGCATGCCGACCTGACTGGTCATCTGCGCCACGTGCAGGCCCATGTGCGCCACCTCCAGCATGTCGCCGCTGCCCAGCGAGTACCAGGGGTCCATCACGCAGTCGTGGCCGAACGCCACCGTGACACCGGCGGCCATGAGCTCGGGCACGCGCGTCATGCCGCGCCGCTTCGGGTAGGTGTCGTGCCGGCCCTGCAGGGTGATGTTGATGAGCGGGTTGGCCACTGCGCTCACGCCGGCTTCGGCGATCAGCGGGATGAGCTTGCTCACGTAGTAGTTGTCCATGCTGTGCATGGAGGTGAGGTGCGAGCCGTTCACGCGGCCCTGCAGCCCGAGCCGCTGGGTCTCGAAGGCCAGGGTCTCGATGTGGCGCGAGAGCGGATCGTCGCTCTCGTCACAGTGCATGTCGACCGGCAGGCCGCGCTCGGCGGCGAGTTCGCACAGCAGCTTCACGCTGGCCGCGCCCTCGGCCATGGTGCGTTCGAAGTGCGGGATGCCACCGACCACGTCCACGCCGAGGTCGAGCGCGCGCTTGAGGTTATCGAGTCCACCGGGGCTTCGCAACACGCCGTCCTGCGGGAAGGCCACCAGCTGCACGTCCAGGTACGGCGCCATGCGCTTCTTCGCCTCCAGCATGGCGCGCACCGGCCGCAGGCTGGGATCGCTGGTGTCCACGTGGCTGCGGATGGCGAGCAGGCCCTTGGCCACGGCCCAGTTGCCGTACGCCAGCGCGCGCTCCACCAGCGCCTCTTCGGTCAGCAGGGGTTTGAGCTCGCCCCACAGCGCAATGCCCTCGAGCAGCGTGCCGCTCTGGTTGACGCGCGGCAGGCCGTAGCTGAGCGTGGCGTCCATGTGGAAGTGCGGATCGCAGAAAGGCGGCGTGAGCAACTGGCCACCCGCGTCCAGCGTCTCGTGCGCCGGCGCATTCAGCAGTCCGGGGCTCACCTCGACGATGCGGCCGTCCTGCACGGCCACGCCCATGCCGGTGCGACCGTCGGGCAGGCTGGCCTGGGTGATCAGCAGGTCGAGCATCAGCGTTCACCTTTGCGGTAGGGTTTCATCAATGCCTGAGGATACGCCGCGCGGCGCGCCACCAGCACCAGCGCGAGGATGGACAGGGCGTACGGCAGCATCAGGTAGATCTGGTAGGGCACCACGCTGCCGCCCGATTGCTGCAGGCGCAGCTGCAGCGCATCGAAGAAGGCAAACAGCAGCGCGCCCAGCAAGGCCTTGCCGGGGCGCCAGGAAGCGAACACCACCAGCGCCACGCAGATCCAGCCCCGGCCATTGACCATGTTGAAGAAGAAGGCGTTGAACGCCGAGAGCGTGAGAAAGGAGCCCGCCACGCCCATGAGGGCCGAACCGAGCACGATGGCGCTGGTGCGCACCGCCACCACCGACAGGCCCTGCCCTTCGGCGGCCTGCGGGTTCTCGCCCACCATGCGCACCGCCAGACCCGCGGGCGTGCGGTAGAGCACCCAGGCGAACACCGGCACGGCCAGCAGCGCCAGCAGGGTCAGCGGCGTCTGGGCGGACAGCACCGGGATGCCGAGCCACTCCATGGGCGCGAAAGGCGTGATGGTGGGCGGTGTGTTCACCTTCGGAAAACTCACGCGGTAGGCGAAATAGCTCAGCGCCGTGGCCAGCAGGGTGATGCCCAGGCCCGCCACGTGTTGGGACAGCGCCAGTCCCACGGTGAGCGCGGCGTGCAGCAGCCCGAAGGCCGCACCGGTGAGCGCCGCCACCGCCACCCCGCCCCACAGCGGCAACCCGAGGTACACCGCCAGCCAGCCGGCCAGCGCGCCGGCGACCATGATGCCTTCGATGCCGAGGTTGAGCACGCCCGCGCGCTCGCACCACAGCACCCCCAGCGTGCCCAGGATGAGCGGCGTGGCAATGCGCAGCACCGCGGTCCAGAACGCGGGGTTGCTGAGGATGTCGATCCATTCGCTCATGGCGCTGCTCAGGTTCTCCGAAGCCGGTATTGCGCGAGCAGGCTGGCCACCAGCACCGACAGCAGCGAGACGGCCACGATCACGTCGGCCAGGTACGTGGGCACGCCGATGGCGCGGCTCATGCTGTCAGCCCCCACCAGCACACCCGCGATGAACACCGCCGCCGCGATCACCCCCAATGGGTGCAGGCCGGCGAGCATGGCGATGACGATGCCGCTGTAGCCGTAGCCGGGCGACATGTCCAGCGTGACGTAGCCGGCCCGCCCCGCCACCTCGATGGCACCGCCCAGCCCGGCCAGCGCGCCCGAAAGCAGCGCCACCAGCACGACCGTGCGCGTGACCGGCACGCCGGCAAAGGCGGCGGCCCGTGCATTGGCGCCCACCGCGCGGATGTCGAAGCCCAGCACGGTGTACTTCAGCAGCACCCAGAGCATCACCGCCAGCGACACCGCCCACAACAGGCCGGTGTGCAGGCGCGTGCGCTCGACGAGCCGGCCCAGCTCCAGTTCCGGGATCAGGGCCACGCTCTGCGGCCAGCCGAGGGCCATGGGGTCCTTCATGGGGCCGTCGAGCAGCGCGGAGACCAGCAGCAGCGCGATGAAGTTCAGCAGCAGCGTGGTCACCACCTCGTCCACGCCCAGGCGCAGCTTCATCAGCGCGGGCCCGAGCAGCAGCAGGGCACCGGCCAGCGCGGCGGCCAGCATCATGAGCGGGAACAGCAGCCACACCGGCGCGTCGAGCCCGGTGCCGCCATGCAGCCCACCCACCGCCACCGCCGCCAGCGCGCCGGCGTACAGCTGGCCTTCGGCGCCGATGTTGAACAGGCGCGCCTTGAAGGCCACCGTGGCGGCGAGACCCGTGAGCATGAGCGGCACGGCGCGCGTGAGGGTTTCGCTCCAAGCGAACAGCGAGCCGAACGCGCCCTGCATCAGCAGGCCGAAGGTCTGGCCCACGGGCGCGCCGGCCCAGAGCACCAGCCCGCTGCTGACCAGCAGCGTGAACGCCACGGCGATGACCGAGGCGCCGGCCATGGCCAGGGGCGAGGGCTGCGTCCGCCGCTCAAACCGCATGTCCGGCCCCCGCCATGGCCAGGCCGATGCGTTCGCGCGTCCAGTCGCCCGCCGGCAAGGCGTCGCTCAGGTGCCCCTGGTGCATCACGGCGATGCGGTCGCCCAGCGCCATCACCTCGTCGAGGTCGTCCGAAATCACCAGCACCGCCGCGCCGGCGTCGCGTGCTTCGATCAACTGGCGGTGTACATAAGCGACCGCACCAATATCGAGACCCCATGTCGGCTGATGCGCGACGATGAGCGCGGGCCTCGCCGCTTCGCCCTCGGGCGCCAGCAACGCGCGCCCCAGAATCAGCTTCTGCATGTTCCCGCCCGAGAGCGCACGCGCGGGCGCGCTCGGCCCGCCGCCGCGCACGTCGAAGGTCTCGATGACGCGCTGCGCATGCCGCCGCGCCGCCCGCAGCCGCACCCAGGGGCCGCGCGAAAAAGCCCGGCTGCGCAGGCGTTCGGCAACGGCGTTCTCCCACACCGGCAGGTCGCCCACCACGCCCACGGCGTGGCGGTCTTCGGGAATGCGCGCCACGCCTTGCGTGACCAGCCAGGCCGGCGAGGCGCGCAGCGACTGGCCTTCGAACCGCACCTCACCCGCGCCGGCGCTGCGCGTGCCACACAACAACTCCGCCAGCGCCACCTGCCCGTTGCCCGACACACCGGCGATGGCCACGATCTCGCCCGCGCGAAGGCTGAGCGAAACACCATCGAGCCGGTCGCGCACACCGGCCGGGGTGCTCACCCCGTGCAAGGTGCAGACCTCGCGGCCGACAGCGCTGGCCGGTCGCCGCACGGCCGCGTCCACCGCGTGGCCGACCATCCATTGCGCCAGCTGGGCCTGCGTGGTGCCAGCCACCGGCGCTTCGGCCACCAGCCGGCCCTGGCGCAACACGGCCACCCGGTGCGACACGCGCAGCACTTCGGCCAGCTTGTGGCTGATGAAGATGATGGACAGGCCCTGCGACACCATCTGAGAGAGCGTGTCGAACAGGGCTTCGCTCTCCTGCGGCGTGAGCACCGCCGTGGGCTCGTCCAGGATGAGGATGCGCGCGCCCCGGTACAAGGCCTTCAGGATCTCCACGCGCTGGCGCTCGCCCACCGAGAGGCTGCCCACCAGCGCATCGGGCTGCACCGGAAGGCCGAAGCGTTCGGCCACCTGCAGCAGGCGGGCGCGGCCCTCGGCACGGCGCGAGGCCGGCCGCCAGAGCGGCTCGGTGCCCATCATCACGTTGTCGAGCACGGAGAGGTTGTCGGCCAGCGTGAAGTGCTGGTGCACCATGCCGATGCCGGCCGCCAGCGCCGCGCGCGGCTGGCCCGGCGGCAGGCGCTGGCCGTGCACCTCGATCTCGCCTTCGTCGGCCACGTAGTGGCCGAACAGGATGGACACCAGCGTGGACTTGCCCGCCCCGTTCTCGCCCAGCAGCGCCAGCACCTCACCCTCGCCCAGCGAGAGCGAGATGCCGTCGTTGGCCACCAGCGCGCCGAAACGCTTGGTGATGCCGGCCAGACGCAACACCGTCTGGCGTCCGCCCGACGCTGGCGCGTCGCTCACGGCTGCCACGTGCGCAAAAAGGCCAGCAGCACCTTGGCGGAGTTGTCGGCCGCCAGCCCGAAGAACGTGCCCATTTCGTTTTCGCCCTCGCCGCCGCCAGCCAGGTCGCTCAGCGAGCGGAAGGCGATGTAGGGCACGCCGTTGCTGTAGGCCACCTGGCCCACGGCGGCGGTTTCCATGTCGAGCACGTTGGCCTCGAAGGTCTTGAAGGTGTATTCGCGGAACGACGAGTTGTCCATGAACGCCTGGCCCGAGACACCGTTGCCACCCACCACCAGCCTGGGTGCCCGCGAAAGGCACTTGCCCGGCGCCGTGCACGCGGACAGCGGGACCTCGAGCCGGCGCGCCGCGGCCAGCATACCGGGGTCGACCTCGAACCAGAACTTGCGATGCACCTCCTGCCGCTGCGCCGTCACCACCTCCACGCTGCGCGGGAAGAACATGCCGTAGTTGGGGTGCATGGCGTCCTTCATGAAGGGCGGCGCGGTGTACCGGCCGGGGCCGGATTCACGGGCGATCAGCACTTCCAGGTACTGGCCCCACTGCTGCGGCACCGACACGTCGCCGATGTGCAGACCCGGGTTCACGCCACCGGCGATGCCGCTGAACACCAGGGCCCGCACGTTGAAGCGGTCCAGCACACGCTGCGTGTTCATGGCCGCGTTGACCATGCTGATCCCTGAGAGGAACAGCACCACCGGCCGCCCGGCCAGCACGCCCGTGGTGAATTCCACGCCCTGCACCCGGTGGGTGACCGGCTCGCTCAGTTGCTGGCGCAGCAGCACCAGCTCCGGCGCGAAAGCCGAGAGCACCGCCACCCGCGGTGTGGCATCCAGCCAGCCGGCCGCTGCGGTGGCGGTCCTGGCAGGTTCGGCCGATGCAGCCGATGCGGCATGTGGTGCGGTGCCGGCGCAGCCGCCGAGCAGCAAGCCGGCACCGAGCACACATGCCATGCCGGCGGCGCGCCATGGGTTCCAGACATTCATGGAAGAGCTCCCTGGAGGACGGATGAGGTCACTTGCTCGACTTGGGCTGGCTGTCGTCGACCTTCACGGTGAACTTTCCCGAAAGGATTTCTGCCTCGCGCGCCTTGACCTTGGTCATCAGGGCCGCCGGCACCTTCTTCTCGAAGGTGCCCAGTGGCGAGAGTTCGGAGCCCTTGTGCTTCATCATGGAGTAGGGGCCGTAGTCCTCGGCGGTGAACTTGCCTTCCTTGATGAGCTTGACCGCGCGGTCGATGGACGGGTACATGCGCCACAGGGCAGATGCAATCACCGTGTCCGGGTAGTCCGGCTGCGTGTTGGCCACGTTGCCGATGGCCAGCACCTTGCGTTCCTTGGCGGCATCCGAGACGCCGAAGCGCTCGGCGTACATGATGTCCGCACCCTTGTCGATCATGGCGAAGGCTGCCTCCTTCGCCTTGGGCGGGTCGAACCAGCTGTTGATGAAGGTGACGGTGAACTCGGCCTTGGGATTGGTTTCCTGGGCCCCCGCCATGAAGGCGTGCATCAGGCGGTTGACCTCGGGGATGGGGAAGCCACCGACCAGGCCGATCTTGTTGGTCTTGGTCATGCCACCGGCGATCATGCCGGTGAGGTAGGCCGGCTCCTGGATGTAGTTGTCGAAGACGCTGAAGTTGGGTGCCTGCAGCTTGCCGGAACTGCCCATCAGGAAGGACACTTTGGGAAAGTCTCGGGCCACCTTGCGCATGGCGGTCTCGACGCCGAAGGCCTCGCCCACGATGAGCTGGTTGCCTGCAGCGATGTACTCGCGCACCACCCGCTCGTAGTCCGCGTTGGAGACGTTCTCGGTGGCCTTGTATTCGATGTCACCCCGTGCCTCGGCCGCCTTGAGCGCCTCGTGGATGCGTCCAGCCCATTGCTGTTCGAAAGGCACGGTGTAGACGGCAGCCACCTTGATCTTGGCCTGGGCGAACGAAAGGCCGGGTAATGACAACGCGAGCGCGGCGGCCAGGGCCAGCAGCGGGCGGCGGCGAAGGGAAGTGAGGGACATGGCGCGACTCCTTGGTGGGCGGGTGGGTGGTGGGGATGGAACAGGAAAACGGGTGGGCGTCACTGCGTGCCGAAGATGCGGTCGCCCGCATCGCCCAGGCCCGGCAAGATGTAGCCATGGCTGTTGAGCTCGCGGTCGATGGCGGCGGTGTAGATGGGCACGTCCGGGTGCGCGCGCTGCAAGGCAGCGATGCCCTCCGGGCAGGTCAGCAGGCAGACGAACTTGATCGACTTCGGGCCGATCTCCTTGAGCCGGTCCACCGCCGCGATCGCCGAGTTGCCGGTGGCCAGCATGGGGTCGACCACGATCACGTCGCGCTCGTTCATGTGGGTCGGCATCTTGAAGTAGTACTCCACCGCCGTGAGCGTCTTCGGGTCGCGGTACAGGCCGATGTGGCCCACGCGCGCGCCCGGCACCACGCTGAGCATGCCGTCCAGGATGCCGTTGCCCGCGCGCAGGATGGACACGAACACCAGCTTCTTGCCGTCGATGACCTTGGCCTGCATGGTCTCCAGCGGCGTCTCGATCTGAATGTCCTGCATCGGCATGTCGCGCGTGACCTCGTAGGTCATGAGCATGGCCATCTCGTTGAGCAGGCGACGGAAGCTGTTGGTGCTCGCGTCCTTGCGGCGCATCAGGGTGAGCTTGTGCTGGACCAGGGGGTGATTGATGAGGTGGACGTTGCTCATGGTGGTGAAGCCCTTCAGGGTGGGAAAGATCAGAACACCGTGCCGTCGCTGGCGATCTGGAAGGGCGGCAGACCGCCACGCAAGCGCTGTGCCAGCAGGCGCCCGGCGCCCCAGGTGCCGCCTTCGAGCACGCAGGCCAGCGGCAGCTGGTGGGCTTGCAGGCCGAGCTCGGTGCGCACCAGCGGTGCGAGTTCGTCGAGCAGGGCCACGGTGAGTGCGCGCCATTCGACGATGAATGGATCGCCCGCCTGCCAGGTGCGCGTGGCGTGGTCGGCGGGCAGGGGCCGCAGCACGCCGGCGTCGACGAGCAGGCCGCCGTTGCGGTACTCGGGCAGTCCGGTGAGCGCATCCAGTCCGCCCACCTTCACGCCCGCCCATTCGAACGGCTCCAGCAGCGAATAGGTGAGCCATTGCGAGAGCTTGTGGAACGGCATCCAGCCGGCCGTCAGCCCCGGCCCCGGCACGGCGGCGTGCCGCCAGCAATCGCCCACGGCGATGCCCCCCAGCCGGTTCTGCGCCGGCCAGATGTCGGAGAGCGTGTCGAGCAGCGTCCGGAGGATGTCGTGCGCATCCAGCGCAGGCGCCTGCAATGCGTCGAACAGCGCGCCCGGACGGCCGGTGGGCCCATAGGTGTCGGCGTGGGCGAGCATCGCCCCACCCAGGCGGCGCAGCACGTCGACCCGGCCTTCGAGCCCCACGAGCGGGTTGCCCTCGCCGACCTGGAACGCGGCGCCCAGCGTTTCGACCGTGAGCGCGGCCAGGCCCGCCGCATCCACCCGCAGCGGCTGCGTCGGGTCGCTGGAGAACAGGCCGGCGGTGAACGCATGGAAGCTCGCCACGCCCAGGCCCTCGGAGCGCGAGAAGTCCTGCCCACTGGCCGCCTCGGCGTAGCGCCAGGCGGCGCCCGCGCCCGCGTCGAGCAGCACGCTCACCAGCGCGAGGTCGATCTGCGTGCGCGCCCGCTCGCTGGCGTCTACCGGCCCCAGCAGCGCGTCGAGCAACGCGCGCCGGTCCACCTGCCCGGCCTCGAAATGTCGCCAGCGGCTGTGGTACGGGATGCGCAGGTCGGGAAAGCGCTGCCGCGTGAGCCCGGCCACGGTGCGTGCGGCCGATGCCAAGGCGGTATCGTCGACGGCAAATCCGGTGGATTCACCGGCGCGGGCCCGCGCCAGCAAGGCCTGGGCACGCGCGCGAACCGCGGCGGTGGAGCGCAGTGCGCTCACCGCCCCGGCGGCGGTGGACACCTCGGCCGGGGCAGGCACGCCGCTCAAGCGCCCAACCCCCGGCCCTTGGCGATCTTGAGTTCCTCCGCGCCCGGCACCAGCCCCGGCGTGAAGTAGCCCGCCGCCATCTTGGCGTCCATTTCCACGCGAGCGTCGGCGGGAATGAGTTCGTCTGGAATGTTGATGCGCTCGCCCACCTCGATGCCGCCCCCGGTGATGGCGTCGTACTTCATGTTGCTCATGGAGACCAGGCGGTGGATCTTCTGCACGCCCAGCCAGTGCAGCACGTCGGGCATGAGTTCCTGGAAGCGCATGTCCTGCACGCCGGCCACGCATTCGGTGCGGGCGAAGTACTGGTCGGCCGTGTCGCCGCCCACCTGGCGCTTGCGCGCGTTGTAGACCAGGAACTTGGTCACTTCGCCAAGCGCCCGGCCTTCCTTGCGCGAGTAGGCCACCAGCCCCACGCCACCGCGCTGCGCGCCCAGGATGCATTCCTCGATGGCATGCGTGAGGTAGGGCCGGCAGGTGCAGATGTCGGAGCCGAACACGTCCGAGCCGTTGCACTCGTCGTGCACGCGGGCCGTCAGCGTCACGTCGGGGTTGGCGAGGTCGCGCGGCTCGCCGAAGATGTAGACCGTCTGCCCGCCGATGGGGGGCAGGAAGACCGAGAGGTCCGATCGCGTGACCAGCTCGGGGTACATGCCGCCGGTTTCCTCGAACAGCACGCGGCGCAGGTCGGTCTCGCTGCAGCCGAAACGCTTCGCCACGCCCGGCAGGTACCACACCGGCTCCACCGCCACCTTGGTCACCACCGCCGCGCCCCCGGTCGTGAGGAACTTGCCGTCGGGCTTGAGGCGGCCCTTCAGCAAGGCATCGATCACCTCGGGCAGGATCACGTGCGCCTTGGTCACCGCGATGGTGGGACGGATGTCGTAACCAGCCGCCAGCTCGGTGGCGTAAACGTCGGCCACCACCGCGCCCCAGGGGTCGATGCTGACGATCTTCTCCGGGTCGGCCCACTGCGGGTACGGGCCGATGATGTCGGTGGGCGAGGTGTTGGTGAGGTCGGCCCGGTGCTCGCGCTTGAGCGCCCCGGCCGCCACCGCCAGCGCGCGATACACGCTGTAGCTGCCGCTGTGCGTGCCGATCACGTTGCGGTGCGCGAGGTTCAGGGTGGTGCCCACCACCGGCCCGCGCTCCCGGGCCGTGGCCGCGCCCCATTGGATGGGCAGCGCCCCGAAGCCACCGGAATGCGAGGTGAGTCGGATGTGCCGGGGATGCGGCGAGTTGGGCGAGGGGGGGACTTCGGCGGCCACAAGGCCTGTCGGCGAGGGAGCGTCTGCGGACATCATGAGGAACTCCTAGGACTGGCAATCCGGCCACTGTGCCGTCTGGCTTGCCCCAAGCAAGCTCAGTGCCAGACATCTTATGCCTGCGCCGGCGCCATGCCCTTAAGTACAATCGCCGACCCGCCCACCACCCATCGCCCCATGCACTACTCCGCCTCCCACCACAAGCTCAAGCTCATCCTGGCGGCCCATGGCCTCAAGCCGGGCGATGCGGGCGGGATCGACCAGCTCTTCGGTGGCAAGGACGGCTACTACTGGTTCGGCACCGTGCGCGACCTGTGCCCGGAAGGCAAGACGCTTTCGTGGGAAAGCCAGTACGCCATGGTCAATGCCATTCAGGCGCACGAAAATGCAACGGCCGAGGAAGACGAGATGAAGCCGCAGGTGCCCAGCGCCGCGAACATCGCCGCGCTGTCCAAGCTGCTGGCCGA
>VFQP010005551.1_pt1 | contig 10921 bp, 4 predicted proteins | sample 3512351 | NCBI WGS metagenome assembly VFQP01 (sample SAMN10412372, study PRJNA504923) | tailings metagenome | isolation source: Relicate 1 Philex TSF1 revegetated site | place: Philippines: Tuba, Benguet | collected 2017-08-29
AGCTACCGCGAATGCCAGCCGTTCAGCCCCGCAATTGGCGACCGTTCGACGAAACCGGTGAACGCGATGATTGGGGTCGTGAACCGTCCACTTTCGCTGCGGCGTCGGCTTCGTCCAAATCGTCTGCCCGTCGTAGTGGTCCACCCCCGCGCTCTCTGATCAAAGTACGAACCAACATCCGAATGAGTATCGCGTTTGATGTCGGATTCACTCATTTGCATCCGGACGTATCACTTACTGGTACGCTGATCAAAATCGAAGCAGTTCCGATTACCGTTCACGCTCTGTACTCGTTCTACCGCCACTATTCACTCGCGTACTCTGAGTATAACCTGAAACACGCTCGATTGCTCCAAGCTCGTGAGTTGGGCCACCGCTCAGCCGATGGTTTGGGCACCGAATCATTCAGTACAGCATTCAAAGGTGTTTTGGATGATATCAAATCACTGCCAGAGATGGGCGCACTCCGCGAAAACTTCGAGAAAAATTTGGAAGCGAAAATCGTGAAACCGGCAAAAAAACTGGCCGTGCGATTGCGAATCAGAGTGTACGATACCCGAACGCGCGTGTGTTTTGAGAATGAATCGAAATTACTCGATCGCAAACATCCGCTGTCAGGTGTGAACGTACCGCCTACTCCAGTCATGTCGTCCGGTACGCCCTCAGCGATTGCGATCGGCAATTCCGGTACGCGTCGAATCAGCGGAGTGGATCACACGAGCCAATCGCGCAGCGGCACAAGCAGTGGTCGAAGTAAGGACGTGCTTTCATCGTTTTTCTTGAAGCTCGATAAACTCGATTTACTGCTGAAAGTGTTACCGGCCGCAGAGCTCACAACGAGTGGTATCAGCACACCCGTTACGACTGCTTCCCAATCCTCCACCTCCAAATCGTCGAAACACACGCGCTACACTGCAAGCGGTGGAGGCAGTGGCAGTTTGTTAGTGCCAACTCCGCGACAACAAATCACTAAAATTCTGTCTGATATTCGGTTCCAAACGTTTGAGGTTGGATTTTTGGGTGATCTGAATCGATCGCAAGTGATTGTGGACGATTTGCACTATTTCCATTTCGATCCGTCGCATCCGGTCATTTTGACCAATCGATGGAATGTGCGAAATAGTTTCGTCGTCGAACAGAGTACAATCACAGTGAAAGGCGTTTGGGCGAGCGATGCGTTACCGGCGCTGCAGCCGCTGCACGCACCACCACCCGGGCCGGATCAGGCGACGTTCTCGGTCAGTGCGTGGTCGAATGGACCGGAACTGAAAGCCGATCCGGAATTGGTTCATCACATCAGCGATTTGATGGCGGTCGGTTCGTTCTTTGCAGAATTCGCCGCGATAACAGCAAATGCTGCTCCTCCGTCGAATTCGGCATCCGCGAGTGGTCATAACACCCCGTCCATTCCAGCGACTCCGCTGGCCGGTTCTTCCTCGTCCGCCGGCTCATCCCTTCCGTCTCACCGCCGTGGCCGATCATCGGATGTTAATCCAGTGGCGCTGAAACCGGCCTCACCTCCAATCGATCTTAATTTGGAGGTTGCGATACTGTTAAAAGAGGGTCACCTCCACCTCTACAAACTCAGTCCGCAGTCGCTACAGCGTATGCCGAGCATCGGAACCCGATTACCGCGCTCTGCGTCTGGCACGGTTAATCCCAGTGTAACTGCTTCGAAAGAGCCGTCAGCGCCGCACTCAGCCCAAAGCGGTCGCTCCTCCCGAGAAGCGAGCACTTCCGCGCGCTCTGTTCCATTCAAAACGCGAAACATTCCACAGCCGGCGAGCGGTGCTGCCTCTACCACGAATGCGAGTTCGAATGCTGCTCCGGCGTCGTCGCTCGGTCTTCGCCGTCCGTCACTCTCAGTATTTACTGGCGGTGTTGGATCGGCGTCTGCAGCAGCTGCAGCGAACGGCACTGCACCGGCGGCAGAATCGGAGGATCCCCACGCGTCGAGTGACTATCCGCCAGCCGCTGGTGGTGAACGCGACGACGATTTGCTCCTCTCACTACCACTTCCATCGCTCTCTGCGACGTATTCAGTACAAACTCGCAGCGCGCATGCACCGGAACACATCGCAATGGTCGATGTGAGTTGGCGCAATTCTGGCAGTTCACGCCCGGTCGTGTCCGAAATCGAAATCCGGCCCTCTGTTCTGGTGTTTGTATCAGAGCTGCAGATTGAGCTCGCGCGGGTCGCCGCGATCAAAGCAAGGCGCACACCCGCATCGAACGCACCGCCTCAGCCACAACAGACGGCACCTGCAGGTGCGGATCCGCACGTGACGGGCGGTGATGGTGTGAGCGGCAGTGGTGATGCCGGTGCTCCACCGACCGGCCATTTATCGCATCAGTCATCGTCGCAGTTCTTTGAATCCGATCCGGACCGCGAGTTTATGTCACACGAGGCAGAGCGACCGCGTCTCAGCAAACGCGACAGCAAATCCGCTCCGTCTAATTCGACCGCGCTGGTACACGACGCGAAAGCGAGCGCTGATTCAGCCCTCAAACCGAAACTTACAATTAACATTCGCGTCAAGCCATTGAAAGTGGTTGTGAGCTGTGCAGGGTATAATGATTCGGTTCGATTTGTACTGTCCGTTACACGACCAATCGATGTGTTGTATTCGTCCGGTCCGCTTCAGTTGGCCGAAATACCGTTTCTCCTTTACGGTTCGACGACCATTTCAGTACCCCAAATTTTGCTCCGTGTAGAAACGAGACACGATCCGAAGCTCGGTCGATTGCCGTCTGCTCGCAGTAGCGGCGGTCCAAATCAGTCGATCGATTTTTTGAATATCGAAGAATTTCGTGTCCACTGCGGTGAGTGCACTGGTTTTCGCGATGACGGCGCACCGGTTCGTACCGTGCTCTGTAAACTCGATAAAATCATTCTCAGCGCCAATCTCTGTAATTTGGCTTCTTTCATGATCCTGAAACGTGTGTGGTTATCGGGTGTTGGCGGTTCCGCTCCACCACCGGCTTCGACGAGTGCAAGCGCGAATGCGAACCCCAAACCGTCAACTCCGGCGGAAGCGGTCGCCGCTTTGATTCCGTCCGCGTACGTTCTATTCAGTTTGTCGCTGATTTCGATCGATCTGGATATGAACGACGTCGAAGCTGTTGCGATGCGTTTTAAATTGAATTTAAATCACGTGTTCGCTCGGTTTTTTGATGCCGGAACGTTTGGTCGTCCGTTGGAAGTTGCTCTCACGATCAAACTTATCGCCTTCCTCTCAGAACCGAAAGAGGAAGGTGTGGAGGGCGGATTGGACTGTGAGTGGAAACTCGATTCGTTGTCGTTTGCGCTGAGTCGTCGTTTGGCCCCGGGTGTGTCGGCCGCTCTCGCTTCAGTCGCGGCCAAAAAAGCCGCGGACGCAAAAGCTGCGGCGCGAAACAAAAAGAAATTGAAAGGCCGGGGCTCGAATACGCTCATGCCAACCCGTCATTCTCTCGATCCGTTCACGTCACCAGCTCCGATGCGTCCAGTGGATATGAGTCACTCGACGCCACCGCCCGCGCTAACCGCCAAATCATCCGATTCCAATCCGTCGCACCGCAGTGGCAGACCAGAGAAATCGCCCGCTGCCTCTGGCTCAACCGACCGCAGCAGTAGCAGTAGCAGCAGCGCGAAGAAACGCCGAACCGGAAAGAGTTGTGTCAATTCGATCGAGATCAAATTTCGTTCGCTTTCTGTGAAAGTGCGTGACGGACTGTGGGATTTCCTGACGGTTGAGAGTTCCGGAATGGACGTTCATACCGTGGATGGAGTGATCCCCGGAATCCTCACTCAACCCACACCCATTCACGGGTGGGAGATTCAATCCACTGTTAATTTGGGTCAAACACTGCAAGTCGTGATTGCACGCGACTGTTTACCGCGCATTTTGACCACCGTTTCTCATATCACGCGATATACGCGTGGTGAATCTGCACGTGTGAAACAGAAATTAGATTTATCGCTTGAAATGTTGGATGTTCGTACGCATTTACAGCCGACCCTGCGAATGGGTTCAATCCAACACTCGCAGCACGCTGCATCGCGTCAAATCGCAACACCGACCGAACGCGATCGACTCCGAACCGGTTCGAGTTCTCGCGATCGCGATCGCGACACCAAATCGAGTGGTGATCGAAAGCCCAAATCATTTGCTCGTACGGTGCAGGCGCGGGAGCGCGAGCGTGAAGCCGCGGCCGCCGCCGCCCGCCGAAGTGGTGTTGTACCGGACGACCCGTCCGTCGGTCAAATCACCGTGCGCGGTGGTTCGATGGATCTGATCTTCTCTGCTGATCCGTCGCAGCCCGAATCGATTGTTATCACCGCTTTACGGCATTCAGTGACGCTGACTCACAGTCGTACACCGCATGATCCGACCTCGATTCACCGCGATTTGGTGATAGACGTCGGACAGCACAAACGCGAATTTGAGGGTGATGAAATGGAGCACTTCGTTTGGGTGCGCGATCGCGACGATTCGGCTCATAAAAAGAAATCGGTCGGTTCGGATGGCCGTCCGCCACTCCCTCACGCTGACAGCAACGCCGGTGACGGTAAGGCAAAAGAGGGTATATTCGTATTGCGACGATCAGGAAGTGACGTGGAAGGTGATACAATCTTCGCCGTACCCGGATTTGCACTGGAAATGGAAACGATCGAATCGCCTCAGCTCATCACTTCATCGTTTATGACGTTCTGGGATCGAGCCATCACCGTAACAACAAACGTCACCGGAATTACATTTCTACACGAAATCGCCTCCAGTTTTGTCGCTGCACTCACTAAATCACTTGCCGCAAACGCCGCGGCTGAAACCATTCCACTTCGAATCTCAGCGCCTGCTCTTCCCACTCCGGACGACGCGGCGGATGCAGCGGCTGCGCAGTACGAGGCAGCAATCGCCAAACGCTCGAAGCGCGGCACTCACACCACCACCATTGCAGCTGCTACCAGCAGTGCAGCCGATCCGTTCCGTAAAGATACGAAATCGGATGTGAAAACCTCTGCCTCAGCGCAGCGATCGGACAAATCGTCCGCGCCCGCTGCATCAGCTGCAGCGGGTGTCAATCGCTCCGGCTCTTCCGGTGGCGCTGCGTCGGCCTCCGCCACCACTGCTACTGCTGCCGCTGCGAATAAACCACCGCCCAAACCTTTCAAAACGCAATACCTGTCATTTGCGCCAACACTGCACGTTGCAGGCAACGCGTCGAGTGGCAGTGGATTGAGCGTTCCGCGTATTTTGGGTTATTTATCGGTGGATGAACGTATGATCCCGGAAGCGACGCATCAGAATTTGACGCTCGCACTGGATCAACTGATCGCTCAATTCAAAAAGCTGTCATTTGCTTTGGATGAATCATTCGAAACAGAGGACGATCAGATTAAATTGGCCGAACTCGCTGCGACCGTCCTCGCTAATAACGTGTCTCAACAGAAAGCAGAGGCAGCCGCCAGTGCTCGTGCACAAAATAAAGCCAACGCAGCAGCTGCGACGGCTGCGGCTCAACCCGACACTGATTTCTAAAACATCTCTTGCTTCACCTCTCCACCACTTTATCTTTGATTTTCCACTCTCTATCATCAGCCATCATCACCTCACCCATTACTACCTCATCCTTTTCTTCGCTTTTCTCTTGGTACCCTCTTCCGTTCTTGTGCTCACTTCTATCAGCTCATTCACTTTCCTCTCCCGCGTTTGTGAATGTGAATGTTTCGTGTGTTTCGTTTCTATTATTTATATTCTTTTGCTTTGAATTCGGAATTGGAATTGGAATTGGAATTTTTGTTGTTGTGTTGGTCTGATATTTTTGTTTTTTTTTTTATTGACTTTTACCGTCGTTAGAGCATAACTCTCTCGAACCCTCTCAGTCAATGCTTAACTGACGATTTGTCTGCCTTCCTTCGTGTATGTGTGTATCATATATATGATGATGTGATGTGATCAGGTCAGACAGAAAAAAAGGAAAAAAGCATCAAAAACAAAAAAAAATGCAGAATTTCTATCCGACGATTTACGATGAAATGCGCGGGTTTACTGTGGCCGAAGAACTCACTCGTTTATTGAGTTCGAGCCGACCCGCCGTCGGAAGCGGCCACAAAGCATTCGACGCTCGTGTTTATATCGAAAAGCAGAAAGCGCATAAACAAAAGCTAAAACAGACCGAACGTGAACAGGCCATGAGACAGGCGCAATTGCAAGAAATTATAAACACAACGCGTGAGGTGGCGGAGGGTGTGCGCGAACGCGATGCGGCAGAACTGCGTGCAGCGGAAGAGGTGGAACGCGCTGCGGCGGAGGCTGCGGCCGGTGGGTCCGCCGCCGCCGCCGGCACCGGATCACTCCGGCCCTCCAACTCTGCACCAGCCGGAATGGCGGATCAAAAGGATGAAACGCCGCCGCCTCCGAATGAACCAATCGATTGGTCACGCGCAAACGTGCGTCAGAAAGCTGCAGAGCGCGAAGCGATATTGGCTCGTATGGAGCAAAACGCTGCGTCCGCGCATCGAAATCGAACGCTCGCGGCTTCACAGTCCGCGGCTGCACTGCAACTGCAATTGACACGCGACGGATTATCGGATGTTGTACCAACCGCGGCTGATCCGACCGCTCCGGCTTCATCACTTGATCTGGTAGTGGTGGAGGAGGACGAAAAACACAAATCCATTCAGCGCGATCAAATCGCGGCAGTACAAAAGGAAGAGCGAGCAAAAGCAAGATCTGAAGCGGCGCGACAGCGCATGGCATCCAACGCACTCGTTAACGCGACCGCTTCCGGTTCCGTCACTCCTACACACTCCACTGCGATGGTTAATCCGTCAATGAATGAAAGTGACCGAATTGTGAACCGCCACGTTTCGCCGTATCTGAAAAAGAAATTGACGCACCGCCGCGGTCTTAGCACCAGCTCGTCCGTTCCCGTCATCGGATCGGGCACTGGCGCTGGTGCGTCCGGTGGTTCGGGTGGAGCGGAGAGCGGCGGCGCTCAAAAGAGTGTGACAAACGCGTACCGACGAAATGTGGCGGTGCTGCAGGATCAGCTGATGGCCACATCCGGTACTGGCGGTGGAGGCGGTGCATTCGGTGGGTTGACGCTTCGCAAACGTGAATCGTTTCCCGCTTCACCCGAGAAACGACGTATTTTGATCGTTCGCGCCGACCGCAAACCGGACGGTTCGATCCCTGATCCGACTGCGCCGGTTGTACCACCCATTCCGAAACGCTCTCAGACGTCACTTCCCGCACTCAACACTCCAGCACTGTATGAACGACAGTGGACGAGCGAAGAGGACGGTTCAGTACTGGTGAACGCTCAAAAGGAAGCGAATTTCGCCGCGTTTGAGAAGCGGAGTGCAGCCGCTGCGGCGTTGGGCATCCAACCGACAGCTCACGTCCAATCACTCACACCGGCACAGCGGCAGGAGCGAAATCTTCGCGCGGCGAAATCAGTGATTGGCGTTGGATTTGATCACGCGTTGGCGTTCCCACCGGCACTGCAGGGCGTACCGCTTCCGGAGCGTCAATTGACGTATCAGGAAAAATTAATCGAACAGCAGAAAACACGTGCACTGATCGAAGAGCAGGCGCGATTGCAGGCCGCTCAAGCGATGAATACGGTCGTACATTCACAACTCATTCAACCGCCGCTGTCGCTTCACGTGCAGCGACAGGCACTGAAATCAGCCGCCGGTGAATCACTGCCGGCTGTGTCTGAATCAGAACCGCTCGGAGGAGGTAAGAGATCCGGTCAGTCCGGTGCCGCTCCCGACGACGCGGATGGCGAGGCTCAACCGCCACAAACAGACGATGTATTTTTGACACAAACGCATGACGAACAGCGGGCAGCGGCTGCGGCTCACACCGCAAAAGAGAAGAAAAAAGCTGCTGCAAAAGCAGCCGCTGCGCAAAAAAGTGGCGGTGGCGGTGGCGGTGGTGGCGGTGCATCCGGTGAATCATTGATTCAGACCGAAGCACTCGAACACGACGCTGTATTCCGTTCATACATTTTACAATTCAACACAGCGTTACAAGCGATCGTATCTCATCCTGAACGACAGGCACTCGGAGTGGATACAGACATGGCACGTCTGTGTTTTGAATTTATGCAGGATTTTTTGGGGCGAATCGCAGTGGATGATTATCGTGCAATGACTGGTAATATATTGCAGCAATTGAGACGGGCTGTGTATTGTGCCGATGCGAGTGTGTATCATGTGAGTGGAATGGATTCTGTGACGGATGTACCGTATTTTGATATTGCTTTACAGCTCAAACAAAACAAGTAAGTCGCTCGCCGCGTGCGTCGGTCGTTTGTCGCTTCCTCTTTTTTTTTCCTCCCTTCTTCCGCCGCATCCCCATCCCCATCCTCCTCCTCTCCTCCTCCTCTCCTCTCCTCCTTTCCTCCTCTCATACGCTGACTGTATTGTGTTTGCTCTCTCCCATTTCATAGTTTTGATTTGCATAAACGAATCGAAGAGCTCCGTGAAACAATGGCACAACAAAATCAAAAACTCACCGAATTCTACGCACAACAAACAGCCTACACTGAAATGAGCCGACAGTTGGCACTGGCAGACACCACCACCAAATCACAATCTGACAAATTGTTAACGATCGCCAGGGCGTATGGTAATTTAGAGAAAGAAAATCGTGAGTTGAAACATTCACTGTCTACAGCGTATGCAACACGGTATGAAGATGTCACTAAAAATCATATGCATGTCAATACCCAAGCACTCGAGAAAGCCAATCGAAAAATTATCGAATTACAATCGACAGTCCAACAATTATTAGAAGAAAATTCGAAATTAAAGAGTGCACAATTTGCTAGCGAAAATCCGAAGTATGCGAAAGAATTAGCAGATGCCGCTCTGATGAAGAATGCATCGCGATTGAGTGTGTTGTCGCTGCCACCACCTCCGTCCGGCGTCACGCCATCACCACAACCCAATACTGCATTGAGTAATGCTGGTGGAGGAGGAGGTGGTAATCCCAATAAACAGCCGTCGCCGATCCCGCTGACTGGCATGACTTCACCACCACCACCACAACAACAACAACCACTCTCGGCTCATATCTCTATTGGATAGAGAGCTCTCTCGTCCACTTCATCTGTTCTCACACACACACACACACGCAAACCAATCCATCTCGCTTTTCTTGTGTTGTGTTCTTCTGTCCCCCTTATTTCACTCTGGTCACACATCCAATCCAATCCACCCACATACCACACAAAATGTCGATTCAAAAATATTTGTTGTGTGTTTTTTTTGTCTTTTGTCGTTTATTTGTAGATGTTAGTATCATCTCTCGTTCTCTATATTCAAAACAATAATAAATCGAACTCTTGTTGTTTTTTCTTCCTCGGTAGATGTTATTAACGCGCTCCTCTTGCTTGGTCTGCTGTGCTCTGTGTGTGTCAATGAATAGGTTTGCCCGTTTCGGTTATTGTATGCTCACACGTGGAGTCATACATTTTAATCGTTTCAACAGCAGCCTCAATCTCAATCGTCTAACCGTATCTTCTCGTCTGTCGAGTACCCGTACCCGCCTCGTCGTCTCAACCGTACCGTCCGTCGGTTCGTTATCAGCATCGTTCAAAGTGTCTGCCGCCGCCGCCGCATCATCTCCTAAAAAGCGTAAATCTGAAATGTCTGCCGCTGCTGCCGCAACAACCACTGGTGAGAAAGATTCTAAATCTGCCGGTTCAGTCATGAAAGCCGTTCGTATTCACGCGCACGGCGGTCCCGACGCTATGAAATTCGAGACAGATAAAAAACCAGAGATCACTGCACCGAATCACGTCTTGATTCGTTTGGCCGCTTCGGGAGTGAACTTTATTGATACGTACCAGCGCAAAGGAATGTATCCGGTGAAATTACCGCATACTCTCGGAAGAGAGGCGTCGGGTGTGGTCGAGGCTGTCGGCTCAGAAGTGAAAGAATTCAAAGTTGGATCACGCGTTGTGTTTTTCGGTGAATTCAGTTATGCCGAATACGCTGTCGTCGCCGCGGATAAATTAGTGTCCGTCCCGGCCGGTCTGTCATTGACAGATGCTGCCGCGCTGTTCTTGCAAGGATTGACAGCGCATGCGATGATGACGAGCACATATGCAGTGAAACCGAATGATACAGTCTTGATTCAGGCCGGTGCGGGTGGAACTGGACAGATTTTGATTCAAATCGCGAAAATCCGTGGTGCCAAGTACGTCCGTTTGTGTTGTGTGGTGTGGTGTGGGTGGCATTCTCCTCGGTCATCGGCCTGGGTTGCTCGTTCTTGTTCGTTTTTTTGTTGTGTGCTTTATCTGAGACTGAATGTTCTGCTTTTTTGCTTTTTGTGTGGACATGTATTGTGCAGAGTGATTACGACCGTTGGTTCGGCTGAGAAAGCAGCGATCGCCAAATCATTGGGTGCCGATCACGTCATTAACTACAACACAACCCCTGATTTCGTCACCGAGGTGAAAACTCTGACCAACGGCTCGGGCTGTCAGGCCGTATACGACGGTGTCGGTGCCAGTACAGCGATGAAATCATTAAAATGCTGTGCGATATTGGGACATCTGATCTTGTTTGGTAATGCCTCGGGCAAAGCACCACCGATTGATCCGTTGGATTTGTGTCAGGCCGGATCGATCACTCTGACTCGACCGATGCTCAATCATTATGTATTGACAAAACAGTCGTTGGATGCACGATCGCAAGAATTGTTTGCGTGGGCGGCTGCGGGCAAAGTACGTCCCCCATACGTCATACGTCATAGCTGCTTCTGCTTCTGTTTCTGTTTCTGCTGCTGCTGCTGCTGCTGCTGCTGCTGCTGCTCCGTCTTTTGGTGAATTGTCAGCTTATTTTTGATGCTTTCTTTGCTGTGTGTTTTGCTCATCAGTTGAAAGTGAGTATCGGAAAGACGTATCCATTGAGTGAGGC
>VFQP010005552.1_pt1 | contig 10920 bp, 15 predicted proteins | sample 3512351 | NCBI WGS metagenome assembly VFQP01 (sample SAMN10412372, study PRJNA504923) | tailings metagenome | isolation source: Relicate 1 Philex TSF1 revegetated site | place: Philippines: Tuba, Benguet | collected 2017-08-29
GGGGGCGGTGGAGGGGGTGGGCGAGGAAGGGGGGCCTGATAGCAGCCCTGTGTGGCGGTGGTGGGCGGGTTTTGGGGGGCAGTGCGGAGCATGAGACACGTGGTGGTGCTAGGGCTGCTTTGGGCGATGAAGGGCCCGTGCCACCACCACGAACAAGGTTAGCGAGGGCGCTGGCACGAGCTCACCGCACCCCTCTCACGCACGCTGCACCTGCAGTGCCTGAGCAGTGAGGGCGCCGACACTTAACTGCACCATGCCCGCCATGTGCTCCCGTGCACGCGCAGGCCTGAGCAGCGAGGGCGCCGACACGGCGCAGCTCATCTCGCACTCGCGGCGCAACATCCGGCGCAGCATGCTCAAGCGGGGCGTCATCAACGTGCTCTCCTTCCGGCAGTTCCTCTTCTCCACCCAGGTGCCTGACCGACTGCTTGATTTTGCGGGCTGCACCACCATGATGGCGACGGCCGCAGCTGCCTGCTCCCTCCAACCGTCGTCACCGTTCCCCTAAGCTTCCAGCATGCGCACCGTCATCTACGTTAACTCTCGTCCTTTCCTTTGCCTGAGCCGCGCGGGATGTCGTCGCATGGCGCCCGCCGCATCGTCGCCCGCAGGCGCGGCTGCTGCTGCGGCTGGGCCAGGTGGTGGACATGGCGCACGGCGGCCTGGCGTTCGTGCGCTCCATGGCGGCGCGCGTGCGCGAGCAGCAGCACCGGCTGCAGCAGGGCGCCGCCATGCCCGGCGCCCAGGCGCACCCCTACTTCCCAGAGGTGCGCCACGACCCCTTTTCCTGTGTCTTCCGTGCTCACAGCTGTTCGGATCAAGATTTTGAAATATCCGCTAACCTTGGTGCCGCAGGCCTGGACCTTCTCCGCCTGCATCGCCCTCGCCTGCGCCCTCACCGGCGCGCTCCAAGCCGCCGCCGCCCCCAACCCCACCGCCTCCCTCAACGCCACCGCCGCCGCCGCCGCCGCTGCCACCGCCGGCTCGCCCTCCCCGGCGCCGCCCGACGCCGCCGCCGTGCCGCCGCCGGCTCCCTCGCTGCAGTTCTCTGTGCAGGTAGCTGGGGACTGGAGGGGACCCCCCGCACGGCTCGCACCTGACGTGTCGGGTCGGGGTTCGCCCTCCACAACCATGCCCCACCGACTCCCCTTTCGTTTCCCTTTCTTCTACTTCTTTCTTTCCTTTTCTTTCTTTCTTTCTCTATTTTCTTCTTGTGCAGGCCGGCGCGCTGCCCGACCACGCGCAGCTGCAGCGCGCCGCCATGGCGCGCCGCGCGGCGGACGTGCTGCTGGGGCAGTTCGAGTCCTTCTCCTCCGCCGCCGCCGGCGGCGGCGCCGGCATGGGCGCGGCGGGCGGGTCAGTGATGCCGGCTCTGGACTGGGAGCTGGGCGTGGCGGTGGAGGAGGTGGCGCCGCTGCTGCTGGGCCTGGAGACGCCGGCGCAGGTGATTGATCCATCTTGCTATCTGCTGCCTCCCTGGTGTTACCGCTGATGGCAGGGCAAGCAGGTGCACAGGGCCTTCTCGCACACTGACTGCTCCTTGGATCCACCGTGTGCATTCTGTATGCTGCCGCAGGTGCTGCAGCAGCAGCTGCTGGTGTCGGGGCTCCCTTCCGGCGGCGCGGGCGGCGGCGGCGGTGCCGGCGGCGGCGCGGGGCTGGGCGCGGGCGAGGGCGCCACGCCGCTGCACGCCGCGCTCATGCACTACCGCCTGGCGCCCGACCTCCAGCACCAGTGAGCGAGCGACCTGTCGCCCTTTTGCTGCGGGTCGCTGGCTCACAATTGCCCGCCACCCTCTTCACCTGCGCGGCATCCTGCCTGGAGGCCTCCACAAGCCGTGCAAGCGCGCATCACAATGCAAACGCACGCCTCATCAGCGACTGATCAGTGTCTGCCGTGCCGCGCTCCCAGGCACACCATCCTGCGGGAGTACCACCAAGCGCTGGGCTACCTCTACCTCACGGCCCGCTCACAGCTGGTGGCGCTGCTCTCCAAAGCCACCGCCGCGGACAGCGCAAGCGCCGCGCCCGCCGCGCCCGCCACGCCGCCGCCCACGCGCGGCGGGCAGCCCATCTCCCCCCGGGCCACGGCAGGTGCGACGGATGCAGCGTGCCGCTTGCGTAGTCCACCGTACGTGTGCCCCACAGCCAGCCGCGAGGAGAGCGACCACCTCCTTGGCATGCCTGCGCGGCGGCGGGCAGCAGCGGAGCGAGCCGTTCACGCCGCGGCTGGTGGGTCCCCGCGCGCAGGTGGTGCGGAGGCGCAGCACGGCGGCGGCGGCGGGGCGGTGGACCCTAGCGCCGTGGAGCTCGAGTACTACAGCCGCCTGGTGCCCGAGCGGTCGCACGGCGAGTCGCGGTTCGAGACGTCGCCCGTCGACGGCCAGGCCACGCAGATGCAGGTGCGATGGACTGCTCTGCCCTCCGCCTGCCTGGCTCCCTGGGCGCCTGCTTGCATCCGGCCTCCACGCGTTTCTTGCAGTCTCGCCTCGCCCGCGCCTGTGCAGCCGGCGCAATCGTGTGCACAAATGCGCGCTTTGCCCGTCCCCACCTCGCAGCTCACCTGTGCCGCACGGCACGCAATGGCTTGCCTTGCGTGTGCGTGCATGCATGCTGCAGGTGGTGCTCAACTGTCTGGCGTCGGGCATGTGCGTGGCGGGCCAGGGCGTGCTCCCGCCGCCCGCGCTCCGCGGCCTGCAGCACGCGGCGGCGGCGGCAGCGGCGGCGGGCGGCGTGGGCGCCAGCGCCGAGTGGTCGCATGGCGAGGGCTTGGCGAGGGCGGGCGCCGCGCAGGCGGGCACCAGCCTCAGCGCGGGCAGCACGCCGCTCAAGCCGGCGGGGCAGGGCGTCGGAGGCGGCGTCGGCGGCGACAAACGTGAGTGGCTTCTGTGCACGCGGCAGTGCAATAGCCCATCCCAGCCCGCGCTGCATGCTTCTGCCGCAGCCTGTGCCCTGAAGCGCCCTTGACTGCCTCTTGTTCATCCTGCGTGCGTCGCGCACCCTGGCGTCCCGCATGTGTAGGGTTCCCGCCGTACCCCCGCGGCACGCGCCACCCCATGCCCCAGTGGGCGGACATCCCGCTCAGCAGCGGGCCCGGCGACGCCTGGATCGACAGCATGCGTACCATGGGCGCGAGCCCAAACCCGGGGCACTACTACTACGCCTCGCAGCCCGCGCTGCGCGCCATGGCACAGCCGCCGCTGCCCGGGGCGTCCAACCCCGGCGCCGGCGGGGCGTCCACGCCCGCCCTTGACGCCCTGGCCTACGCCGGGCCTCGGCCGCCGCCGCCGCCACCGTTCCACGTCGGCGCGCTCTCCCCGCAGCAGCTGGGGCTGGCGCCGGGCAGCGGCGGCGGCGGCATGCTCCCGCCGGCCCCGCCGCCGCCCGGCCACATGCGCCACAGCAGCAGCAGCAACGCGCTCGCCGACGCGGCCGGCTTACCCGGCGGGACCGGCAGCACGCCGCGCGGGCTGCACGCGCCGCCGCCGCCGCCCGGCTCGCGCCTGGCGCAGCAGGGGCCGGCGGCGGCGGGGCTAAACCCTAACGCCGGCATGCAGCCAGGGTTTGCGGGCGGGGCGGAGGGCAAGCCCCGGCGCAAGTCGGGGCTGCTGCTCATGGGCGGCGCGTCAGGAAGCGGTGGGCACGACTCCTCGTCGGGATTCCTGCAAAAGCTCGACGCCTTTGCCACCAAGTGAGTTCCTTTTCCTTTTGATTCTTTCCTTTGGGGACGGCGGCACGCGGCTCAGGCTGGAGGCGGGCAGGTGTGCCACGCCAGCGCCAGGGCGAAAGGCAGGGCACGACGTGGCGGCGTGCGTCTCACGTGCGACGACTGCCGTAGGGTCACGTCGGTTTTCGACCGGCCCGGCACGCCCGACCCCCCTGGAGGTGCGCCTTCCTGGCTTCGTGACTGACGGAACCAGCGCGGCAGCGCCGCGACACTGCGGCAACGGCTGAACGTGCTTGTCACCATCCGTGCGCCCGGCTTGCTGTTCGTGCGCGCCGCAGGCCACCCGCCCGCGCACCACCGCGCCCGGCTGTCGGCGCATAGCCCCGCCGAGCTGGCGGTGGAGCCCTCGGACGGCGGCAGCATGACGCCCGGGAGCCCTAGGAAGGAGAACCGCGCAGCCCTCATGCAGGTGTGTGGCGCCAGCCCTCGCTTCCTTCTGCGTCTAAACCTGCTACTCTCTGCGCTGTGGCGCAGCCTGGCCCATTTGCGTACCAGATCCACTGCTCTGCTCTGCCCCTGCTCTGCTCTGCCCCTGAGCATCACGCCAGATATTGTGCGGTAAGATTTTTCCGCCCGGCCACACTCGCCGTCGTGCCGCCACCCTCGCCGTCCCGCCCCAGGTGGAGATGGCGCGCCTGCCGCCGCACCTGGCGTGGGTCAGCGAGTGGCGCCTGCGCGCCGCGCTGTCCTCGCTCGAGGCGGCAGAGGGCCTGCTGCTGCAGCTGGGCGTGCTGGCGGCGGGCTGCTTCACGCTGGGCGGCAGGGGCCGGGCCGCCGGGCTGCTGCTGGCCGACACGGCGCTGCTGCTGCTCAGGTGCGGGCCCCCCCCTTTCGCTCCACTTCCTCCACCGCTTGGTTCTTCGTCGCCTTGCAACCAGCACTGCGTGTGAGCGACCGCGGGCCGCAGGCGGCACTGCTGCTTCCAGACATGCTGAGTTGAAGTGGCAGCGGCGGCAGCGGAGACACCGGCCGCTGCTGGGTGTGGCTGGTCGCTTGCACGTGTGCGCGTACGCAGGCAGCGGCGGTGGAGCGCTGCGCTCGCCGTGCTGGAGATCCAGGGCGAGGCGGCCAGCCGCGAGCGATGGTGCGTTGCCTCGTGACGCCGCGCTTGCTCCTGTCGCATCTCTCTGCCGCGCAGCCCCAGCAGCCATCAGCGCGTGCCTAGCATTGTTGCGCGATTCAATCCTTCTGAGGCTTTGCGGATGTGGTTGTGGTTGTGGTCGCGTGCGCGCTGCGTGTCGCGTGCTGCGTGTGAGCGCAGGCACGTGCTTCAGGGCGTTCTGCTGAGCCAGGTGCTGCACGTCAAGCACCTGGTGGGCGACCCAAGCATGCCCTTCGCCTGCATCCGCTACCTCAGCCTGCCAAAGGTGAGAGCACCCGCCACCTCACCTTTCCAAAGAACCCGAAGGAGCTGGGAAGAAGAGCGAGTCCGTCCAGAGTCTTGTCCTCTTGAGGAATGGCCATGCTCAGGCAACAGCTAGTGAGCGAGTCAAGCACAGCCAAGCCCTTGCGCAAGCCCTGGGCCATGCGTCGCCCCCCTCCCGCGCAGGACGCCGTGAGTCACGCCGAGCGCCTGCAGGTCCAGAGGCAGCTCTTCGCCACCATTTCCGCCGCCGCCACTGCCGCCGCCAGTCAGGCCACCGCCGGCACCGGCAGGGGCGCCGCGCTGGTGGACGCGTCCACGGCGGCGCGGCAGGGCGGCGCTGTGGACCTGTCTAGGTGGCCCAGCGGATTCCTCAGGCGGGGCGGCGCGGCGGCGGAGGAGCCCAGGACCATTCGCCTGCTGGGCATGTCTGTGTTCCAGGTACGAGAAACCTTCTCTTTTTCTTTCCCATCTCTTCCATTTCCCACTCCTCTTGGTTGCGCCAGCGCTGCGTGCAGCTGTGCAAAGACCCATCGAAGCGCTGCCGTGCCGCCCCGTCACGCCATACGTCCTGCAGGTGCCGTACCCTCAGCACGGCGTCAGCTGGCTCGTCGGCGACCCCCTCAACCCTAACTCAACCCTGACCGCCCTCTCCGTCGCCCGTGGCGACGGCGGCGACGACGACGACGACGGCTTCCCCCTCGGCATCCTCTACCCTCCCCCCGTAGGGTTCGCCGCCCCGCTGCCCAGCAGGCTCGCCACCGCTGCCGCCAGCGGCAGCCCTGCCGCGTCAACGCCAGCCCTGCCAGCGCAGGCCGTCAGCGTGGGCCAGCAGGCCTGGCTCTCGGTCGACGTGCGCTGCACGCTGCCGGCGCCCATGGGCTGCATGGGCGCAACCCTAACCCTAGGGTGCATGCAGCCCGCGTCGTCTGTGCCCTCGCGGCACGCCAGCCACGCGCACGCCGCCGGCGCGGCGGGCGCAGCGCCGCCTTCGGCCACACGCATGGCCAGCAGCGTCTCCCTCGCCGGCGCCGCCGCCAGCAACCCCGGCGGCGGCGGTTTGGGCGGCGGTTTGGCCGGCCGGGGGCTCGAGACGTCGTCCAAGGGCGGCGCGGCGGTTGGCCAACTGACGGGCAAGGACTCGGCGGCGCTGCTGCTGCAGCCGGCGGTTGGGTCGCTGCACCACAAGCGCAACAGCAGCCTCGGCAGCGCGGCGGCGGCGGCGGCGGCGGCGGCGGCGGGGGCGGCGGGCACGCCTTCGTTCCACGGGCGGAGCGGGTCGGAGGCGGGGGGACTGGCGGCGGCGGAGTGGCCGCGGGCGGCGGCGCAGCAGCAGGGCGGCGTGGGTGTGGAGGCGGCGTTTAGCGCGGCGGGCCCTGGGGGCGGGTGGGTGGTGGCGGAGGAGGATCTGGAGTGCACGGCCTTGCTTCAGGTGCGAGCGTGTGTGTGGGCGAATTGCTCCCCTCGCCACCTGTGGGTGGCGGCGCCTTGGCAGGGTCCGTGTGCCTGTGGGCCTGTTCTGGTGCCTGGCTGTTCACCAGGCACTGGAGGTATTGAGCGCGTTGCCGCGGCTTTTGCACTTGTCGCCGGTGTGTGGCCGGCGACTGCACGCAGGTCATGCACGTGCCGTCACCTTCGGCGCACCGCCAGGGCTTTGGCGAGGGCTTGGCGCATGGGCCGGGCGCCGGCGAGGGTCATCTGGGCACGCTGCTGGAGCACGCGCCGGTGCTGGACCCCGGCGGGGGCTTAGGGCTTGCGGACCCGCATGGGGCGGGCGCCGAGGAGGAGCTGCTGCTGCCAAGCTCGCTGCACGTGCTGCACCCAGGCCTCAACAGGTGAGGGAGAGAGCACTCTCACCATTCACCGGTGACCTCTGTGCAGAGCATCCCCATCTGGGGAAAATGAGGAAAAGGGGACGGCCTGTGGACTGTGCACGCCCCGCCCAACGTTTGCGATTCGTGCTCTACCGAGTCGTCGCCGCGCCTCTCATCCCCGACCCAGAGCGTCGCTGTCAACGCCGCCGTGCCCTGTCCAGCCACTCTCAAGCCGACAGGCACCCTGCGCCCGAGACAATTCCAACGGTGGCGAAACGAACGGCCGTCGTGCGAACGGCCGTCGTTGCGTGCGCAGGCTGACGTTTTGCGCGTCGCCGTCTTCGCCTGGCTTCTACTACGCCAAGCAAGTGGTGGTGCACCTGGCGCCGGGCTGCGACGTCGTCTGCAGCATGCAGCCGCCGCCGCCGCCGCCCCGCTCGCCCTGGCGCGGCAGCGGCGCGAAGCTGCCGGCCGCGGCGGGCGAGGGCGAGGGCTGGGCGGCCGGCGAGGAGGGCGGCGCCGGCGGGCCGCAGGCGTTTTGCTACGAGGTGGACGCAGGTGCGCGTGCCGTGCGCGCTGCGCCGCACTCTGCAGCTTCGCCTTTGACGGATCCGATCGGGCCCATCCGAAACGAGTGCGACAATCACACACACGCTGCGAGCATGTGAATGTGCACTCGGTGGCTGGGGTCCGCCCCGCCGAGGTGTCCCAACGGATGCAAATCCCACGCGCACACACACATGCATGCCTGCGCACGCGCAGGGTCGCTCCAGCTGGGCAACGCGAGCCCCTTCACCGCCCCGCCCTCGCTGCCGCCCGTCCTCCTGGCCGCCAAGCCGCCCGCGCCGCAGCTAACCCTGGCGCCCGTCGCTCCCGGCGGCGCCCTCGTCGCCGGCGCGCCCTTCCAGTGGCTAGGCTTGCTGCTCACGCCGCACGCCGCCAGCGCCTCGCCCTTCTACCACCTCCGCGTGTCGCTCTCCACGCCGGAGATGCAGGCGCTGCGCGTTCGTGACCACCCGCCGCCGCCGCCGCCGCCGTCGTCGTCAACGGCGGGTGCGCACGCGCTGCCGCCGCCCGGCGGCAGCGGCGGCGGCGCGGCGGCGGCGGCGGTGCTGGGCGGTTCGGCCGGCGGGGCCGGGGAGCGCTACGCCAGGGCTTCGTTGGGGTTTGGGGACGACCCGCTCATGATGACGGTGGCGGCGGGCGGCGGCGGCGTGTTTGGCAGCATGCTGGGGGGCGGCAGCGACTCTGGGGGCTTCCTCGGCGCGTCGGTTACGCCCGCGGGGACCATGCTAGGGTCTAGGGGGGGCTTGGAGTCGGCGGGGCCGCTGGTGGGCGGCGGCGGCGGCGGCATGGTGACGGACGGCGGGTTTGGGTTTGGCACGGTGGCGCTGCACAAGGAGGGCTTTGGGGGCGGCCAGGGCGGCGGCGTGCCCTCATGCAGGGCTCAGGTGCGCGGCTCGCCCACCCCGCGCGCCGCAACCCCCGGCTTCCTCTTCCTCGAGGGTGTTTTCTTTTCGCGCCGGCGGCCGCGACAGCTGAGGCGCGTGCTGTGCGTGCTGTGCGTGGAACTTCCAATTGGGCCGTTCGCAGGTGCAGCTGGTGCAGCTCAGCACGGTTGAAGCGGTGGTGGCGCGGGCCGCGAGTGGACTAGCTGTGGGGCCCTTGGGCGTGGCGAGCGATCACGACGCCACCGGCAGCGAGCGCACGTCCGCCGCGTCGCAACGGGTCGCCAAGACCACCTCCCAACCGCCGCCCAACCGCTCGGGCGCAGGCGCCGCGCGCGGCGCCGCCACGGCGGCGGCGGCGGCGGGCGCGCTGACGCTGGCGCGGGCCCGGAGCCTAGCGGCGGCGGGCGGCGGGGACGGGGCGGAGGCGGCGGCGGCGGCGGTGGCGTGCGCGGTGCTGCGGGGGACGGCGCACGTGGGGCATGCGCTGCGGGGGCAGCGGGTAGACGCCGGCCACGCCATGCTGCTGTGGGTGCCGGTGCACTGCCCGCAGCAACCCGCCACCGAGCCGCAGGTACATGTGACTTAGGGCTTTAGGGCTTTGCACGCAGCGCGGCCCTGCGTGCCCTGCGCAATCATGTCGTTCTCACTTCTTGAGCTTGTCATGCCTTGTCGGAGCGCAGGAGGTGGTGATTGGCGCGTGCCAGAGGCGCAGCCAAGCGGTGCGTGTCCCTCGTCCACGTCAGCGCACCAGCCTCTGCCCCTGCAGACCGCGAACCACACTGGCGCCTCTCCCGCCCTGCTCGCTCACGCCCTCCTTGCCTGGTGGAATGCGCCGTGGTGACGTGGTGCTCTCCCGTCCGCAGGGCCACCTCGGCATCGCCGCCCGCAAGCCCAGCACCGCCGACGCCCCGCACGACCCCTTCGCCGGCCCCTCCCTCACGCCCTGGCTGCTCCCCACCGCGCTGCAAGCCACCGCCCTGCTGGCGCACCACGGCGGCGGCGGCGGCGGCGGTGGCGTGGGGCTGGCGGCCGCGCAGCAGCAGCAGCTGCATCAGCGGCTGGTGCATGGGAGCGTGCGGTACGACCAGTCGGTGGACGTGGGCGTCGAGTACTGCGGCGCGGACGGGTGCTGGCGCGCGCACGAGGCGCGGCTGCAGCTGGCGGTGCGCCAGCCCTTCATCGTCACCGTCACGGTGAGCGCGCCGCAAATGCGCTTTGCGGCGGTGGCGTCGGCACCCTTTCACCGTCACTGTCACTGTGCTTGCATTTGCGGCGATGCCGCAGCGCTGTACAAGGGGCTGCACATGCCATGGCGGCTCACGCGCCAATGCCGCTGTGGCCACAGCCTCTCACCACCTGTCTCTCTTCGCCCCCACCGCCGCAGGCCACCCGGGTCCCGCCAGGCGCCCCCACCGTCACCTCACTCAGCAGTGACCCGGCGGCCGCCTTGGACTTCACCAGCACACCCGCCGACGCACTCATGCTCGCCCAAGCGCAGCACCAGCAACACCAGCAACAGCAGCAGCACCGGCAGCACGGCGGCGGCGCCTTCGGCGCCGCCGCGACGCCGTCGCCGCGCTCGTCCCCGTCCGCCTCGCCGCGGCGCGGCGTGCCGGCGGTGCGGCCCGGCGGCGGCGCCGCCGGTGCCGCCGCCGTTCTGAGCACGCTGAGCCTGCGCGTGGAGTCGACGAGCGAGCAGCCGGTGCTCATCCAGGAGGTGCGTGGCGGCAGCCGGCGCATCCTGTCTGCTTTCTGGAGCGCGACGCATTCTCTAATATCTCTAATAAGCAGTTCGCAGTTGGCTTGTTGCTGGCGCTGTGTGGCGGTGACTAGTGGCCCCCTGGGGTCGGCGTGCTGTGCGTGCTGCGCAGGTGGACCTCCAGCTGCAGGCGGGGTACGGCGCGGCGCAGCCGCTGTGGGAGCAGGTGCGCCCCCTAGAGAAACATGAGATGGAACCCCGGGCGAGCGATCTTTTTCTGCTCCGTGAGAGCATGCCGCCAGCCCTCCTTTCCATCGCGGCACTCGCACAAAGCTTTTGTACCCTGCGTCACACTCCACATCACATGGGCAACGGGGCAAAGCTCCACGCGGCCTGTCGCGTGCTCTGCCGCAGGCGGTGCCGCTGCCGTGCGTGCTCCCGCCCGGCGGCGCCCTCGTGCTGGCCTGGCGCGTCGCCGAGCTGCCGCCGGCCGCCGCCGCGCCGCCGCACCGCTCCAGCGCCGCGCTGCTCGGCGACGACGCGCTCGCGCCGCTGCCCTCCTCGCGCCTGGACCGCGCCGCCAGCGGCCAGCCGCCGCCGCTGGGCGGCGGCGGCGGCAGCGGCGCGCTGCTCGGGGGGCCGCTCGGCAGCGAGCTGACGTTGGGGTCGGGCGGCGCCGTCGGGCGGGCCGGCAGCGGCGAGGTGGGCGGCGGCGGCGGCGGGGGGTTGGCGGGGGCGGGGAGCTTGCCGGCACCATTGGCGGCGGGGCTGCTGGCGCCGGACTCACCGCCGGGTGGCGGGGGTTTGGCGGGGGTGGGCGGGGGCGGCGGCGGGTTGTTTGGGCTGGTGGGGGCGGAGATGGTGACC